>Ga0302326_10010126_pt1 | contig 20446 bp, 20 predicted proteins | sample Palsa_T0_3_FD_202264 | JGI IMG/M metagenome (GOLD analysis project Ga0302326, IMG submission 202264) | Peat permafrost microbial communities from Stordalen Mire near Abisko, Sweden - Palsa_T0_3 | ecosystem: Environmental > Terrestrial > Soil > Palsa > Peat permafrost | place: Sweden: Abisko...
GGCCGCCAAGGTAAAGCCGGCCACCAGACTCGCCAGGCCGGCGATTCGAAGGATTCGAGTGAAATGGACCATTGGTGTTGGCATCGATGCAGCTCCAGAGTTCGATACTGATAATATCACTTCGGCGCGTCCATTGGTGCGCGGTTAGGTGTGTATACTAGACATCGTCTGCCATAAGAGACAGGCCGGCGACACTCGTGAGGAATCCATGGCACTGCTCGTCATAGCGTTTCTGGGGGGCATTCTTACCATCATCAGCCCGTGCATTCTGCCCGTCCTGCCGTTCGTTTTTGCCAAGGCGGATCAGCCTTTCCGCAAGAGCGGACTTCCCCTGCTGGCAGGCATGGCGGTCACGTTCGCTGCATTTGCCGCCATCGCCACGGTGGGAGGCGCGTGGGTGGTACGCGCCAACCAATATGGCCGCGCCGCTTCTCTGGTTGTCCTGGCGATCTTCGGATTGACGCTGCTTTGGCCGGCCTTGGCCGATCAGCTCTCTCGGCCCTTTGTCCAACTCGGCAGCCGGCTTTCGCAGCCGTCAGCGTCTGGTTCCGAGACAGGCACGCTCCGATCGTTATTGCTCGGCGTTGCCACCGGACTGCTGTGGGCTCCCTGCGCCGGACCAATCCTCGGCTTGATTTTGACCGGGGCCGCGCTCGAAGGAGCCAGCCAACGCAGCGCCTTTTTGTTACTGGCCTACGCCGCGGGCGCTGCCACCTCATTAGCGATTGCTCTTCTGGCGGGCGGCCGCGTGTTCGCCGCGCTGAAGCGCTCCCTGGGAGCCGAAGTCTGGATACGCAGCATCTTGGGCGTCGCTGTCCTGATAGGGGTGGCGGCCATTGCGCTGGGCTTGGATCGCGGCGTGTTAACGCAACTCTCGCTCGCCAGCACATCCGGTGTCGAGCAAACGCTGCTAGACCGATTTCATCAGTCCTCCAATGTTCCTCAGAATGCTCCTCAAAAAGGCGGGGGCGCGATGATGATGATGTCCGCGAATGCCCCGGGCGCCGCGACGGGACCTCAGATGATGCCCGAGCTCACCGGCGCAATTGCGTGGCTCAATTCGCCGCCATTAAATCGCGATCAGCTCAAGGGGCATGTGGTCCTGGTCGATTTTTGGACTTACTCCTGTATCAATTGCCTGCGCTCCATTCCCTACGTTCGAGCCTGGGCTGACAAGTATAAGGACAGCGGCTTGATTGTCATCGGAGTGCATACGCCGGAGTTCGCCTTCGAGAAGGATCTGGACAACGTTAAGCGCGCAGTGAGCGAATTGAAAATCACTTATCCCGTGGCCCTCGACAATGATTACAAGATTTGGAAAGCATTCAGTAATTCATACTGGCCCGCCGACTATCTGGTGGATGCAACCGGCCACATTCGCTTTCACCACTTCGGCGAGGGCAAGTATGACGAATCGGAACAGCAGATTCAGCAGCTGCTGAAGGAACACAATGGGCAGTTGTCCGTGAACGGACTGGTGAAGGTTGCGGCTACCGGCGCCGAGGCCCCGCCCGATACCGATGTGGAATCGCCCGAAACCTACGTTGGATACGAGCGTGCTGATAGTTTCCTGTCTCCGGGTGGACTCAAGCAGGACGCGGCGCACGTTTACGTGGCCCCCAAGCGTCTCGAGCTCAATCAATGGGGGCTGGCCGGCGCCTGGACCGATCATGCGCAGGTGGCGAGTCTCAATGCGGCGCACGGCAAAATCGCCTACCGGTTCCACGCGCGAGATCTGCATCTGGTGCTGGGGCCGGCATCGAATGGCAAGCCGGTCCGGTTCCGGGTGACGATCGACGGCAAGGCGCCAGGCCTGAATCACGGAGTGGATTCCGACGCCCAAGGAGACGGGACGATTACCGATCACCGTCTGTATCAGCTCATCCGCCAGAAGAACATGATTGAAGACCGGACTTTCGAGATCGAGTTTCTCGATCCCGGAGCACAGGCCTTCGCGTTTACGTTTGGCTGAGAGCCCTGCCGGTCTACTTCTTGGGCAACGGAACAGCGTACATCTTGAACAGCCCCGGATCCTTGTCCTTGTACGCCGGATCGTTCTGGTAAGGCAATTTGCCCTCGACGATCCAGGCCATGCCACGCGTCGCAGTCACGGCAGGCGTCATTACAAGACCCTCTTTGATGGTCGTGATCACTGCATTGTCCAAGCTGGGCCCCGCGAATGTAACGATGCTCATCTTGCCGGAGTTCTCCGCCAGCAGCAGCCTGTTCTTGCCGATCGCGCGCATGCCGTCCGGACGGTCGATCGGGCGCGAAAGCTTGAGCTCCACCACACTCTTCGACTTCCCGTCCGGCCCCAGATCCAAGCGCAGTAGTTTGCCCGCGGTGACGCTATTCACATACAGGATCGTTTTGTCGCCGAACGCCAGGCCATCGGCCCCTGCCAGCAGCGGATCTTTCGCGGCGATCTCCAGGTTCTTGCCGCCGGGCTTCAGCATCAGCACGCTGCCCTGGCGCGTGTCGGTGACATAAGTTGTGCCGTTGGGAGCCACGGCAATGTCATTGCACAGCGTGCCGTCGCCGGGCAACACGTAGGTGCCCTTTACGGCGCCGGTCTTCAGATCGAACGCCATCGCAGAGGTTGCCTCGCCTTTGTTCGCCAGGTTGTTGGAGCAAACCCACAGGGTTTTGCCCTTCTCGTCCGCGTAGACTCCCAGCACCTGATTCAAACCACCAGTGCCGGCTTTGATCCACTCCTCGGCCGTCGTGCTTCCGGGCGCGATGCGGCTCACGTTGCCATGCCCCAGGCTGCCGACAATCAAGGTTCCATCCGCAGTGGAAGTGATGCTCTCCGGAAACACTCGCGTACCAGGCAGAGTTATCTCCGTAATGGGTTGCGCCGCATACACGCCCGACGCCATCAGTACCAGCGCCGTAGCGCTCAATGCAGAACGATTGAATTGTTGTGTCATTTTTATGTGTCTTGCATTATAGACAATAGCATTTTAAGACAACAGTGCAACTCCTCTTTCACCAGCCGAAATTACTGACTACGAAATACACCACCGGCAGCGCGAACAGGCTGCTATCCAGCCGATCCAACCAGCCTCCGTACCCTGGCAGCAAGTTTCCGCTGTCCTTGACCCCGCGCCGCGCTTGATGGCCGATTCGCACAGGCCGCCCTAGCGCGAGCCACCCTGGAACATCACCAATTAGAACATGGCTGCTGCTCGCCTGAGTCCTAAAAATAGCCCACCAACAAGCCAGAAACAAAACCTGGAGTCACTATCAAACAAATGCAAGATGAATGGAAAAAGGTGAACCCGGACGATGATCCCGTCCCGGTTGAGAGTACGAGTAATTTTCCACCACAGAACTCGCCCAAGAGCAGTTATCCGGGCCGTGAGGACGCCTTGAACAACGGCAGTGGCCCGCTTCTCGGTGGTCCATCGAGAATCTCCCTTTTTGACTACTCCAGCGCGATTGACGTGACTACGATAGTCTGACCGAACCAGACAAGTTGCGACGGGCATGCGGTGCGTTCATACTTCCAACATGGCACTCAAGAACGCGGCACTCTTCGCATTGATCGGGACGCTTCTGCTCACGATTCTGCTTGTGGCAGGCTTTATCCTCGACATTCTCAACCTCGCGCGAGGTCTAATTGCTGCGACGAGGATGTTGTCGTCTTTAATCCATGCGTTTGCCGCCCTGGCAGTGACGGTGTTTTTTTACGTGTTCCACAAAACCCAGTCCTGACGTCCGAAACCGAAAATGGTGTAAAGAGCGCCGCCTGAGTCAAGAATAGACACGGAAGGCACTAACAGAAGGGCGTGTCATCGGCTATGAAATCGAAACTATTTTGGCTGATCGTCGCTGTAGCAATCATCCTCAGCTTCGCTCTCTATTCAACACTCGGTATGCTGCAAGAATGGACATCAACAAAATGCCCGTCGAGGTGCGGGGCCGTAATCTCGGCAAGCGTCGCCGGGCTGTCCAGGCCGCGCCGGGCGAATTCACGCGAACAGCGCGGCGAACTGGCGCGCAGACACTATCTGCGTGCCTTTGTGTCGGTCGAGTTCCAGCAGTCCGTTCTTGTCGCCTGTTACCAGGTAATCGGCCTTGCCCGCTTCCGACAAAGCCAGCAAGAAATCGTCGGTCGGATCGGGAGATCGCCGGACGCACGGCAGCGCGCCTACGTCTTCGGCGAGCTTTCTGATCTGGTAGACCAGGCGTCCGGCCTGATAAGGTTTTATCAGGTCGGCGATTCTCGGCTTTTGCAGTGTGGCCCGCAACTCGTCGACTTGTTCCGCGCAGGTCAGCAGCGTGAATTTCCCGCTCTCCCAGGCGTCGTAGATAGCGGCCGGTTTGCCGGCCGATGCGATCAGGGCGGACACTAGGATGTTGGTATCGAGCACCAAGCGCATCAGGCTCGGTCAGCGTTCCCCTTGGTGCGCTTGTCCGTGCGCACTTCTCGCACGGCCTCGTCAACGATGCGCTGGATTTCGTCCGGGTCGGCATCGGCGTTGCGCGCCCTGACATCCTGAACGGTGCGATGAAACACGCGCCAGCGGACGGCCTCCTCAATGAATTTCGAGAGGTCGCCTTTCTTCATGCCTTGCGAGCCCAGAAAGGTGCGCAGGGTCAGGTCGGTCTCCTTCGAGACCTTGATGTTCCAGCGAACAGCTTGTTCTTCCATAAGGCACCTATACACGTAAGCAGATAGACACTTATACGCCTATTATATGCCTGAATCCAGCCCTCAGGGAAGAGGTTCGCCAAGACCTTGGCTGCGAATAATAATCTCCCTATCACTCTCAGGCCCGGAGCCTGGCTTTGAGTCGCTCAGTTCCGTGCCCCTTCCCATTGGACCCGATTTTTCGAGGAGCGTGCGGCCCTTTTGCTCACACAATTTCGATCCGTAGGGGTCAGCCCGAGGATTCGAGCGATGCGCCTTTGCTTAAAATGTGCTTTTAGGGCTGCATCGGACGGCTTCAAAATGCACGAGACGGTTTCGATTCCCGTTAACGCCACCATATCTACTTTATTTTCATTGATGTAGCCGCTCTAAGACCACTCTTCGCTCACACCGGCGTGCTTGTTTTTCAAGAGTATTGGCGATCCTCCACATACGGGTTTTTAACCCCGTTATCGAAGCGTCTCAACTCCTGAAGCCGACGATCCGACGGAAACAGCCTGAGGTTGCGTTACGCGGCGAAGTGACCCGCTGGGCAGTCCAGCGTGGGTCAGCATCGATCTCCGAGTGGCCAACGTTCCTGGCATCTCGCTGAAGTATATAAACTGAAGTTGCGATGCGTCTGTATTCTTGGGCGATGGCGCTCATAGCCATCAACGCCTGGTGCGCGGAAATTCCCACGCCCTCCCAGATGTACATCGTCTCCGCCGCATTCTCCGATTTTGGCGCCTTGTCTTACTACCGCGTCGTCGATGTCCGGACCGACGGACCAGACGTCGTGATCCGGTATGCCCGGATAGGATGGACCAACCCCAGCTTTTGTCCTCGAAAGATTGTGCAAAGCGCTCAGGTCCGGCTGCCCAACCGGACCATCAAAGACCTGGTTAAGACGAACAATCCCTGCGCTGTAAACCCCGGGACTTGGCCGCTGCGGTCAAGAAATACTCGATCACGGCGGGGCACTTCGAGACGTTCAGTGCCGGAGTGGTTGCGACCTGTGGGTCCAAGACATCTGTTCTGGAGTTGCCGTACGAATCCAAGGTGGATCTAAAGAAGCTGAAATCGGCAAATGCAAAGATGAGTCGGCTTTGGGATTTGATATCGGACGTCGTCGACCCCTCGTTTGGAACGGACGACATATTTCAGGGGCGCACGGAAGAGGAGGATCTGGTTCTTCAGCGCGCCGGGCAGGAAATTGTCCCCGAGCTTGCCTCCGGGCGTTACGACGAAGGGCTTGCGGCTGCTGTGCACGGCAACGACAGTACGTGGCGCCACCCCAGCCTACGTGATCTTCTCAATGACTATCGCGGGCCGATAACAAACTCTGAGGCCAAATCGGCGGCCTTGTCTATTGTTCTGGTTGATGCTGAACAATATCGATTCAATGCTTTCGCGAAACCCGATTACCCAGTCCTTGCCGCAATGGCGCGAATTCAGGGAGACGTAACCATGCGGCTAAGCATCGATCCCGCAACCGGAGAAGTGACGAACGTAGAGGCTTCCTCAGGGAACAAGATTTTGCAGGACAACGCGGTCGCCACCGCAAAAAAATGGCGGCTTGAGCCGAACTCCGCAGGTGCCGAGAAGGTCAGCGTCACAATGCGCTATTCGCTTCAATGCCCGTAGCCCCAAGCATTGCTTAGTACGGATTGTGACCGCAGTTGTCATCGATTATTTTGACCTCGATTGCGGTCTCGGGCAAGAACTGTTGATCACACATTGATCACACCGTAGGGTTCCATAGGGGTCTTTACCCGGAAAGGATGGTCGTGCATCCACGCAGAATCAGCTAGTTACGGCTGGATCGGACCACATCGGATAACTTGATTCGGGTTCGATTCCCGTAGCGCTACCAACTCCGTCTAAAACTCACCGAAAGCGTGCTTCCAAGTTAACAGCGGCACTCTGCACGATTACTGCGCGCCACCGCCGCCAACCAGCCCGCCATCGGCAAGCACGGTCTTGGGATCCACCGTGCGATCGACGATCACAGCCATGGGAGCGGTCAGCATTTCCTGCCAGCTCTGATCTCCCCAATGAATGGTCGCGGTGGGATCGGGATTCCATTTGTTGTTGAGCGAATTGTCCCAATGCGCGGTGAGTTCGAGCGTGGTGCCTTGGGGGAAATGCAGGGGCGTCTTTTCGTAATAGACGGTCTGCCAGTTGAAATCGTAGTGGGGTACGCTGAGGAGCGTTTCCCTCTCACCGGTAGGATAGCTGGCGTCGATCTTCATATCCTTTCCGCGCAGGTGCATGTGCGGCTGCATATAGACGAAGTCGACGGGCTGCCCGAACCGGAGGGTGGCTTTCGCTTCCGCGTTGGGGTCGCCGGGCGCGATAGTGAGATTGGTCTGGGCCGCGGTGATGGACATAAAACGGCGCGCAGGCGGGGCTTTTGCGAGTTCGAGCCCCACCATGGATTGATCCTCGCCGGCTACTCCGTTGGTAGTGTAGTGCACCTCGAACACGATGTCGGCCCCGGCCGGAATCAGCTTGGCGGAGTTGTCAATGTCGAACCGCTGGGCCTGCATGCCGGGCACATAGCCGACTAGAAATTCGTTGTCCAGCACGGCCGGATTTCCCCCGGCGGCTTTAATGAGGTCCTGGTTGCGCGTGGGGCCGGGAGCGTAAGGCTCGGAGCCGAGCTGCGCTTGCACCATCCACTTGGAGCCCTTGGGCCGGACATTGGCGATCACATGATGCACATGGGCGCGGTCGGACGGACGAATTTCACCGGCGACGACCCAGGTGTCTTCCTTAAACGGAGCCGACACGGTGATGTAGGTGTATTCGATGGTGCCTTTGGCGGGAATCGGTAAGGGCTTGGGGAATTTGAAAACCAGGTCGGGCCGGATGTTCCAGCCATCGCGGAAGGCCGCGGGGGCGGGCTTATCTTTGGCGTCACCCTCCGGGGCTCCGTTGTTGGCCCACGCGGCGAGGGCGGCGATTTCGGCCTCTGAGAGACGGCGTTCGTTAGTGAAATGCCCGTACTTGGGATCGGCGAACCAAGGCGGCATCTTTTTGCTGAGGACGGCTTCTTTGATGGCCTTGGCCCAGGGGCGCGTGCCTTGGTAGGTGAGAAACGGCATGGGCCCGATTTCGCCGGGACGATGGCACACCTGACATTCCCGCTGGAGGATGGGCAACACGTCCTTGTTAAACGTCACCGGGCTGTCGGCAGCAAAAACAGTGGAACTCAAAATAAGAATGGAAAACAGATAACGCATGGGGCCGTTCCTCCTGGGCGTGGAACTACTAACAGTCTTCCATAGATCGGACCTGCATGCAAGACGCTTAGCTCTGCGAATCCCTTCACCACCCGAAATTGCTCACCACAAAATACACCACCGGCAGCGCGAACAGGCTGCTATCCAGCCGGTCCAGCCAGCCTCCGTGCCCCGGCAGCAGGTTTCCGCTGTCCTTGACGCCCGCGCCGCGCTTGATGGCCGATTCGCACAGGTCGCCCAGTTGTCCTGCGATGTTTGCAATCACCGTCAGCCCCAACGCCGCCGCCAACGGCGCTGCGGGCAACAGCCGGGGAAAATAGAGAGCGCCATAAATCACGGAGGCAGCCGTGGAACCGATGGATCCTTCCCAGGACTTTCCCGGGCTCACGTTCGGGGCCAGTTTGTGCCGGCCCAAAATTCGTCCCACATAAAGAGCGGCGATGTCGCCCGCCCAGTTCAGCGACAGCGCGAAGAAGAGCCAGTAGGGACTGATAGCTCGCAATTCGATACCGCAGCGTAGCGAGCCGAAGACATACGCCACCCCCAGCAGCAGCGCCGCCGCGTCCGGCAGGGCTTGCGTCATCTGGCGCGACCGCAGCGCGAGCGACATGGCGAAAACCGCTATCAGAACGAAAAACGCGCCGTCTTTGCCGGGCAGCGACAACAACAGCAAGCCGGCCAGGTACCCAAACAGGCCCGGTTTTCGGGTTCCGTGCAGCGCCGCCAGTTCGCCGTATTCGCGAAAGCACAGTACCGCCACGGCCGCGACGGTCCCGAGAAACGCCCACTGCGGCGCCCACAGCACCATGTAGCAAAAGAACGGAATCAGAAGCAGCGCGGTGACGACGCGCTTCATCGAGCCAGCGAGCCGGCCACTTCAACCCACTCGGCGCCGCTGGCCGCCGCGGGGTCGCTCTTGCCGGGCTGGCCCAGGCCGCCGAACCGCCGGTCGCGCTTCTGGTAGTCCAGAATGGCGTGCAGCAGGTCGGCCCGCCGGAAGTCCGGCCACAAGGTTTCCGTGACGTACAGTTCGGCGTAGGCGATCTGCCAGAGCAGAAAGTTGCTGATGCGCATTTCACCCGAAGTCCGGATCAAAAGATCGGGGTCCGGCAGTCCGGCGGTGTAGAGCCGCGACGCAATGGCCTGCTCATCGACGTGCAAATCGCGCAGCCGTCCCGCCAGGCGCGCGTCTTCCACGATCGCATTGAGCGCATCCACCAGTTCCGCCCGCCCGCTATAGTTGATGGCGACGTTCAGCCGCATGCCGGTGTTGTGCGCAGTCGCCTGGACGACGGTTTCCAGTTCCCGGCGCACCGGCTCGGGAAGTTGATCCACGCGGCCCATGCACGTGAATCGAATCCCGTGGCGCAGCAGATCGGGAAGCTCCCGGCTCAGGTAGTACCGCAGCAAGCGCCAGAGCATCTCCACTTCGGTGCGCGGCCGCTTCCAGTTTTCCGCCGAAAACGCGTACAGCGTCAGCGCCTGGATTCCCAGCCGCGTGCAGGTCTCCACAGTATTTCGGACCGGGTCCATGCCGGCCTTGTGTCCGGCCACCCGCGGCAAATTGCGGCGCCGGGCCCAGCGGCCATTGCCGTCCATAATGATCGCGATATGCGCAGGCAAGCGGCCCGGATCGATGGAGTTGGCAAGGATCCAATCCTCACTCGCGGGCTTGAGAACGTCGAACAGGTCTTTCATGGATCTGAACAAGCGTTGAGCCAAACAGCTATGGTACACCGGACGGGCCGGAGACTGCCGGTTCGCGCTACTGAATCGGACCGGCTCGCGCTACTGGATGGGAATGGTGGCGCCGGATTGCGTCGAGACGCCGCCGATCATGATCGTCACCGGAACTTCGCCGCTCGGCGTTTCAGACGGAATGCGCACGTTAAATTGATAGAGTCCGCTGATCGATCCTGGGGAAAGGCCGGCATAGAGAATGTCCGATGGCGCGAGCGTTACGCCGCCGATCGTGACCGTGACGGAATTGGTCAACTTCGCCTCCCCGGGGGCCAGTTGGCCCACTGCAACCAAGGGACTGACGTCTCCAAAACCGGTGCCATAAAGAGCGACCAGATCGCCCGGGTTGGCGGGCGATGCTCCGGCCACCACGCTCGAATCCGCCACCAGCGCGCCTGTCGCGGCCTGCTCCGCTGCGATGCTCATTGAGTTTGGGAACACGAAGAACGCAGGCGCGAACGATTGTAGCGAATTGAGAGTCGCCACCGCGCTGCTCACCCCACTCCCCGTTCCCGGATTGAGAAGAACGGTCAGCGTCACTGGACCGGTGCCCGAGAATTGCGGCATCTGCGCGTTAATCTGGCCGAAGCTCACGAATGCAATCGGCAATTGGACCGGCTCCGGCAGACCCGGCCCGGTAACCTCCACGGCCGCGCATCCCAGTTCGGTGGGAAAACCTCCGTTCACATAATCACCCAGGCCGGCAGTCCGTGTGTGTCCCGAGGTCTGAAATCCCGTTCCGAAAATGGATACCATCCCCGCGGACGAAAACCCCGGTTGGAACGACGCTCCGTTCAGCACAGTTTGAAACACCGGCTGGCCCACCAGAGCGCAGGTTCCGGCGTTCGCAAGAGTCTGCGTGTAAGTGTAGACCCGGTCTCCCAGCGGAGTGCCATCTCCATTCGCGGCCACGGCGGCGACATACACCTCCAGCCTTCCGATCTCCTGCGAAGGCGGCATCCAGTTGACGTCAAACTCGTACGCCGTGCCTGTGGGGCCACGCGGGGCGTTCAGGTGCTCGGCAAACTGCCGCGCTATGTTGCCGGCGCAAGGAGCGGCGGAACCGTACTCGGTCCCGTCATCGCACGCCACTTGCTCGTGAGCCACCACCGTCTGAGGAATCGTAAACGTCCCAGACGATAGAGTCTCATTACTCTGCTCGCGAATGGTGATCTGGAAGCCCCATCGGGAGGCATTCGGATTCTGCACAATGATGCGAATATACTGCTGGACGTTGGGGACATAATCGCTCACCATCACCTGAAGCGCGCCGGTGGTATCGCTGTTGGCTGGACCGAAGCTATTGTGGCAGGTGCTGCAGTCCTGTCCGCCGTGATCGGTGGGCGCGCCGGTATATCCCAGGCTCGGAGTCGGACTTTCGGCGAAAAGACTTTCGCCCAAAAAGAATGCCGGAACGGCGGCCAGTAGCGGCAGCACTCGTGAACGTCTCATCTCACTCATAGACTTTCTCATCGCCAGAAAGTTACTAAGGTTATTACCCCCGAATTCCGGCGAGAAGAATCAGCGCTTTCTTAGCGATAGTACTAAGAGGCAGGCTTCCAAGACCACCCTTAGCCAGCCATTGAAAACCACTTGGGCGGGCACGGATGGAAGCTCGATAAACCTGCACTAAGTAAGTGGTATGGACGATAGTATGTCGAAAATCTCCGGCCGCGGCGCCCGGCAATGTCGCAGCGGGCAGTTGTTCGCGTTCCGGAAGCTCCCAAAACCCGGCCAGCCGCGGGCTGCCGGGCGGGCGTCGCCATAGCAGGATTTTGTCCCCTTTTTCGATCGCGAGCAAGTGCTTCTCGCGCCGCTCCGCGGTCGGACGCACGCCCTGCAACGGCAACTGATTTTCGACCCCCCGCTGGCGCGCCTGACAATGCGCACGGACGGGACAACGGCCGCACCGCGGCTGCTTCGGCACACAGACCGTGGCGCCCAACTCCATCAGCGCCTGATTGAACTCGCCTGGACGCGCGCGGTGCAACAATTTATCGGCCAGCGTGGCCAGTCCCCTTCGAACGGCCGGCGATTTAATATCTCCCTGCTCCGCCACCATGCGGCTCAGCACCCGCAGAACGTTTCCATCCAGCACCGCATGCGGCTTCCCGAACGCGATGCTGGCCACCGCCGCGGCTGTGTAATCGCCCACGCCGGGCAGCTGGCGCAGCCCCGCATAATCGCTGGGAAACCGCGGCAGTTCGACGATCAGGCGCGCGGCCTTCTGTAAGTTGCGCGCACGCGCGTAGTAACCCAATCCGGCCCACGCCGCCAGCAGGTCCTGCTCGGGGGCCGAGGCCAGCGCGGGAGCATCCGGGAACAAAGCCAGGAAGCGCTCGTAATAAGGAATCACCGCGGCGGCGCGAGTCTGCTGCAGCATGATTTCCGAGATCCAGATCCCATACGGGTCCCGGGTGCGCCGCCAGGGCAGATCCCGCTTGTGCTTCTGGTACCACTCGAGCAGCCGCCGCCGGATGGCGGCTATTTCCAATTCCCGATGCGCCGCTTGCGCCTGGTGAACCAGTTTCGTTTGGTAAACCATATGGGAACGAGTATACTGGCACCAAGATTCCGTGAGTGGGCGTATTATTCGTAGATTTCTCTGGAGCGGCTTTGCATTGCTCGCCGCTTCGCTGCTCGGCATGGATCTGTACGTGGCGCGGCACAGCGTCGGCCTGTGGCGTCCACTGCTCGGCGTCACGCTTGGAGTGCTGGTGCTGGCGGGCGTGCTGGCGTTTCTTTTCACGCGATCCTTTTCCCTGCGTGTGTCTCAGATCCGCGCTTACGCCGAGCGCTTGCTCGACCCGCCCGTTTTCGAGCAGCCGCTGCCGGCCGGCGACGACGACCTCGGCCTGCTGGCGCGATCGCTGCAGCGCACCGCCCCCCGGATCCGCGAACTGGTGGAAAGTCTGAAGCTGGAAGGCGCCCGCCGCGAAGCGATCCTGGCCAGCATGCTGGAAGGAGTGCTGGCCGTCGACAAGGACCTGCGCGTCACCTTCTGCAATTATTCATTCGCGCGCACCGTGGACGCCCGCCTCCCCGTAGCTCCCGGCATGCCGCTGCTCGAGCTGGTGCGCGACCCCGGTTTGCGCGAGATCCTGACCACCGTGATCTCCAGCGGCGAGCGCGTGGAACAACGCTGGACGTTGCCCGGCGCCGGAGCGCGTTCCTTCGAAGTACTGGCTGGTCCCCTGGGACCGCCGGCCACCAGGGGAGCCCTCGCAATTCTGCACGATGTTACTCAACTGGAACGCCTGGAACGCGTCCGCCGGGATTTCGTAGCCAATGTCTCGCACGAACTGCGGACGCCGCTGGCCGCCATCCGCGGTTACGCCGAAACGCTGCTCGACGGCGCGCTCGAAGACCTGGAGAATAACCGCCGCTTCGTCGAGATCATCCTGGCGCAGGCCACGCGCCTCAGCAACATCGCTTCCGATCTGCTCTCGCTCTCCGAACTGGAATCCAACGCCCTCACCGCTCCGCCCCAGCCGGTGTCCATCCGGGCCGTCATCGAGAGCGCGCTGCGCACTGTGGAATCGACGGCGCGCGTGCAAGGCGTGCGTCTGCTCTGTGAAAAGCTGGATGATTTGAAGGTCGTCGGCTACGAGCTGCGCCTGGAACAGGTCTTCGTCAATCTCTTGGACAACGCCGTCAAGTTTAATCGTCCCAATGGAGAAGTGCAGGTAGAGATGCGGCGCGACAACGGCAAGGTACGCATCCTGATCGGCGACACCGGCGTCGGTATCCCCTCCGAGGATCTGCCGCGCATCTTCGAGCGTTTTTATCGCGCCGACAAGGCACGCTCCCGCGCCATGGGCGGCACCGGCCTGGGTCTGTCCATTGTCAAGCACGCCGTCGAGCAAATGGGTGGAACGGTCCAGGTCCATAGCCGCCTGGGCGAAGGCTCCGAATTTACCATCGAACTTCCCACCGCCTGATGTGGCGCACGCACTCATGATCTACGGCCGGATTGCTTTTTTCAGCACCCTGACTAATGTGTGCCGTTCTGCGGATCACTCACCGTGGGCCGTGAGTAATGCCGCCAATAGAGGATGAAGCGCCGGCGCAAACGGGTTGGTGACGGTGACGCCCCGCCACGTAAACCCTTCCTGGAGATCCTCCGGCAGAAGCAAGCGATACTCGGCTTCCGCCGACGCGGCCAGCACAACCGAGTCCCAGATCGTAAGACCGTGATCGGACGCCAGATCCGTTGCGTCAACCATTACGGTGGCGGATGTCTCAACTGTGGGATAAGCGTCGCGCCAGCTCAGCACGGCTGCGCGCGCGCGTGCTGGCCGCCGTTTGGCTTTTCGGACCAGCACGTTGAACAACTCGCTCAACGTCTGAACAGGAAGCACGACGGCCCCTGCTGGCAATCGCTGAATCAGCTCCAGCGCCTTGTCTCGCATGGCCGCTCCGTTCGTTGCCTCTGCGTAGGCCATGACGTTGGTGTCCAAGGCGACCTTCATGAGGCGTCGTCGTACAGCTCGTCGCGCATCCAGCGGCCGGCATTCACGGCTCGTCCTGTTCCGGGCCGGGCGAAAAGGGCGGAGCGGGCCCCCTCCGCGGGCCGGGCGAAAAGGGCGGAGCGGGCCCCCTCCGCGGGCCGGGCGAAAAGGGCGGAGCGGGCCCCCTCCGCGGCCCGCTCGTCCTCGACGACAGGCGTGATTTTGGCCACGGGCTTGCCATGACTCGTCACCACGACGCTTCGGCCCTGCTTCACGGTTCGTAGAAGCTCCGAGAATCGGCGATCAGCGTCCGCTGCCGAAACTGTTTTGTCCATATAGTAGTGACATTCACTACTACACCGTAAACCAGCACTCACATCCATTGTTTTGTATCCGAGTTCATCGGCGTTCATCTGTGGCCAACTAAGCTTAGGATTTCATCGCCCAAACCTTGTAACGCGATATTAACCGGATCGTCATTTATCGCTAACGCGCTGCGGCTATCCTCCGTAAGGCGGTCTTAAATGTCTTGCCGCTTTGCTTGGAACAAAATCTTGGAAAACCCAATGTGGGATGGAGATGATGAAAGCTAAAACGCTAGGAACTGTGATTGTGTGCTCCGCGATTCTGTTCGGCGCTTCGTTGTTTGGACAAGCATCTGCACCGGCAGCGTCGCAAACCACAGACAACGATGTCGCCACTTTGAAGGCGCAATTGGGCGAACAGCAGAAGCAAATTGATGCGTTGAAATCGGCCATGCTAGAACAGAGGAAACTCATAGAAAAAGCCGCCGCCAACGCGCCTGCGCAAAACACCAACGATACTTTTGCCTTGCCGCGCAACAAGGCGCTGGGCGATGTGGCCAGCACCACGCCGATCATTCCGTCCATTGCGCCGGTCACCGCACCGGTAATCAATGCGGCCCAGCCGGGCAACGATTCAACCTCGCCCTTGCAGTTGAAAATCGGCGACGCCTACATCACTCCCGTGGGCTTCATGGATTTCACCAGCGTCTTTCGCAACCATGACGCGGGCAACGGTATCGGCACCAACTTTGCGGGTGTTCCATACGGAAATGTCTACCAGAATAATCTGACTGAAGAGCGCCTGAGCATGCAGAACTCGCGCTTCGGCTTTCGCGTCGACGCCGACGTGTTAGGCGCGCATGTGATCGGCTACATGGAAGATGACTTTCTCGGCAACAACGCGACCAGCGTGGCAGTCACCAGCAACAGCAACACGGTACGTTCACGCCTGTATTGGGTGGACCTGCGCAAGGGCGCTTGGGAACTCATGGCCGGCCAGAGCTGGAGCTTGCTGACTCCGGGCCGGGAGGGCATCTCGCCGTTACCCGCCAATATCTTCTATTCTCAAAACATCGATACGAATTACCAGGCGGGCTTGGTTTGGGCCCGTATTCCCGAGCTTCGGCTGGTGGGCCACTTCGCTGGCGACAAGGCCGCGTTCGCGCTGGCCTTGGACCAGGCCGAAGGGTACATCGGCGGCTCCGGTGGCTCCGGCATTGTTGCCGTTCCGTCCGCCTTGTCGTCCACATATGTAGGTGGCGAGTTGAACAACGCCGCCACCACCGTCAGCGCTCCGAACGTGTTCCCCGATCTGATCGCCAAACTGGCGTTCGACCCTGTTAAGGCCTTTCACCTTGAGTTAGGCGGTATCCTCAGCGAGTTCCGCGTTTGGAATCCAACCTCTAAAATCACCTACACCACGCCCGGGGGCGGCGGCTTCATCAATGCGAACTTCGCGCTGGCTCCGGGCTTCCGCATCCTGACCAACAACTTCTGGAGCGATGGCGACGGCCGCTACATCTTCGGCTTGGCCCCCGACCTGGCGGTGACTTCTTTCGGCAGTCCTTCGTTGATTCACAGCGGCTCCACGGTGGATGGCTTCGAATGGACGATTGGCAACACGCTACTCTACGCTTACTACGGCGGCGTTTATATTGGGCGGGACGTCGTCATCGACACCACCGGCAAGACACCCGCGCTGGCTGGCTGGGGCTACACAGGCTCGAGCAATACCCAGAACCGTTCCATCCAGGAGCTGACCCTCGGCTTCAACCAGACTATCTGGAAGGATCCCAAGTACGGCGCTTTGAATTTCATGGGCCAATATTCGTACGTCCTGCGCGAGCCCTGGTACGTCGCCAACAACGGTTCACCCAAAGAAGCGAACCTGAATATGGTGTTCCTCGATTTACGCTACACGCTGCCGGGCTCCGCTCCAACCATCGGGCATTAGAAAGAAGTAAGCACCGCAATCGGAGGAGGATTCATGAGGAGAAGTATAATTTGGACCCTTTCGCTGCTGGCCGCCGGAACAATGGCGGCCTCGGCCGAGACCATCAACGCGGCGGGGGCCACCTTCCCCGCCCCCATCTATCAGAAATGGTTTGAGGAATATCATAAGGCGCACCCCGATATCCAGATCAACTACCAATCCATCGGTTCCGGCGGCGGAATCCGTCAGCTCACCGAAGGTACTGTGGACTTCGGGGCATCCGACATGCCGATGACCAACGAGCAACTGTCGAAGGTCACCAAATACAAGGTGCTGCATTTCCCGACGGTGCTCGGCGGCCTGGTCCCAACCTACAACGTTCCGGGCGCGCAGTCGATGAAATTCTCCGGCCCCTCGCTGGCTGGCATTTATCTCGGAACCATCAAGAAGTGGAACGATGCGGCGCTGAAGGCTGACAACCCGGGCGTGAACCTTCCCAATGAAGACATCACGGTGGTCCATCGTTCGGACGGCAGCGGCACCACCTTCGTGTGGACCGATTATCTTTCCAAGGTCAGCCCGGAATGGAAATCGAAAGTTGGCGCCAACACCTCTGTGAATTGGCCGGTTGGCCTGGGCGGTAAGGGCAATGAGGGCGTGGCTGGACTGGTAAAGCAGACGCCAAATTCCATCGGCTACGTCGAACTTATCTTCGCGGCTCAAAACAAAATGGAATACGGCTCGGTAAAGAATACCGCCGGCAACTTCGTCAAGGCCGACGCTATGAGTGTGACCGAAGCGGCCGCGGGCGCCGCCAAGGAAATGCCGGCCGATTTCCGCGTCTCCATCACCAATGCTCCCGGTAAGAACGCCTATCCGATTTCAAGCTTTACCTGGATGCTGATCCCGGACAAGATCGGCGACGCAACCAAGAAAAAATCGATCACAGACTTCCTGGCCTGGATGATGACCACCGGCCAGGGGGATGCGGCAGGTATGGACTACGCTCCGCTCCCTAAGCCGATTATCGAAAAGGAACAGAAGCAGATCGCTCTGATAAAGTAAAAAGTCCTAGCATGGGAACCGCCGTAGTCACCGCGCCTCCGCAACCGAGTACGCGGAAAATTACGAAGATTTGGCGCGACGCAGATCAGATCGCTCACCTCGTCACGTTCATCTTTGCGGCCAGCGTGTTTCTGGTCACTGTGTTCCTGGTGTATGAGCTCTGGATCCACTCGGGGCCATCGCGCGCGAAGTTCGGCTTCCATTTCCTGACGGGGAAAACCTGGGATCCGGTGGCCGAGCAATTCGGCGCGCTGCCCTTCATCTACGGAACGGTGCTTACATCGTTCCTGGCGCTCTTGATTTCCGTTCCGCTGGGAGTGGGCGCCGCCATCTTCCTTGCCGAGCTGGCGCCGCCAAAACTCTCCAACGTCTGCACGTTCCTGGTGGAGTTGCTGGCTGCGGTACCCAGCGTGATTCTTGGCCTGCTGGCGATCTTTACTCTGGTCCCGGTTATGCGCCAGTACGTCGAGCCGTTCCTGAAGAAAGCGCTCGGCTTTCTGCCCTTTTTCCAGGGGCCGGCTTATGGCGTCGGCTATCTCACGGCGGGCATCGCCTTAGCGATCATGACATTCCCCTTCGTTATTTCTATCTCGCGGGAGTCGTTGCTAGCCGTTCCCCGGGAGCAGCGCGAAGCCGCGCTGGCCTTGGGAGCCACTAAGTGGGAATCGACGTGGCAGGTGGTGGTGCCTTACGCGCGGCTCGGAATCATCGGCTCCATCTTCCTGGCGCTGGCGCGCGCCTTGGGAGAGACCATGGCCGTCACCATGGTGATCGGCAACGATACCGGCATCCACGCCTCTTTGCTTTCTCCCGGCTACACCATCGCCGCTGTTATCGCCAATGAGTTTACCGAAGCCACCGGCGATGTTTATCTCAGCGCGCTGGTGGAACTTGGATTGGTATTGTTCGCTCTTACCATGGTCATCAACGCAGCTGCGCAATTGCTGATTATCGCGACCACCAGGAAGGGATCACGGCAGGATTAATGGACCAAATCGCGCGCCGCAACATCGTGAACAACGTGATGCTGACCATCACCGGCATCTGCACCGTGCTTACGGTGTCGATCCTCTTCGTGGTCCTCGGCTTCCTGGTGGTGAATGGCTGGCGATCGTTGAATTGGGACTTCTTCACCAAGCTGCCGCTGTCGGCGGGCGAAACGGGTGGAGGCATGGCCAATGCCATCGTGGGCAGCGGCATCGTGATCTCGATCGCCGCCGCCATTGGCATTCCGGTAGGATTCCTGGGCGGCATCTACCTGGCCGAGTTCAGCGGCAAAACATTTGCGATGTTAGTGCGTTACACCGCGGACCTGCTGAACGGGGTGCCTTCTATCGTCATCGGGATCTTTGCCTGGACCGTAATCGTTGTTCCCATGCACCATTTCTCAGCTTGGGCCGGCGGTTTTGCGCTCAGCTTGATGATGATCCCAATTGGCCTTCGCGCCACCGAACAGTTCCTGCGCGGTGTCCCCAATTCGCTCCGCGAAGGTTCCCTGGCATTGGGCGCCAGCAAGACTCGCACGATTTTGTCGGTGATCGTGCCGGCCGCTAAACAAGGCATCCTCACCGGCATGATCCTCGGCGTGGCTCGCGTCGCGGGAGAAACCGCGCCTTTGCTGTTCACCAGTTTCAACAATCAGTTTTGGGCGGACAAGCTGGGTGAGCCAATGGCCACGCTTCCCGTGATGATTTATACACACGCCATTTCAGCGTACGACGATTGGCATCGTCAAGCCTGGGCCGCGGGTCTGGTTTTGCTGGTGCTGGTGTTGATCGCCAATATCGCATCCCGTTGGGTGCTGTCTCGTGGAGCGTCCGCTCAAAGGGGGTAGTAACCTAAGGATATGGCAGCCACGCCGGAATCTGCGAAAATGAGTGAAATCACCACTCCACCATCTGTTCCCGCCGGCGTGCAGCCTGAGGTATCGGCCAGACCGAAACTGCAAGCCGTCAACCTGAACTTTTTCTACGGTAACTTCCACGTGCTGCACAACATCAGCCTGGAAGTGCCCGAGAAGCGGATTACCGCGCTCATCGGCCCCTCCGGTTGCGGCAAGTCCACATTCCTGCGCACGCTGAACCGTATCAATGAGACCGTCAAGAATTCGCGCTATGAAGGGGAGGTATTGCTGGACGGCCAGAACGTGCTGGAGTTGGACGTAACCAAGCTGCGCCGCCGCGTGGGAATGGTGTTTCAACGCCCCAATCCGTTCCCCAAATCGATCTACGAGAACATCGCTTATGGTGTGAAAGTGAACGGGCTGAAAGCCGGCCGGTCGCTCAGCGATATTGTGGAGCACAGCCTCAAACGGGCCGCGCTCTGGGACGAAGTAAAGGACAAGCTGCACCAGTCCGCCTACGGGTTATCGGGCGGCCAGCAGCAGCGTTTGTGCATCGCGCGCGCGCTGGCCGTGGATCCGGAGGTTTTGCTGTTGGACGAACCCTGTTCGGCGCTCGATCCCATCGCCACTTCCAAGATCGAAGATTTGCTGTTCACCCTCAGAGACCAGTGTACCCAGGTGATTGTGACGCACAACATGCAGCAGGCGGCCCGCGTGGCGGAGTTCACCGGCTTCTTTCTGCTGGGCAACTTGATTGAATTCGACAAGACCGAGATCATCTTCAAGCGGCCGTCCAAGAGGGAAACCGAAGATTACATCACCGGACGGTTCGGCTGATCCAAGCCAGGCCGCTGCGGCCGGCGATTTTTGCCAAGGAGCTAGCGTTGATCCATTTCAAAGAAGAACTCGACGAAATGCAGAGCCGTCTGCTCGAGATGGCTGGCCTCGTGGAATCGGCGATCCACCAAAGCGTCGATGCGCTGGTGCAGCGCGATGAGCAGTCCGCCAAAGAGGTCTTGTGGAAGGAAGCCCTCATCAATCAAAAGGACATCGAGATCGATGAGTATGCCACTCGCTTGCTGGCCCTTTATCAACCCATGGCGCGCGACATGCGATTTCTCACTGCCGTTATCAAGATCAACGGCGATCTGGAGCGCATGGGAGACCTGGCGGTGAACATCACCCAGCGCGCCTTGTCCCTGATGAAAGATCCCCCGGTGAAGCCGCT
>Ga0302326_10010128_pt1 | contig 20445 bp, 19 predicted proteins | sample Palsa_T0_3_FD_202264 | JGI IMG/M metagenome (GOLD analysis project Ga0302326, IMG submission 202264) | Peat permafrost microbial communities from Stordalen Mire near Abisko, Sweden - Palsa_T0_3 | ecosystem: Environmental > Terrestrial > Soil > Palsa > Peat permafrost | place: Sweden: Abisko...
GCGCCGTCAGCAGCCGGCCCACGTCGGCGTCGAAGGCGAGGTCCTGCATCGGGCCGTGGCCGCCGGGAAAGTAGATCGCGTCGTAGTCCTCCGGACGCACGTCCGACACCTTGAGCGGCCGCCGCATCACCTCGGCGGAGCGGATGATGGCCTCCAGATCGAGGGCCCCCTGCTCGCCGCCCGCCATCGACGGGCGCAGGCTCATCATGTCGACATTCGGCGTGACGCCGCCGGGTGTCGCCACCACGACCTCATGGCCCGCGTCGGTGAGCTCCTTGTACGGATTGGCGAACTCCTCGGCCCAGTACCCGGTCGCGTATCTGGTGCCGTCCTTCAGCACCAGGTACGTGGCCCCCGTGACCACGAAAAGTACTTTTGCCATGCCTAATAACACCCCCTGTGCCCGTCGGACATGTTCCGGCCGGGCACTCTCCACCCTAAGCACGCGTCATCCGCAGGCCCGGCCGCCCCCTGTCCACGCGGCGCGATGGACCGGTTGAGAGTCGCTCACGGTCCGTTCGACATGATGAATTCAGTTTTTGATCTGCACCATGAGGAACGCTCGTTCGGCTTCGTTGGCGGTCAGCGCGAGCGCCTGCCGGTAGGCGTCGGCCGCCTCGTCGGCGCGGCCGATCCGGGCCAGCAGGTCGGCCCTGATCGCGTGCAGGTACTGGTAGCCGGACAGCCGGCCGTCGGCGTTGAGCCGATCGACCTCGGCCAGCGCCGCCTGCGGGCCCTCGGCCATCGCCAGCGGCACGGCCCGGTTCAGCGCGACGACCGGCGACGGCCACACCTCGAGCAGCCGGTCGTACAGCTCGACGATCTGCGGCCAGTCGGTCTGGTCGTACGACGGCGCCGCGGCATACAGGGAGGCGATCGCCGCCTGTAGGACGTACCGGCCGGGCGGTCCGGCCCGCAGGCAGCCGACGATCTCCTCGTGCGCCTCGGCCAGCGCGGCGGAATCCCACTGCGACCGGTCCTGCTCGCTCAGCCGCAGCAGCCGCCCGTCGGCGTCGGTCCGGGTCGCTCGGCGCGCGTCGGTGACCAGCAGCAGCGCGCGCAGCCCGCGGACGTCGAGGCTGCCCGGCATCAGTTCGCGCAGCATCTGGGCCAGGTGCATCGCCTGCTGCACGAGGTCGGCGCGGACCAGCGACGGGCCGGACGGCGCGGTGTGGCCGGCCGTGAAGAGCAGGTAGACGACGGCGAGCGCGGCGCCAAGACGCTCGGCGAGCTCGGCCGCGGGCGGGATGCGGTAGGGGATGCGGGCGACTGAGATCTTCTTCTTCGCCCGGGTGATGCGCGCGGCCATGGTCGGCTCCGAGACCAGGAATGCGCGCGCGATGTCGGGGACGCCCATCCCGCACACCAGCCGCAGGGTAAGCGCCAGCTGCGCCTCCTGGCCGAGCGCGGGATGGCAGCAGATGAAGATCAGCCGCAGCCGCTCGTCGGGCAGCGCCTCGCTGAGACTGGCGGCGGCTGCCTCGGCGGCGGCTGCTTCGGCGTTGGCGGCGGGCTCGCCTGGTTCTCCGTCGGGCACCAACAGCAGCGGCAGCCTGGACCGCAGGACGGCGTCGTGCCGTATCGCGTCGATCGCCCGCCGTCGCGCGGTGGTGGTGAGCCAGGCGGCCGGGTTGCCGGGCACGCCCGCGGCCGGCCATCCCCGCAACGCGGCCGCGTAGGCGTCCTGCACGCATTCCTCCGCCAGGTCGAGGTCCCGCGTCACGCGCACCGTCGATGCCAGCACGGCGGTCCACTCGCGCCGGTGGGCGTCTGCGACGGCTGCCTCGACCTTGGCGGCGTCGGTCACGGCGGTGCCTGCTGCCGCTGCCTTCACGAGGGTCCGGACGTCACGAAGCCGCTGGGTTCAGGTAGCTGCTGTGCACCGGCCGCACCTCGACGCCGCCGCCGTCCCGCACGACCGGGTTGGTGCGGGCGATCGCAAGCGCCGCGTCGAGATCGGGCGCCTCGATCACGTAGAAGCCGGCCACCACCTCCTTGGAATCGAGGAACGGGCCGTCGGTGATCGCGTCGGCGCGGACCGACGTCGCCATGTCCCGCGGCGTCAGCGCGTAGGCCGCGAGCATCGAGCCGTTCGCGGCGAGTTCGTCGGAGTGCTCGTCGCAGGTTTCGAGTTCTTCGGCGGTGGCGTCGGGGGCGTGCGCGGAGTCATGGGCGTAGATCAGGATCGCGTACTGGGCCATGAGTCATCTTCTCTCTTCCGCCCGCCGCGCGGGTGCGCGCCGGTCACACCTCTACGTCGGGCGGGTCACGCGGAATCGACAGGCCCCGGCGAAAAATAGCAGCAGGCGTTCCAACGGGACGCCGCGGTCATCTCGCCGATCCCCACCCTGCCCCGGCCTAGCCGTCCTTCTGGCTTAGCCTCGGGCGGCGCCGGCGCGTCAGTGCCCTGCGGGAGCGCATCCGCGGCCCGCCGCCGCGAGCGCCGAAATAATTTGACTTGACTGTTTTCCATTAATTACCCAGGTGTGACTGGCGGAATTATTTTGGTGAGTTACCACGTGCCCAACTGCGCATACTTTAAGTTGGGGGTCTCAGCCGCCAAAAACCAAGGAAGGAAGTGCGGTTAATGATAAGGATATTTTCCCGTACCACGCAAATGGTTTTCACAAATATGCGCATTATTCGGGCAGGGCGATTCATGCCGCGAATTGCGGGTGCCGTTGGCTTGATGGCGGGGGTTTCTGCGGCGATTACTTTCCCGGCCGGGTCCGCCGTGGCCCAGGCTGCCGCCTTCCGCGCCCCGGCGTACACGCAGACACTCGTCGTCAGCAGCCTGAACAACGCGGGGCCCGGTTCCCTCCGCGCCGTCATCCTCGCCGCCAATGCCACGGCGTCGGGAGGTTCAACCCTCATCAGCGTCAGCGTCAACGGGACTATCACCCTCGTCAGCCCGCTGCCAACGATCGCACGGAAGGTGACGATTAATGCCACCTCGGCCCCCACGCACGTCAGTGGCGGCCCGCCGGTCGTAGCACTCGACTTCAACGGGCATCCAGGCCTGATATTCGGCGTCGGCTCGGACGGCTCGCAACTGCTCGGAGTGGCCGTCGACGACGCCAGCGGCAATGGCGTGACCCTGGACGCCGATTCGATCACCCTCAACGACAACTACATCGGTCTGAATCTGACCGGGACCGCGGCCGGCAACGGCGGCAACGGCGTGCTCGTCTGGGGCGAGTCGGACGGGGACCGCATCGGGCAGAACGACTCGGACGCTCCGGGCGTGGTCGCGAACGTGATATCCGGCAACCGGCTGAACGGCATCGAGCTGGACGGATCGTCTTCGAACGTGGTGGTCGACAATCGGATCGGGACGAACGCCGCCGGCGCTTCGGCCATCGCCAATGGCGGCGACGGCATTTACATCACCCACGGATCACGAGGCAACGAGATCGGCGGCACTGCCTACGTCAACACCGTGACCGGCCAGGCGAACAATCCCACCGGGAGCAAGGGGACGGTGACGCCGGTCTTCGTGGTTCCGCCGCTCGGCAACCTGATATCGGGCAACGGTCGCAACGGGGTGCTGATCGACACTGGCTCCAGGGGCAACGTGCTGAACGGGAACTTCGTCGGGACGACGGCCAGCGGGGACGGCGCCCTCGGCAATGGCAGCAACGGGGTGTGGATCGCCGGGGCGCCCGGCAACTCTCTGGTGGGCTGCAAGTTCGTTAATAACCCGTTCGTCTACTACAACGTAATAAGCGGCAACCGCCGGAACGGGTTGCGCGTCACCAGTTCGGACAACGTGACCGTCCAGGGAAACTTCTTCGGCGTTGGCGCCAACAACACGGCGATCGTGAAAAACCAGCTGGACGGCATCCTGGTCGATGGGACCTCGGTGAACACTCAGGTAGGCGGGGTCATCCCGCTGGGCAACGTGTCCGCAGGAAACGGCCTGAACGGCATAGCAGTGCTCGGGAAGGTCCGCGGGTTCGTCACGTTCAACACTTTCGGCGGCCTGCTGGCATTTAAGGGCGCCGCTCCCAACGGCCTGGACGGGCTTCTTATCACCTCCACCGGGGGCGACAACCTGGTCAGGACGAACGTGTTCTCCGGCAACAAAAAGAACGGAATTGAGCTGGCCGGAAACGCTTCGGGGGTGACGGTTGACCCCGATATCGTCGGCCTGAATACCAAGGGCAATGGCGTTCTGCCCAATGGCGGCGACGGCCTGCTGATCGACGGTACCGCTCACGGCAACGTCATTGGGGGCACACTGCGCTCGGTGATCCCGCAGAACACGTTCTCGGGAAACAAGGGGTACGGGGTGGCGATCACAGGACGGGCGCACGGCAACCATGTCTTCCGCAGTTTCATCGGAACCCAGCTCCTTGGCGTCAAGGCGCTGGGCAATAAGAAGGGCGGCGTCCTGATCGCCGGCAACGCCTACGGTAACCTCATCGGCCTGACAAGTCTCACGCCGGCTGACCTGATCAGCGGAAACACCGGCATTGGGGTGACCCTGACCAGCGGCACCCTCAGAAACTCAGTGATCAACAACTACATCGGACTCAATCGGCTCGGCCGGTACCTGCGCAACAGCGGCCCTGCGGTCGTGAACATCGGCCACCACAACACGATCCGCGGCAACTGGACCCGCCCCGCCCCGCACTGAGGCGGATTACGGGATGTGAGGCGGTCAGAAGGCTGCCCGCGCTCGTGCGCCGTGTTGGAATCGAGGAACGGGGCGTCGCCAAACCCTGCGGTGATGCGGAACGCGGCCCCCTGGGCTGCCCTACGACGGAATGCTTCCGACGATGACTTCCTGGGCGTGGGCGGTGTCGAGGTATTCGCGCCCGGCGTGGATCTTGCCGTCACGCACTTCGAGGAGGTCGTGGTAGTGGTTGTGGTATTCCCTGCCGGTGGCCGACACGCCGTCGGCGTCCATCTCGACCGCCACCCGGTCGCCCTGGGCCGTGACCCCGGTGACGGTCAGCCGGATTCCGTGGGGCATGCCCTTCCCGATCGTGGCGAGCATCTCGGCGAACTGGGCCTTGTTCTTGGTGCCGGCGATCGCGAACTGCTCAGGCTCGCCGGCCAGCCACCACACGACGTCGTCGGCTATCAGGTCCAAGGCGGCATCGATCCTTCCGGCGGAAAGGTCGTCGAGAAAGCTCAGTGCCACCTTCGTGTTGTCCTGCTCGCTCACAGCGTCACGTTTCCCTTCACGCAACCCTGTCGCCGCCGCTTGCCAGCTGACTCAGGTTGCTGTGTGTTCTCTGAGATCGACAGTGAGTGATCAACTCTAGCTGCCTGCTGGCGTCGGCCTGCGTTCGCGGTCGTAGGCGGCCTGGGCGGCGGCGACCGTGCTGCCGTGTCGCTTGGCCCAGTTGGTCAGTTCCAGCAGCGACTGGTGGAGCTCCTGGGCCATCTCCGTCAGCGTGTACTCGACCTTCGGAGGAACGACCGGATGGACGGTGCGTATGAGCAAGCCGTCGCGTTCCAGCTTGCGCAGCTTGAGCGTGAGCATGCGCCTACTGATCCCTGTGATCGAACGTTCCAGCTCCGTGAACCGAACCGGGCCGTGCGCGACGGCCACCAGGATGCCGATGCTCCACTTCCCGGAGACGTGATCGAGGACCTCCGAGACCGGGCACGCCTCGCTGGCCAGGGCTGACACATCGATGTGACTGTGGGACATGAAAGTGCCTTCTTCCACTGGGCTCGACAGTCACCAATCATGGACTCGGTATCAGATCGTGCACCAAACCGGAAGGCGGCTCAATGCTCCAGGAACTCGCAGACCGCGCCGCGATCGTGGACGCCGCGATCGCGTACGCGACGGCCTTGGACACCAGGGACTGGGAGAGGCTGGGCTCGCTGTTCACCGACGACGCTGGCTGGGAGTACAGCGGCTCGGGAGAGCGGCTCTGCGGGCCTGGCGCGATCGTTGCCAGGATCAGCGACAGCCTGGCGCGATTCGACGCCACCCATCACCTGAACGGCAACCATGTCACCGCAGTGCACGGTGACGAGGCCGAGCACACGTGCTACTACCAAGCCCAGCATGTTCGCCTCGGCCTGCCCGGTGGCGAGAAGTTCCTTGGCGGCGGTCGCTACGACGACCGGCTGCGCCGCACCCCGAATGGCTGGCGGTTCACGCACCGCAGGATCATCAGCGTCTGGAGCGAGGGAAACCCCGCTGTGATCACGCCCTGACGGCTTTCGCCGCAAGGGGGATGCTGATCTGTGTCGGCTTGGTGGCAGTATGTAATACTGCCAGAATGCAGGGGCGGAGTCGCGCATGAACAGCGCAGACAAGGCCATCTTGGCGGGCATGCGCTGATGGACAGCCGTCTTCCCGGGGCCGGCCCGCGCACGATGCTGCTCGGCCGGGCGGGTGAGTGCGCGCTGCTTGACGGCATGGCCTCGGCGATCCGACGGGGTGAGAGCCGGTCGCTGGTGGTACGCGGCGAGGCCGGGATCGGGAAGACGGCGCTCCTGGACTACCTGGTCGCATCGGCGTCTGATCTGTGGGTCGTCCGGGCGGTCGGGGTGGAGTCGGAGATAGAGCTGGCCTACGCCAGCCTGCATCAGCTGTGCCTTCCGCTGCTCGACCGGCTCGACCGGCTCCCAGCGCCGCAACGGCAGGCTCTGGAGATCGTATTCGGCCTGACTGCCGGGAGCGTCCCCGATCGGTTTCTGGTCGGCCTCGCGGTGCTGAGCCTGTTCGCGGCGGCAGCCGAGGAGCGTCCGCTGCTTTGCGTGGTCGACGACGCGCAGTGGCTGGACCAGAGCTCGGCGCTGACGCTGGCCTTCGTCGCCCGTCGGCTGCTGGCCGAGCCTGTCGGGATCGTTTTCGTCGCTCGCGAGCCGGGCGAGGGGCTGCAGAACGTGCCCGAGCTGGAGGTGCGGGGCATCGGCGACGACGACGCCCGCGCGCTGCTTACCTCGGCGGTGCGGTTCAAGCTCGATGCGGCCGTCCGCGACCGGATCGTGGCCGAGACGCGGGGAAACCCGCTGGCGTTGCTCCAGCTGCCGCTGGGCTTGACCGGCGCGCAGTTGGCGGGCGGGTTCGGCCTGATGGGGGCGCGGGCGCTGACCGGGCGGATACAGGAGAGCTTCGTCCGGCGCCTTGAGCTGCTTTCTGCTGACGGGCGGCGTCTGCTCTTGGTCGCGGCGGCAGAGCCTGTCGGTGACCCGCTGCTGGTGTGGCGCGCGGCCGGGCGGCTCGGCATCGCGCCGTCCGCCGCCGACGCGGCGCAGGCGGAAGGACTGCTAGAAATCGGCGGACGGGTGACGTTTCAGCATCCACTGGCGCGCTCGGCGATCTATCGGTCAGCGGCGCCGGCCGATCGCCGCGTGGTCCACCAGGCGCTGGCGGACGCAACCGACTCCGAGGCCGACCCTGACCGTCGCGCCTGGCACTTGGCCGCCGCTGCGGCCGGGCCTGACGAGCAGGTCGCGGCGGAGCTCGAGCGCGTCGCAGGCCGGGCGCAAGCACGCGGCGGACTCGCCGCCGCAGCGGCGTTCCTGCTTCGCGCCGTCGAGCTGACGAGCGATCCTGGCCGCCGGGCGGATCGCGCCCTTGCCGCCGCGCAAGCCAGCTCCCAGGCCGGCGAGCTGGATGCGGCTCTCGGGCTGGTCGCCATGGCAGAGGCCTTGCCGCTCAGTGAGTTCCAGAGCGCCCTGGCCGGCCGGGTCCGTGCCCACGTGGCCTTGGGCGCCGGTCGGTGGACCGAGGCTCTCCCGCTGCTGCGGGAGGCTGCCGCGCGGCTAGCGCCATTTGACGTGGACCTCGCGCGGGAGACCTACCTGACCGCTTGGGGAACGGCCGGGATGGCGGAGGAGCTCGCCGCCCGGGACGTCATCGTGGAGATCTGCCTCGCGGTGCGGGCCCTCCCCTCGCCGCAGGGTGGTCTCCGCCCACGTGACCAGCTGCTTGAGGGTTTCGCCGAGCTGATCATCGAGGGTTACACGGCCGCGACTCCGACGTTGCGGAGAGCCGTGCTCGCGCTCGAGGGCATGCCCGCGGAAGACGTCTTGCGCTGGGGCTGGATGGCCGTGGGCGCTCGCGCGACGCTGTGGGACTACGACGGCTGGTGCGCGGTCGCGGCCAGGAATGTCCAGGTCGTCCGCGACGCCGGCGAGCTTGCCACGCTGCCCGCCCACCTCACCTACCTGGCGATGGCGGTGGCGTGGATGGGTGACTTCGCGGGTGCCGAGTCGCTCATCGAGGAGATCGACAGCGTGGCCGCGGCGACCGGCAGCCGGTTGCCGCCCTACGCCTTGCTGCGCCTGCGCGCACTGCAAGGCAGGGAAGATGAGGCGTCCGCCGCGATCGAGCGTTTCGGCACGCAAGGCATGACGGCCATCCGCGGACTGTGGGCGACCGCCGTCTTGAATAACGGGCTTGCCCGCTACAAGCTGGCGGTGGCAGCCGCCCGGCCGGCCGTCTCGGAGGCCGCCTTCAGCCACTGGGTCTTCGTGTGGACACTGCCCGAGCTCGTCGAGGCGGCCGTGCGCACCGGGGACATCGGCCTAGCCCGTGAGGCGTACCAGCGACTGGCCCAGGCGGCAAAGCCCTACGAGGGCGACTTCCCGCAAGGCATCGAGGCGCGCTGCCGGGCGCTGCTGTGTGACGGAGAGGCAGCTGACGGACTGTACCGCGAAGCGATCCAGCGGCTGAGTCGTACCCGGATCCGTCCTGAGGCCGCCCGCGCCCGCCTTCTCTATGGCGAGTGGCTGCGTCGCGAGAACCGCCTGACGGACGCGCGCGAACAGCTCCGCACGGCCTACGAGGAGCTGGCCACGATCGGGATGGAGGCGTTCGCGGAGCGCGCCCGCAGGGAACTCGCGGCGACCGGCGAACGCGTGCGCAGACGGGCTGCGGGCACGCGCGATGACCTGACCGTCCAGGAACGGCAGATTGCCCGGCTCGCCCGCGACGGGCTATCCAATCCGGAAATCGGAGCCCGGCTGTTCCTCAGCCCGCGGACGGTCGAGTGGCACCTGCGCAACGTGTTCACCAAGCTGGGCATTCAGTCCCGGCGCGAGCTTGCCAACGCCCTGGGGTGACTGGCCCCGGGCGCTACCCGGTGACCATCCCCGTGGGCCGGCCAAGGGTGCTGCCCGGGCGCGTCCCCGGGCGAAGGCGAGGAGGCTACGTAAAGCAGTCAAACACTCACGGATAGGAAGCATCCATGTCTACCCAGACCGAAGACCCGACCAGGACCGGGGAGATCCGGCCATTTACCGTCCCGGCCGCTCCCGAGACGGAGCTCGACGCACTCCGCGCCCGCATCATGGCCACTCGCTGGCCCGACTCGGAGCTCGTGGACGATTTCTCGCAGGGCGTGCAGCAGGCGGTGATGCAGGAGCTTGCCCGTTACTGGTCGACGGAGTACGACCTGCGTCGGTACGAGCGGAGGCTGAGCGCGCGGCCGAACTTCGTCACCGAGATCGACGGGCTCGGCATCCACTTCATCCACGTCCGCTCGCCGCACGCGAACGCGCTGCCGCTCATCATCACGCACGGCTGGCCCGGCTCGGTCATCGAGCTGCTGAACGTCATCGACCCGCTCACCAACCCGACCGCGCACGGGGCGAGCGCGGTGGACGCCTTCGACGTGGTTATCCCGTCGATGCCGGACTACGGGTTCTCCGGCAAGCCGCGCGACCTCGGCTGGGGCCCGGTCCGGATCGCGGCCGCCTGGGACGTGCTGATGAAGCGCCTCGGCTATACGGGGTACGTGGCGCAAGGCGGCGACTGGGGCGCGATCGTCACCGACATGCTGGGCGTGCAGGCGCCGGCCGGGCTGCTCGGCATCCACAGCAACATGGCCGGCGTCGTCCCGGCGGATGTCTCGACCGCGCTCGCGCAGAACGCGCTGGGGGCCGGCCCGCCGCCGCCGGCCGGGCTGTCGGATGAGGAAAGCCGTACCTACGAGCAGCTGAACTTCTTCTTCGCCAAGGGGGTGGGGTACGGAGTGCAGATGGGGACGCGGCCGCAGACGATGTACGGTCTGGCGGACTCGCCGGTGGCCCTGGCGGCCTGGATGATCAACCACGACGCGTCCAGCTACGCCGACATCGCCGACGCCTTCGCCGGGCACCCGGTCGGCAACCTCACCCGCGACGAGATCCTGGACAACGTCACCCTGACCTGGCTGACCAACACGGGGGTCTCCTCCGCCCGGCTGTACTGGGAGAACACGGTCGGCTTCTTCGACGTCAAGGGCGTGTCGGTGCCGGCCGCAGTGAGCGTCTTCCCGAACGAGATCTACAAGGCGCCGCGCAGCTGGGCCGAGCGGGCCTACCCCAACCTCATCTACTTCAACGAGGTTGACCGGGGCAACCACTTCGCCGCCTGGCAGGAGCCCGCGCTGTTCACCACCGAGCTGCGGTCCGCCTTCCGCTCACTGCGCTAGCGGTCCTGGGGGATCCGGGCGGCTTCGTTTCTGGCCCCCGGATCCCGTTGGGCTTCTAGGCTCCGTCGTCGCGCCACCGCAGTTGACGGTAGATAGTTGTAGAACTATCATCATCGTATGAGCACAAACACTTTGACGGAGCAGCAGGCGCAGAACCGGCGGCTTGGCATCATCCTCGCCACCTGCTGCCTGAGCCTGTTCGTGGTCGGGGTGGACGTCACGATCGTCAACATCGCCCTGCCGTCCATCCAGCGCAGCTTCGGCGCCTCGACCGCCGGGCTGCAGTGGACGATCGACGCTTACACGGTGGTGCTGGCGAGCCTGCTGATGCTGTCGGGCTCCCTGGCCGACCGGCTCGGCCGGCGGCGCGTGTTCCAGGCCGGGCTGGCGCTGTTCACCGTCGGCTCGCTGCTGTGCAGCCTCGCCCCCGGCCTCGGCTGGCTGGTGGCGTTCCGGATGATCCAGGCCGTTGGCGGGTCGATGCTCAACCCGGTCGCGCTGGCCATCATCGCCAACACCTTCACCGACCCGGCCAAGCGGGCCCGGGCGATGGGCGTGTGGGGGAGCGTGTTCGGCATCAGCCTGGCGGTCGGCCCGGTGCTCGGCGGGGTCCTGGTCGGCACCATCGGCTGGCGTTCCATCTTCTGGGTCAACGTCCCGGTCGGCCTGGCCGCTATCGTGCTGACCCAGCGGTTCGTGCCCGAGTCGCGCGCGCCCCGGCCGCGGCGGCTCGACCCGATGGCCCAGATCCTGATCGTCGTGCTGCTGGCCGGGGTCACCGCCGGAACCATCGAGGGGCCGGACCGGGGGTGGACGTCGCCGCTGATCATCGGGTGCTACGCGGCCGCCGCCGTCGCCGCGACCGCGGTGACGATGGTGGAGCGGCGTCGCCGGGAGCCGCTGATCGACCCCCGGTTCTTCGCCTCCGCCCCGTTCTCCGGCGCGGCGCTGATCGCGGTGGCCGCGTTCGCGGCGCTGGCCGGGTTCCTGTTCCTGAACACGCTCTACCTGCAGAGCGCGCGCGGTTACTCCGCGATCGAGGCCGGCCTGCTGATCCTGCCGATGGCGGCCGCTATCGGGGTGACCGCGCGGCTGTCGGGGCGGCTGGTCGCCGCCGGGCGGGCCCGGTGGGCGCTGGTCATCGGCGGCGTCGGGATCACGGCGGGGTCGGCGGTGCTGATGACGGTGAGCGCGACTACCCCGGTCGCGGTGCTGGTGGTGGTCTACATCGTGTTCGGAATCGGCTTCGGGTTCGTCAACCCGCCGATCTCCAACACGGCCGTGTCGGGAATGCCGCCGGCCCAGTCCGGGGTCGCCGCTTCGATAGCATCGACCTGTCGTCAGATCGGGGCCACGCTCGGGGTCGCCGTGATCGGGTCGCTCATCGCCGGGCGCACGCTGGCCGGGTTCATCACCGCCAGCCACGGCGGCTGGGCCGTCGTCTGCGGCTGCGGGCTGGCCGTGCTGCTGCTCGGCGTGGCGTCGACCAGTGGCTGGGCCCGCGCGACCGCGCTGCGGACCCGTGAACTGCTTATCGCCGAGCCGGAGGAAGGTGCCGTTTATGGCCGCGACTCAGCCGACGTCAGCTGATCAGGCGGCCGGGCCCGTCCCGACCGTGCCCGGTTCAGCTGATCTGCCCGCTGCCGCGTGGGAGCTGATGCGGCAGTTCGTCGAGGCCAACAGCACCCACACCGAGCTGCGGGAACGGCTGGGCCTCGGCGCGGGCAGGGGACGCATCAAGGTCCTGTTCCTGCTCCGCGAGCAGCCGATGACCCTCGCTCAGCTGGCCGACGCGCACGGCGTCGACCGCCCCTACGCGACGATCATCGTCGACAAGCTCGAGCAGCTCGGCTTCGTGGAACGGCAGCCGCACCCCACTGACCGGCGGAGCAAGGTCGTCAGCCTGACCCCGGCCGGGCGGGACGCGGCCGCGCTGGCCGACGTGATCATCGGCGAGCCGCCCGCGGCCCTGCGGGGGCTCGACGCAGGGCAGCTGACCGAGCTGGTCGGACTGCTGTCGCTGCTCCGGTAGGACCGGGCGAAGGTCACGTTCCGGCCGCCCCGCCCGGGGCAGGGTGAAGTGGAACGAGAACCGGAAGGAGGCGATCGCCATGTCGATGCCGTCATCGCCGCCATCGCGCGACGACTCCCCGACGGATCCGCCGGGGAGTCCGGGCTCGCCGCGTGAGCGGGGGCCGCTCGGCTTGAGGACGCGGAAGCGGGCCTACTTCATCATGATGGGCGCGTGCCTGGTCCTGATCGTGCTGGCGTGGATGGTGGTCGACCGGTTCTCGATCGTCGCGGCCGTGATCATGTCCGTGGTCGCGCTGGTGATCCCGCCGTTCGCCGCCATCGTCGGCAACGCGGGCCCGGCTAACCGCCAGTGAGGCGACCGAGGATTCCAGGCAGATCAAACCCTATTTATCGAACGGACCGTGACCGGCTCTAGCAGGCTCGGTGTCCTGTCGACCGCGTCCTCTCGCGAACTGTAGGTGTACTGTACGTACAGTACACTTTTCTAGTCAGCGGGAGATACCTTGGCAACGTGGTTCATCACCGGTGCGGCGCGCGGGCTCGGGCACGAGGTGGCGCTCCGCGCGCTCGAAGCCGGTGCCGATGTCGTCGCCACGGCACGGGCCCTGAGCCAGGTCGAGGCTGCGTTCGCGGCCGCGCCGGGGCTTTCCGGGCGGCTCCTCCCGGTGGCTCTCGACGTCACCGACGAGAGTCAGGCGATGGCGGCGGCTGAAGCAGCCATCGCCCGGTTCGGCTCCATCGACGTCTTGGTCAACAACGCCGGGCGGGGTCTGCTCGGCGCGGTGGAGGAGGCCTCTGCCGCTGAGGTCGAGGCCGTCTTCGCCACGAACGTCTTCGGGCTCTTGAACGTGACCCGCGCCGTCCTTCCGTCCATGCGGGCGGCGCGCTCCGGGCATGTCCTCAACATCTCCTCCATGGGCGGGTTCGCTCAAGTCGCCGGCTGGGGGGTCTACGGGGCGACGAAGTTCGCCGTCGAGGGCCTGAGCGAAGCGATGCAGGCGGAGCTGTCTCCGCTCGGGATCAGGGTCACCATCGTCGAGCCCGGCAGTTTTCGCACGAGCTTCCTCGACGGCAGTTCACTGCGCACCACGGAGAAGGAACTGCCGGACTATGCCGCCACCGCTGGCCGGGTGCGCCAGGCCGTCGCGACGAGCAACGGCGGTCAGGTCAACGACCCGGCCAAGGGCGCGGCGGCGATCTACGCCGCGGTGACGGCGGGGCAGCCACCCCTCCGTTTCCAGGTCGGGCCGGACGCCGTCGCCATGGTGGAAGACAAGCTCGTCCGCGTCCGCGATGAACTCGAGGCGTGGCGTTCCCTCGCTTCATCCACGCTGTTCACAGACACCGCCGATTCGAAATCGGCTTAGATGGCCGCTATGGGGACTAGCTCATCGGCGGACGGGTCGGCACCCTCCCGGAGCGGCCGCGCCCAGCATGCGGTCCTCGACGCGACCGCGTCCATCATGGCTGAAGGCGGGCTCGCGGCAACGACGATCGACGCGATCCGCGACCGGTCCGGGGTTTCCAAGACCACCATCTACAAGCATTGGCCGAACCGGTTGTGCGTTGCCATCGACGCGTTCGCCGAACGCCTGGCCACGGAGACAAGCCTGCCGGACACCGGGACGGCGCTGGGCGACTTTCGCGAGCAGATCAGACGCGTATCAGCGTTTTACGCCTCGCCGGTCGGAAGTGTCTTCGCCCAGCTGCTCGCGAACGCCATCCAGGATCCGGTGGCGGCCGGGTGGCTCCAGACACGATTTCTGGACAGCCGCCAGCGTGGCACTCGGGAATTGTGGGACCGGGCAGTCGCGCGCGGCGAAGTTCAGAAAGACATCGATCCCGACCTCGCCATGGACCTCGTGTTCGGGCCCGTCATGTGGCGGCTCGTAAGCGGGCGACGCCCCCTGACCGAAGACGATGCTGACGCGATCGCGAACTCCCTGCTGAACGGGCTTCGGGCCACAACCACTTAGACATCCAAGGCCCTTACTCGTCAGGCGGCGGCTTCCTGAGTTTGCTGGCGGCGGCTCCAGGCGGTGTTTGCATGGTGGCGGGTGCGGGTGGTGAGGCGGCTGTGACGGATGCCTGCGGGCAGGTTCGGGCGGGAGCCGTGATTGTGTGCCGCTGGGGGTCGCGATTTCCGGGCGCGTGCGTCAGCGTGTGCTGTCGCGGGCGCCCCGACCCGAAGCACCCGCGTTGACCCCTTTATCGGCCCTGCCTGTTGGGCGTGGTGACGGTGAGGGCGGTGCGCCGATGCCTGGCCCCGTAGAGGCAAGCGCCGGCCGTTTCAATCTCGGCTCCGGGGCAGCTAGCGCAGGTGTGGTCTACTGTTCAACGTTGGTCGCGGCAAGACAAGTTTCAGGTTCGCCTGCTGTACGGCGCAGCCGTCATCTACCTGGTCGTCGGCGGCGCTGCACTGGCCGACTTCGCTGGAAGCGCCGGGAGCACTAAGCGGTGGGCCTTGGGCCTGGGCGCCTGGATGATCTTCATGGCCCTCGTCATGGCCATGTTGTCCCGGGGGCAGGCGCAGAAGCGCCGTCATCAGCTCCAGCAACGCCGGAACCAGCCGTCCACCTATGACGCCGAGTCGGCGGTGCCCCCGGAGATCTGGACGATGGTCGAGCAGGGCAAGAAGACCAAAGCGATTAAGCGTTACCGGGAACTGAACCCTGGCATCGGGCTCAAAGAAGCGAAGAACGTTATCGACGGACTCTAGCGCGACCCGGAGGCATCAACCGCCAGCGTCGCTGCCGATCGCCGAGTCGGGCACCTCGCGGAGGAAGATCTCGGCGGTCTTCGGCCCGACGCCCTTGAACTGCTCCAACCGCGTGGTCAGCTCCGCACGCGACCCGGCGGTGCGTACCAGGCGCGCGACCGAGCCCCCATAGTCGGATGTCAGGCCGCGCATCACGTCACGCAGTTCCGCGCTCATGACCGAGCCCAGCCGGTGGTAGTCCCCCTCCCACAGCTCGTGCCAGAGGGGGTGCTGGTCGTCCGCGATGAAGTGGTCGGGCGTATCCCAGCCGTCCGCCTTGAACCTGCGATAGGCCTTGGCGGCCGTCTGCTGCTGAACCGGACGCCCGAACAGCAGGCTGGCCAGAAGCCAGTCGAATAGGCCCTGGTCGGTGCTGGTGTCGATCCCGAGATCGGCGGCTGTGATCAGCGCGGCCATGAAGACGCCCCCTGGATTCTCAGCGGCCGCTGCGCGAGTCCATCAAGGCCGCAGGTCAAGCGTATACGCGTCAATCTCAGGCCGGCCGCTGCCCCGCGATCGGCTCGGCGGCGGATAGCGCATCGGCCAACTGTGATCGCGCGGTGACGCCCAGCTTCGGGAACAGGTGGTCCAGGTGCGACCCGACCGTGCGCCGGGAGATGAGGAGTTGCTCGCCGATCTCGCTATTGGTCATGCCCGCCGCCGCCAGCTGGGCGATCTGCCATTCCTGGGGGGTGAGGGTGCTCCACGCGGTCGGCCGGCTCTCCTGGCTGGCCTCGCCGGTGGCCGCCAGCTCGGCGCGAGCGCGAGCGCTCCAACCGACGATTGCGAGGGCGTCGAACAGCTCGCGCGCGGCCCGCAGCGGCTCGCGCGCCGCCACCGGCCGGCGTCGTCGGCGCAGCCAGGCGCCGTGCGCCAGCAGCAGCTGGGCCCGGGCGAGCGGCCACCGGGACAGGTCAGCGGAGAGCCCAGCGCTGAACTCGGCCTCCGCGCGGCCGTCGGGGGCGAGCATCAGGCGGGCGTGCCGGGCCGCGATCGACAGGCCCGGCGTCGACCCGGACGTGTCCCGCAGCAGCGTCTCGATCAGTTCTCGCACCTCGGGCAGACGGCCGGCCCCCCGCGCGGCCTCGGCCAGGTCACCCACGACGGCGTACCGAAGGCCGAAGTGGTACGCCGGATCGCCGGGCTCGACGATCCGGCGCAGGTGCTCAAGCGCGCGCTCGTGCTCGCCCAGCGCCAGCGCGGCCAGACCCAGGTCCCGCTGCCAGCCGGCCATCGCGTAATGGTCCAGGCATAGTTCCGGCTGCTCCCGCGCCTGGCGGACCTGCGCGACGGCCGCCCGGTAGTCGCCTCTGAGCCCGTCGACCAGCGCTTCCTGGACGCGGGCGAGCGTCGCCCAGGCCGACTGCCCGGTGTCGGCGGCTGACCGCCGGGATTCCGCCGACGCGGCGGCCGCCTCGTCCAGGTTGCCGCACCACAGCGCCGCCTGTGCGTTGACTAGCGCCAGCTGGGTCACTAGGGACAGCCGACCCACGCGATGCCACAGGCGGCGGTCGCCGGCGGCCGGAACGATCCGGGCCAGGGCCGCGTGAACCAGGCGCCGCTCCTCGACCGGGGCGCTCTGGTAGATCGCGGAGCTGACCAGCGGGTGGCGGAAGGCTGGCCGGGGCCCTGTTCACCACCAGCCAGCAGACCGGCGCCGCGGTCGGACTGGCGATCCTGGCCACCGCTGCCGCCGCGGCCACCGCCGCCCACGGCGGTTCGCTGGTGGTCGGCTACCGGCTGTCGTTCCTGATCGCGGCCGGACTCGCCGTCCTCGCCGCCGTCATCGTCGCGCTCCAGCTCCGCTCGAAATCCACCCGGGCCGAACCCACCCCGGAGCAGCCGGCCTCCGGCGGCCCACCGCCGGTCCCGGCCGCCGACTCGAAGCTCCGCAAGGACTGACCGGGCGGCATCATCGGCCCTCGCGTACCGGCCTGCGCCGCCCCGCCGCTAAGCCTGGAGGCGTACGCACACCGGCCGACGCACGTCTACCAGGTCTAGTCTTTCGGCTGATGCCCTGGTGCCGTCGCGTCGCGAGACTTGTGGCATGGACCTGTCTGCCTTGATCACACGGGGCTTCGCGATGAGCGACCGGACACTGTGGCTGCTGATGGTGGAGCGAGGCGCCTGCTCGACCAGCGGGCTGAGCACGGACGACTGGTACCCGGTGAGCGGGTCGGCCGAGGCCGCCAGGCGCGAGGCGGCCGACGCTATTGCGGTGTGCTCCGGCTGCCGGGTGCGTGAGCAGTGCCTGGAGCTGGCGCTGCGCAACTGGGCGGTCGGCCAGCACGGCGTCTGGGGCGGCACCGTCCCGGCCGAGCGGGAGCGGCTCCGGGCCGGGCGGATCGCGCAGCTCACCCGGGTGCTGGCCAGGAACCGGGATGCCGACCTGTCACTGTGCGGCGCCGGGTCTACAGGCGGATGACGGCCTTGCCGTGCAGCCTGCCGTGGTGGAGGTCTTCGAGCACCTGCCCGGCGCCATCGAGGTCAACGGTGGAACCGATGCGCGTGGTGATCGTGCTGTCCGCAGCCCCGCTGCCAGCGGTTTCACCTGCTCAACGCGTACGCGCGCCCCGGGCAGGGGCGCGCCCACCGGGCCCAGGCAAGCCGCTACGACTATGCCCAGCCGCCAGAACAAGGCCGCGAGCTCGCCGGCTCCCTGCCTGACGCGAAGTTCCGGCTAGTGGAAACCGGGCACAGCCCCGTCCGCGAGGCCCCCGCCGCCAGATCGGTCCGGTGTGCCCGGCAGGGCTGCCATCGTGATCAGTAATTCCTGACCGGACGCGGCGGCAGGCGGGTAACCGGTGGCGGGCCGTCGGACACTAACAAGTGTGAGCCGAACCGCTGCCCTGCCGTCTGCTGGAGGACCGCCGTGACTACTGTCCGCATCGTCCCTGTGCGCCACATCCGGCCCAGACGGGCCCCGGACGGGAGCGACATGCCCGACTGGTGGTCGCATCAGCGTCTCATCGTGCTGGCCGATGACGCGGGCCACCGGGCGGTGCCCCTGTGGGTGATTGCCGGTCACAAGGGGCTGCTGGGCCGGCTGGGCCGGCCCGCCGGAGACGCCGAGGCGGCCAGTGGCCTGCTGGAGACAGCGGTCCGGCTGCTGGGGACGGCCGGGACGGAGGTGAGCGCCGTGGACATCGAGCCGGCCAGCGACGATGTGCCCGAGCTGCGCTCAGACACGGTCACGGCCCGCGTCGGGCTGGCCACGGCCGCGGGAACCCGGCCGGTCACGGTGAGCGCCGAGTACGGCCTGGCGCTGGCCGCCGTGGCCGGAGCGCCGGTCCGGGTGGCCGATGCGGTGATGGACCGGCTCGCGGTTCCGGTGCCGGGCGAGGACATACTGGCGCCGTTCCTGTCTCCGGGCCGCCCCGGGCAACCACGGCGTTTCGAGCCGCGGAACATGGCGTTCACCGACGGCCTGAACTACTGGGAACTGGCTGGCAGCTTCTTTGGCGACGGCCAGCCCGCCGGGCAGGACTACTCCTGCACCGCCGCGGACCGGTCCGCGGTCTTGGCCGCCACGGTCCCGGAACCTGCCGGCTCGGCCGTCCTCGTCCAGACCATCGCCGCCGAGGACTACCGCGACACCGGGGTCACCTTCCGCGGACAGCTGCGGGCCACCGGCATCGCCGGCCAGGCCGGACTGCACCTGGCCGCGGTCGCGCCGTTCGGCGCCCTGCTGCGCGAGCACAGCGGCAGCAGCCTGACCGCCCCGGGCAGCAGCGACTGGACCTGGCATGAAGTCACGGTGCCCGTCCCCGGCGAGGGCACCGGCATCCGGTTCGGCATCTCCCTGGCCGGCCACGGCCGCATCGAGCTGCGCGGCGCGGAACTCACCCTGGCCCGGCCGGGAACCCAGGAGTAAAGCCGGGCATGGACATCGCAGACGGCGACCTGGTCCGGCTGGCCCGCGACGGCGACCCGGCCGCGTTCCGGCTGCTGGTCGAACGGCATCTGCCGATGGCCCGCGCCCGCGCGGCCCGGCTGTGCCCGCAGCCGGACGACGCCGACGACGCCGTGCAGGACGCCTTCCTGCAGGCGTTCATCGCCCTGGGTCGGCTGCGCGACCCCGACCGGTTCGCCGGCTGGCTAGGCGGCATCGTGGCCAATGTCTGCCGCGCCCAGCGGCGCCGCGCACCGCTTACCCTGCTCGGCGAGTGGCCCGAGAACCTGCACCCGGCCTCCGCCGGCGGCCTGCCGTCAGCTGAGGACCTGGACCGCGCCGACGTGCTCAGCCGCGCGGTCGCCGACCTGCCCCCCGGGCAGCGTCAGGCCGTCACCCGGTACTACTACGCCGACCAGCCCACCGGCCAGATCGCCGGCACTCCCGGCGCCGCCAAGGCCAGCCTGCACAAGGCCCGCCGCCGACTGCGCGAGTACATCACCGCGCACCGCCCTGACCTCATCCCCGCCCTCTCCCGGAGTAGCCCCATGACCGCTGTTCGCATCGCGCACGCCGACCCCTGGCCCGGACGGACACCAGACGGGGGGATGGATATCCGCCACGTGCTCGTGATCCTCGCCGACGACGCTGGCCACCGGGCGCTGCCGGTCCGGCTCCCTGGTCCCGAACGCCAGCTCTGGCGCCTGCTCAGCCGCTCCGACGACCTCCACGAGGAGGACCCCCTGGGCGGTCAAACCGAGGAGATGACCGGCCGGCTGCTGCAGGCGGGAGGGGTCACCCTGGCCGGCGTGACCATCACCGACCTGGGCCCGGGAGTGACCGCCACCCGGATAAGCATCGCCGGGCCTGGCGGAACCCGGCCCGTCACCGCCAGCCTCGCTGACGGCCTGACCCTGGCCGTCATCGCCAGCGCGCCGCTGGCCGTCGACGACCCGGTCATGGACCGGCTCGCCAGGCCCGTCACCGGCCCCGACCTGCTCAGCCAGTTCCGCAGCCAGGAGACACCCCCCAGACATTTGCGCCGAGGGTTCGAGCCCCGCAACATGGCTTTCACCGACGGCCTGGACCGATGGCAGCTCGGCGGCCCCTTCCTGCGCCAGGGCACCGGGTTCGACTATTCCGCCACAACCGAGGACGGGCGGGCGATCCTGGCCGCGGCCGGCCCCGAGCCGGCCGGATTCGCCTTCCTCGCCCAGGACATCAACGCCGACAACTACCAAGGCCGCACCGTCACCTTCCGCGGCGAACTGCGCACCGCCCAGGCGGACGGCCGCGCCGGGCTGGCACTCCGCGTCGGCAGCCCGGGCGGGTCCACGCCACCGCAGGCAGCCAGCCCAGATCCCTGG
>Ga0302326_10010132_pt1 | contig 20440 bp, 20 predicted proteins | sample Palsa_T0_3_FD_202264 | JGI IMG/M metagenome (GOLD analysis project Ga0302326, IMG submission 202264) | Peat permafrost microbial communities from Stordalen Mire near Abisko, Sweden - Palsa_T0_3 | ecosystem: Environmental > Terrestrial > Soil > Palsa > Peat permafrost | place: Sweden: Abisko...
CGACCGGTCGGGCGCCTTTGGATCCGGCATGATCACCGCGGTCAGTAATCCGGCAGCCCAGATCGATTTCGCCAACGACCCATTCCCCATGAGAATCACGTAGGTAGCAGGGTGATGGCAAGTCAGCGAATCACTTTCAATCATGTTGGGTTGTGCGTTGCCGACACCGCACGGTCTCGTCGCTTCTACGAGGGTCTGCTCGGCTTCGCCTTCTGGTGGGAACTCGAGCCGCCTGACCAGGGAACCGGCCAGTTACTCGAGCTGAACCCGCCCGTCGGATTGCACGCGACCTATCTGGTCCGAGACGGACTGGTGCTTGAGCTGCTGGCGTACTCGCACCGCACGCTGCGCGTCGGCTCGGATCGGGTGATGGACCAGGTCGGCCTCACCCATCTGTCTTTGTCGGTGTCCGATCTCGCGGAGGTGCTCGCGGCGGTGGAGGCGTTCGGGGGATCGATCGTCGAGGGCACCGTGTCTAGGCAATCGGCGATGATCCGTGACCCGGACGGGCAGCTGATCGAGCTGCTCCCGGATTCGTGGCTGCAGGTCGTGCCGCCACGCCCACCACATTGAAACGTGATGTTTGGCAACGGTTCACCGGAGGTCGTGAGGATCGACCCATGGTGCCTGCGATTCATCCAGTTCGTGCCGCGCAAGACCCGCATATCGTGTTGGGTCTAGTCGGCGATCCAGGTGCCGCAATTTCGCTCGCCCGCGAGCTGGCGGAGAACGGGTTGGAAGCGGAGCTCAACCAACGGTTACCTGGAGCCCGGTGGTGTATCGAGGTCGTCGAGGGCCGCCTGGTGCAGCCGCCCGCCACCGATGACGAGATCGTGAAAGCGGCGCGGAAATTGCTTCTCAAGAGGGAGTGGGACGTCGTAGTCTGCCTCACCGATCTCCCGTTGCACGTTGAGCAGCGTCCCGTTGTAGCCCACGCGACTCCGGTGCGAAACGTGGCAATCGTGTCGGTGCCGGCGCTGGGTGCGATCGGGGCGCGTCACCGGGTTCGGGAGGTGATCGGGCGACTGCTCGTGCGGCTCATCGGATCTCCTGAAGAACGCGGCGCCGATGCTGAGCGCGCTGGCCGGCCGTCACGCCGGGTGTCCGTGCAGCGGGTGCGTGAACTGGGCAGCGACCCGGACGATGAGGCGTTTTTCTATACCGCCCGGGTGCTGACGGGCAATGTGACGTTGATCTTCGGCATGGTGGCGGCCAATCAGCCGTGGCGGCTGTCGATGCGGCTGTCGCGCGCGCTGACGGGTGCCGTCGCTGCCGGTGTCATCGGATTGGTGACCGCCGATATCTGGCGGCTCTCCGACGCCTACGGGTGGGACCGACTCGCTGGAACGTCGCTGGTGTCAATCAGCGCGACGGCCGCGACCCTGATCATCGGAGGTGAGCTGTGGGAGCCGATCGTCAGTCGCGCAGTGCGCAAGCAAGTGATTCTGTTCAACATCGCGACTGTGGTCACCGTCTTGATCGGCGTGGCCGTGCTGTACGTCGCGCTCTACGTGTTGGCGCTGGTGGCCGCCTACTGGTTCGTGGTGCCGCAAATTTGGAAAGATCAGGTCGGGCATCCGGCTTCGGTGCGGGATTACGTCGAATTAGCCTGGCTCACTTGCTCGTTGGCGATGATCGGGGGAGCTTTGGGCGCGGCTCTGGAACCCGACGAGGCCGTACGCGCAGCTGCGTACGTCCAGCACCCCGACGGCGAAGACGAACTCGAAGAGGCGAGCTGACTCAGGTGGCGGCGATGCACAGCACTTCGTCGAGGCTGGCCGTCTGCGGTCCTGCGGCGGCGCGACTGCCGGCTTGGTCCAGTCGTGCGGTGTCGAACATTGCCGGACCGCTCACCACCCCGTCAAGGAGGACGTAGCGGCCGGTGTCGGGCGTTCGGCCCACCACATCTTCCGGTGCGCTGGCGCCGGTCAGGGTGATCGCTCCGGCCAAGTTGACGGCCACTTGGAACACCTCCGCTTCCGCGTCGAGGACCGCGGTCAGGCGGGTGATGAGATTCTCGGGGGCGAAGAACCGCCAATTCTGATCCAGATGGAACCAGAATCGCCCGTGAATCTGTTCGCGTACCTGCGCGAGTTGGATGCCTTGTGCATCGTCCGAGCCGAGGTCAACGAGCTCGAGAAATTCGTAGAGCGCCTGCAGCATTTCACGGTCGGCGGCTGACATGCCGGCGTCGATCAAAAGGAAGCGTCCGACCCGCGACACGTCGCTACAGCAGTTCAGGAACGAGTTCAGTGCCTGCTGAGTTCCAACTAGGTCCGGTCCGGCGATCAGACTGACGGTGACCTCGGCGTCGGATGCTCGGCGGTGGTGCGCTCGAAGACGGCTTGGCGCAGCGATCGAGTTGCGCACCAACGTATCCGGATAATTCGACGCCGCTTCGAGCATGGCCGGCACCGCTTCGTCACGGGTTACCGCGATTCGTTGCCGTTCGCTGTCAGGGATGTCGGGGAAGGCCAGCAGCTGCCGCCACAGAGCGAACGCCACGGCGTGCTCGCCGAGGCAGAACGCCGATTTAGCCCGCAGGTCTGCTGAACGCCACGCGTAGATATCGGGATACGGCAAAAGCATGTCGCCGTCGGGGCGGGGGATTTCGGCGGCGTGCTCGCCCAACAGGTGAGCAAGTCGGTAGCGCTTCTCGATGAAGTGGTGCCGCGCGACGCAGTACAGGGGTTCAGCGCGGCTCGGCCGGAACTCCCACGCCAGCAGATACGCGTCCTGAACCTCGAGCCATGGCATCTCGAGCTTCTCCATCGACTCCGCGATGCGAAACATCGCCAGGAAGGTTTCCTCGTCGGGGCTGCCGCCGACTTCGAGCATTCGCGAATACCACTTGTGGGCATTGGCGAAATCGCCCGAATCGAAATAGACCTGGGCTAGCAGGGACACCGACTGGACATCTTCTGGATCACCTTCCGCCGCGGGCAACAACTGATCGATGAAGCGCTGAAAGGGATCTACGTCACGGGGCATGCTGGCGGTTCCCACAACGCTTTCAGCGGCCGCGTCCAGTTGCTCGTCTGTCACATCGAGACCAAGTTCATCGGCGATGCGCCGGATTACCGGACCGGGCGTGGCGCGAAGTTCCTCGAAGTCGACATGAATCTTGTCGGTATTCGCCAATGACAGGTCGCGCGCACCGAGGAGATGTGTCGTCGACTCCACGCCGTCCTGTTCATCCGGCCACCAATCGAGCCGCTTCAGAGTCGCCAACACTTTGGCGAAAGGCCGATCCACCACCACCGGCACGATCGGGCCCCACGCATCATCGAGCAGATCGATCGCGGCGCACAGTAGGGGATGCTTGACGCCTGGGCGGCACCCAGCGGCGCGGGCAGCGCGGCGATGACCTTCAGCCCACTCTCGGAGCTTCTCTTGGAACACATGAGGTTCCATCTGGAGCTGTCCGCTGCGCGCATAACGGCCCGGCGGCACAATTGACCGATTCCCGCTTCTTCCCAGTTCTGTTGCAACTCGCGATAGCTGGCGCCGAACTCAGTTCCCATGAAGACACCGAGGTGGTGCAGTACGCTGGCAACGGCCGACGTGCCGCCGCCAATCGTGCCAAACACGACGATCATCGGCTCGTCGGGTGTCACGACGCCTCCTAGAGTCCCAGTTTTCACGAACGGTACCCGAGGTCGCTTTCAACGGCGCGATGTCGCATTTGAGATGAAGCGTCACGTGACGAATTCGACACTGGCGCCTGATCTTTGGCTTAGGCGGTATTCAATTCGGCCGTACTGCGGATGAGTGCCGTCAAGGCTTTTTCGTCGATCGTGTCGTCCTCATGGAAATCGATCGCTCGTCGGGTATTGCCGTCCAGGCTGGGGTTGAAGAGTCCGGCCGGGTCGTCCAGCGAGGCGCCCACCCACCCACCTTCTGTCCCAGCGGGTTCGATGTCACAGCGCTTCGTGCGAACCGTGCGAAGGCGGGTAGCTCGCTTAGCTAAAAGATTATGGCCGCGTTTTATCGCCATTCGGCGCTTCAGTCAGCGCGGTCGCGATATTAAGACCAATTCTCTTCGCGCGAGCAGCGAGTGCATCGTCAAACGTAGCGATTGAGGCGCTATGCCGCTCGGCGGCATACAGCACGCAGCAGTCTGGCATCTTGAGTCCAGTCGTTGCTCGTAGTTGACCCAAGCGAGGTGCGGCACCGGACTGAAGTTCGAGGCTCTCGACTTCCAGCTGCGCCAAGAGCTGGCCAAGGCGGACTGCCTGGTCGGCGCGAGACGCGCCAACGTAGAGCTCGGCGAGGGTAACAACGCTTGATGCGAACGAGTGGCCGGCGTGTGCTTTCAAGAGCGCGGTTGCATCGGCATGATGCGCGTCAGAGGGCTCGAAGTGGCCGATGAGCACGCTCGCGTCCAAAACGATCACGCGGGCCAATCCTCGCGCAGGTCATGCAGATATGTGGGACCGAATACGCCGGCCAACACTCCGGCTGTCTCATCGATTGTCTGTTGGCGCATCTCTACGACCGTTGCGCGCCCGTGCGCGAGGGTATCCCCGCCAAGAAGGATGAGTCGCCGCAACAGCGCGCCCGGCTTATCGGCGAGGTCAGGCCACGTCCCTGCGGCTATTTCTAACGCGCCCGCAATCTCGTCGGTTTCTGTGACTGCGTGGCGGCGGTTGGTCGTCGGCATCACACGAGTGTAACACCTCATTGCTCGGTGTAACACCATGACGAAGGTAACTCAGATGTCCAGAACCGCGCTGCGACAGTGACTTCCCCTTACGCGCCTAGGGGAGAGGTGCCACCCCAGTGACGAAATTGTCGGCTAAGCAGCTCTGTTGATGGATCCCGCGGAGTTGTGGCTATATCAGGCGCGCTCGGACGACGGCGAAAAGCTCGACGTCATCGAGTCTCATGGAGCGCAACGATTAGTCGAGCACCACGACCCGTAAACGTCACGTGACGTATTGGATCTGAGCAAGACCTGCGGGCTGTCGTAGCGCCTGCGCTACGACGACTGCCCGTCGTGACCGAATCCGGCACTGTCAGATGATTAGGCAACCAGCGCACTCTCAACTGGTTCGGGAATGGAAGGCCAATCTCGTAGTTGTGGCTTGTAAGCACTTTCAACCTATCCGCGGGGTTATTTTCAAGTGCCGATAAGCGACATTATGTCAACTTGAAGAGGCGGATTTTGTCTAGTGACTCGGCATCTCCGTCGGATTGGCAGCATGTGTCCTGTCGCCGGGCAAGGGCTTTGCAGCCGGGAGCATGTAGGGGCCATCGGTTGGACCGCATAAACATAGGTAGTGCACTACTCGCGCTTTGTCCGTGTCCTAGGGTCACTATTTCCCTGAGCGCCGGGCCGCGGAGGCACCTCCACCGGTGGTGCGCTTGACACCACCCGGCGAATCGGCCGACATACAGCAAGTAAAGGGAGTTCGATGATGGCAAGCACTCAGACACTCAATCAACAACTGGTGCCCGCGACGGCAAACCGGGTTCCCCGCGCGTCGGCACTTCGTACAGAGACAACCGGGGCCGATTCGTTCATACCCACCCCGGCGCACGTCGATAACGGCGACGAGGCGCGCTATGCCGACAAGTCGGGCACCTACACGAAAGGCATCTTGCAGGAGGGCGTCGGCCTAGTCGACCTCGCCGCTTATGCGTCCTTCAAACAGGCCTTGAGCACCGGTGATCCAGCGGATTTCGAAAAGATCCCGCTGGGTGGGCCCCGCACGCTCAACGGCCCGCAGGGCGGCTTGGCGTTCTATCTCGACTCCGAGGATTCCAGCCAGTTCCCAGTGCCGCCTGCGCCGGCACTGGCCAGTGAGGAGTACGCGACTGAACTGGTCGAGCTTTACTGGGCGTCGCTGCTGCGCGATGTTGCCTTCAACGATTATGGGTCCGATCCTGATGCGGTGAGCGCCGCGGCCGAGCTGTCGTCGATGCCGACCTATGCGGGACCGCGCGACACCGGCGGCAACGTGACCCCGGATCTGTTGTTCCGCGGCGGCTTGGCCGGGGACACCGTCGGTCCGTACGTGTCGCAGTTCCTGCTGCAGCCCACGGCTCTGGGCTCGTTGCCAATCGCGCAGCAGTACATCACCAACCAGGCCGGCGTCGACTTCATGCTGAACGAGGTTGAGTTCCAACAGGTGCAAAACGGCCAGCCGACAGGCAAGAGCCTCACACCGGTGATGCCGCCGCTGTATCTGCACGACGGGCGAGGGCTTGCCGCTTACACTCACGACGACGTGCTTTACCAGGCATACTTCATCGCCTACCTCGTGCTCAACACGATCAACGGCGGTAACCCGATACCGCTCAATCCCGGCAACCCCTATGTGGGCTCCAAGACGCAGAACGGATTCGCGTCGTTCGGGCAACCCGACATCGCCGCCACCCTGGCCGCGGTGGCCAACGAAGCGCTCAAGGCCGTCTGGTATCAGAAGTGGTGGGTGCACCTGCGGCACCGTCCGGAGTCCGGGGGCGCCATCGTATATTTGGAGAACTCCGGCCAGCAAGGGACGATCGAGGGTCACGTCCACCCCAGCGTGCTCACGTCGAAAGCGGTGGCGCGCAGCGCCGCGGTGAACAGCGGCAGCTACTTCCTCTCGCAGGCTTTCCCCGAAGGATCACCGACGCACCCCGCCTACCCGACCGGGCACGGCACGGTCGCCGGTGCCTGTATCACCGCGCTGAAGTTCTTCTTCAACGGCGACTTCGCGATCACCAATCCCGTTGTTCCGTCACTGGCCGGCGCATCCACGACGCCGTACATCGCGCCTCCAGGTGAAAAGCCGCTGACCGTCAACGGTGAGCTGCACAAGCTCGCCCACAACATCAGCTTCGGGCACGGCATCCTCGCTGGGATTCACTGGCGGAGTGACACCGAGAAGTCAATAGAGCTTGGCGAAGCGGTGGCGCTCAGCTATCTGCGGGACCGCGCGCACACCTACAACGAGCATTTCAGCATTTCGCTCACCAAGGTGGATGGCTCTACCGCCACAATATCCAACCCGTAGCGACCGAGTCAGCGTCTCGGCGCCGCGAGCGCCGGGACGCTGACTCACCAGTCCCGATCCGCGTTCAACGGTGTAAGGCACCTCAGGTTCTCCTCGCTGCACCACCTCCGCGACGACGACCGAGATGATCAGGGTCAGGACAGCCGGATCGTCGCCTTCATTTCCAGTCGCTATGCGGTTTGGGGTTGGTGGATCTCGAAGCGTTCCAGCCTCAGAGCGCAGTCGCCTCTAGGTACAAGAATATTGTCGGTTGAGTAGACAATTTGACGGTGGCGAATAGGAACCGGTCAGCACGCCTCGCAGACCACCTGTGGCTGAACCACCCGGTGCAATGATGCGATTCCAATTCGCGGGGGTCAGAACATAGTGCGTGCCAGATTGAGCAACGGTGCTATTCCACGTGTGCGAGACGGATTCTCCACTCGGCAAGTCGAATTCAAGCGCCCAATCGTTTAGCGGCACCGTGCTCGAGTTGGTGATGCTGAAGTGGGCGATGAAACCGGTCTGCCACGTCGATGACACCGACAACGTCGCCGCGGCCGCAGCCGCATGAGCTACGGGAGTGACCGCGAGTCCGAAGATCGCAACTATCACTGCCGGCACGGTGACGTGAAGCGCTGTGCGCCAGCCCTTCACGTGTTTGTCCAGTCCGGCCATAGCAGCCAACACTAAAGCCAAACAGGCGATATCGCCCCTGGCATCGCGGGTAGGCTGCAGTACCTTCGCTCAACTGAAACCGTCACGAAATTTAGCCTCTACCAAGCCGCCCGGCGAGCGCGCCGAGATGTACCCGAAGGTCACCGCCGTGGCGCCGGCTTTCGCGGAGTCTCAGGCCAAGACCAGCCGGGTGATTCCGCTGTTCGAATTGCACCGGGCCTAGGCCGCATCGTCACCGGCGGGCACCTCATACATCGGGATTCGTCGACAATTCGACCAAGTCCGGAACGCCGTCCAGGGGTTGCCCGCAATGGGGACATGTCTCCGAACCTGACCGACGGCCTTGACGATATAGCCTGTGGCGGCCGAGTTTCGCGCACTCGGCTTCGAGTTGTTCGCTGAAGTTGATCGCCGTCTTGATCATCTCGTCGTCGACGACGATGTATCCGCCGGGCCGACGTCTCCACACTCCAGCGAGTTCAAGCTCTGCCACTGCGGTCTGGACCTCGGCAGGTCTCGCGGTGAGGTAGTCGTCACTGACGAATCCCGGATGGCCCTCTGCGATGGTGCCCAGGCCAGCGAAAACGTGAAGGTCGACCGCTGCACGACGCAACAAACGGAAGCCCCTCACATACTCCGTCCCGCTGACGGCGTCCCCTTCGTCCGACATCGACTGCATCTCCCGAGTAGCACGATGCATCACCAGTGCGGACAGACGTTACTCATCCCGCTTAGGCACGGAAGCGTGTTTCCAACATGTCGGAAGTCCCCGGCGGACGTCGTGACCGCCCGGCAACGTAGACACCCCTCCCGCGCACCGGTCCCCGAACTACCATGACCAGGTGAGCCGAGCAGCCTTCTCCTTCGCTGTCGCGGCGTGCTGTCTGTTGGCGGGATGCTCTGCCACGGTCGTGGGCCAGGCCGTCAGGGGCCCCCGAAATGCGCTGGAGCGGGCGCTGCCTGATGCATCCGAGCTGAAACGGGTTCTAGGTCTGCCGTTGGAGCGTGAATCCCCACCTGAGTACGGCGGGATTGAAGCGCTCAGAGATGACAAAGATGCGTCGTCGCCCGTGGCATGTGCCGGAGTCACGCACGCCGGTTACACCGTGACGTACCGGGGCGCTGCGCTGCTGGCCCTCATTCGGGGTTCCTGGATGACGCCTCAGGACAGCGATGATCGGGTGAATGTGGTCATAACTGTCGTCGAGATGGACTCTCCGAGCAGTGCGCAATCCTGGTACGTCAAGACCGCCGCGCAGTGGGGCCAGTGTCAAGGCGTCACCGTGACAGAGAGCTCGAGCGCTGTTTCTTTCATCGAAAATATTCGTCGCATAACCGATTTCGATGGGACGCTGGTGGCAGAGCTGTCGGTGTTGACCGATAACGGGCTCATAGCACCGCAGCTGAATCGGCGAGCATTCACGGCCACTTCTCAATACCTCGTCGACGCAGAGGTTTTCGGCACCGTGAGACACCCTGATGTCTCCGACCTCGACGCGAGTGCTGTCGCCCGCCTCGTCGCCGAGAAGATCGCTTAGAACCGCCCGCTCTCCCCCGGCGAATCCCCATTGCTCAAAGCCGATTCAGCGCTGCCCGCTCGATTCTGCGACGTCACCGTAGCGTCGTGTGCCACCGCCGGTGAACTGTATCGACGCCATGCCAGACGGGCGACCGCCGCCGCGATCACGATGCCGCCGAGCACTACGACGGGCCAGAAAACTGCCTGGAGAATCCAGATGCGCCGCTGGACTTTCAGGACCTGGCTTCGTGCCTCTCGCAGTCGAACCAAGTTGTCCATGCCCGCCTTTCGTCACGATCTGGTGGTGAGTATCAGACGCCGCGATCGCGGCACCCCGACAGCGTGTACCCAAGTGTCTCTGAATCCTCTACATCGCGGGCTGATGGCACGGATCGCGTGAAGCGGGATGTAGCGTGACGGCGTGAACAACTTGGGTATGTATTCACGGGTTGCGCTGTCACTGTGTGGGGCGTCGGCCGTAGTCACGCTCTCTGCCTGCAGCTCCGATACGAAGAGTCCAACGGCTAGCACGTCCCCCGCACCGTTCAGTGCGCCCGCCATCAGCGATGCGGCCACCCCGAATCCGGCAGAGCCGGCGAACGCAGGCAGCAGCTGCCCGACCGCGGTTCCGGACGGCAGCGGCGCAGCGGAGTGGACCCTGCCTGGGGCGACGGGCAGCGTGGCGGTCACGGGTTCGACGGACGCGCTCGCACCGCGCGTCACGGTGACACCACCGTTCAGCGTCGCCGAGACCCAAGTGCACACGCTGCACGCCGGTGACGGTCCGGTCGTGGCACCGACGGCGACGGTGTCCGTGTGCTACATGGGCGTCAACGGACGCGACGGACGGGTCTTCGACAGTGCCTACGAGCGCGGCAGCCCAGTCGAATTTCCGCTCAACGGAGTCGTGCCGGGCTTTCAGAAGGCGATCACCGGACAGAAGGTCGGCTCGACGGTCGGTGTCGCAGTGACCTCTGCTGACGGCTACCCCGACGGTGAACCCCGGGCAGGGATCGAAAAGGGCGACACGCTGATCTTCGCGATCAAGATCCTCAGCGCATCGAGCTGACCGCCATGGATCAATTTCGCCGCGACGGCCTGGTTTTCGATGTACGTGACGTGGGACCGTCGGACGGGCCCGTTGTCGTGCTGCTGCATGGCTTCCCGCAACACAACGACAGCTGGGACTCCGTCATCGACCGGCTGGTCGCACAGGGCTATCGCTGCCTGGCGCCCAACCAGCGGGGCTATGCATCGGGTGCGCAACCGCCCCGCCGCCGCGATTACCGGATGTCTGAACTCGTCGCCGATGTCGGCGCACTGATCGATGCCAGTGGTGCGCAGCGGGTGCATCTCGTCGGACACGACTGGGGCGCCGCGGTCGCGTGGTCGGTGGCGGCCGACATGCCCGAGCGCCTGGCAACCCTTTCACCGGTATCGGTGCCGCACCCCGCGGCCTTCATCAAGTCATTCACGACAAGCAGGCAGGGCCTGGCGTCGTGGTATATGTACTTCTTCCAATTGCCGGGCCTCCCGGAATGGCTGCTCAGCCGTCGCCGCGGCGCCGTGGCCTCCCAGGTTCTGCAGCGTAGCGGCCAGACACCGGCCGCAGCCGATCGCGACGCACAGGCGATGCGCGAACCCGGGGCGCTGAAGACAGCCCTCCACTGGTACCGGGCGATCCCACTGTCCAAGCCGCCGACGGGCGACCAAAAGATCGCTGTGCCAACGATGTACGTGTGGAGCGACCAGGACGTCGCACTGCTGCCCAAAGCAGCTCACGACACGGCTCGATACGTCACCGGCGAATACCGGTTCGAGATCCTGCCCGGTGTCTCGCACTGGATCCCCGACGTAGAGCCCGACAGGCTGGCCGACCTGCTGCTCGACTGGTTTACCGCTCACCCGCTGAGTTAATACCCGGACTCCCCTGCTGCAGGGCGGTAAACCGGCCCCGGACGACCAGATTCGCTATTGCGGGTGCGCCGCCACGTAGTCTGCGGCCGGGATCGGCGATGCCGCGACGTACCCGATGGGCAGCAGCACATCCCCTGCGTTTGTGCGGCAATACACGTCCCACCGGTAAAAGCTCGCGAAGGCGGCCGGGTCGTTGGCGACCAGCGTTGCGTACTGGTCGACAGCATGCACGTACTGACTGGCGTGGTTGTAGCGGTAGATGGCGTGATCGCGATCGGTGGCGAAGCCGTTGGCGGCGAGGTAGCGGCCGGCGGCCACGATGCTGTCGTGCGGCGAGCGGATATCACCGCCCTGACCGTAGGCGGCGAACGTCGCGGGCAGAAATTGCATCGGACCCTGCGCGTCGGCCGTGCTCACGCCGTCGATGCTGCCGAGCCTGGTTTCGATGAGATTGATGGCGGCCAGATAATTCCAGCTGACTCCGGTCGCCGACTCGGCCTCGTGGTAGAAGCCCAGCAACTGATCAGCCGGCGCGGGCGGCACGATGTGCCACGCCGGCAGGGTGGTTCTGGTGGGCGTCAGGGCGTCGAGCTGCCGCCGGGCATCGACATCGCGGTCGTAGGTGTCGATGAGCGCCGCCGGGATGCGCGGTCTCGTCGTCGCGTCCCATTCCGGGTGGCGGCCGATCGCACGGTAAGCGACCTGTTGGCGGTGCGCCGCCGCCGTCAGCGCGGGCTCTGCGGTCGACGGGTCACGCAGGGCGTGCTCATCGGCGACGAGGTCGTCGGCGATCTGGGCTGGATCCGCCGCCAGTAGCGGCTGCGCACCGTCGGGTGTCTTGGGTGAAGCCGCGATCGTCATCGTGGTTGATGGAGGCGCGGCAGCCGCCGGTGGAGTTAGCTGCCGGGGCGGCTGCGAGCAGCCGGGCAGAACGAGCATGAACGTACAAAGGGCGACCGTTGCGAGGCGCCGCGTCGAACCTTTGGCGAAGGCTGGCACTGGCTTATAACGCGGCCGGTAGGGGCGGCAATGGGAAGTCGATTGGCGGGGCCCACTGCTGCGTAGGCGGCGTTGGGACGATTCCCCATGTGTGCTCTGGACAGAAGACCCTTTCCGAGATCTGGGTGAACTTCGTTGCGCCGTCGTTCGTGAAGCCGGAATTCTCCTGCGTCATGCCTTTGATTACATCTGCTTGCGAATTACCTTGGTCCATCAACTCGCATGCCCGCCGGCCGATGGCGATGGCGGCGGGACCGTCTTGATAGGTGATGCCGGCTTTGTTGAGCGCGCCAAGAAAGTTGGCATCAGGATTGGAGTCGGCGTGCGCGGGGGTAGCCAGGCCGATCAACGCGGCCAAGGCCAGAAGGACAACGTGCGATCGCATGACTCCATTTTCATACAGATCGTCTGTCTCGTACAGAAACACTGAGCAAACAGACAAACATTTGAGCCAGCCGCGATTCGTTGGACCTAGCCCGCATAACAACACAGCTTTCCTCCGGGAACTGCAGGACGCGCGCGAAACCTAGCCTGCCGGCGCACCGAACCACCGCGTCAACGCCTCGACCAATCCCGCGTCGGTTCCGTCGCCCACCCACGCCACATAGCCATCAGGCCGCACCAGCACTGCCGCCGGGCCGCCGACACGTCCCAGTACTGGAAGCTCCCAGCCGCCGACGTATTCGGCATCCACGTGGCGGACGCGGCCGGTCCACGCTGCCGCGTCGAGGCCGGCGCGACGATCGAACTCCAGCAGTACGCCTCGACCGGCGTGCAGCAGAGTGAAAACTGGCTGCGAAGCGTCATCGACGATCAGATCCAGATCCGGCATACGGCGGCCGACCAGTGGGTGTCCATCGCCGAGGTCGTAATGGATGTCCAGCCCGGACATCATCCCGGCGAATCGTCGACGCGGCTCCTCCATGCTCAACAGGTCAGAAACGTTGTCGCGCAGCGCCTGTATACGGTCATCGTGACGTAGCAACGCCATCTGCGCCATCGTGTTGCGCAGCACCCGCGCGGCCACCGGATGCCGTTCGGCGTGGTAGCTGTCGAGGAGGCGCTCGGGCGCCCACCCCTTGACCACGTAGGCCAGCTTCCAGCCCAGGTTCACCGCATCCTGAACACCGGTGTTGAGACCTTGGCCCCCGATCGGATGATGTACGTGCGCGGCATCGCCGGCCAGCAGCACCCGCCGGTCGCGATAGGCTGCCGCCTGCCGGGTCATGTCAGTCGCCCTGGAAATCCAACGGGGACTGTGGATTCCGTAATCTGTTCCATATACCGTGACGAGGGCCGCGCTGAGATCGGCCAGCGTGGGTCCCCCGGTGGGTTCGACGTGCGGTTCGGTCACCATCACCCGCACCGGGCCGCCCTTTTCTTCCTGGCTCATCGAGTGGACGCCGAGCGCGTCGTGCCGAATGCCCCATTCCGGCATCTGGTCCGGCTCGCAGGCCATTGCCACCTCGGCGAGTAGATAGCTCATCGTTGGATCCCAGCCCGGGAATTCGATACCCACTGCCTTGCGCACCGCACTGCGTCCCCCGTCGCAGCCGACCACGTATTCCGCACGCAGCGACCGACCATGGGACAGATGCACGTCGACACCGGCGCCGTCCTGTGCGACACCTACCACCGCGTGCTCGCGATAGATCGACACCTCCAACTCATCGACCCAGTCGGCCAACAGTCGCTCAATGTGGCTCTGCCACAATGCAAGTCCGTAGGGATGCCGGGTTGGAAAGTCGCTGATGTCGAGCCGAATCTGCGAGAAGCCTGCGACCTGAGCCACCTGGCCGAGTGATAAAAAGCGATCGGCGATCCCGCGCTGATCGAGCACCTCGATGGTGCGGGAATGCAATCCGCCCGCTCGCGAGCCGACCAGGTCCTGAGTACGACGCCGCTCGACGATCGCAACGTCGACTCCTGCCAACGACAACTCGCCTGCCAGCATCAAACCCGTCGGACCTCCCCCGGCGACGATCACCGCATGGTCGGACGTCGATTCACTACGCATGTGGCAATCCCCCGATTTGCTGAATTCCGCTCCCGGCCAGCGATTTTCCAACACCACCCGGGTCTTGCCACAAGCCCCGGTGTGCGCTATATCTTGAAAGTGAGGAGATGAATTCTCCGAATTCCCCGATAGCCTTGCGACTGACCGTGCCTGCACCGCACGCTGTGAAGATGGCTGTAAGCAGGGCGATTAATTCTTGACCAATTCCAGATTAGGTCTTGACTGGCTCCAGACACGAGCGGCATATTGAGGTCCGTGTCGTCGACGTCGACGGATTATTCGGCAGAGCTGCGAATGGCCGATCTGCGCGTGACCCGACCACGGGTCGCCGTGCTAGAAGCGGTCCACGACCATCCGCACGCTGACACCGAGACGATCCTGGCGGCGGTCCGAACCGGCCTCCCCGACGTGTCCCGCCAGGCCGTGTACGACGTTCTCAACGCTTTCACCGCCGTCGGTCTGGTGCGACGGATTCAGCCACTCGGCATGGTTGCGCGCTACGAGTCCCGGGTTGGCGACAACCATCACCACGTTGTCTGTCGCTCCTGTGGCGTCATCGCCGACATCGATTGCGCTGTCGGTGACGCGCCATGCCTGACGCCGTCCGACGATGACAACGTGCTCGACGGCTTCATTCTCGACGAGGCCGAAGTCATCTACTGGGGCTTGTGTCCCCACTGTTTAAGTGCAAACCCCGATCACAACCGTGATCACAGCCCAACCCCCCACCCCTGAAAGGAATTCAGTGTCATCCGATACCGCCCATAAGGGCAGCGAGAGCGAAAATCCGGCCATCGACGCCCCGGAGCCGACAAACGATGCTCCCCGCACGAACCAGGACTGGTGGCCCAACCAGCTTGACGTGTCGAGGTTGCACCCGCACCACCCGCAATCCGACCCGCTCGGCGATGATTTCGACTACGCCGAGGCGTTCGCCGGACTCGATGTCGACGCGCTCAAGGCGGACCTCATCTCGGTGCTGACGACGTCGCAGGACTGGTGGCCGGCCGATTACGGCCACTACGGCGGCCTGTTCATCCGGCTGAGCTGGCACGCCGCGGGTACCTACCGCATCTTCGACGGCCGCGGTGGCGGCGGTCAGGGTCTGCAACGTTTCGCTCCGCTCAACAGCTGGCCGGACAACGCGAACCTGGACAAGGCACGTCGCCTGTTGTGGCCGCTCAAGCAGAAGTACGGCAACAAGATCTCGTGGGCTGACCTATTGCTGTTGGCCGGCAACGTCGCGCTCGAGTCGATGGGATTCCAGACCTTCGGCTTCGCTTTCGGACGCGAGGACATCTGGGAGCCCGAGGAGATTCTCTTCGGCGAAGAGGGCGAGTGGTTGGGCACCGACAAGCGCTACACCGACAAGCGCGACCTCGCGGAGCCCTACGGCGCCACCACCATGGGTCTAATCTACGTGAATCCCGAAGGGCCAGAAGGTAAGCCGGACCCGGTCGCCGCGGCCCACGACATCCGTGAGACGTTCGGCCGGATGGCGATGAACGACGAGGAGACGGCAGCGCTGATCATCGGCGGCCACAGCTTCGGCAAGACCCACGGCGCCGGCAACGCCGACCTGGTCGGTCCCGAGCCAGAGGGCGCCCCGATCGAACAGCAGCAGCTTGGTTGGAAGAGCTCCTACGGCAGCGGCAAGGCCGAGGACTCCATCACCAGTGGCCTGGAGGTGGTGTGGACCTCGACTCCGACCAAGTGGGGTAACGGCTACCTGCAGAATCTGTACGGCTACGAGTGGGAGCTGACCAAGAGCCCCGCGGGAGCCTGGCAGTTCGTCGCGAAGGACGGCGCCGGAGCGGGCACCATTCCCGACCCGTTCGGCGGGCCGGGCCGCGCACCGACGATGCTGGTCACCGACCTCTCGTTGCGGGAAGACCCGATCTACCGCGAGATCACCAAGCGCTGGCTGGACCACCCCGAGGAGCTGTCCGAGGCGTTCGCCAAAGCGTGGTACAAGCTGTTGCACCGCGACATGGGTCCGGTCTCACGGTTCCTCGGGCCCTGGATTCCCGAGCCGCAGTTGTGGCAGGACCCGGTACCGGCCGTGGACCATCCGCTGGTCGACGACAAAGACGTCGCCGCCCTGAAGAAGAAGGTGCTCGAGTCGTCCGGCCTGTCGGTACCGCAACTGGTCAAGACGGCGTGGTCGTCGGCGAGCAGCTATCGCAACACCGACAAGCGCGGCGGTGCCAACGGTGCGAGGATTCGCCTTGAGCCTCAGAAGAATTGGGAGGTCAACGAGCCCTCCGAACTCAGTAAGGCGCTGGCGGCGCTGGAAAAGATCCAGCACGAATTCAACGACTCTGCTTCCGGTGGGAAGAAGATCTCATTGGCCGACCTGATCATCTTGGCCGGCTCGGCAGCGGTCGAGAAGGCAGCCAAGGACGCCGGCTACGAGATCGAGGTGCATTTCTCGCCGGGTCGTACCGACGCCTCGCAGGAGCACACCGACGTGGAGTCGTTCGCGGTGCTCGAACCCAGGGGCGACGGCTTCCGGAACTATGTGCGACCGGGCGAAAAGGCGCCAGTAGAGCAGCTTCTGCTGGAGCGGGCTTACCAGCTGGGCGTCTACGGTCCCGAGCTGACGGTGCTCATCGGTGGACTTCGGGCTCTCGGCGCCAACCACGGCGGTAGCAAGCACGGAGTGTTCACCGACCGGCCGGGTGTGTTGACCAATGACTTCTTCGTCAACCTGCTCGACATGAGCACCAAGTGGAAGCCGTCGGAGAACCAGGAAAACGTCTACGAGGGCCGCGACCGGGCTACCGGTGCCCCCAAGTGGACCGCGACCGCGAACGACCTTGTGTTCGGCTCGAACTCGGTGCTGCGGGCGGTAGCCGAGGTCTACGCCCAGGACGACAACAAGGGCAGGTTCGTGGAGGACTTCGTCGCTGCGTGGGTCAAGGTCGTCAACAATGATCGGTTCGACCTGAAGTAACGACTGAGCGTTCTACCCAGACTGCGCCCCGCGAGCCAACGTTCGCGGGGCGCAGTGCATTGCGGCTAAGGGACTCCGAACCAGCGACCGACGATGCGGGAGATCTCGATATACAGGGGAATCCCGATGGTGACGTTGTACGAGAAGGTCAAACCCAACGACGCGGCCAGCGGCAAGGTGGGGCTGGCTTCGGGGATCGCAAGACGCTGAACAGCAGGTACCGCGATATACGATGCCGCGCCGCAGAGCACCGCGAACAAGACATAGGTTCCCAGCTTGAAGTCGGTATCGGTGAGGTAGGCGTAGGTGTGCGCGACGACGATCCCGAGCGGGGCAAAGAGGTTGGGCGCCAGAAGACCGAAGAAGATGAAACCGCGGCCGGCGGTCCTGAGATCCCGCACCTTACTGGCAGCTGTCATGCCCATCTCGAGCAAGAACAGGCAGAGCGCGCCCTGAAATGCGCTGATGAATAAAGAGTCCGCGTCGTGAGTGACTTTATGTCCCTGCAGCCCACTGACGAATCCGATGACGATGCCACCGAAGAGCAGACATAGTCCGGGATTGAGAAAGACTTCTCGCAGCAGCTTGCGGGAGAGGATGCCCTCCTTCCCGCCGGTCCCGCCGGCGTGCTCCAATCCCGGATGCTTCCGCTTTCTCAGCGCGAACTGAATTCGCTCTTCGGTTTCCTCGTCGAGATGCTCCCCAGTAGCGGGCTGGGCGGCGGCGCCCGGCCCGACTTTCGCCGGTACGGGGGTGACATAGCCGGGCTCGTCCGGCATGTTCCCCTCGGCGTCCATCCCCCGATTACGCAGGCGCGCAACGAGATACAGCGCGACCAGGCACCCAGGGATCTCCATGACGGCCAACATGACCGGCATGTAGGCGTCGAAGGCGAGTCCCGCGCCGGTCAAAACGGCCACACAGGTGGCAAAGGTGCCGGCCGAGTCCGACCCGTAGTACCCAGCGACCGTCGCCTTGTCCACTTGCCGCAATGCCGTGAGGCGGCTCAAGAGTAGATACGCGAGCATGCCGATGATGAAGTTCAACACGAAGCCGGTTGCCAAGAAGCCCACGATCTCGGCGATGCTCGACGCCTTGATCTGGGCGAGTTCCTCCCCGCCGTGCCAACCGATGGCGACCAGTAGGTACATCGTCAGGCCCTGGTAGATCACGTAAGGGAACTCGAAGTCCACCTTCAGGATCCGGAGCAGGAACCCGAAGTAAAAGAAAAGCAGCAGCGGCTTGAACAGGTTATGCAGGAAGTTCTCGAAGAACTCGTGAAGCATTCAATCTCCCCCAGATCTCGAGGTCATCTCAAATGACGGATTATGTTGGCATGCAACAGAGTTACGGCAGTCAGCCCTGCTGACTCCTTAGATCAGTTGCCGCGGTGCGGCTTCAGCCGCGCGGGCTGCTCTACCATAGGCGTCTTCGACGCTATTTCGACGACACTGTCCACAGCGTTGGTTCCCCGGGCGTTGAAGATCAGCGGCCTGGGAATATGCCGACTTCATTTCGAGCGCCGTTCGCACAAGATCGTCATTCTCGGCATGGCTGGTGTCAATCACCTTTACGCACTGTTGACATGGACCGCGATGGCCTTTACGTGTTTGCCAGCCGGGGTCACACAGAACATCCGGTGAGAGCCGACGAAAGCTAGCCTGGCGGGCATGGCTATCGAATCGACCATGCTTGCGTTGGGAACTTCAGCGCCGCACTTCGCACTGCCCGAGCCTGCGACCGGCGCCACGGTCGGCCTCGACGATCTCGCGGGTCCCGCGCTCGTCGTGACCTTCGCCTGCAACCACTGCCCGTACGTCAAGCACGTGGCCGACGGGCTGAGCGCGCTGGGACGCGAGCTGGCCGATCAAGGCGTCGCTATGGTCGCCATCTCCAGCAATGACGTCATCACCTACCCGCAGGACGGACCCGACCAGATGGCCGTTGCGGCCCGTGACTGGGGCTGGACGTTTCCCTACCTCTACGACGAGACCCAGAACATCGCCCGCGCCTACTCGGCGGCCTGCACGCCGGATACTTTCGTCTTCGACGGTGAGCGTCGACTCGTCTATCGCGGCCAGCTCGACAATTCCCGCCCGGGCAACGATCTGCCGGTGACCGCAGCCGATGTGCGGGCCGCGGTCGATGCTGTCCTGGCCGGGAAACCGGTCGATGCCGATCAACGACCGTCGATCGGATGCGGCATCAAGTGGCGTGGAGCGGGTCGATGAGCTCGCGGAACCTCGCCGCCGGATAGACCGCCGCGCCGGCGCTTCGGACCCGCTCGGCCAACGTGACATCCGAGGTCACGACGTTGATTTCGCCGGGGTGAGCGTCAGCGCAGACCATGCAGACGATCTCGTCGTCAGCGGAATTGGCTGCTGCCTTAGGCGCGTGGTGAATCGCGATCACAGACGAGCGAATCGACGTCGCATGCTCGAAGACCACAGCCACGACATGGCCGTGCGCCGTCGCCCACCGTTCCAGCTGCCCGACCAGCCGGACCCTGGCGCCCTCGCGGTCCTTCCACCAGCCATCCGGCCGACTCCCGATGACGTTCATCGCATCGACGATCCACCGCACAATACCGACGGTACCGATCTACACCGGTGGCATTATGAATGCGTGAACTTGCAGGCGCGGCACAACGTGCGGCTCGCCGGAGTCGAGGACGGTCCGACGATAATGCTGGCTCACGGCTTCGGGTGCGATCAGAATCTTTGGCGACTCGTTGAAGAGCGACTCGCGTCGCGCTTCCGGTTGATTTTGTTCGACCACGTCGGCTGCGGTGCATCGGACCCCTCGGCCTGGGACCCGAAGCGATACGAGGCGCTGCAGGGTTATGCCGACGATATCCTCGGTATCGTTCGCGAGTTGGATGTGCGCGAGGTGGTTTTCGTGGGCCACTCGGTAGCCGCAATGATGGGAGTGCTTGCGGTCTCCACCGATCCGAGCCCCTTCGCCCGGTTGGTCCTGCTGACTCCCTCACCGTGCTACGTCGACGATGGCGACTACCGCGGTGGTTTCTCCCGCACCGACATCGACGAACTCTTGGAATCACTGGAGAGCAACTACCTTGGCTGGTCGCGCTCGATGGCCCCGGTGATCATGGGAGCGCCGGATCAACCTGAACTTTCCGACGAGCTCACCGATAGCTTCTGTCGCACCGACCCGGCTTGCGCCCGGGTGTTCGCGCGCACCACTTTCCTGTCCGACAACCGTGCTGATCTTGCCCGAGTATCGTTGCCCACGTTGGTGATCGAATGCGCACACGATACTTTGGCGCCGCGCGAGGTCGGCGCTTACATTCAGCAACGAATTGACGGCTGCAAGCTGGTCACGCTCGATGCGATCGGCCACTGCCCCCACCT
>Ga0302326_10010133_pt1 | contig 20440 bp, 19 predicted proteins | sample Palsa_T0_3_FD_202264 | JGI IMG/M metagenome (GOLD analysis project Ga0302326, IMG submission 202264) | Peat permafrost microbial communities from Stordalen Mire near Abisko, Sweden - Palsa_T0_3 | ecosystem: Environmental > Terrestrial > Soil > Palsa > Peat permafrost | place: Sweden: Abisko...
AACGTCTACCGCGAACAGCCACAGCTGATCGAAATCGCTTTGATCAATGTTGGAGAGCACGGAATCCGGCGCGCCCAGCGGATCGCGGTCCCGTACGGTTACCTTGAACGCCGCGTGATCCTCCCTATCGCGTTGCGCACGCAGAAAATCCGCGAGCTGTCCAAATCTAGCAATTGACCAATCGTCCGCCGTCGAAGGGATGGTGGTCTGCAAGAGAACATTGATTGCACGAGTCATACTTACCTCATCTTGCTAGGAAAGCTGCGCGGACATGTCTGATGATCTGCACCTTAACGCACACCGGGACGTTGCAGTCCTTGCGCAACCTGTAAGCCACCCTCATATTTCTGAAGTTAATATAAACGGTGATGTCGGCACTAAGCGGGGTCGCCTCACATCAGTTTGGATGCACCACCCGGCGCGCAGCAAATCGAGCTTTGCCCGCCTGTACGGAATTCGAGGCGATTCGCGCAGCAATGCCCCCGCTCGCTACAGTCCCATTATTTGTAGGACGCGACCGCCTTACTTCACGGCGCACATTTCCCAGACAGAGTATTAAGTGTTATAAACTTTTGGTAGATCAATAGGTTATATATCTATTTTCAGATAATGCTCAATACGGTAAATCCGTAAATTTTGAAATACTCTGGCATCTTGAGATGAGACGTCTCGCTGTGAGCGACTCGAAATTACGATGAACTCTTTCAAACGCCGCCTCGAGTGCCGATTGCCGTATTGGCATTCGATTCGTTACCAAGGCGAGCGCGTCGCCCCCTTAGAAACAGCCAGCCCCACTCAGATACCAAGCTTCTCGAACGCAGCCACCTCTCCCGTCTTGAGTTCGTGCCAGCGCGCGAAAGCCGGAGCGGCTTCGCTCTTAAGCTCAGCGAACATTGCTTCCTCCTGCGTGGTCGGTGCCGCATCGCCGGAACTTACTAGCACTCCCAGTGCCGCCAGCATATTGTTTAGCGGCACCGGGAAATTCAGCGCATCTTCCGAGGCGTGTGAGCGCGGCTGAATCAGGATCTCCTCAACCTCGCTGAGCTTGCTGTCTAGCGCATCGCTGGCGGCCGCGACCTTGGCGGCTTGTCGTGGAGTGGCCGCCTTCTTGGCCGCCGTAATCTTGACGCGGGTGGCGCGGATGTCGAGCACCGTGTCATGCACCTCGTTCCTCGTTCAGCAAGGCGTTGATTTCGCTATGCAGCGCGAACTGCCTGGCCAGCTCGTCGCGAGTCGCCGTGCTGCGCGGATCCGGCACGATCTCAAGCGGCTGGACCTGGCTGGCGCCATCGACGGTCAGTTTGACCTGATAATGACCCGGCAGCACCTTGGGACCGGCCACGCTGCCGGCCCACAGGGGCGCGCCCTTGGGACCGCGCTCCTCCTCATCCTCCTCGTCCGGCTCGGCCTTGGCCTCTTCCTCACCCGGACTCTCGGCGTCTTCGGGCTCCGGAAAATGACGGATCACCTTACCGCTCCCATCGAGTATATCGAGGCTGATGCGCTGATCGAGCGGGTCAGGCTTTTCCTTGTCTGTGTCCTTCTTGTCGACATCCTTGGCGGGTCGCGGCTTGCCGATCTGCGCCGACAAGGTGTAGCTGATCACCGCGCCGCCCAGCGGGTTGGAGCCGCCGCCTGATCACATGCAGATAGGCATCCGCTGCCAGCCCTTCGGTGATCGCCATCCAGCTCTTGCCATAGTCCTGGGTGCGGAATGCATAAGGCTTGAAATCGTCGAGCCGATGGCGGTCGGCGGCGACACAGGCGGTGCCGGGATTGTCGGGATCGGGCTCGATCATTTGGATGGTGGCGAAATCGGGCATGCCCTTGGGCGTAACATTGGTCCAATGAGCTCCGCCATCGCGCGTGACGTGCACCAGCCCGTCATCACTGCCGACCCAGATCAAATCCTTATTCTTTGGCGATTCAGCGATGAGGAAGATGGTGTCATAGGTCTCGACGCTCGTATTGTCCTTGGTCAAGGGCTAATGCTAATGCGAACCGCTGCCAACGGGAGAATGGGAAGCGGGAAGAAATAAGGACGCGGCCTTGCCTGGCGGTGTGGGCAGATCGACGACACCGCCGTCGACCGGAATCACAGCACCGGTGATGTAGCCGGCGGCGGCGGAGGCGAGAAATGCGACCGCGCCGCCCATCTCCTGGGCTTCGCCCGCCCTGCGAAGGGGAACGTCATCGATGAAGGCTTTGCTCGCAGGGGCTTCCAGAAAGGCACGCGAGGCGTCACTGCGTATCAGCCCCGGAGCGAGGCAGTTGATGCGGACGCCAAGGGGTGCGTAGTGGGCGGCCAGATTGCGGCAAAGATGGGTCATCGCCGCCTTGGCGCACGAATAGGCGAGGTGCTGCGGCGTGGCTGCGATGCCTGCCCGAGAGGAAATCAGAACGACTGAGCCTTTGCGCCTATGAGCCATGCCTGGTGCGACCAACTGAACGAGGCGCAAGGTCTTCTCGACATTGGTATCGTAATGGGCAAGGAATTCTTCAGTGGAAACCGCGCCAAAAGGCTCCATCTTGGGCAAGCGTGCCGCATTGCAGACCAAAATATCGATTCGGCCGTGCGAGGCCAACACCCTTTCTACCATCATGGTGATCGAGGGAAGTTCTGACACGTCCGCCGGGGCGACGAATGCATGTCCGTCGCCATAACTGGCATTTAGTTCCCGCGCCACGCTTTCGCAGTCGTTCTCGCTCCGGCTCGAGATACCGACGATCGCGCCCTGTGCGCACAACACCTCGACAATGCCGCGACCGATCCCTTTCGTCGAACCAGTTACTACGGCTACCTGGCCATCGAGGTCGAACAAACGCATCAGGGAGCCTCTTTCGCAAGTGAATCTAGCAGCTCAAAGTAGCTCGACATTTTGTTCCTAATCACGGTTTCGTCCAGCCCAAGTTCTTCGAGTGTATATTTGAACTCGCCATGCTTGTGCATGGTGTTCTCGGCGTCCCATTCACGCATGCGGTCGAGCGAGGCTTGGCTCAGGAGCGTATCTGCATGTGCATAGATCCTTTCAAGCACGGCCGGTAACGATCCCACGATGTGTTCGAAGCGGACGTCCAGCAATGGCAGGTTGGGGTGAGCGCGACGGTTAGCCAAGTGCGCTTCCATGTTAAGGAAGTTGTGCTCGACGATCAGTTGCAAATCGGGTTTGAGGTCGCTGTAGGCCGCACGGAAGCACTGAACCAGCTTGCACATGGAGGTCATCGTCTTGAGCGGCGAGCGATGCGCCATAACCAGTCGAGCACTGGGAAAGAACTTCAGGATCTCCAGCTCCAGGCCGTTGTAATTGGGCGATTTAAGCAACCACGGCTTTTGTCCGGTGGCCAGCCCTTGCCACTGCAGATACTTGAGAGTGTCGCGAAGGAACTCGAACCAGATGCCGGGCGGCTGGCTGCCCAGCCATTGGGCGTAGCTCGGTATCTCGGCATAGCCCAGGAAGGTCGGGGTGACGAAGCACCCTTCGCTGAGCACCGCCTCCTCCTCTGGCTCGACCGTCTCGAAAGAATGTGCAAACTTTGTTTCTGGCGAGCGCATGTCGTACCAGCGGCAATACGCGTCCGCTTCGCCAATACGATCGTCAAGCGGTTCATTGGGCTGGCCGCTCCGCGATGCCCAGCAGAAGTTCTGCCAGTAGGGCAACCAATTGAAATCTCCGGATGCCGCAAGGACTTTCTGCAGCTTCGTGGTTCCAGAACGGGCAACGCCCATGACGACGAGTGGACCCTTCAGCGGCTGCTCCAATATTTCCGGATGGAACTGTAAATCGCGTTTCATGCGCAGACGATTAGTCAAAAGGCGCAGCAACTTACGCGTAAGCTCGCATGCGCCCTCCTCGTCGAGATGCGCTTCTTCCCCGTAAGCGCGATGCAGGATCGTCAGCGGTTCAACGACTTGATGATCGATGAGATCGACTCCCGCAATCTTGCGCGACTGCGCCATCAATTCGGGCACCGACAGTTGTATGGGATACGTCCTCATCGGCGAATCATTCTCGATGGAGGGATGCCGTAGATTTGAGCGGTCCCAGCTGGGAAATCAGTTGGATACCGGGCGGCGCGGCAATAATGTCCGGGATGCGATTGAAGAGATTCGCGGCGGTGGCATGTGCCGAATCCAGTCGCTCGATCATCGTCCGTGTTCGCGGCTTCCCTTCCACCTGCCAGTACATATGTTCGACCTCTCCAGCCCTTGGCATTCGTGAATCGACCAGTGCGGTGCCGACTACCCCTTCTTTGGTCGTAGTCCGGGTCTTGATGCTTACGCCCATACACAAGCCCGCCTCAAAATATCCCTCAGGGACGTACCAGGTCTTTACCGGTTCGTCGTAGACCACCGGTTCTACCGTCGCCGTCGACTCGATTATCGTGTAGCCCAGCGCCGCGAGCACCATCTCCGGAACCGTTTTATACGCGTGCGCTAGCGGACTTTTGTCGATGCCTTTCTCATAGAATTTCTCGACCGGTTCGCTGATAGCAAACTGCTTGATCTGTTCCAGCGAGTTAGCTTGGCCATGTGGGTCGGTTAGGCTGCTTATGCTGATCGAGGTGATCTCGGTACAAGGGCCGGCGGTCAAGATGCCCGACCAGATGCGCGACATGTCCCAGATGCCCGAGCCGGTAAAAGTGACATCGTTCTTCCGCGCAAGCTCATCGATTTCCCGCGCGATCTCGGGATCATTGCCATAGGGGAAATAGGACTGAATCCCGTGACAGCCAATGTTCAGCCCGGCGCCCATGAGTCGTTGGTAGGCATGCATGTTGAGCTTCAGGACATCGCGATGAGTGACCACCCCGAGGTCCGCGTTCAAGCTGTCGTACTTGCCCGTCTCGCAATCCTGAATAACCACTCCGAGGTCGCGATCGAGCCCCGCAACTCGACCCAGATCCTGCCCAACCTTTGGGCCTGGGCGATTGAAGGCAGCCACAATTGGCCAGCCCTTCTGGCAGGCAAGACGGGTAATGATCGAACCATATTGGCCCACGCCATAGATCACAATTCGCGGCTTCGATGGTTTTGCGGCCATTTCCCCTCCTTTGAGCATTCAAGTACTGCGCAGTAACGGTCTTCTGAAACATCGTTCGTCGCCGTACACGGAGGAGTTGGCTTCAATCCGCTCCTGCCGCTTTGTCGCCCACAGCGGCCGACTATCTGCGATTGCCGTGCTTGATGGCTCCAGTATCCACCAGTGAGCCGTGAAAGCGTTTTCGGTCCGTAAGCGAGGCGCCGGAAAGAGAAGAATGCCATCGTTAGAGAGGGGTCAGCGACCGGACAAATTTGAACCAGCTGTTTCAATTCTCGCTTGCGCCTCTCGCCAACGGTAACCCACTAGCGCAAGAGGCCCCGACGATATCAGTGGATGCGCATCCTATCATCGCGCAAAGGCATTGCGAAGATCTTCGAATGCTTTCGCTTCAGCGATTTCATCAAATGGAGAATCGCGCGAGCAGTTGCGGCTCGGGAATTACGACCGCAGCGTGCTTCTCCAGGTTCTAAGACCACCCAGGGTCAGTCGGGCGCTCGCGCTGGCGCGCCCGACTGAGCGCTTTTGATTGCATGACGCAGGTCTATGCCAAGTCAAATGCAGCGCGTGCCGCGGAGCAACGGGTGCCGGCTCCGGCGGGGGGAAGTGCAGTGGCGTCCGTTGGCTGACGGCGCAAATTGGAATCACAGGCTTCGCATGAAAAGAACGAACGGACTGATCCCACAGATCCGGTTGCCGTGGCAGGCGACCGATAACCATCCGGTTCTTCAAGCGCTGCACTTATTACGAGATCTCTACGCTCACGAACAGCGTGATCTGCCTTTAGGCACCCGGATATTCCTCGGCCGCGTCTGGCAGAAGGACCTCACCGGCCCTGATCGCGAGCGAGCATTCTGTGCCTTCGAGGTGGCGACGTTGCTGGCCCTGCGCCGCGCCATTCGCAACGGGACCTTGTGGATCGACCACAGCCTCGCGTTCCGCAGTCGCGAGCGACTTTTCATCCCTGCCGATCGTTGGCAGGCCCAACGCCGTCCCTACTTTCGCCGACTGGGGTTGCCTCACGTCCGCGATCGCTGGGGCATTTTTCATGCTCAGCCGCTCATTATCAATGATCAACGCCAGGCCGGTGCCGCGATTGAGGGCATCATTCGTCAAGAAGAGATTGAGATCACCCAGCTCGCAGTCGATACGCACCGATTTCGCGATGGCACTCGCGAAGCTCCTAGGCTTTGATCTATGCCCGCGCCTGAAGGCGGTAAAGGATCGCCACCTCTTGCTACCCCGCGGTACAGTCATTCCTGAAAGCATGCGGTCGATCTGCAGCGCGCGCGTCGACCTCCAGCGTATCCGCTCTCACTGGGAACAGATCGTCCATCTCGTCGCCCGTGCATTCCGGCCACACCAGTTTTAGGCCTCCGCTCGTTTTCCGTCCAATAACATACGGTAGCGCGACGGTATATTTCCCGAGAACCGTGAGGGGTGTGGGTGCAAGCTCTTGATTGTGCGGGGTGCTGTGATACCCGCTTGAATCCAAAATCCGGGCCGCATGTTGACCGGTCACGGAGTCCCCGCCATCGCATTCTGGACAGCCGCAGACGGTAGGTTTTTGTCGGCGTATCGCTCGACGGGGAAGCGGAATACACCCCACAGGTTAATGCCCTCTGTTCGGGTCGGTGCGATGCGACCGATGATCTCCGGCGGGATTGCGCCCCCGCGACGCTGCGCCCAATGATCGAGGGCCTTCTGCATCTGGGCCGTGTTCCAGGCCATGACGATGTTGGCGAGCAGGCTCAGGGCGTCGGCAACCGCCTGCATCTCATCGAATTGCTTGGCCTGATGAGTCGCGACTCGACTCGTGTAGATCGCGCGCTTGAGGGCATTTACCGGCATCCATCGACGAGGTCGCAGATAGCTTCTCTAAAAGGTCGACGAATACGCGTGGCGGCGCCTGAGTGTACGTGTCCATCGGTTTACTCCTGGGTTTGTGACGTTGTAACAGTTGCACAGATCCGCCGCCCTCTCTGTTCGCCAACCACTTAGGCATCCACTGGTGGCGTCCTAAGTCAATAAATGACACTTAAGTTCGTTGGCGAACCGACGCCAAGGCGTGCACCGCGCTTTAATGGCGCTCTAGGCAACTCAAGGAGAACCATATGTACTACGGCGGCGGACTTCTCGGAACGATCCTTATCGTCGCGCTCATTGTGTTCTTGGTGCGCAGATCACGGATATAGCGAGCGGTCCCTGGATGCCACGCTTCATGCGTGCTGCTGACAGGACATGGCAATATTCAATCGCGGGCACCTGATGTCCTGGGCGAAACGCATGAAAGATATGTCGACCAATCCTAGGCACAACCACCTACTCGCGGCTCTGCCGCCGGATCAGTGGCAGGGCTGGCTACCACATCTTGAACATGTCGAAATGCCGCTGGGGCAGGTGGTTTACGAGCCTGGCAGGACGCTGAATCATGTGTACTTCCCGACGACCGCGATCATATCGCTTCTATACGTGATGCAGAACGGTGAAGCGGCCGAGATCGCCGTGGTCGGTAACGAAGGAGTTGTCGGTGTCTCCCTGTTCATGGGTGGCGATTCCACCCCCAGCAGGGCGGTCGTGCAAAGTGCGGGTGGCGCCTTCCGATTGACGGCCCAACTGGTTAAGGAAGAGTTTTATCGTGGCGGCCCGGTGTTGCACCTGCTGCTTCGGTACACCCAGGCTCTAATTACGCAAATGGTGCAGACAGCGGCATGTAACAAACACCATTCTCTCGACCAACAACTATGCCGCTGGTTGTTGTTGAGCTTAGATCGTTTGCAGGGTACGGAAATGGTAATGACGCAGCAACTAATCGCCAACATGATGGGCGTCCCTCTGGAGGGGGCGACCGCAGGCGCACTCAAATTGCATAACGCCGGGCTGATCGACTACGTACTTGGTCGAATTCGGGTGCTTAACCGCCAGGGACTTGAGAAACGCGTTTGCGAGTGCTATGCGGTGGTAAAAAAAGAGTACGACCGGTTGCTGCCCGATAAGCTAGCTGCATAGACGGCCAAAGATTGGGATACAATGCACCGCACGAAGCGGTGCATGCCGCTCGGTCGGCTGGCGCCTTTATATAGGCCCTCCCAAGGAGCACAGAATCAACTGGGTAATGGAATCGAAGGTGACCGCAGCAGGTCTTTAACGATACTTGGGGCGTACTCGCACCATTCGATACCGATGCCTTTCTCGTCCTTTCGAGATACATACGCCGTGATCGCCGCGGCACGCTGCGACGGTGATGAGACTTCAATGTTCACTTGAATGAGTGCGTGAATCCTCAGATCCACATCGGCCTTCACTAGCGCGCCGCTCAAGCTGAGGTTCTTCATGCAGCCGTGGGCACTTAAGTCGTTCGCCGATACCTGCACCGGGATATTGACCCGGACCCGATCACCCCAGCGGCTATCTTTTCCATGCCAGCGCTTGTCCATGATATATACCTTCTTGGTTTAAAAACTTAAAAAACGCAAACAGTGGGAATAGTTCACGAATCGCAACGGTTCAATGACGGAGCCCGAGCCAAGGTCGCCCGACTCCTGCGTTGTCGGTCGATCATCCATTAATCGGTGATTTAGTGGGGGTGTGCACCTATTTCGACGCACTCACGGAGAGCGATGGGAAATGCCTGAACCAGCGATGTTTCGCGAGAAGGAGCATCGATCGGCATTCATCCGAATCGATAGGTTTACTGAAGTAGTAGCCCTGTGCTTCTGCGCAATTGTGCGCCTGAAGAAATTTCAGTTGCTGCAGTGTCTCCGCCCCTTCTGCTACCACCTGCAAGTGCAATCCGTGAGCCATGCGGATGACGGAGCTGACGATAGTGCTGCAATCCGCGCTGTCAGGAAGATCGTGAATGAAAGACCGGTCGAGCTTTAGTGTGTTTACCGGAAATCGCTTCAGGTAGCTCAGATTGGAATAGCCGGTTCCGAAATCATCTACCGCGATGCGCACCCCCATGGCGCTTAGAGCGTTTAAAATCCCGCTGGTTGCATCAAAGTCCCGCATGATCGCCGTTTCGGTCAACTCGATCTCCAAATGGCGGGGCTCGAGGCCCGTCATGCGTAAAATATTACAAACACCACCCAGGAAGCGATCGCTGCGAAATTCGACAGCCGAAATATTGACTGCCATCGTACCGAACTCAAGTCCCGCCGTCAGCCATTGGCGCGCCCGCGTGCACGCTTCCCGTAGCACCCACTCGCCAATAGGCATGATAAGTCCGCACTCCTCGGCTATCGGGATGAAGGTAGCAGGATAGAGTACGCCGCGAGTCGGATGGCGCCAGCGAACGAGCGCTTCGAAGCCGGTGATGGCGCCACTGATAAGGTTTATCTTTGGTTGAAACACGAGAAAGAATTCGCCGCGATCGAGGGCATGACGTAAATCGCCGGTAATGATCTGGCGTTCCTCGGCACGCACATTCATGTCGTCTTTGAAGAATTGACTGTTATTGCGTCCTTTTTCCTTCGCGTGGTACATCGCGGTATCGGCGTACTGAAGTAACGCGGAGGCGTCCTCACCGTCGTTTGGATATATGCTGAGGCCAATGCTCACAGTTAAGTGCAAATAATGACTGTCAACGGAGTAGGGCTCCATCAGCGCGAGCCGTACTTTCTCCGCAATCACAGCTGCATCCTCGGCATGCGTGATCTCCGATAGCAGAACGACGAATTCATCTCCGCCGTGCCGGCTAACTGTGTCCGAGTGCCGAACACAAGAAGTAATGCGTTGCGCAACCGCTTTTAGGATTTGGTCGCCGATCGGATGGCCGAGAGAGTCATTGATGCGCTTGAAATGATCAAGGTCGATAAAGAGTATTGCCATCTGTCGACCGTTTCGACCTGCGAGGGCCATCCCGTGGGCTAACCGATCATTTAGCAGCGCGCGATTGGGAAGCGCCGTCAGCACATCGTGTTGCGCCAAGTGAGACATCTTTTGCGTCACCGCACGCGATGCACTGACGTCGTGAAAAACCACGACCATGCCAGCGAACTCGCCACTGATATTGAGGATTGGTGCCGCCGAATCCTCGATATGCAGCTCGTGTCCATCGCGTCGCACGAGTACGCAATTGGGCGGCAAAATAATGGTGCGTCCCTTTTCTATCGCCTGCTCCATCTGCGGCATGATGCGCGCCCGGGTAACTCCGTCGAGTACCTGAAACACCTCGGAGACATGGCGCCCGACGGCTTGCGCGCAGTCCCATCCGGTCAGCTTTTCCGCGATCGGATTGATGAAACTAACGATCCACCGGTTGTTAGTACTTAGTACGCCATCGCCGATGGATGCTAGCGTTATCTGCGCGCGCTCGTTATCGTTGAACACAGCTATTTCCCGCTCTTTTCTTGCTATGCTGTTGTGCACCGCGCGCCGGAAAGTGCCGCCGTCCAATGTGCTTTTGAGGAGGAAATCCTGCGCCCCTTGCGCGAGCAACCCCGCCTGCAGCGTGAGGTCCTCGTCGTCACCTAAAACGAGAACCGGCAGATCGGGTGAGGCCACCATCAACACTCGGAGCGCCTCAAGCTCCCGCTTGCTCAGCGCGCATAGATCCACTGCCAGTGCTTGAATAGCGTTTTGCGCTTTCGGCTGCTCGATGGCCTGTGAAAGACGATCAACGTAATCGATGGTCAGCGATTCGGATTTGAAAGACTCGGCAGCGTGGATTAGGCCCCGGTCATGCGTAACGAGAAGCACCCGGACGGTCACAGTCGTAGCTCTGCAGCAATAGACGTTTTAGGGGATGTCGAACCGATATGGTCTACAGGTGAGTTAAGCCGCTGCGTTGACGGATGCATCTTAAGTCCCTTTATTGGCAAACGACTCTACAGTGCATCAAAGTCGGCGGGCTTAACCGTTCGGTAACGGACACAGCGCGATGGCGTTACGACCTCCAAACGTGATGCGGTTCGCAATTCCCTCAAGGAACGTTGTCAATCTGAACTGATTACAGTTTGACGGCGCATCCGTTAGGGCGGCCGCTTACCTAGCGCGCAGGAAACGCCGCAACGTGAATGGAATCACCGGGGCGCGGCGCGCCGGAGACCCGGAGACGAAGCTAGTATTCTTGGACGCCACGCGGCGCCGGCGAGGATAGTGTGTTGACGTACTAAGCGAGCATCGGAACAAGTTCGATTGCGCCCTGAATTCCTCTGGGGTGCACCCTAACGATTCTCGCCATGTGGGTTTCAAAGGGCTCGGTCCATTTGACCGCTTTCAACCATCCCTGGACGGCGTGTGTCATGTCGCCGCAAAATGTGTGTAGATCTAAGTAAATGACTCGGTTGGCTCTCATGGTGGGGCCGACGCAGCTACCAGACCCGGGAATGACGAATACAACACGTTCCGACGAGAGGCGCAGACGGAGCATAGGTTCTTCTTGCAACATGCTGCAGCGGAACTGGTAGCACTGCTTACCGGTGAGTTGATCCTGATATTTCTGCCCAAGCCGCGTGTTGAACCACAACTCATAGCGATCGGACTTCGCAATCCCGTCGGTGTATTCCATTGCCGCACAGACACCCGGCAAACTCAGCGTTCCCAGCAACGCGAGGTAGTACGCTTTCGCGTGGAGCGCTCTTTGAATATCGTCGAGGAGATTGACCATGGCTACCACCTTGATGCTTGAGTTAGACGCCCGGCAGAGCGGTGATGCAGTATTCCGAACGCGCGTTGCAAAAGGCGGGCTTGACCGCTTGCAAGAATCCAATAATCTAAGTCGTCCTTTTTTTAAACTTCCAACACATGAAAACGTAGGTCTCACGCCGCTTCCGGACACAGTGCGTATATTCAGTGGGTGAGCCTCTCCGGCGCCGGAACGCACCAGATATCCAGCAATTCGCTACGCCCGCGCAGTTCGAATTGTGGCAGTTGAAGGAACGGTTTCTCTCTCACGCTCCAACCGTCATCGTCAGTACCAAGAGCAGCGGCAACCGCGCCTGAAAAAAGCACTTCACCGGCGCGTGCGCGGCTGCAAAGGCGAGCGGCAACGTTAGCGGTGTCACCGATCATGGTTATAGCCTGTTTGCCTGGCGGCCCGAGAAATCCCAAGGCGACTTCGCCCGAATGAAGGCCGATACCGATGCCTGTGACGACTGCGAACTCGGCCCGCCATCGAGCCGCTACGGGCGCAAAACTCTGAAGCATCGCGTGGCCAGCGGCGAGCGCTGCGCAGGCACCCAAGCCCTTCGGATCTCGGACCCCAAATCCCGCCATCATTCCGTCACCGGCCATGTGGAACACTTCGCCGCCAAAGGCCACAGTAACGCGCGCGAGAACGGTGAAAAATTCATCGAGCAGGGTTACGACTTGTGTGGGCTGCAATCGCTCGGCAAGAGCCGTATATCCTCGCATATCGGCGAACAGCACTGCGGCATGGGTCATCTCCGCAGCGATTACTGTTGCACCCAATGTACCTTTGGACTTGACTATCGAGTGACCCCTAGGAACACTCAGTTGGCGTTTCGAGGGCGCGAATGTATCAGGGCGTCGTTCAGTACTTAGCCGACGCCTCGCAGTCACTGATGCCACGACAAGTCCCCCGGTTTGTGCGGGCATTGATACAACACTCGCAGTCACCGTGGTCGTGGCTTTCCGAAGACGACGAATCGAGGACGGCTGATTGATGAGCTTGTCGGCGCTCTTTTCACACACAACAGGCTCGATACCGGATTCATGTCCACCTCTGTTACGCTTTATTTTGTCGGGCAAGAGGACATCCATGTTCTAAACTTGTATGCGAGCGCAAGGCGATCGTAGCAAGTCTTTAACAGTTCTCGGTGCGAACTCGCACCATTCGAGACCAACAGCGTCTTTTAATTGGCGTGTGACACGCGCCATAACCGTCGTTGTGCTATCCCGCAATTCGGGGAGCTTGAAGCTGATTGCAACATAGGCGTGAAGAGGCAACACACGGTCTGTGTCCATGAGGGCACCACTCAGACTTAGGTTTTTCAAACGCCCGTGAATTGCCGGTAACGCACATGCCGCCACCTGCACCGGTATGTCCACCGCAACCCGTTGGCCCCAGCGGTGTCGGCTTCCGGTCAGTTGGTCTGTCATCATAAAAAAATCCATCCTTTGCTATGCTCGGACAGAATACGCATTTACTAGCGCTCCTGAATTCGAATCTTCCCTGCTCGCCCCTGCCGCACGACTGACGTGACTTCGAAGCGTAGTAACATTCCCGACCTCGACCCGCGTCACGCTCCTAAGAATCCGGTTCGCGGGAAGATTTTGTAGCGCCCCGTTAGGACATCACTTTTAAGATCTGTTGGTTACCTCGACTTGCATACATAGCGCAGCGTTCTACTGTGTGCCGCAGCGGCGCCGGTTCGCTGTTCGGAAGCCCACATACCGCGTGCTTAAAACTGTGACGGACCGCACATTTCAAAGATCGCCAATTTCCGTGCCAAGATGTGCAGAGCTTTTACGACATAAAAAACGTAAACGGCGTGATTTGGTGATTTGGCGGCCTGCGAAGGTATTCATCCGCTGAATGGCCGTTGACGACAGCACATAACGGAGAGAACGAACTGCGGGACAATTCGAAGGAAATTGGATTCCTCTGGCCGGTCGGGTGGCGATAATGCATCAGCTCGTTATTGACAGAGTTCCATGGCCACGGCCCAACCCCGCTTCGGGACTTTGCGTGATCTACCGCGCTCCTGACAGGCTTTCCGGCTTTCCCGGTGCATCGAGGCTCAGCAACATCCCAGAATGGTGAGCGATGCACGCCGAGAGGCAAGTTGAGCTATGGACGTCCGATCGGGCAGTGCTCGAGGGGATCCGCCAGAATTAGATCCGCCAATGTGGGATCAATTTCAGGGACAGACAGCGCACCGTTTGTTTCGAAACTTACGCGGGCCGGTAGGTGATTCTTCACTGATGTCCGCGCGATATCGACACCGAAATCCGTAAATCAGCTTTCAAGAGGCCCAACGAAGTGTGAAGGTCGAGCATGCGTCCTTGACGTTACGTCGCCAGCTTGTGGGGGAGCAAGCGGTCGTATTCGCGTTTGACAACCGCATAACACTCACAAGTGCGCTTTTCTAAGCCAGGGCGGTCTAGCACCTTGATGTGGCCACGCGCATAACTAATCAAGCCGGCCTCTTGTAACCGAAGCGCGGCTTCCGTCACGCCCTCACGGCGCACCCCCAGCATGTTGGCGATTAATTCCTGCGTCATGGTGAGTTCATTTGTCCGCAGACGATCCAAGCTCAGTAACAGCCAGCGGCACAATTGCTGGTCGAGCGAATGGTGGCGGTTGCATACTGCGGTTTGCGACATTTGCGTTATGAGTGCCTGGGTGTAGCGCAGCAGTAAGTGCAGCACGGGCCCGGCGCGATTGAACTCATCTTTCATCAACTGTGCTTGCAGTCGGAAACCTTGACCGGCACTCTGTACCACCGCGCGGCTGGGTGTTGATTCCCCTCCCATGAACAACGAGATACCCACAAGTCCCTCGTTGCCGACCACGGCAATTTCGGCTGAGGCACCGTTTTCCATTACGTAAAGCAGAGAGATGATGGCGGTAGTTGGAAAGTAGATATGGGTTAGCGTGGCGCCCGACTCGTACAGAACTTCGCCCAACGGCATTTCAACCCGCTCAAGTAGCGGCCGCCACCGCTCCCATTCGGGCTCTGGTAGCGCGGCCAGTAAAAAGTTATTTCTCGGTTCGACGGACTCCAACCCTCAGGATTTCCTGGATTGTTCTCGATTTCTACCTATTGTCGTGTGCCCGGGAGAAGCCCGACTATGCTATCGATTTCTCCGAAAAGCAATACGCACTATAAGGCCATGCTGCCGCGTGGCAAATAGGGACTTTGCCTCGAAACTCGGCGGCCTGCACCAGCGTTATTCGCAATCGAATCCCGCAGCGGATTGGTGCCGCGCCGGACCTCGTACGCCGATAAGCATGTGTATCAGCCCCCGGCGGGCCGATGGCGCCTGATGCGTTGTCGCATGACATGCCTCCCGAAAAAACGAGCTGGGGCACAACAGCGGGGACAATCAGGGGAAACAAATCGGTAGCTCGGACAAATAGTCGAGGCTCTCATTCCGTCACTCACGAGTTACGGTCCCGGCGCCGAAGAACTCAAGGCCACGCGATTGCCCCGTCTCTTAACCGTCGACTGTTCGTAAACACAACGACTTACTCGCTGCGTTGCCTGATGCTGAACCGCAGCGCTGCCTACCAGATCTACAGAACGTGGAACTGTCGGGGCAGAGAGCCGGGCTTGCGCAGCCTAATACAAGCGATCAAATTATTGGCCCCGGCGCTTACGGTTTGAAATATAGATAAACTCTCCGACGATTGCTGTGAGGATCATTGCAGCATTCGAAAAGAGAAAAATCCAATTATGGAGCAGGAAGCTGTAAGTAGTGAATCCGATGGAGGCGCTAATTTGGCCGACGAATAACCAACGCGACACACCAGCCGTCGCCTTGGATTTCCATTGCGAGTAAACCTGGCGGCCGATCGTCGCAAGCAGCACGGCGGTGCTCGCCCACCCGATAACGTCAACGGGCGTAATTGGCGTCATGCTGGAGGATTGCGGATTAGTTAGGGACTTTCCACTACTGAAAGATGCAGAAATCGAAGAAATCGCGCGCAGCTGCCGTCGATTCGGGAAATAAGTGAACGCTTCCTCGCGACAGCAGAGCGGAAGCCGCCAAAGCGCATCTAGCCGGCGTTCTGCAGGGCGAATTCCCAGTTCAATAGTTTATCAATTACCGCGTTGACGTGATCGACCCGCTTATTCTGATAGTCCAAGTAATACGCGTGCTCCCACACATCGATGGTCAGAAGAGGCGTTAGTCCCTGCGTCAACGGCGTGTCCGCATTGCTGGTTTTCTGAATCTGGAGTTTGCCGCCATTCATCACCAGCCACGCCCAGCCGCTGCCGAACTCGGCTACGGCAGCCGCCGACAGTTCCTTTTTGCACGCCTCCACGCTGCCAAATGCAACATCAATCTTTTGCTTGAGCGACGCAGGTGGTTGCCCGCCGCCGCCAGGGCGAAGGCAATTCCAATAGAAATTATGGTTCGAGACTTGCGCCGCGTTGTGAAAAATCGACGCCTTGTCGGCCTCGCCGGCGGTTGCAAGAATGATGTCGCCGAGCGACATTTCTGCAAACTCGCTGCCCGCAACTAACTTGTTGAGGTTATCGACGTAAGTTCTGTGATGCTTGCCATAATGGAAACGGATCGTGTTTGCGGATATTACGGGCTCCAACGCATTAACCTCCCACGGTAGTGCAGGTAGGGTAAATACGGAAAACGTCGTGGGTACAGCTGCCATATGAGTTCCAGTTATGTTACGCAGGATCGGCTCGAATCGGCGCATCGGCATCTTGCCGACTCGAGATTCACAAGGAGTCGAGCAGGCCTGACGGCTCCAGTCTAAGTTCGAGCGTGCGCGGAATCGAGATTTTCATCTGTGCGATGCCATACATAGGCATCAAGAAAAGGGCCGGACCATTTTTCGACCGCCGATCAATTTATTGGGCCGGCTACCACAAAACGCCGTCGCGTTTGCTACACCGTCGATACACCAACCCTCAAGGCTCCGGCGATCGCTTCTTCGCCTTGACCCAGTCCGAGGCCAGCAAAATCTGCGCCCGCTTCAAGCGCCGCACCGCGGCGTTAGAGTACGCCGCCGAATTGCAACACGGGGAGGCGGCGGCTCCCTCTGCTTATTCGCATCCTGTCTTACATCCACATTGATCGAAATAAAGTCTTTGCGGTCGACACTTAATATGCATGCACACCACGGAGGCACATTGGACGGATGACCCGTTATGCGAAGTGGGCGGCGCAGCATTTCGGCATCACGGCCGAATCACTAGGCCCTACACCCCCACTTCCGTGACACTCCCCTTGAGGACGTCCTCAATTGCCGCGCACCTCACACCGTAGGCCTTTCTCCCTCCTCGGCGTAGATAAAAGCGATTAGGAAGTGTTGACCGTCCGGGTCGCGATTGGCTGAGGCATGCACTCGCCGCAGGGCGCCGCCGCGCGCCGACAGCTGCAGCGCGTCGATTTTCGTCGGGGCGCCATCGCTCACACGCCCGAGCATCGCATGCAAAGCACGCGCGCTCTGCGGGGCGAGAAAAGAATCTAGAGTCCGCCCCAACAGTTGGTCCCGCTCGGAACCGAGCATGCTCGCAGCGGCGAGGTTTAGTTCGCGAAGCGCGGTGCTTCGATCGATGGTAAAGCAGCCGACCGGTGCAAAATCGTATAGCTGCACCTGACGAGTCAAAGTCGCCTCCATCTCGGCACGAGAACGGCGCAGTTCCTCATCCTGCAGGTCCAATTCGACCTGATGTACCTGCAGTTCATGGAGCAGGGCCAGCGCCGCCGCACTGGTCGACGGCGAGGATGCGAGGTCGTGCAGAACCCGAAACGCCGCGGACGCGTTCAGCCGCGCGTCATGCGAACCATTTTTTCCTGTCAAGCGCTGCAATGCGCGCAGGCGCAGGTCCGCTTCGCTCTGGGCTTGGATCAAATTGCTCGACATCGTACCTCCTCCTTCCTGCCGCAACGCCGCCAAGGGGAGACTTTACTCCACCTCGCTATGGTTTGCGCAGGCGTGACTCAAGTTCCTTCGCGGCAGTGATGTCGACGAAGGTGATTACAACGCCCTGGATCACGTTCGCGACAGTGCGGTAGGGCATAATCCGCACTGTGTACCAGTGAGCGTCCGTGGTTGCGATCTGTTTCTCTGAAAACGCCAGGGTACGCAGGGTCTCCTTGGCGTCGGCATGCAGTTGCGGATAGATGAGCGTGCTGGCGAGGTCGCTGAGCGGCCGGCCGATATCCCCGTCACGCAGTTGGACGATACGAGTGATGTGCTCGGTGAACCGACGTACGTTCAGTGCATTGTCGAGAAACAGCGTCGCGATGTCCGTGCTATTGAGCAGGTTCTGCATGTCGCTCTGCGCCAGCGCCAAATCGTCGAGCTTCGAATGCAGTTCGGCGTTGATCGTCTGTAGCTCCTCGTTCATGGACTGCGATTCTTCTTTGGAAGTCGTCAGCTCCTCGTTGGCCGACTGCAACTCCTCATTGGTCGATTGCAACTCCTCGTTAGCGCTCTGTAGCTCCTCCTGGGAGGCGTGCATCTCCTGACTCAGTGCGCGAATTTCCGCGTGCGCGCGCGCCAGATCGTCGCTGATCGCCGGGTCGAATGAGCCGGCGGCCCGTCTTCGCCGCGTTGCGGGGGGCGGGATGGCGATATCGCGAAAGACGATCATCACCATCCCCTCGAGCCCGGGCGACTCCCGAAGGAGCTGAACCGTCACATCGACCATGGACTGCGGATCTTCCTCAAGTCTGAGGCCATGCAGCTCGATGGTGTTCTTCTCGTGCAGGGCCCGGCGCATGGCGGCTGCGAGCTGCGTGCGGATTGCCGGGCGCGCCATGACGTGGATGTTCCAGTTGGCTTTTCCGGCCGCCGGTTCCAGGTACTTGCCGATGTGCCCATTGATGTAGACAACATCGCCCTGCTCAGTAACCAGCACCGCGGGCGGCGAGAACTGCTGCAGCAGTACCTGGTTCGCGAGCGATTGCAGGTTTGTTAGATGATTGAGAGGATGCGACACATTCGACTCCTGCGCGGTTGTGCGCAATGAAAAGCTGCGATTGACGGGAAAGTCCACATTGGCGGCGACGGTGACCGCACCGCTGCGCAGGTATACCCTGGACTTCGAATCCAGCGGGGTGAACAGCGATAGCGATCGGCCGACCGTCTCGGACCCGCCCAGCATTAGTACACCACCCGGACGCAACACATAGTGAAACAACGGCAGCAGGCGCTGCTGAAGCGCGGCGTTGAAGTAGATCATCAGATTGCGGCAGGACAGGATGTCGAGCCGTGTGAACGGCGGATCGAGAATCACGTCGTGCTGGGCGAACAGGATCATTTGACGGATTTCTTGTCCGATCAGAAACCCGTCGCCCTCCGCATTGAAGAAGCGACTGAGCCGTTCCGGAGCGACATCGACGGCAATCTTCGCAGAGAATTGCCCCCTGCGCGCCACGGCGATCGCATCCGCATTGACGTCGCTTGCAAAAATCTGCAGTGCCCAGGCCTCGGGATTGGGCTGCGTGTCAGCTACCTCCCTAAACGCCATCGCCAGCGAGTAGGCTTCCTCGCCGGTCGAGCAACCCACGACCCAGGCCCGCATCGGCGTCTCGGGGGTACGCCGGGCCAGCAACGCGGGCAACACCGTGTCCTTGAGTTCTTGCCAGACTGGCGGATCGCGAAAGAAACTAGTAACGCCGATCAGTAGCTCCTTGAAGAGCAGATCGAGTTCCTGTGGATTGTCCTGTACGAATCGTCCATACCGCGCAAGTGTATCGAGGCCATGTACACCCATGCGTCGCTCAATGCGCCGCTTCACCGTACTGATCTTGTAAAGCGTGAGATCGTGTTTGCTGCGCTCGCGCAACAGACCGAGAATCACGTTCAACGATTGCTCGTTGTCCTCGCCCGTGCTCACGGCTCTGTCTGCCGCGGCGGGATGTTTCGCGGCGACCAGCAAGATGCGACGCGGAAGCTCCGCGGCCGCGGCGACAATGTCACAGGCGCCTGCGTCGATCGCACTCTTCGGCATGGAATCCCACTGCGCCGATGCCGGGTCTTGCGCGAGAGTCAGACCACCCTGGCCCTTGATCGCCTGCAGACCGATGGTCCCGTCTGAGCCCATACCCGATAACACTACCCCGATCGCCCGCTCACCCTGGTCGCGAGCAAGAGAGCAAAAAAACACGTCTATCGGCAGCCGCCTTCCGCGCGGTTGCGCCGGCTCCGCCAGATGCAAGCGGCCGTCGACTATAGTGAGTTCAGTGTTCGCCGGGATCACGTAGACCATATCAGGCTCGGCTCGCGTCGATTCCGTCACTTCGTGCACCGGCATCGCGGTCGCCCGCTGCAGCAGCTCGGTCAGCATCGCTTTATGCGTCGGGTCGAGGTGCTGCACGACGACGTACGCCAAGCCGCTCGCGGGCGGCACGTTCGAAATAAACTGTTGCAAGGCGGCAAGTCCGCCAGCGGAGGCGCCAAGTCCCACGACCCGTGTCAGGGCCGTCCTCGTCGGTGCAGGATTATCGGGCAGCGGGCCTGCATTCATGGCTGAGTTTGACGTGTACTTACTCCTGCCGGCGGTAGCGGTTTGTGCGTGCCACGCGCTAACTGCGGCAAGTCGGTGCCAGCTTGGGAAGTAAGCGTTCGTATTCCCGCCGCACAACTGCGTAGCATTCGCAGGTGCGGTTCTCCAGCCCAACGCGATCTAATACCCTAATGTGGCCGCGCGCATAACGTATGAGTCCATCCTGCTGTAATTTCGTCGCAGCTTCCGTGACCCCTTCGCGCCGTACGCCGAGCATGTTGGCGATCA
>Ga0302326_10010136_pt1 | contig 20438 bp, 15 predicted proteins | sample Palsa_T0_3_FD_202264 | JGI IMG/M metagenome (GOLD analysis project Ga0302326, IMG submission 202264) | Peat permafrost microbial communities from Stordalen Mire near Abisko, Sweden - Palsa_T0_3 | ecosystem: Environmental > Terrestrial > Soil > Palsa > Peat permafrost | place: Sweden: Abisko...
TGCCGGAGGGCGGCCGCGGCGACCGAGACCGACGGGCCCGCGGAAGACTCGATGATGACGCCTTTAGGCCCGGTCGTTGTCACCCAGGCGCCTACGCGGTTGACGAGCTGGTCTGCGGGCCAGCCGGTCTTGCGGATCAGCAGGGCCCGCTCGTACTCGTTGGTGAACAGGTACCGGGCGCCGTCGACCAGTGCGCGAAGATCCGTCCCCGACATCCGGGCGATCTGCTGCGAGGGATCGGCGGCGAAGGGCGCTGCGCTGCCGCGACAGGCCCGAGTGTGCCGCAGCATCGCCTCCGGATCGTCGGGGCAGATCAGGACGATGTCCACGTCTTGCTCTGATTGCAGGATCTCCGCTAGGTCGATGTGCCGGGCCTCGTTCATCGCGCCGGCGTAGAAGGAGGCGATCTGGTTGTTGTCGGCATCGGTCGTGCACAGGAAGCGGGCGGTGTGAAGATTCTCGGACACGCGCACGTGCCGTGTCTCCACCTGGTGCGCGTCCAGCCATTGCCGGTAGTCGGCGAAGTCCGCGCCGACCGCTCCCACCAGCACAGGCCGCAGCCCAAGCCGGGCCATGCCGAACGCGATGTTGGCGGCGATGCCGCCGCGGTGGATCTTCAGCTCGTCCACCAGGAAGGACAGCGACACCTTGTCGAGATGCCCCTCAATGAGTTGCTCAGTGAACCGGCCAGGGAAAACCATCAGATGATCGGTAGCGATGGACCCGGTGACGACCTGCCTCATCAGCTCATCTTTCCCGCGCCGACCAGCGTGGCCGATTCACGCAGAGCCTGCGCCTTATCGGTGTGCTCCCAGGTGAAGTCCTCCTCGTCGCGACCGAAATGCCCGTAGGCAGCGGTCTGGCGGTAGATAGGACGATGGAGCTTCAGGTACTCGCGGAAGGCGGCCGGCCGGAGATCGAAGTGCTCGTTGATCAGCTCGATGATCCGGGATTTCGAAATGTGCTCGGTGCCGAACGTCTCGACGAACAGCGACAACGGCCGCGCGACGCCGATCGCGTAGGCAACCTGCAGCTCGAGGCGGTCGGCGAGCCCGGCCGCGACCACGTTCTTCGCGACGTACCTGGCCGCGTACGCGGCCGACCGGTCAACCTTGGACGGATCCTTCCCGGAGAACGCGCCGCCGCCGTGCCGGGCGAAGCCTCCGTAAGTGTCGACGATGATCTTGCGTCCGGTGAGTCCCGCGTCGCCGACGGGGCCGCCGACGACGAACCGCCCGGTCGGGTTCACGTAGAAGTTCTGCCGCAGAGCCTTGGCGTCGTAGAGGGACGAGGGGATGGCCGGCAAAACCACGTGGTCCCAGATCTGATCGGCGAGCCGGTCCTCGGCCCCTTCCTCGTGCTGGGCGGAGATCAGCACCTTCTCGACCGCTACTGGCACGCCGCCGGAGTACCGGACGGTGACCTGCGTCTTGCCGTCGGGCCGCAGGAAGGGCAGCTGGCCGGATTTCCGCACATAAGCCAGCTGCCTAGCCAGCCGGTGCGCCAGCGAGATCGGCATCGGCATCAGCTCGGGGGTCTCGTTCGTCGCGTAGCCGAACATCATCCCCTGATCGCCTGCGCCCACTCTGTCCAGTTCGCTCTCGCTGTACAAACGGCGCGCCTCGTGCGCCATGTCGACGCCCTGGGAGATGTCCGGCGACTGCCGGTCCAGCGCGACCAGAACCGCGCAGGCGTCGCCGTCGAAGCCGCACTCGGAGGTGTAGCCGATGTCCCGTATGGTCGACCGGACGATCTCGGGGATATCCAGGTGCGCCGAAGTGGTGATCTCGCCGGCCACGAGCACGAGCCCGGTGGTCAGCACCGTCTCGCAGGCCACCCGGGAATAGGGGTCCGCGGCCAGCGCCGTATCCAGGACCGCGTCCGATATCTGATCGGCGATCTTGTCGGGATGGCCCTCTGTCACCGATTCGGAGGTGAACAGGAACTCACCCTCGTCGAGGCTGACTGTCATCGCGCAGCAACTCCTCTTTTTCTTTGGTTGGCGGCGATTATCGATTTACGGCATTGACGGTAAGCCACCGCAGTGACTATTTGCACTATCCGGTGAGGTCAAGGTGGGTGCCGTGGTCCTCATGCCGCAAGGCCGCCGAAGATATGGACCACGCTCGCGACATTGTCGCTGCCGTGCCATCCCCCGGCGTTCTGGGTCAGCGCCAGCCGGGCCCCGGGCACCTGCCGGTCACCGGCGGTGCCGCGCAGTTGCACGACCGCCTCGACGATCTGGGCCAGGCCGGTGGCGCCGATGGGATGCCCGCGGGCCAGCAGGCCGCCGCTGGTATTGACCGGCAGCGAGCCGCCCAGCGCCGTCTGGCCGCTTCGGATCAGCGCCGCGCCGCCGCCCGGCTCAGTCAGGCCGAGCTGCTCGTATATCATGAGCTCCGCTGACGCGGCCGCGTCATGGACCTCGGCGCAGTCCAGATCGATGGGGCCGATCCCCGCAGCCTCGTAAGCGGCCCCGGCCGCCAGGCCGGTCACGCTCGCCAACCCGTCGGCGGGGGCGGACCTCACGACCGACGCGAGAACGGCGACGACTCGGCCGCCGGGCGGGACGAGTTCCTCGCTGACTAGGAGCGCCGCGGCCGCTCCGTCGGAGATGGGTGAGCACATCTGCAGCGTGAACGGCCACACGATCTCCCGTGCCGCCAGGACCTGCTCGACGGTGAGCTCGCCACCGTATTGCGCGGCCGGGTTCAGCATCCCGTGCCGCTGGTTCTTGACCACCACCCGGGCGAAGTCGGCACGGGTGGCGCCCGTCTGCTCCATGTACCGCAGCGAGGACTCCGCATACATGTCCATCAGGAAGGACCGGCCGGCCGGCCGGTCGGCGGGCGTGGTCTCGACGTCTACCGAGCCGCCGATCGCGGCAAACGACCGGGCCTTGTCCGGGTGCGTCATCTTCTCGGCCCCGACCGCGAGCACGGCATCATGTACGCCCGTCGCGACGGCCTGCCAGGCCAGGTGGAAGGCGGTGGAGGCCGAGGCGCAGGCGTTCTCCACGTTGAAGACCGGGATTCCGCCGAAGCCGAGCGGCCGCAGGAGGAACTGCCCGGCCAGCATCTCCTGGCCCGTGATAGACCCGGCGACGGCATTGCCGAAGTAGCAGGACTGCACCTCGCCGACGGTCTGGCCGGCATCCTTCATCGCCGCGTTGACGGCCTCGGCGGTGAGATCCTTCAGGCTGCGGTCTGGCTGCTTGGCGAATTTCGTCATGCCGACTCCGGCCACGTAAACGTCCCGCATCTCACGGCTCCTGGCTCGCGTACGATTCACTCGGCTAATCGGCTGTCCTGTCCCGCCGCGGTCAGCGTCGGCAGGTGAGGTAAGTCCAGGTGCACGGGAATGAGTCCTGGCCGGGGAACAGCTTTTCCAGGCTGTACCTGATCAGGAACAGGCGCTGGCGCACGGCCTCGTCCGACGGCGGCTTGCCCTCGACCTTTTCCGAGCCGCCGACCCAGCTGAGCACGCCGTCGTTATAGGTGCAGAGCAGCTTGTACCACTCGTCGATCTGAGCGAAGATCGTTTCCTCGAAGACGTGGAGCACCGTGAACCCGGCGTCGCGGAAGGAGTCCTCATAGAAATCAAGGGGCCGGACAGGTACGAATACCTTTTCCCTGAGCTTCTCGTGCCTGGACATAAGGGTCGCGTCCTCGAGCGTCTCGCGGTATTCGGCGAACGCTGGCTCGGTGCGCACCAGGTCGGCCGCGATCTCGTTGACCTTGGCCACGGTTTCGTCGATTATCCATTCTCCCGGCCGGCCGTTCGGGTTATGCATATTGCCGGAGCAGACGAATGCCAGGCCACCGGGCCGCAGCATGCGCGCCCAGGAGGCCAGCGTCTCAGCTAGGTCGTAGTAGAGATGGATGGCGTTGGTTGAGGTGATGACATCAGCTTCGCGGGTGAGCAGTTCCGGCCCGGCGACCTCGTCAAGCGATTCAAGCCGCTTGGCTGCCTTCAGCCAGTGGAGCAGTCGGAAGGCCACCCGCTCATCGTCACGGAACGATTCCAGCGCGACCCGAAGGAATTTCGGGGATGCATCCACGTTGAGTATGCCGACCGAATTATCGAGCCTGGGGAGCAGGCGCCGCGTCAAGATCCCGGTACCGCTTGAATAGTCGACGAGCAGGTCACCGGGCGCCAGTGCGGCGAGCACCTGAGCGATGGTGGGCTCCAGGTTCTTGTACCACCCGTGGTTGCCGACGTCGTCGTAATTAAGGCCGAACTCGTCCACCGGCAGGCGTGTCCACTCCTCGTCTGGAATCCGGGCGAAATCCTCCGGCCAGGAGAATTCTGCAGACGACGTGAAACCCGGCCTGCTTCGGACTGACGTGATGCTCATGGGTGTCTCCGGTTATTCGCCGATTTCCTTGCTCACGACTAGTATCTCTCAGCTCGGGCTACCGGGAACAGCCTGCACTTTCCACAAATTACTTGCGCCGTTCTTTGTGCGCACCGCACAGGGAACGGCTAATGGCCAGACTCGCGAATTGGTACGTAGCACTAATTCCGCGCTGCAATTCTTGTGCCGCCACCACAACACTGGCTATTCCGCTGGGCTTTCCCCGGCGACAGCGGAAGAGAGGTGCCGGGCCGCGCGAGCCAGGGAAGCGCCTGCTCAGGAGGGAATCCGCCAGGACGGGTGCCCTCCGCTCGTAGGTCGGTTAACGCTATACTTGGTTCAGACCTCGAGGAAAGCGATGACCTGTGGCGAAGGCTGAAGACCGGCGAAGGCTGATGAACGACTCACGTGATGACGCGGAGGACAGCGGCCGTGAGCGGATAAGCCGAGCCGCGTATGAGCTGTTCAGCCGCGAGGGCGTCCGGGCGGTCGGGGTCGACGCGGTCATCGCCCGGGCGGGCACGGCGAAGATGACCCTCTACCGGAATTTCCCGTCCAAAGATGAGCTGATTCTCGAATTCCTTCGGCGTCGTGAGCAGCTATGGACGCGCGGATGGCTGGAGGCTGAGAGCCGTCGACGTGGCGAAACCCCCCGCGAGCAGCTACTGGCGATTTTCGACGTGTTCTCTGAATGGTTCAGCCAGCCTGACTTCGAGGGCTGCTCCTTCCTGACGACAATGGTCGAAATTAATGACAGAGAGCATCCCGTCTACCAGGCCGCCATTGGGCATCTGGCCAATATCCGAGGCTATATAGCAGAGCTCGCCGCCGCCGCCGGCCTCCGTGATACCGATTCGTTCGCCCGCAAATGGCATATTCTCATGAAGGGCTCGATCATGGCCGCCCATGAGGGCGACATCGCAGCAGCGGCGCGGGCCAAGGAGATCGGCGAGCTCCTGCTCGCAGAGCACGCGATATAGAGCACAGCCGAGGCAGCGGTGGGATGCCCGCGCTGACGTGCGGGCATCCCACCGCTGGGACAGGTCAGCTGATGCCGAGCTTCTCCGCGGCGAGCTTGGTCCCCTCTACCCGGTTGGTGATCTTCTGCCAGGCGGTCTGGCGGGCGAAGTCCGGCGACCCGTGGCTGGGCTTCTCGTCGATGCTGAACGGAGAGAAGCCGCAGTCGTCGGTCGAGCCGAGCTGCTCCCTGGGGATGAAGTTCGCCGCCCGGACCAGGGCGTCGCGGACTTCCTCGGGGCTTTCCACCCGCGGGTTGAGCGGGTTGATGACGCCGACGTAGGCCATCTGGGTGACGCCGTTGGCGTCGGAGCGCAGGTTGTCCCCGATGAGCTGGTAGACCGCGTCCTTGTCCCGCTCGCTGGCCAGCTGGATCAGGAAGTACCCGGCGTTGATGCCGAACATCGAGGGCAGCAGGTCGCTGTAGGGCACATCGGCGCTGTGCACCGAGTCGCGGTCACCGCCCGGACAGGTATGAACGCCGATCTTCGCTCGCTCCTCGGCGGTGAACCGCTCCATGACCCGGTTGTTCAGCTCGATGAAGTGCGGCAGCATGTTCCGGCCTGTCCACGGGTTACGAGGGTCCTGGCGGGTGGACAGCCGCCCCTCGGTGAAGTCGACGGAGACCCGGGCCGCGCCGGCGGCAAAAGCCTGCCTGATGTCCTTCTCGCATTCCCCGACCAGGTCTTCTTCGAACTGGGCCTGGGTGTAGCCGGGGAGTTCTTCGTCCAGCGGGTAGAGCAGGGCCAGCATGGACGGGGCGATGACGGCCTGCTTCATCGGCTTGTGCGCCATCGGCAGGGACTTGGCCAGCGTGTCGGCGGCGTAGGTCTTGTACCGGAACGGGCCGCCGGTCAGCCGGGGCAGCTGTCGCTTGTGCCCGTCGGCGAAGATCGCGAAGTACTGTCCCCCGGTCCCGGCCAGGTGGTCGGCCAGCCCGGTGCCAGCCAGGGTATCGGTGATCGCGTAGGTCGCGAAGCTGGACCAGCGCTGCTCGCCGTCGGAGATGATGGGGGCACCGGTCGTCTCCAGGTGCTCGATCGAGTCCTTGACCGCCTTGTCCTGCTCGGCTTCGAGCTGATCCCGGGTGATCTCCCCCGCGTCGTACTGGCCGTACGCCTGCTGCAGCGAGCTCGGCCGCGGCAGCGACCCCACCTGCTCCGTCGGAATTCCCGTCGCCGTTCTCGGATCGTAGTCAGTCATAGTGCTTCGTTCTCCTTAGGTCGTCTGCGAGCGCGGCACTGCGCTACACGGGACGCCAACCCGCGAACCCCGGCTGAACCGATGTTCGTTTCAGAGCGGCGCGCACCAAAGCGCCGTGCATAGAGAGAGACCGGCCTGTCTCATACTGTCTAGCCGGAGCATAAACCCGTTGCCAGCTGCGGTCAACGGGGCGTTACCGGAGTATTTCGCAGTTGGTCCTTGGCCTGGTCACAGTCGGCGAGTAGTGTGAGAGAGACCGGCCTGTCTCCTATAGTGATCAGCTGATAAAGAGGTCAGCCTGGCATCCGGGGAGAGCGGCTCCGGCTGCCTTCAGCTGGCCGTGGCCTTTGGTGGTGCCTGATGGACGGATACCCGCGGCCCGATTACCGCCCGGAACGGGAGCTCGAACTCTACCGTCGCGTGCTGGTGTGCGATGGGGCGATGGGGACCATGCTGCACTCCGCCGGGGTGCCGCTTGACCGGTCGCTGTCCGAGCTGAACGTGGTTAAGCCTCACCTCGTGCGTGACCTGCACGCTGCGTATCTAGCGGCCGGCGCGGACATCATCCAGACCAATACCTTCGACGCCAACCGGTTGCGGCTGGCGCGGACGGGGCTGCAGGACAGCGTCGCAGAGATTAATCTGTCCGGAGCGCGCCTGGCCCGGGAGGCCGTCCGGGAATCCGGCTCGACAGCGCTGGTCGCAGGCAGCGTCGGGCCCGTGATGAGCGCCGCCGCGCCGCGGATCCCCTACCGCGACCGCGAGCCGATCCTGCGCGAGCAGATCGCCGCGCTGGCCAGCTGGGTGGATCTCATCATGCTCGAGACCTTCGGGGACATCGAGTCACTAGAACAGGCCGCAACTGTCGCGCTCGCCGAATGCGATCTGCCGGTCGTCGCCCAGCTCACCTTCGGCGATGACGGCCGGACTCTTCGCGGCGAGGAACCTCGCGAGGCAGCGGCCGCGCTCGCCGCGCTCAAGGTCGCGGCGATCGGCGCGAACTGCACGGTCGGTCCGGCCGTCCTGCTAGAGGTAGTCGCGGAGCTCGCCGCGGGATGCACGCTGCCGATCAGCGTCCAGCCCAACGCCGGGGTGCCCCGTCGGCTCGGCCGCCAGCTGCGCTACGCACGCAACACCGAGTACTTCGCGGAGGCCGCGCGGCAGTTCGCCGCCAGCGGGGCGACCCTGGTGGGCGGATGCTGCGGCACCACTCCGGCACACATCAGGGCCGTCGCGCGCTCGGTGAGGCAACTGCAGCCGGCACGGGTGGCAGCGGGCACCTCGCCTGGCCAGCCGCGCTCAGTCATTCGCGTCGTGCCCCCGAAGCCGGATCCTGGGCCCCCTGCGGGATGGCCGCACCAAGGTCGTTTCGTCGTGGTGGCCGCAGTGCGAGCTCCGCGAGGCCAGGACGTAGCACAGTTCACCGCCGACGCGGCGCAACTTGTCTCGGCTGGCGCTGAGATCTTGGCGATCACCGACCAGGAGACATCCGCGGCCCGCGTCAGCCCCATGGCCGCCGCTGCCGTCCTGCGAGAACGCGCCGGAACCGACGTCATCCTCAATATGGAAACTGCCGGCCGGAGCCTGGCCGCGCTTGAGGCCGACCTGCTCGGCGGCTATGCGCTCGGAGTCCGGACGGTGGTATGCCGAAGCGGGACCCCGTGGGTAGCCGGAGATTACCCGGAACCGTATTCACCCGGAGACGTCGATTCGGTCCGGCTCATCACCGCGCTGGCGGCCCTTAACGAGGGAGTCGACTGGCGCGGCGTCACCGCTCCCGACCGGACCCGGTTCGTGATAGGCGCCTGCGTGCATACCGCGGCCGCCGACACGGGCCAAGAGCTCGGCAGGACCGCGGAAAAAGCGGAAGCAGGCGCCCACTTCCTGGTCACTGACCTGATCTACGACGTCGGCCCGGCTACGCGCCTGCTCCGCGAGCTGAGAAGTCGCGGCGTCGACCTGCCGGTCATCGCGGCATTCGCGCCGTTCGGAGACCCGAAGGCGATCACCCGGCTTATCCATGAGGTCCCCGGAGCCGCAGTGCCATCCGGGGCAGACGATACGCGAGCCACCCCCCGCAACGAGCCGGCCGACCCTGTTTCCGCTGTCCTGGACAGCGTCGCCAGCCTGGCCGGCCTGATCGCTGGCGTCCTCATCCACGCGCCCAGCAGGCCAGATGAGCGGCTGACCGACCTGATCACCGGACTGGCCGCGATACGGCGGGCGTCATGAACGCGGCCCGGAACGGCGCCGTGGCGGGGTCAGGCCCCGACTCCGGCCCTGGCACCCGGGCCGTGAGCCCGGTGGCCGACCCGGATCAGCTTCCCGGCATAATCTCCGGACTGTCGCGGCAGAACTCCGTGTACCGGCGCATGATGGCAGTGTGCGACAAGGTCGCAGGCGCGGCCGTGCAGGGCGCCGACGCCGCCGAGCTGACCAGGATCTTCGCTGCCACGGCCGGGAAGACCGTTATGCTGCTTGATCCGGAATTCCGGCCCCAGGCCCAGGCAGGCAGCGGCACCTCACCCGGCACGATCCAGCGCTGGGAACCGGGCGACGCCAGCATCGCGAGCATGCTCCGGGTGCTGGCCGCCGAACGGAAGCCGCTTCGGGTGCCGCCCGTGCCAGGCTCGGCCCTCCCTTACGGCTGCCTGGCCACGCCGGTCATGGTGGGCGAGGCTGTCCTGGGGTACCTGCTGGTGCTGGACGAGACTGTCACCGAGGCCGACGATGTCGACCTCGTCATCACCAGCTACGCGGCGACCTTGTTCGCCCTCACCTTGGCCAGGGAGCAGACCAGCCTGGAACTCGGCCAGCGCTACCAGGGCGCGATCCTGGACGCCCTGGTCAGCGGGCACTTCCTGGACAGTCACGATGCCCGCCGCAAGGCCCGTAGCCTAGGCGTCGCCGATGCTGAGCCCTACCGGGTGGCCGTGGTGCGGGTGAGCCCCCACAGACTAGTCCCCGGCCATATCGGCGACCGCGCGCCCGCTGAGGAAGCGCTGAGCCGCCTGGCCGGCTCAGCGCGGTGGGCGGCCGTCATCCGCGGCCCCGAGCTGGTGATGCTGCTGCCTGAGCAACCGGACGGCAGCACGCCGGCCCGCAGCGGCGGCACCACGACCGTCCCGGTGAGCCACGTCCCCCTGCTCTTCCCGCCGCAGGCGGCCGGAAATCAGCTCACCTGCGGACTAAGCGAACCCACCGAACTGCCAGAACTGGCACCGCAGGCCTTGCTCCAGGCCCAGCACGCCATCGACCTGGGCATCCGCATCGGGCGCGTCGGCCAGACCATCAGTTACTCCGAACTCGGCATCTACCGGCTTTTGCTGCAGATAGGCGACATGCATCAGCTATGGCAATTCGCCGAGGACGTGCTCGGTCCCCTGATCGAGCACGACGCCCGGCATAAGGTGGACCTGTTCAGCACCCTGTCGATCTACCTGAACCAGCGCGAGAGCCTCAAGCAGACCGCCCGGGTACTCCGCGTCCACGTCAACACCGTCTCCTACCGCATCCAGCGCATCGAAGAGCTGACGTCCCTGGACCTCGCCAACCCCGACCATCGGCTCAGCGCGCACGTCGCTGCCAAGATCATCGAGTCACGGATGGCAGCCGAACATTAACGCAGCCACCAGAGGGTGCGCGAGGTACACACGGGCGCGCGGCAAAGCAGGCCTGGGTTGCATCGAGGTGTGCCTTGCCGGGCTGGCGGCAGCGGTTGTGCCAGCGCTGCCCGCGCGCTGTCTGCGGTGGGCGGTGCTAGCTGCGACGCGGTGCTAGCTGCTGCGCGGCGGCGGTGGGCCGTGGGGGCTGCTCGCCGGGTGCGGGAGTCGGCGGTGGTGTGGCTGGCGGCGCCCCTAGAGGGTGGCCGTCTGAGGGGTGGCCGTCTGGGTGGCTGGCGGGCTGGCCGTGGGGGTGGGCTGGCTGCGGGTTGCCTGGTTCGCGGGCGAGCAGGTTGATGCGGTCGCCGGGGGTCAGGGTGATGCCGGGGTCGGGGTCGCGGAGGGTGTGGTTGTCCAGGATGGTGCCAGCGGGGGCCAAAGCCGGATGTGCCAGATTGACACAGTCGCGAACACCGCCTAACGGGTATTTTATGGAACCACCATTGGGGAGGTATGCCTAGCCCTGGGGGAAGAATGCACGATTCGGCAGAGCGTCGCCGGGCAGTTCTGCGGCGTGCCCGCCGAGCGCTCGAGGAGGGCGCCGAGCTTCCCCAGGAGCTACCCGAGATCATTCGGTGCTCGTGGACCCGCAGTCGGCTGGCGGCGGCACCGATGGACCGGATCGCCGTCCCGCATGTCGCGCCTGACGTGTCGGCCGAGAGACTGCTGCGAGCGGCCAGGCCCGTGCTCGATCGATTCGCCATGCAACTGGCCGGTACCCATGTAAGCCTGGTACTCGCCGACCCGGACGGACGCATCGTGGGGCGATGGGCCGGGGACAAGTCGGCGCTGCACAAACTGGCCCGCGTATCGATTGAAGAGGGATATGTGCTCGCCGAGGACCTCGCCGGCACGAACGGCGTCGGCACAGCGCTCGAGGAACTGGCGCCGGTTATCATCTTCGGCGCCGAGCACTACACGGAGCCGCTGCAGCGCCTGGTGTGCGCGGGGGTGCCGATCCGTCATCCGCTCACCCGGCGGATTGAGGGCGTGCTCGACCTGGCCTGTCCGACGGCCGATGCCAATGGCCTTCTCATGCCCGCCACGCTCGACCTAGGTGCGCAGATCGAGCGCGAGATGTCGATGCGGGCGCCGGAGCGTGAACGGGTTGTCTTCGACGCGTTCGTAGCCCGCAGCCGAACGACATCCGCGGCATTGGTCGCGCTCAGCGAGCAGTACATGGTGACCAATGCAGCGGCAGCGGACCTGCTGGAGCCCCGTGACGAATCCTGCCTGTGGGAGCAGGCGGTCGAATCCCTGGGCATCGGCGAACCGGTGACCAGGACGATGCAGCTGAGCGGAGGATCGACGATCACGGCCCGGTGCACGCCGATCATGACCGGGGCACGTCCGGTCGGAGCGTTGATCGAAGTGAAGCTGATGGCTAAATCACCCGCCAGCCGACGGCGGGGCAAGGTACCTGCGGCACCAAAGCAGAGCCGGGCCACGGTGCAGTTCGAGCGAGAGCTGGCCGACGTGGTACGAAGCCCGGCTTCGCGAATCCTGCTCGAGGGTGAGCCTGGTTCAGGACGGATGTCCACGGCGCGCCGGATCCACGCCCTTCGCTCTCCCGGCACCACGCTGGCCGTCTATCCCGGAGGCCTGGCCCAAGTCCGAGGCGGGTCAGTCTGGCTGGCGGAACTAGCCCGGCTGCTCTCCGACGAAAGCGTCACCGTCACGGTCACCAACCTCGAGATCCTCGAAGAGCGCACGCATCGAGGCCTGGCGGACTTGCTTGACGGCCCGCCGGGGCCCCGGCTGGTCCTGATGACGTGTGCCGCCATGACGGAAAGCTGCCGGGCCGCCAGCACGGTGTGCGATTCCATCCTCCGGGTACCGGCGTTGCGGCAGCGGCGCGAGGACATCCCGGAACTCGTTCAGCGCATCCTGCGCGCCTCAGACGTGACTGTGCGGGTAGGCCACCGGGCCATGGTGGCCTTGACCAATTACGCATGGCCCGGCAACATGCCGCAGTTGGAACGCGTCGTGAAGCACGCAGCAAAGACTTGCCGCGGAGCTGATATCGGGGTGGAGCACCTCGGTACCGAGATCTCCGCGAGCGCGCACGGGCGCAGGACGCTGACCCGCCTGGAATCGCTTGAGCGCGACGCGATCGTGGACGCCCTGCGAGAATGCGGTGGCAACAGGATCAAGGCCGCCGCCGCCCTGGGCATGTCGCGTTCGACGCTCTACCGCCGACTGAGGTCATTCGGGCTGGAACCCGGCAGGACCGTGCTGTGAACCTTGGCCGTCCAGGACGATGACGATCAACGTACGTGGGCCGTGAACGCCTTGGACTCGGCTGAGCTCGATGTCGCTGGTCGCGCTCGGGCCGCTGATCCACGTCAACGGCGATAGCGGGTCGGCCGCCGCCACCGCGTCGGGGACCGCGGCGACGATACGCTCACCCGGAACGACCGCGAGGTGAACGTCGGGGACGAGCGTGAGTTCTCTGCGCCCCTGGCCTGGACCGTGATCGAAAACGAGCGTCCCGGTCTGCGCGATCGCGACCGCGACCGAGGTGATCACGGCGTCCACCGCGGACAGCTCGGCGAGGTCCAGCCTCGGGCGGTCGAGCAGCGGCTGCGGTAGCGCCGCGACCCAGTCGGCGGGCAGATCGGCCGGCCCGGCCACCTGGTGAGCGTCACGCTCGCGCAGCGCCGCCGCAATGGCCGCCGGGGCCAGCGGCGACTCGGCGTTCATCGGGCGGCCGAAGGACTCCAGGTCGGCACCGCCCGGCAGCTGGTTGCGGACCATGAAGCCGGTCGTCAGTGGGCTGAGGATGCGCACGCCGTCCAGCGCGCCCCGGTTCAGCAGCATGGCCGCGAACCGCAGGTAGTCGGCCGTGTTGCTGACCAGCCCACCGCCGCCAAAATGCCCGCGGTCCGCTTTAGTCACCGTCGCGCCGAGCCCCTCGTCCGGCACGAGCTCGCCCGAGGGGGTGATGAGGTACAGCTGGGAGAGCCGCGGCAGGTCGCGGTCTGGCACGGTGAACCCGGTGTCGGGCATCCCCAGCGAATTGAAGATCTGCGCGGTGCAGAAGTCGCCGAGCGACTGGCCCGAGACGACCTCGACAACCCGATCCACCGGCGAACACCCGCATTTGACCGAACGACGGAATGTACCGTGCGACGGGATCGGACAGTTCGATGTCACCCTGCTCGTAGAGGAGCATGGCCGCCACGGCGGTGACCGGCTTGGTCATCGAGTAGATACGGAACAGCGTGCCTGGCTCGACCGGCAGCCCGGCGGCAACATCCCGGCTGCCGCCCGTACTCTGGTGGGCCAGGACCGAGCTCCGGCTCACCGCGATGCTCCAGCCCGGGATCCTCCCCGGCCGAGGTGAGCTGCCGCAGGAAGCCGTCCAGCCGGTCCAGCCGGTGCGGGTCGAAGCCGGCCCGGCGGGGGTCCGCCGCGCCGGGGCCAGAAAGGAGTCCGCTCACCAGCTCAGCTGCCCGGGGGCCAGGTGAAGTCCGGCTCGCGCCGCTGCTCGGGCACCTGGATCAGCTCGAAGACCGTGCCGAAATCCCAGGACGTGTCGAAGTAGGCGAACTCCCCGTCACCGGCCGCGCCGTAGCCGTGACCGGACTGGATCAGTTCGTAGCCGGCCGCCAGCATCTCCTGCTTGACCGGCGCCATGTCCGCCACCCGGATACCGAGGTGCTGAATGCCGTAGCCATGCACATCGGTCCACTCGTGGTACAGCGAATGCTCGCCGTGTACCTCGATGAGCTCCACCTGCGGGCCGGAGCTGGTCATTGCGATATCGATGCTGTAGTCCGCCGGCCGGCCCCGGTAGGTGAAGTCCCGCACCGTGTCCGGGGTGAAGTGGTACCCGATCCACGGGCCGAGGCCCAGGGCCGCGCTCCAGGTCTGCAGTCCCTTCTTCAGGTCCGGGACGACGATGCCGACTTGGACGATGTGGCTTTCCGACAGGAACGGCAGCATCTAGTTGCCCCGGAGCTCGGCCCGGACGATCTCGGTGCCGGCCACGATCGCCTCGATCTTGCGCTTGGCCACGATGTGCTTGATGCCGGTGAGCGTGCAGTCGGTGTAGACCATGAGCCGCTCCGGTGGTACGACCTCCAGGACCCGGCGGATGCCGGCCGCCACCTGCTCAGGGGACTCGGCCACCAGGCTCTTGCCGTTGACGACGCCGACGCCAAAATCCTTGTCGGCGGGGATGGTGGAGATGGCGTCGATGTCGCTCTGGTGGAAGCCGTGGCTGCTCATCTCGTACTGGATCTGGTCGCAGTTGATGTCCCACAGCCACGGGAACAGCTTGGCGCCGCGCAATTCGGTGACCCCGGGCTGGCCCTCCTGCTGGCCGTAGCAGATGTGGATCACCTTGTAGGCGTCGATGCCATCGAGGGCGATGTTGATCGCCTCGACCACCCAGTCGGCCGGGTCGAAGAAGGTGAGGACCTCGGCGAACTGGATGATGTCCACGCCGCGGCTGACCATGTCGCGCAGTTCCACGTTCAGGGCGCGGGCCAGGTCCTTCGACAGCGAGCCGATGTCACCATAATGCTGGTCGGTGATCAGCGCGGACATAGTGGCCGGCCCGACCGCGGCCTGGATCTTGACCGGCTTGTCCGTCTGCTCGGTGACCGCTTCGACGATGGGCTTGAAGACCGGGCGGCGCCAGCCGATCGGCCCCACCACCGTCGGCTTGTACACCGGGATGTTGTTGAAGTGCCCGGCGCTGATGTTGTCGCCGTAAGGCACGAAGCCCTCGAGCCGGTCGAGATAGAAGTGGAAAATCTCGCCCTGCTCGTAGTCGCTGTCGCTCTCGTAGTGCTGGCAGCCGTCGGTCACCACGTCCAGGCCCGCGTCGGTCATGTCCTTGATCGCCAGCGCGACGGCGTTGCGGTACAGCGTTCGGGCACGGAAACTCGGGAACTCCGGGGCGTTCACCCCGCCGAGCGGAAAGACCTTGCCCTCCAGGAACTGAGCGCGCGGGTAGGAACCCACGATAGTGGTCGGCAGCAGGACTTCCTCACCACGGATGTTGACCACGACGACTCTCCCTCTGGTTTTCGCTCGACTTGCGCGTGAGTGAAAGTGTCGGCTTCCGGGACCGATCAGTCGTGGTCCGCCGGGACCAAGTCCGCGCTGACATTAGCCCGGCAAGACCTATTCTGGCCGCCCGCTTGACGCCAGTGTTCACATGGCAGGGCCGTACCTTCCCGCTCACCGTGGAGTCACCTTGGATGTGCATCGCGCTGGCCTGACCATGGCGCAGTGGCGGCAGCTGATCGACGAGGCGTACCGCGGCCAGGTGACCGAGCCGATCACGAACATCGACGACTCCCGCGGATCCCACTTCGACGCGATCTTCGTCGGCGGCGGCAGCGCCGGCCGGTTCGGGGCCGCAGTGCTGCGCAGCCTCGGCGGCCGGGCGCTGGTGCTCGAGCGATGGCCGTTCCTCGGCGGTTCGTGCCCGCACCAGGCGTGCGTTCCGCATCACCTGTTCTCCGAGGCCGCTAAGGAGCTCGATCAGGCCCAGGCGCTCGCGGGCCGGCTCTGGTACGGCGAGTTCGACCCGAAAGCCGCCTCGATCCTGGAGCTGGTCGAGTTGTTCCGCTCCCAGCGCAGCGGCCCGCACGCGCACATGAACTGGCAGAGTGCCGGACAGCTCGACATCGAGTTCGTCGTCAACGCCGAGGCGACCGTGGTCGATGCGAGCACCGTCCACGCCGCCGGGCGGACGTTCACGGCGGGTGCGCTCGTGCTGTGCACCGGCGCGCGGACGGCAATCCCGCCGGTGCCAGGCACCAGCCTGGCTGGCGTGTTCGACTACGCCTCGTTCATTGAGAATCTGAACTATGAGCCGTCCAGGATCGTGGTCATCGGCGGATCGAAGATCGCGGTCGAGTACGCCAGCTTTTACCGCGCGACCGGCACGCCGACCACGATCGTCAGCCGCGGGGCACTGCTCAGCACCGGCGGTCCCGGCCGGATGGATGACGATCTGCGCCGCTTCGTCGTGGACGGCATGCGCTTGCGCGATGTCGGGCTGCTGGAGCACAGCACCGTTACCCGCATCACCGGCGAGCACCGGGTCGAGGCGGTGGAGGTCACCACCCTCGACGGGCCGCGCCGGATCGAGGCCGACTTCGTCCTGCTCGCAACCGGTGAGCAGCCCAACGTCGAACCCTTCATCGACGCACTCCCGGTAGCTCGCGACGCCGACGGCTTCGTCACCGTCGACAGCCGGATGCGGACCAGCATCCCGCATGTGTACGCGGCCGGGGACCTGCTCGGCCCGCCCCTTGAGATGTTCAAGTCCCGGCGCAGCGGCACCACGGCAGCCCGGAACATCATGGGCACGGACAGCGAGTTCCACTATGCCGACATCCCGGACTTCCTGCATACAACGTACGAGGTCACCTGGGCCGGGCTGAGCGAACGCGAGGCCAGGGCGGCCTTCGATGACGTGGTGACGATCCAGGTCCCGCCCCCGGAGCTGGCGCCCGGCGAGACGCCGCTGCCGATGGCCGAGGGATCGATGATCTACGGATTCACCCTGCCCGAGCGCACCGGTTTCCAGAAGTGCGTCGTCGACGCGCGCTCGCGCCGCGTGGTCGGGGTGCACCACGTTGGCTACGGCGCCAAGGACGCCTTTCAGTACCTGCATTACCTGATCAGCAGGCCGGGCGGAATCACCGTCGACGAGCTCGGTGACATGAACGAGCTCTACATCAGCCCGGACTACTTCATCGGCTACGCCCGCCTGCGTTCCGGCCAGGCGGAACTCACCAGCATGTAACGGGCCGGCCTAACGGAGGACTGGCCGCCACCACCATCAGAAAGGACAGTCATGGGACGCTTCGATGGAAAAGTCGTGCTGATCACCGGAGGGGCCAGGGGCCAGGGGCGCTCGCACGCGCTGGCGTTCGCGAAGGAGGGCGCCGAGATCGTGGTCACCGACATCGCCAAGCAGGTCGAGACGGTGCCCTACGGCATGTCCAGCGAATCAGACCTGGCCGAGACCGTAGCTCAGGTCGAGGCCCTGGACCGGCGCTGCCTGTCGTTCGTCGCCGACGCGCGGGACACCGCGGCCACTAATGCCGCGGTCGAGGGCGCGATCAGCGAGTTCGGCCACATCGACATCCTGCTCGCCAACCACGGGCTGCTGTCCCTGTCGCCCGTGGCGGACATGTCCGACGCCATGTGGGACGACGTCATCTCCTCCGACCTCACCGGCGTGTTTAAGTCCATCCGCGCCGTGATCCCGCACATGGTCGAGCGCAAGAGCGGCCGCATCATCGCCACGTCGTCCATGGCCGGGCGGACCGGCCTGCCGACGGTGGCACACTACTGCGCCGCGAAATGGGGTGTCATCGGGCTGATCAAGTCGGTGGCCCGCGAGGTGGCAGCGGATGGCATCACGGTGAACTGCATTTGCCCGACCAACCTGGACAGCGACATGATCCACAATGAGGCGTTCTACGCCCTGTTCGCGCCGGGCATCGACAAGCCGACGCGGGAGCAGGTCACTCCCGGCTTCGCCTCGCTCAACGCGATCCCGATCCCGTGGATCGAGGCCATCGACGTCTCCAACGCGATGATGTTCCTGGCCTCGCCGGAGGCTCGTTACATCACCGGGGAAGCACTGCACGTCAGCGCGGGCTGGAACGCGTTCAACGCGGCCTGACCGCCGAGGCCAACGGCTGGCCGGCCACGGGCCTCAGACCGAGAAGGCGCGGACCAGGGCCGGCGCGACATCCCGGTGGCCGGCGATCGGGTAAAGCTGCCCGCGGCCCGCGGCGGCGATCTCGCGGCCGAGCACCAGGTCGTGCTCGGCCGTGACGTCGAGCAGGACATCGACGCGCGGCAGCTTGGCGGCGAAGGTGCGCGGATCAGGACCCGCGTTGTGGACCGCGTCGCTCAGCAGCAGGACGCGCTGGTCGCGGTGGGCCGCCGCAGCCAGCTGACGCCCGGCGAGCTCGAGCGGGAACGCCACGTTGGTCAGGCCGCGGGCCGGGAGCGCGAGCAGGTCCTGGAGCAGGCTGAGCGGCCGGACCCGGTCACCGAGGTTGAGCACGATGGCAGCGTCGGACCAGAACGCGATCACCGCCAGCTGGTCGTCCCGCAGTTCCGCGGCCAGGGCACCGACCGTGGCGGCGGCGGTGCGGATGCGCTCGCCGCGCATCGAGCCGGAGACATCGACCGCGAGCACGACGCAGCGGCGGGTGCGGGTGCGTTCACGGACGATGATGTCGGTGTCGTCCGGTACCGGCTGCTCGGCAAGCACCTCGATTGTCCGGTCCAGGTCCACGTCATCGGATCCGCCCCGGTAGGGCAGGCTGGCCAGCGCACCAGTCCCCCGCGCCCGGCCCTGCGCGCGCCGCCGAGGCCGGCGGATCGACAGGTGGCTGGTGATCTGCCGGGCGATCAAGTAGGCCTCGGGATCGCACCGCCCTCCCGGCGGCTGGTCACCGGCGAGAGCCGCCCGCTCGTCGGTCACGCCAGGCGCGGGACTGCCGCCCGGCCTGGTCGCGGCCGGATCCTGACGGCCGCCGGTGAGCACGGTGCCGCCCGGCCCCCGGGCGACCTGGAACAGGGCTGGCTCACTGCTTAGCTGCTTCGGCTTGCGGCTCAGCGGCCGCCTGCGACCGTCCCGGTGCTGGTCCTTGCTCCGCCGCGAAACCACCGTGTCGAGCGGGACCGCTCTTCAACCGGGCGCGGCGGCCGCCTGCAGCAGCAGGTGCTCCTCCCAGATCGCGCGCAGGACCTGCTCAGGCGTGGTCTGCGCGGCTTCGTCGAGATGGATACGGCCGGACAGGGCCACGATCATGGCGTCCAGCAGCAGCGTGCGGTAGCCCTCCTCGTCCCGGCTGGCCACCCCGCGCAGCCGGGCCAGCCCGGCCGCGACCAGGACGCAGTCGATGGCTCCGCGCACGCTGGAGCCCTGCCGCACGTCGGGGTGCACGCGGGTGGCGCGGGTGACCGCGACCGCATCGGCCGTCAGCTGCTCACGCAATCCGGCAGAGATCGCCGCTGTGCGCGGCGCGGTCCGCAGGGCGACGATGGTTTCCTCGGCCGCCGCGTCCTGATAACCGACCGCGAGGCGGCACAGCCGGTCGTGCACGCTGGTGGAGAGCCTGGTGGTGCCGATGTCATCGAGCGGGTTCATTGAGGCGATCACCCGGAACGACGGCCGGGCGGCGATCGTGCCGACCCGGGGGACCGTGATCTTCCGGTCGGCCATGGCGGTCAGCAGCGTGTTGAGGGTGTCCTCCGGCGCGCGGTTGAACTCCTCGATGTAGAGGAATCCGCCCGATTCCATCGCGTCGACCAGCGGTCCCGGCACGAAATTGGCGACGCTGTAGTCCTCCCGCAGCACCCGCGCGGGATTATGATGACCGACCAGCTTGGCCGGGGTCAGATCGGCGTTACCCTCCACGAACAGCAGCGGGATGGACCACTCCCCGGTGATCGCCGTCAGCATCGTCGTCTTACTGGTCCCCGGCGGCCCCTCCAGGACGATGTCACGTCCGGCGTCGACGGCGGCCAGGACCAGCTCAAGCTCGTGGTCACGCCCGACCAGCTGCCCGGCGATCCGGCGCTTCATGGCGGCAAGTGAAGGATCGAAGTTCATGGCACCCTTCCGCGGTTCGCGAGGCCCGGTAGCCTGCTCGTCCCCATCATGACGGCCGGGTGCCGGCCGTGAGTGCGTCAATCTGACTCATCTGCCGTGCCCGCCGGGTCCGGTGCGACCGGAGACGTATCCGCGGCTCCAATTCGACCCGGGAAGACGTACCGCCGACGTTTCGCCGGGCCTAACCTGCGGGCATTCCATCTCGCCACGCCGAAGGAGACTCGCGATGGGAAAGCTCGACGGGAAGGTCGCCCTGATCACCGGAGGCGCGCGCGGGCAAGGCCGGTCGCACGCGGTCACCTTCGCCCGCGAGGGCGCCGACATTGTGATTTGCGACCTGGCCGCGCAGATCGAGACCGTGCCGTACCAGATGTCGAATACCGATGACCTGAACGAGACCGTGAAGCTGGTCGAGGAGCAGGACCGGCGCTGCGTCGCGGTGCAGGCCGATGTCCGCGACAGCGCCCAGATAAAGTCCGTCGTCGACACCGCGCTCGCCGAGTTCGGCCAGGTGGACATCCTGATCGCCAACGCGGGCATCGTGGCTCCGGTTCCCCTCATCGACATCAGCGACCAGGCCTGGTCGGACATG
>Ga0302326_10010137_pt1 | contig 20437 bp, 17 predicted proteins | sample Palsa_T0_3_FD_202264 | JGI IMG/M metagenome (GOLD analysis project Ga0302326, IMG submission 202264) | Peat permafrost microbial communities from Stordalen Mire near Abisko, Sweden - Palsa_T0_3 | ecosystem: Environmental > Terrestrial > Soil > Palsa > Peat permafrost | place: Sweden: Abisko...
GGCGCCCGCGCCGCCGCCCGCCCCTGTTGTCCCGGCGCCGCCCGCGCCACCGATCTGGGTCGCGGTGACAGCCGAGGTGTCGGCGCCGGTGATGATCCCGTCCGCCGTCGCCTTGGAGACGCCGCCCGCCGCCCCTGACTTGCCGGCGCCGTCGCCCGCGCCCCCGGCGCCGCCGATGGCTTGGGCGGTCGTGCTGGTATTGTAGAGGCCCGTGGCCGTGACCGCCGCGGTCGCCGCGCCGCCGGCAGCGCCGGATGCATCGGTTCCCGACCCACCCGCGCCGCCCTCGGCGTCGGCCGTCACCATCAGGGATGAACTCTTGGTGACGCTCTTGGTGTCGTTGAATGTCAGGCTGGACGTAGCCGCACCGCCAAGGCCGGAGGTCCCGCCATCGCTGTCGCCTCCGTCGCCGCCATTGGCGGCCTGGACCAGGGTCAGCGCCCCGGCCTCGGTCGAGCCGGTGACCGCGTTGGTCATAGCCGCGACCGCGCCTGCCCCACCCGTGGCGTCATCCTCGGCCGAGCCGCCCGCGCCCCCGGTTTCAGTGACGGTGAGCGAAGCGTTCTCCGCGCCCTTGCCGGTCACCGCTCCCGTCGCCTTGGCAAGACCTCCGGCGCCCGCGACCTCCCTCGCGCCGTCGGCGCCGCCGCCCACTCCTCCGGTGGCGGTCACCGTAGCGGTTATCGGGAGGGTTGCGGTCAGATTGAGGCCCGCCGTCGCCGCGCCCCCGGTCACGCCCGCTGCCGCCGACCCGCCCGCGCCGCCGGTCGCGGTGCTGGAACCGGCGAGAGAGCCGCTCTTGTCCGTATTCGCCACGTCACTGAAGGTCAGATTCGACGTCGCCGCACCCGCCGCGCCGGCGACGCCGCCCTGGCTGTCCCCGCCCGCGCCGCCGACAGCAGCCTGGGAGAGTTGAAGGGCCCCGCCGTTGGTCTCGGCGGTGACGGCGTTGGTCATGGTGGTCGAATTGCCGGCGCCGCCCGTCGCGCCGTTGGTTCCGGCGCCGCCGGCCCCACCGACCTGCGTGGCCGAGGCCGCCGAATTGTTCCCCGTCAGGGACGTTCCCGAGGCGCTGGCCGCAGCCGCCCCGCCCGCGCCCGCGACATGGCCGGCGCCGTCGCTGGCGCCGCCGGTCCCGCCCGTGGCGGTGGCGGCGCTCGAGACTTCGAAAGTGGTGGTGACCGCGCTCTTGGCCGTCGCCGCCCCGCCGATCACCCCGGCCGTCCCGCCCGTGCCCGCGCCGCCCGCCCCGCCGGTGGCGTCAATGACGGTCTGTACGAACGCGCTCGTCTTGTCGGTCAAGGTCAGGGTCGACGTCGCAGCGCCGGCCGCGCCGGCCACGCCGCCGGCGCTGGCGCCCCCGGCGCCGCCGGTCGCTTCCTCGGTCAGAAAGAGCTCGCCCTGGTTGGTCGAACCGGTCGCGGCGTTGGCAAGCGTGCTCGACGCCCCCGCCCCGCCCTTGGCGTCGGCCAGTCCGGCGCCGCCGGCCCCGCCTACCTGATCGACGGTGGCGAAGGCCTGGGTCCCAGTGGCGAAGGCCTTGGCGCCACTGGCGACACCGCCGGCGCCGCCCACGCCCCCGGCCCCGAATGCTTCCCCGCCGGCGCCGCCGGTGGCGTTGGCGGTGGCCTGGGCGACGCCCACGGTGTTGGTCGCCGAATCGCTCCCCGTTGCCGTCCCCCCGGCGCCGCCGACGCCACTGGCGCCCGCTTCGGAGGTAAAGGCGTTTCCGGGCTGCCGAGTCTCGCCCCCCGCCCCGCCGACGGCGGTGGACGTCGCCGTTATGGTCGAAGCGGTGTCCAGGACGAAGGAGACGATCGCGTCCGCCGCGCCGCCGGCGCCGCCCTTGCCCGCCGCGCCGCCCTTGCCCGCGCCGCCGCCGCCCATGCCGCCCATGCCACCCGCGCCGCCGGTGGCCTCGGCGGTGTTGTCGGTATCGACCTTGTCGCCGTCGTTGGTGGCCGTGATTGCGCCGCCGGCCCCGCCGGCCCCGCCCGCCACTCCTGGCCCCGATCCGTTCGCGCCCGCCGCGCCCGCAACTCCGGTCAGATCGACATCAGACATGGCATCCCTCCAGGATGAAAAGCTCGAGACCAAGCGGCGCGCCAGCCGCGGATCGGGCCGCCCACGGCGGCCTACCGACCACGACTACTCCGGCTCCGGCTCCGGAGCATTCCTCGAGAGCCGAAGAACCCGGCAATAAAACAGTGGGCCGAAGCCCCGAAAGATGAGGAAGACGATCGCCCCCGACAGGCCCCCTAGCCCAGTTTCTGCGAAATAACGCTAGCGCTAAGTCAAAGAGAGTCAACGGTTTTCCCTCTCGACGGCAATACTGTCGGGGAGACGAAGGCGAGGAAGCCGGGACGGTGCGCTCGAGAGGAATCACCGGCTCCGCCGCCCGGCAGGCGCCGCGGGCGGGTGTCGCGCCTTGCGCCTCGCCGACATCGTCGAACCCCATGGTGTCCTGGCGCCAAGCCGCGTGAACTAGCCCGACGCCCAATTGCGTCAAATCGAATCTCCCCTCACGCGAAACGCACTCGCGGACATGATGTGTGCTCGATCTTCCCGCTTCGAGCACGCGAAGATTTACTCTCGGCGGATCGATGACGAGCGTGGCCTCAGTCGTGCGAGACGTCCCATTTTGCCTCGCTGAACAACTCCAAGCGCGACGATTATTCGCACGTGGGCGCCGAGAGTTCGGGGCTCGCTTCAGAATACGTCCAGCGCCGTTCGCTCCTGCGACCCTCTGGACTCCGTCGTGGGCGCCGCGCCCGCGGCCCGACGCCACTCTCGCGGCGAGGTCCCATACCGGTTTCGAAAAGCGCGGCTGAAATGCGCCGAGTCGTTGAAGCCCCAGCGAAAGCAGATTTCGGAGATGGAAAGACGAGCGCAGAGCGGGCTGCCAAGATCCATCCTGCAACGCTCCAGGCGTCGGGTCCTGACATAGTGGCCGAAGGTGTCCTCGGCGGCGGCGAAGAGCTTCTGAATATACCGTGGGGAGACGCCGTTCTTGTCCGCCAGGCGCCGCAACGACAGGTTCGGATCAGGAAGCAGGGTCTCGATACTCTGGCAGATCCGGTGCAGATGCGGGGAGTGGGCGCCCACGCCCAGAGCCTCGCCGCCGTTCGCCTCGGCAAGGCTGGCGGCCAGGAACTCCGTCAGCGCCAGCTCCACGGGACGAAGCTGGTCCACCGTCAGTTCGGGAAGGGCGTCGGCGGTCGCGCGCAGCAGGCCTGAGAAAATCCGCGCCGCGCCGGCGCCGATCTCCAGACGCCCCACCTTCAGTCCCCGGACCGCAACCAGCCGATGATCGAGCGCGACGCGCGGCGCCTTGACGAACAGGAGCCGGCAGCGGGTCTCGAGTACCAGAGTCGCCTCCCGCCCGGTCGGCCCGAAGGCGATATCCCCCACCGACATCGCCGCGTCGACGCCTTCGCTGCGCAGGCTCGCCCGTCCATCGAGCAGAACCGCCAGCCACACCGCCGCCGGCAGATCGGTCCTGCGGCCGTTGATCGTCTGGGCCCCGGCGTCGACGAGGGCGAATTCCATTCCCAGCGGCGAGATCAGGCAGGTGACCGAAGCGCTGGGCGGCTCGGTTCTCGAGAGCTCGCCGACCGGCAGTCCGAGCCGGTGCATGGCGTCGCGCCAGGCCGCGGCCCGCTCGGAGGCCTCATAGGACGAGGTGCTGAACCGCCACGCCTTCACCTTGGCGAACATGACCTCCGCTTTGCGCCCCGAGGTCGTGAAGCATAGCTTGGTTCGCGCCGCAGGTCGCGGGGTCCAGCTTCGATGCTTCAGCGGGCGGCGGAGCGCGCCGCCGTCGACCCGCGCCAGGCTTGCCGGTAGCGCCTGATGAGCCAACGGTTCAGCTGGCCCTGCGCGCCTTCCTGCCATGAGTATCGGCCGCGGATCGCGAACCTCGAGCGCAAACCCTGCTGCACGCGCTCGTCGACATGCATGTCCTGGGCGATGATCTTCTTGGCCGAGTTCATGATGACCTCCAGCCGGTGCTCAAAGGCGGGATCCTCCATCGCCCCGGGGGCGGCGAGAACCCCCGTATCCTGCTCCATTTCCTCGACCGCCAGGGGGCGAAGGATCAGATAGATGACGAGATCGCTGGTCATCACCAGCGAGAGCGTCGGCGGGATGTTGGCGAAGGTCATTCGGCTCCGGTCCTCTTCATTTAGGCCCGGGAAAATCGGCAGCACCGCCCGCTGGGTCGGATTGAAGCTGGCGTCGGGGTGAAGCGTGCCGTTGAAGCGCAGGAAACCGGCGTCGGCGGGATCCGCGTCGGGAAACGTCGCGCGCTCGCTGGGAACGAAGTCGTGCAGTGGCCCGCGGTGCAGCTTGCTGGCGTGGTAGCCGTCGTTGTTGTTCTCGAACATGACCTTCCAGTTCCAGGGAAACCGGCCGAGCATGGGCGGCGGACCGTCGGCGGCGGCGAGGTCGTAGTTGGCGACCGCCGACGCGACGCCGGCGAGGCGCGGCGCAAGCGGCCCGGCGGAGGCGTCGAAATTGATGAAGACGAAGCCCTGCCAGACTTCCACCTGAAAGGGCGGCAGGCGGACCGAACCCTTGTCGAAGCCGCAGGTTCGATCCATCGCCGGCGCGTTCACGAGCTCGCCGTCCAGCGAATAGATCCAGTTATGGTAGGGACAGAGGAAGCCGCGCGTGTTTCCGGCCCCCTCGGCGACCAGCATGGCGCGGTGCTGGCAGACCGCCGACATGGCCCTGATCTGGCCGCCCCGGTTGCGCACGACGATGACGGGCTCGCCGATGATCCGCGTCGTGAAGTAATCGCCCGGTTGCTTTACCTGGGATTCTCGGCCGACGCATAACCATTCGTGATTGAAAAGCGCCTCCTGTTCAAAAAGATAGAATTGATTATCCGTATAACATGATGGCGGCAGCGTACATGAGGTCTCGATGTCACCGTCGGAACTATCAAGACTGGCGAGAAAGCTGTCGTCTAAGCGGTCCGGAGCCATCTTAGTTTCATGTCCCATTGAGACTTGAGATCAGGATTATGCGCACGCCAAGTACAGGTCTTGCCCAGGGACGCACAAGGTTTTAGCCGCGCCCTGGCCCACCGAAACCGCCTGCGCCGGCGATTCGGTGCGTCTGGCCCAAAACCGCCGGTCGCGTGGGTGCAAGACCGCGCCTCAGCCCAAGGACTAGTATGGAATCGTAGTCAGCCGAAGGATCGTCGATGGCCCTCGCCGCCGTGGACTTGAAGGCACTGAAGCCCGCATTTGGGGCCCAGATCAGCGGGCTCGACCTTTCCAGGGCCTCGGCCCGCGACAGGGCAGGCGTCGTGGAGGCGTTCCAGCGCCACGGGGCCATCCTGCTGCGCGACCAGAAACTAGGCCCGGACGCCCTGATGGAGTTCGTCGCCGCGTTCGGCGAACCGGAGGGCCACACCCTCGCGCAATTCACCCTGCCGGGATACCCGAAGATCTACGTTCTCTCGAACCGGACCGAGGGCGGTGTTCCGATCGGCGCGCACAATGACGGCGTCGGGTGGCACACGGACTACAGCTACAAGGCCCGCCCGGTGATGTGCACCATGCTCTACGCCGTGGAGGTTCCGCCGGCGGGATCGGACACCCTGCTGGCCGACGGCTGCGCGGCCTGGATGGCGCTGCCGCCGCGGCGCCAGGCCGAACTCGCGCCGCTGAAACTGCACCACAGCTACCAGCACTTCATGGCCACCCGCCAATACGGGGCTCGCGAACTCCCCGAGGAGATTAAGCGCGCGAACCCCGACGTCATCCATCCGTTGGTTCGGACCCATCCCGCCGACGGCCGAAAGGCGCTATGGCCCTCGACGGGCACGGTCATCGAGGTGGTCGGCATGCCCAATCCAGCGGGCCTGCAACTGGTGGACGAGCTGGTGGAATTCATGACCCAGGAGCAGTTCGTCTATCGCCACGAATGGCGGGTGGGCGATCTCCTGGTGTGGGACAACAGGTGCACGCTGCACACCGGCACGCTCTACGATGACACCAAGTATTTCCGCACGATGCATCGTCTCTGGGTCACCGGCGACCGCCCGTACTAGTCTTTGCGATGGATTTCCGACGGTATGGATCTTCCGATCTGCCAGGCGTGCTGCGCCTCTGCGAGCTGGAGAACTGGCCGTCGTTCCCGCAAGACCCGGCCCGCGCCGGGAGGGCCCTGACCGCGCCGGGGGTCACGACCATGGTCGCCGTCGAGGGCGGTGTCGTCGCCGGGTTCGCCCAACTATTGAGCGATGGGGAAATTCAGGCGCATCTCTCCCTGATCGCTGTCGATCCTGCGTTCCGACGACGTGGCGTCGCTCGGGACCTGATCCTGCTGGCGCTGCGCGAAGCGGGCGGGATTCGGGTGGATCTCGTCACCGACAGCGCCGAGGCGTTCTATGCCGCCCTGCCGCACTTCAAGATGTCCGGGTTTCGGATCTACCCGGAACACGGTGGCGCGGTTCCCGGCGACGGGCGGCGAGCCCATATGAAGAGTGCAAAGGCGGCCAGGCCCCCAGAAGAGGATGTTTAGATGAACGCGTCATCCGCAGATGAGCCCGGCGACGACGGCCGCTCAGTGACCGCGCCGATGCCCTCCTACTTCATCCCCCACGGTGGCGGCCCGTGCTTCTTCATGGACTGGACGGTGGTGGGCGGCCCGGCCGACACCTGGCACAAGACCGCGGCCTGGCTTCGAGGCCTGGCCGCCTCTTTGCCTGCCCGGCCAAAGGCGATCGTCGTCGTCTCCGGCCATTGGGAAGAGTCGGCGTTCACGGCTTCGAGCGCCGCCGCGCCGGCGCTCATCTACGACTACACGGGCTTTCCGCCGGCGACCTACCAGCTTCGCTATCCCGCGCCGGGCGCGCCCGAACTGGCGGGGCGGATCGTCGAGCTGCTGAAGGCGGCCGGCCTGCCGGCGCGGACCGATCCATCTCGCGGCTTCGACCACGGGATCTTCATTCCGTTCCTGCTGATCTTCCCGGACGCCGACATTCCGGTCGTCCCGCTATCGCTCAAGCACGATCTCGACCCGGACGAACACCTCGCCGCCGGCCGCGCGCTCGCGAGCCTGCGTGACGAAGGGGTGCTGATCATCGGCAGCGGCATGAGCTATCACAACATGCACGCCTTCAGCACGCCGGCGGCCACCGAGATCTTCGATCGTTGGCTGAGCGAGACGGTCGGCGACCCGGACCCGCGGGATCGGTGGGAGCGCCTCGTCGAATGGTCCCGCGCGCCGGCGGCGCGAAACGCCCATCCCCGCGAGGAGCACCTGCTGCCATTGATGGTCGCCGCGGGCGCCGCCGCCGACGAGCCGGGCGCGAGGGTCTTTTCGGACACCGCGATGATGGCGCGCCTTTCGGGCTTTCGATTCGGCTGATGCCCGACCTGATGGTTGAAGCCGATGCGCTCATCTCCGGCGCCACGATCATCACCATGGACGACCGGCGCCGCGTCATCGTCGACGGCGCCCTGGCGATCGCCGGCGACAGAATCGTCGCAGTCGGCAAGCGAGAAGCGCTCGCCCGGACGGTGAGCGCCAGAGAGAGGATCGATGGACGGCGCTTCGTCGTCACCCCGGGGTTCGTCGACGGCCATATCCACATCACCGGAGATCCGCTGACCCGGGGCTTTGCACGCGGCGCGCCTGGCGAAAGCCTCTCGTCGATCATGTCGCGCTGGGTCATCCCCATTTTCCGGACCCACACGGCCGGCGACGAGCGCATCTCGGCCCAGTGGGCGGCGCTCGCCATGATGCGCCACGGGACGACCTGCTTTCTCGAAGCGGGCACGGTCACCCACCTCGATGCGGTGATGGAGGGTCTGGCCGAGACGGGAATCCGCGGCCGTGTCGGCGAGTGGGTGGAGGGCCGGGCCTATGATCCGGCGCAGGACCAGGGGAAAGCCTCCGCGACCGCGATCGCCGTCCTCGAATCGGAGATCGAACGCTATCCCGACGACGGCGAGGCGAGGCTGGCGGCGTGGCCGGTGCTCGTCGGCCACTCGACCAACTCGGACGATGTCTGGCGCGCCGCCAAGGCCCTCGCCGACGACCACGGGCTGGGAGTGTCGGCTCACATGAGTCCGAGGCCGACCGATCCCGAATGGTTTCTGGCCAGCTATGGCAGAAGGCCGCTGGAGCATCTCGCCGACATCGGCGTGCTCGGCGCCAATGTCTCGCTCACGCACCTGGCGAACATCGACCGCGCCGAACTCGACATTCTGGCGGCGTCGGGGACCAACGCCATTCTTTGTCCCCATGCGGCGCTTCAGGGCGGCTTTGGGATCTCGCAGATCGGCCTCTTTCCCGAGATGCTGGAAATGGGCGTGACGGTGATGCTGGGGACGGACGGCATACCGGCCGACATCCTCTCTTCGGCCAGACTGATGGCGAGCCTCTTTCGCGACGCCAGGCGCGACCAGACCCTCATGCCACCGGCGACGATCCTGGATCTCGCGACGGTCAACGGGGCGCGGGCGATGGGGCTCTCGCACCTGATCGGCTCGCTCGAAGTGGGGAAGAAGGCCGACTTCGTCCTGCACGATACGGACCTCACCGAGTGGGGTCCGATCTTCGACCCCGCCTCGCAACTGGCGCTCTGTGCGCCCCCGAGCGGCGTTCACAGTGTCTGGATCGATGGCGTGCGGGTGATCGAGGATGGTCATTCGACGCGTCTCGACGAGGCGAAGATCCTCGCCGACGGCCGCCAGGCGGGCATGGCGATCATCGCCCGGACGGGTCTCCCGAGCCAGAACCCATGGCCCGTCGTCTGAAAGCACCTGCGCCTGGCGGCGACGGCGCCGCCGTGGCGCTCACCCCGCAGGAATGGCGCGCCGCGATGGGATCATTCCCTTCGGGGGTGACGATCGTGACGACCTGGGACGCCGGCGCGCCGATCGGCACGACCGCCAGTTCCCTCTGTTCGGTTTCGCTCGAACCGCCCCTGCTGCTGGTATGTCTGGGCCACGCCAACCCTGCCCTCGCGCCGATCGAGCGGTCCGGACTGTTCGGGGTCAACATCCTGGGCGCCGAATGCGTCGATCTGGCGATGCGCTTCGCCACTAACCCCGAGGATGACCGCTTCGCGGCGATCCCCTATCGCGCCGTCGAGGGCGGCGCCCCTGAACTGGACGCCGCCACCGTCTTCATCGATTGCGTGCTCGAGCAGGCGCATGGCGCAGGCGACCACAAGATCGTCGTCGGCCGCGGCGTGCGCATCAGCCACAAGTCGCCGGCGCCGCCGCTGCTTTATCACAAGGGGAGCTTCCCGAGCCGGTTCTGACCTTCAGGCCTCACCAGCGCAGGACCGGGGAGGCGAAGGTCGCGCGCACGCCGTGGTCGGCCAGCACCGCGACGGCGTCGCCGAGAAAGCTCTCGGAGGCGCCCAGGGCGTGGATCCCCGAACCGATGAAGAGGCTTTCCATGCCCTCGTTGGCCGCGCCGAGCACGTCGGTGGCCGGCCCATCGCCGATGGCGAGTATCCGCCGCGGCGAAGCGGCGATCGAGAACTTCAGACCGGCCCGCGCGAGATCGTAGATCCGCGCCGCCGGCTTTCCCAGGCGCAACACCGCGCCGCCGAATTCCTCGTAGATGTCCGCCAGCGCCCCGGCGCACCAGACGAGGCGCGCGCCCCGGCGATAGACGATGTCGGGATTGGCGCAGACCATCTCCAGGCCGGCTTCCGCCAGGCGCCGCAGCTCGTCTCGGTAGGCCTCCGGCTCGTCGTCGGGCATGTTTCGCAGACCCACGCAGGCGACGAACCGGGCGCCCGGCTCGGTGGTGAATTCCAGGCCGAGACCCTCGTAGAGTGGCGCATCGAAAGCGGGGCCGATCCGCCACGCCGGTCCCGGCGCGCGGGCGGCGAACTCGGTTCGCGCCGCGTCGCCGGACGAAACGATGCTGTCGTAGCTGTCGCGTGGCACGCCCAACCGAACCAACTGCTCTTCGATCCGGGCAGAGGCGACCGGGGCGTTGCTGATCAGGACCACCGGTCCGCGCTCATCGCGGAACCGCCGCAAGGCTTCGCAGGCGGGCGCCTCGACCCCCTCGCCGTTGTGGATGACGCCCAGGATGTCGCAGAAGACGGCGTCATATCCGTCGGCGATTTCCGAGAGCCCGTGAATGAGCCTCGTCGCTGCAAGGCGCCTTCGCATGGGTTAAGGAGCCTAGACGATCCCCGGGCGCCTGGGAAATTGGACCATGGAGGGGCGATGAATGGATGACGATCGCCCGAGCGCGGCGGAGATCAGTCGGTCGGTGCGCGCCGCCGAACGCTCGGCGGTCGCTATCGCCGCCGAATGCCTGGCGCGGGCCGACGCCTATGACGCCATCCAGCCCCAGACCTGGATCCTGCGACTGGCCGCCGACGATGTGCTGGCGCGCGCCCGGGTCGTCGACGATAGGTTGGCGGCGGGCGAGAATCTCCCATTGGCCGGCGTTCCCTTCGCGGTGAAGGACAATATCGACATCGCCGGCGTCGCCACCACCGCCGGCTGCCCCGCCTTCGCCTACACGCCCGCCAGGGACGCGGCGGTCGTCAGCCGCCTCATCGCGGCCGGCGGGATTCCAATCGGCAAGACCAACCTGGACCAGTTCGCCACCGGCCTGGTTGGCGCGCGCAGCCCCTACGGCGCGTGCGGCTGCGTCTTCGACCGCGCCTTCATCTCGGGAGGGTCGAGTTCGGGATCGGCGGTTGCGACCGCCGCCGGCGTCGTCGCCTTCGCCTTGGGAAGCGACACGGCCGGCTCGGGGAGGGTCCCCGCCGCGTTCAACGGCCTCTTCGGCTTCAAGCCGACCAAGGGGCGCTGGAGCACGAGCGGACTAGTGCCGGCGTGCCGTTCGCTCGACTGCGTGAGCGTCCTGACGTCGAACCTCTCCGATGCGGCGCTGATCGACGCCCTGCTCGCCGCTCCGGATGAAAGCGATCCCTATTCGCGCGCCGAGCCCCAGACCGGAATCTCTCCGCTGACACGCCGCCTGGGCATCCCCCCCGACGACCAGCTGAACTGGTGCGCCGACCGCCGCTCCGCCGAGCTCTTCGAAGCCGCCGTCGCCGGGGCGCGGCAGGTCGGCGCCGAAGTTGTCGAGGTGAATGTCTCGGCCCTGCTCGAATGTGCGCGGATGCTCTACCAGGGACCCTGGGTGGCCGAGCGGGCCGCCGCGGCGGCGAAGCTGCTTCGCGAGCGTCCGGGGGCGATCCACCCGGTCATTCGCGCCATTCTCCAGGCCGGCGCCAACGTCTCGGCCGTCGAAGCTTTCGAAGGCCTCTATGCGCTGAAAGCCTACGAGCGGGCGGCGGCGCGGCTGTGGGACGAGGTCGACGCCTTGCTCATGCCAACGGCGCCGACGATCTACCGGATCGCGGAGGTGCTCGCCGAACCCTTCGCACTAAACGCCAACCTGGGGATCTTCACCAATTTCGTGAACCTCCTCGACATGGCCGCCATCGCCGTCCCGGCCGGATTCAGAGACGACGGCCCGGGCTTTGGCGTCAGCTTCATCGGCCCGGCGTGGAGCGAAGCGCGTCTTCTTGGTCTTGCCGCCGCATTCGAGGCGACCGGCCCGGTCGAGGGGCCAACGCTGGATCTGGCGGCGCGTCCGCGGACGGTGAAGCTGGCGGTGGTTGGCGCCCATCTGGCCGGCATGCCGCTGCACTGGCAGTTGACGTCCAGGGACGCGCGCTTCGTCAGGGCCTGCCGGACCGAGCCGGCCTACAGGCTCTACGCCACGACCGCCTCTTCGCCGCCGAAACCGGCCCTGGTCCATTCCCGTAAAGGCGGGGCGGCGATCGAGGTCGAGGTCTATGAACTGGAGATGGCGGCCTTCGGCGAATTCACCGCCGAGGTTCCTGCGCCCCTGGCGATTGGGACGATCACCCTGGAGGACGGCGAGAGCGTCAAGGGCTTCGTGGCCGAGCCGCGGGCAATCCTGGGATCTCGCGAGATCACCGATCTGGGCGGCTGGCGCGCCTTCGTTGCCGCGAGGGACGGGTCGTAAGGGCGCAGTACAGTCATCGTGCGCCTGCGTCCAAGTCGCCGGCCGCGATTTGGTGGCATGCTGCTAATTTGGCCGGGTTCCATCACGGGAGGCGTCGATGCCGGAAACCAGCGCTCACGATCTTCGCCCGCAAAGGCCGGCCTGGACCCATATCGCCCTGCGGGTGAAGGATATCGACGCGACGATCGCCTGGTACGAGCGATACACCCACCTGACGATGCTGTCGCGCGGCCAGGACCAGAACGGCAGGAACGCATGGCTCGGCGACCGCTCGCAGGCGAAGTCTCCGTTCGTGCTGGTGGTCGGCGAGTTCTTCGAGGGCAAGGATCCCTTCGCGCCCGCCCAGCACCCGCCGCTGGGTCCATTCGCGCACATCGGCATCGAACTGCCGACCAAACAGATGGTCGACGAGGTCGCCGCGCGCGCCAAATCCGAAGGCTGCCTGGCGCTAGGCCCGGTCCAGATGCCCAAGCAGATCGGCTACGTCTGCTTCGTCAAGGACCCCGACGGCAACACGGTCGAATTTTCCTACGACCAGGGTGTTTACGAGAAAGCCCGCGAGGTCTGGGGCGCCGTCGACGAGACCGTCTGAAACTCGAGAGCCGGAGCCCGCGAAATCATGACCTTCGTCGCCCGGGACCCGGAGACCGACAAGGCGCCTGGGGCCCTGCATCGGCTGAGGGCGACACCCGAGACGGTCCACTGGGGCTATTTCGACGCCGCCCTCGCGCCGGTGCTGAAGGTGAAGAGCGGCGATCTGATCCACGCCGAAGCGATCACCCACCACGCCGGCGACGCCCCAGATCTGATGATGGACGAAGGGGTCAAGGCGATCTTCGATGGGGTTCCGGAGTCGGACCGCAATCCCGGCGTCCACATCATGACCGGGCCAATCTTCGTGGAAGGCGCGCGGCCCGGAGACCTCATCGAGGTGCGGTATCTGAGGATGACGCCCAGGTGCGCGTTCGGCTCCAATCTCGCCGCCAACTGGGGCTATCTCTACAAGGAGTTCGGCGAGAAGGAGCGGGTCACCATCTATGGCCTCGACGCCGCCGCGGCCTATGCCGAGGCGCTCTACGCCTACGACTTTCCCGGCAAGTACCTCGTCCCCGGCACGGTCACCCACTGCCCCGTCTGCGACCGCGAGCCGGCGCTCGCCGGAGTGCGGGTTCCGGCCCGCCCGCACCTGGGCACGGCCGGCGTCGCTCCGGACGTCAAGGGCCGGGTGAGCACCATTCCCCCCGGCGCCCACGGCGGCAACATCGACAACTGGCGGATCGGCGCGGGGGCGGTGATGTATTACCCGGTCGCCGTCGAGGGGGCGCTGTTCTCGATCGGAGATCCGCACGTCTCGCAAGGCGATGGCGAACTGAGCGGCACGGCAATCGAAGCCTCGCTGGACGTCCTCTTCCAGATCGTCGTGCGGCGGGATTTCGCCTTCCCGAGCCCGCTCCTGGAAACGCCCAGATACTGGATCGTCCATGGCTTCGACGAGGTTCTCGACACCGCCATGCGAAGGGCGTCGCTGGACATGCTGGGGCTGCTCACCGATCATCTGAAACTGACCCGCAACGACGCCTATTCGTTGATGAGCGTGGCCGCCGACTTCGCCGTCACCCAGGTCGTCGACGGCCGCCAGGGCGTCCACGCGCGCATCCCGCGCGGCCTGTTCCCGGCGCAGCCGCGCGGCTAGGCCGCCGCCGCTTTCTTAGAGCGCCTCGACGGCCGCGCGCAGGCCCGCGGCCACGGACGCTCCCGCACGCTCGGTCGAGAGCGAGGCCGCCAGATTGGCCAGGCCCAGCACCTGCGGCAGTTCGATCCCTTCGCTGATGGCGGCGGCCAGGACGCCGCAGAAACAGTCGCCGGCGCCAGTCGTATCGACCACCCGCGCCGGCCGCCCTTCCACGGCCTCGATTCCCTGCGCGTTCACGGCCATCGCCCCGGCTGCTCCCAGGGTCACCACCACCTGCTGTCCCGCCCTGGAAATCAGACTGCGCGCGGCGCCGGCGATTTCGGCCGGCGAGGCGGGCGGCTCGGCGAAGCCCGCGTAGCGCGCCAGCTCTGCCTCGTTGACGATCAGAATGTCGGCGAAGGGAAAGAGGGCGCGACCGTCGTCCAAGGCAGGGGCTGCGTTCAGGATCGTCAGGCCGGCCCGCGCCGCATCGGTCGCGAAAAGCGCCTCGATGGCGGCCGGCGGCGTCTCCAGCTGGCTCAGGAAGACCCGGTGGCGGCCAAGTTCGAGGGCGGCGATATCTCGCGCCGCCAGGGCCCGATTGGCGCCGCCGACCACGACGATGGTGTTCTCGCCCGTCGCCGAGACGCAGATATGCGCCTGGCCCGTTGGCTGGCCGCTGATCCGCGCGATGGCGGAGACGTCAACGCCGGCGTCCGTCAGGTTGGCGAGCAGCGCCTCGCCCTCGTCGTCCAGCCCCACCGCCCCTATGAGCGCCGTGGCCGCGCCCCACCTTGCGCAGGCGACCGCCTGGTTCGCGCCCTTTCCCCCGGAGAACCGATCGATGTCCAGCGCGGCCACCGTTTCCCCGGGCCGCGGAAGTTCGGCGACCGTGCAGACGATATCCAGATTTATCGATCCCAGGACGCAGACGCTCATTCGATGACGCTATGGCCCCGCCTCGGGCCGCGTCAACGGTTGACAGGAGGGTCCGCGTCGTGGGACCTGTGATCCGTCACCAGAACCATTGTCTCGTTGAGCGGAACACACCGATCGACCGTCTCGCAGAACCTTCGCCGACCGAAGCCGGGCTCGAATCCGTGGATCTCGTCCTGCGCCTGATGGAGTTGCTCGCGCACGCCGCCAGGCCCAGAGGCGTCACCGAGATCGCCCGCGAGCTCGCGATCTCCAAGGCGCGGACGCATCGGCATCTGCGCGCCCTGGTGCGCCATGGCTATGCGCGTCAGGAGGCCGACACCGAGCGCTACGAGGTCGCGGTCAAGCTGATGCTGCTGGGCGAGGCGGTGCGCGACCGCTTCGACGTCCTCGCCGCGATGCGTCCCGAGATGGCGCTTCTCCGGGAAGCCACCGGCCAGGCCGTCACCGCCTCGGCCCTCGTCGAGGGCGCGGTGGTCGTCCTGGAACTCCTGCACGGCCGCACCCTGATCGAGTTCGGCGTCAGGCCTGGCGCGCGGCTGGACTTCCACGCCTCGGCGCACGGCCTGGTGGCCCTCGCCTTCGGGCCGCCGCGCCTCATGGAGGATCTGGCCGGCGCGCCCCTGAAGGCCTGGACCGCGGCGACCGTGACCCGTCGCGACGAGCTCGAAGCCTCGGTGGCGCGGGTGCGGTTGCAGGGCTGGGCGAGCGCCCCCGACCAGATGATGATCGGCGTCAACGCCCTCGCCGCGCCGGTGTTCGACCACCAGGGCGCCTGGCGCGGAACCCTGGCCCTGGTCGGATCCACCCAGTTCATCGAGGCGCCTCCCGCGCCAGGCCAGATCCAGGCGGTGAGGCGGGCGGCGGCCGCGGCCTCGGACCGGCTCGGCTGGCGAGCGAAGGCCGCGTGACCCATTCCCTCGCCGTCGATATCGGCGGCACCTTCACCGACATCGTGCTGCGCGGACCGGGCGGCGAACTGGTCGTGGACAAGGTGCTGACCACCCACGACGACCTGCTGGAGGGCTTCTTCCGCGGCGTCGGCCTGGTTATGGGGAAGGCCGGCGTCAGGCCCGATCAGGTGGACGGCGTCGTCGTCCACGCCACGACCATTGTCACCAACGCCCTGATCGAGCGCCAGGGGTCGCCGACGGCCCTTATCGTCACCAAGGGGTTCGCCGACGTGCTGGCGATCCGCAACGAGCATCGCTACGAGATGTACGATCCGCAGATCGAGTTTGCGCCGCCGCTGATCCCGCGCGATTTCACCTTCGAACTCGATGAACGAACCCTGGCCGACGGCTCGGTCACGAGGACCGTCGATCCGGCCCAGGTCGCGGCGATCATCGAGGCCATGGCGGCCAAGGGCGTCGTCTCGGTCGCCGTCTGCCTGCTCAACAGTTTCCGCAACCCGGCCAACGAGCAGGCGGTCGGCGCCGCCCTGGCGGCGGGCTCGCCCGGTCTCTACGTGTCTCTCTCCTCGGCCGTGGCCCCGCAGATCCGCGAGTATCCGCGAACCTCGACGACGGCGATCAACGCCTACGCCCAGCCGATCACCGAACCCTATCTGCAGGGCCTCGCCCGCGGCCTCGAGAAGGCCGGCCTCAAGCATCAGCCGCTGATCATGCTGAGCTCCGGCGGCATCATCGGGGCCGAAGTCGCCGGCCGAAATCCGGTGCGGATGATCGAGAGCGGACCGGCGGCCGGGGCGCTGGCTGCGGCGTGGTACGCCGAGCGGCTGGGTCTCGACCGCCTGCTCTCCTTCGACATGGGCGGGACCACGGCCAAGGCCTGCCTGATCGAGGACCGCAAGCCGCTGGTCGCCGGCAGCTTCGAGGTCGACCGGATCTATCGCTTTCGCGAAGGCAGCGGCATGCCTCTGACCGTCCCCTCGATCGACATGATCGAGATCGGCGCCGGCGGCGGCAGCATCGCCAGCGTCGACGATCTTGGCCTGCTCAAGGTCGGGCCACGCAGCGCCGGATCCAGCCCCGGTCCCGCCTGCTATGGGCTCGGCGGGATCGAGCCGACGGTCACCGACGCCGACCTGCTGCTGGGATTGCTGGACGCCGACAACTTCCTCGGCGGCGACATGCCGCTCGATCGGAACGCGGCGGCGCAGGCGATGACCCGGCTCGGCGACGCGCTCGGCGTCGAGATGATCCAGGCCGCCCGGGGCGTCTATCGGATCGTCGCCGAGACCATGGCCGGGGCGGCGCGCGCCCACGCCACCGACCGGGGCGTCGATCACCGGGGGCTCGCCATCCTCGCCTTCGGCGGCGCCGGGCCATCGCACGCCTGCCAGGTCGGAGCGCTGCTCGAGTGCACGGCGGTGATCTTCCCTCCGCACGCCAGCGTGCTCTCGGCCTTCGGGACCCTGGTGACGCCGGTGCGCCTCGATCTGGTCCGCAGCGCCCTTGGCGAACTCGCCGCCCTCGACTGGAACGCGGTCGACCGGCTGCTGAACGAGATGACCGACGAGGGATTGACCGCCCTGGACGAGGCCGGCTGCGACCGGGCCTCGGTGCGCCTCACCTTCGGCGCCGACCTGCGCTATCTTGGCCAGCAGAACGAGCTCGGCATCGTCTTCGACCACGACCCGCGCCGGGATCGCGACACATCGCTGATCTCGAAGGTCTTCGAAGCCGCCTATATGGCCCAGTACGGCGTCACCCCTTCGCACGTGCCGCTGGAGATCGTCAGCTGGCGGCTGACCGCCCAGGGGCCGGAGATCGCCACCGAAGAACCTTCCCCCGAGACCGCGCGACCTGGCGCGCCGAAGTCGAGCCGACTGATCCCGCTCTGGCCCGAGACGGGCCCGACGCCGGTGTTCGATCGCGCCAGCCTCGCCGTCGGCCAGGCGCTTGCCGGCCCGGCGATCATCGAGGAGCGGGAGACGACCATCGTCCTTCCCCCGCAATGGGACGCGGTCGTCGACGAGATCGGCTGTATCGTCGCCAGAGGGAGGGTGTGACGTGGACGGCATCGAACTCGAGATCCTCTGGTCGAACCTGATCGGCATCGTCAGCGAGCAGGCCAAGGCGCTTCAGCGCATCGCCTTCAGCCCGATCGTGCGCGAGGCGGGCGATCTGGCCAGCGGCCTCTTCGACGCCCAGGGCCGGATGGTGGCACAGGCCAACACCGGCACGCCCGGACACATCAATTCCCTCGCCGCCGCCGGGCACACCCTGGCCGGTCTTTTCCACAACCAGCTGGCGCCGGGCGACGTCCTGATCACCAACGACCCCTGGATGTCGGCCGGCCACTTCTTCGACATCACCGTCTTCAGTCCGATCTTCTGGGACGATCGGCTGATCGGCTACTTCGGCTCGACGATCCACCACACCGACATCGGCGGCTACGGCATCGGCGCCGGAGCGCGTGACATCCATGAGGAAGGCCTCTGGATCCCACCCTCGAAGCTCTACGAGGCCGGCGAGCCCAACGCCCTGCTGCACGACATCATCCGCCACAATGTCCGCACCCCCGACCACGTGTTCGGCGATCTGGCGGCCCAGGTCTCGAGCGGCCGCTCCGGCGGCGAGCGCCTGATCGCGCTTTGCAAGCGCTCGGGCCTTACCGACATCGAGGCGCTGTCGGAGGAGATCATCAGCCGTTCGGAAGCCGCGACGCGCCGGGCGATCCGGGCGCTGCCGGCCGGCGTCTGGCATGGCGAGAGCCGCTTCGACGTGCCGGGCGGCGACATCATCGAACTCAAGGCCGCGGTGACCATCGACAATGTCGCGGGCGACATCGGCATCGACTTCGACGGCAGCAGCGGCGCCAGCCCCTACGGCATCAACGTCGTCATGAACTACACCCACGCCTATTCCACCTTCGCGGTCAGGAGCTGCCTCAACCCCGAGCAGCCCAACAACACCGGCTCGCTCGCCCCGATCAAGGTCACCGCCCCCAAGGGCTCGATCGTCAACGCCGCCTATCCCTCGCCGCTGAACGCGCGCCACGTGGTCGGGATGTTCGTGCCGATGCCGATTCTCAAGGCGCTCCACCAGGTGATCCCCGATCGGGTCCTGGCCGAGGGCGCCGGGGCGGTGTGGACGGTGCAGATCCAGGGCAAGCGCGCCAATGGCGAAGCCTTCACCTCCTCGATGTTCAACTATTCCGGCGGCATGGGCGCGCGCGCCGCCAAGCCGGGCCCCAGCGCCACCTGCTATCCGACCGGCGTCGCGGCGGTGCCGGTGGAGATCCTGGAAGCGTCGATGCCGATCGTCTTCGATCGGCGCGAGCTGCGCCCGGGCTCCGGCGGCGAGGGCCGCTCGCGCGGCGGCGACGGCCAGGTGATCGGCTTCCACATGCTCACCAACGAGCCCTGGCTGCTGAACGCCGTCCCCAGCCGCCTCGACCGCGGTCCCGACGGCCTCGACGGCGGCGCTCCGGGGGCGGCCGGCCGGTTCCTCGTCAACGGCCAATCGGTCTCCGAAGCCAAGAAGATGACGATGCGGCCGGGCGATGTCGTGCTGCTGGAAACCCCGGGCGGCGGCGGCTACGGTCCGGCCTGAAGGAAGAGGAGATCGCCGGCATGGAGATCCACGCCATCGACTGGGAGAAGGCCCCTTGGGAGCGGGTTCGCGACGGGGTCGAGCGCAAGGCGTTTTCGGGCGACGGCGCGACGGTGGCGCTGAACCGGCTGCAGCCGGGCCACGAGCCGCGTCCCCACAGCCACCCCCACGAGCAGATCGTCTATATCCTCGAGGGCAAGATCGACTTCCACGTCGGCGAGACCGTGCGCCGCCTGACAGCTGGGGGCCTGCTGGTCGTGCCGCCCAATGTCGAGCACTGGGGGGTCGTGGTCGGCGAGGCGCCGGTGCTCAATCTGGATGTGTTCACGCCCAAGCGGAGCGAATACGCCGCCTAGGACCTTGCCTGGAGAAACGCCATGACGACGCCCAACACCCTGATCTTCGTCGACCTCGCCTCCGACGATCCTGCCGCCGCCGGCCGCTTCTACGCCGAGGTCTTCGGCTGGCGCGACGATGCGCGGCCGGCGGGGGTTTTCCACCGGATGGTGCCAGGGGGAAATTTCATCAACAACGACGGGACCGAGAGCGAGATCGGCAACCTGCACCTGGGGATCTTCAAGGCCGCCAACGCCCGGCCCCATCCCGACCCCGCCGGCGTCGAGCCGCGGACTCTCGCCGACGGCGGGCGAAAGGCCAGGGTCTGGATCCTGGTGGGAGACGGCCAGTCCTACGAGGACATCCTCGCCCGCGCCGTCGAGCGTGGCGCCAAGGAGCTATGGCGCGACCACTACTGGAAGGAATTCAACGGCTACAACCACGCCTTCCGCGACCCCTGGGGCAATGAGATCGTGCTCTGGGGCAAGGCCGGCCCCAACCCGCAGATCCCGGCGAACTACACCCGCGAATAAGCGGGCCGCTCTCACGATTCCGCAAATCCGGTCGACAGGGTGATGGCTTTCCAGGCCTCGATGTCCGCCTGAAGGGCTTCGATCTGCTGGCTGGCGTAGTGCAGGGCGTCGGCCCCCAAGAGCAGATGCAGAGGCGGCCAACGAGAGTCCACCGCGCGCAGAATCGCTTCGGCGACGCGGGCTGGATCGCCGGCCTCCTTGCCGGCATGGTCGGCCAGGATGACGCTCGCCTGGCGGGCCCTGCCGTCGTAGTCGGCGATCCGGGCCTGGGAGGCGACGAGGGAGCGGCCGGCGTAGTCGGTGCGCATGCCGCCCGGCGCGACGTTGGTGACCTTGATCCCCAGCTCGGCGACCTCCTGGGCGAGGGTCTGGCCGATGGCCTCGAGGGCGAACTTGCTCGCGCAATAGACCCCCGTCCCGGCCCAGGTCGCCAGGCCGCT
>Ga0302326_10010138_pt1 | contig 20436 bp, 14 predicted proteins | sample Palsa_T0_3_FD_202264 | JGI IMG/M metagenome (GOLD analysis project Ga0302326, IMG submission 202264) | Peat permafrost microbial communities from Stordalen Mire near Abisko, Sweden - Palsa_T0_3 | ecosystem: Environmental > Terrestrial > Soil > Palsa > Peat permafrost | place: Sweden: Abisko...
CCCAACCGCAAACGCCGCTGATGCAGGGCAGTGACGGCAACTTCTACGGCACAACGCAAGAGGGCGGAACCGGCGGCGATGGCACGGTGTACCGCATCGACGTGGGACTGAGTCCGCTGAGCCCCACCTTTGCGGTGAGCCCGAGCAATGCCACGTTCGCCGCCACCGGCGGCACCGGCAGCTTCACCGTCAACACGTCTGGCCCCTGCCCGTGGACGGTCACCGGCAACAATGGGTTTATCACCATCACTTCCGGCAGCAGCGGCAGCGGCACCGGCACGGTCAGCTATGCGGTGGCTTCCAACCCCACCACCATCGCTCGGATCGGCACGATCACAGTTTTCGACCAGACCGTCGTCGTCGTCCAACTTGGGTCCACGGATTCAGTCGGAGACGGCATCGCCAATAACTGGCGCGCCCAGTACTTCGGCAGTGGGACGACCACCAACAGTTTGTCCTGCGCCTCTTGCGACGCAGACGGGACCGGACAAGACAACCTGTTCAAGTACGTGGCCGGGCTCAATCCGACCAGTGCGGTCTCCGTCTTTGAGATCGACGCGGTCAAGACGCCAGGGCACTCGAACCAGTTCAACGTGCTGTACGGCCCGATCGTCGCGGGCCACAGCTACACGCCGCAGTACACCACGAATCTGGTGAGCGGTGTGTGGCTGCCTTTGACCGGCTATGCCGGGCCCACGACCAACGGCAGTCAGGCCATGATTACCGACCTCAACGCCACGCAGACCAGGAAGTTCTATCGGATCGACATTGCGTTGCTGCCGGCCACGGACAGCGTCGGCGACGGCATCCCGGATTGGTGGCGGGCAGAGTATTTCGCAGGGCTCGGCACCAACACTAACAGCGTCTCCTGCGCCACCTGCGACCCGGACGGCGACGGCATGAACAACCTGCAGGAATACCTGACCAAGACCGACCCGACCAATAGTGCCTCGTACTTCCACATTACCAGAGTGGTGCAGACCAACAACAACGTGCTGGTGACGTGGATGACCGGCATCGGCATCACCAACGTGTTGCAGGTCAGCAGTGGGACCAATGGCAGTTACACGAGCAGTTTTACCGACATCTTCACGGTCACCAACACGGTCGGTACCATCACCAACTACCTCGACGTGGGAGGCGCAACCAACAAACCGGCCCGCTACTACCGCATTCATTCGAGTGTTTCCTGCAGCTACACGATTGGCCCGAGCAACCAGACGTTCAGTGCCACGGGCGGGAACGGCAGCATCACGGTCAGTTCTCCCGGTGGCTGTTCGTGGACGGTTGCCAGCAACAGCGGGTTTCTTGCCATCACCTCCGGCAGCAGCGGCACCGGCAACGGGATCGTGACGTATTCGGTGGCTTCCAACCCCAGCACCATTCCGCGCATCGGCACGCTGACCATTGGCGGTCAGACGTTCGTCGTCGTCCAGACCGGGTCCACGGATGGAGTCGGCGACGGCATCGCCAACAGCTGGCGGGCCGAGTACTTCGGCAGCGCGACAACGACCAATGCCCAGTCCTGCGCCACCTGCGACGCGGACGGCACCGGTCAGGACAACCTGTTCAAGTACGTGGCCGGGCTCGATCCGACCAATCGGGCCTCCGTCTTTGTGCTCGAGCCGGCTGCTACACCCGGTCAGCCGAACCAGTTCAGCTTGCTATTCCACCCGATTGCCGCCGGCCGCAGCTATACGCCGCAGTACACGACCGACCTAGTCAGCGGGGTGTGGCTGCCGCTGACCGGCTATGCAGGTCCGGTGACCAACGGCAGCCAGGTCATGATTACCGACCTCAACGCCATACAGACCACAAAGTTCTATCGGATCGACATCCAACTCTTGCGGGCCCCGGATAGTGTCGGCGACGGCATCCCGGATTGGTGGCGCGCGGAGTACTTCGGGGGAGTCGGCACCAGCACCAACACTGTTTCCTGCGCCGCGTGCGATCCCGACGGCGACGGCATGAACAACCTGCAGGAATACCTGACCGGGACCGATCCGACCAACAGCGCCTCATATTTCCACATCACCAGCGTGGTGCAGAGCAACAACAACGTGCTGGTGACGTGGATGACCGGCATCGGCATCACGAACGTGTTGCAGGTCAGCAGTGGGGCTGCCGGCAGCTACACGACCAACTTCACTGACATCTTCACCGTGACCAACACGGTCGGTACCATCACCAACTACCTCGACGTGGGCGCCGCCACCAATAGACCGGCCCGCTACTACCGCGTCCGTCTGGGGCCATGAAGGATAAAGAATTGAGAAGTGCATCAGGAAGCATCTCCTACGCGACACTCAGTCCAGCCCGTGCCAGCCAAGCCACTCGTTCTTCGCCAGGCGCGGGAATGCGACGACGGGGATTGGCGGCGGGAAAATGAGCCGGTAGAGAATCCCGTAGGATCGCCGTTTCCGTTCTGCGTCCCGGTCGTCTTGCCACGTGCGGGTGATGCGCAAGTCGAAACAGGGCAACGGAGTTGGACGGGGCTTGTTCGCCTCTTCCTCGCACCACCTCAGCCACGCGATTTTCTGCTCGTCGTTTTCATAGGGCAGATCACGCTCGTCGCACCAATCGGTGTAGGACAAGGACATGGGGACGGTGTACCGTGGTGGTAGGGAGGTGTCAGGGCGACGGCTTGTAAAAAGACTCTGGTCGGCGGTAGAATTCCGGCGTGAAAGACGAATTAGATGAGTATGCCCAGCAGCGCCGTGAGACCTTCTCCTTGTATGAGTTGGCAATGTACCACGCGCAATGTGCGGAGAAGAGTCTTGAGGACGCGGGAGCAGAGCCGGAGTAGACTGCCCCGCCTTTATCGCGACATCCATTTTGCCGACGGATGCGTGGGCCCTGGTGATCGCGTTCCGCTTGACCACTGCGAACTGGACGAGTACGATGCGCCCGTGAAGGTCCGAGGCAAACAGGTCATCGACGCAGTTCGGTTTCTCAGACTGCGGCACAGAGAAATGGTTCTTGTCCATGCCAACGGTGTGAATCTTCCCAAAGCCTGCGAGGACAACCGCGTCCCGTACCGCATCGTTAAAGGCCTGTACCTTCAAGTGGATTCGGCTTTGATTTCATCCTCTCGAAACTGCGTCGCCGTAAAGAGGGCACATCTTGGACGGCTGAAGAAAGCAGTTGGCGAGCGGATTGTGTCCGCGACTTCAACACGCGGCGCTTCTCGCCGCTGACCGATGGCAGACACGACGCGCGGGCGCTGAGTTTCCAACGTGCAGCTTATCGCGCCGCGTGGAGATCATGCCGCAAATCGAATTTTACGGAGCCGTTTGGCCCGTTACAGGGAGCCAGAGCGGTTTTCTGCAGGAACACTCTCAATCCGTCGTCGCTATCGGCGCACTGGCGGGTCGTATAAGCACGACGCGGGCAACCAAGGCGTAATGGTGGGTTGTCGGCGCGCGGTCTCGCAGAGTCGATTTTGTTCCCAAATGGGAACAACCTACCAGCCGGCGAGGATTACACTCCCGGCAATGTCAGGGAACAACGAAGCAGTGAATACCTCGCCACAGGCACCCGGAACAACGCTACCGGATTCGGAACGCCTTGCGTATTCCGTCGAGGAAGCGGCGCAGCTATTAGGTGTGCACTACTTCAGTGTCTACCGGATGATCCAGCGCGGCAAACTTCGCCCCTGCCGTGTGCTGCGCGGCAAACTACTCGTGCCTCGGTCGGAACTGCTCAAACTGTTGAAGACTGAATGAGGGCGCGGAAAGGAGACGCATGATCAAGAGAAATGGCCAAACGCGACAGGGAGTGGCGGCGCCCTCGTTGAAGCGGATGAGCGACGCGGAAAACACGGCGTATTTCGATGCATTCGGCGTTATCAAGGGCGATTACCAGGCCCTCTGTTTGATCGGCGATAAGCTACGCGAGGTGGAGGCAAGCGCGCGTGGTCTCGGTTCTCTGGATTCTCAAGCTCAGGGCGGGTATGTGGAGTTGCCCGACGCGGCCGGCGACCGAAGTCCATGGGAGGTTTGCGCTTCGTTGATGCGGCTGAACAACAACGAAGTTTTCCTCTGCAAGCGAGTTTGTGAGCACGGCTTGGAATACGCCGTGATTGACCAGGCATCGGCAGCTTCGGCTTATGCCAAGGCGCGTGGACCGCTGGATGTCTTGCGCACGGGAGACAACCCGCGCCAAGTGCTTCGCGACTACCTGCGCAGCGAAAGCGAGACCCTGCAACTGATGGTCAACGACATCACCGCCAATGTCCGACTGGTCATTGCGGAGCGTTTCCCGAAGCAGGATTTGCGGCGCGTGGTCAACGAGATTACTCGCATGTGCAAGAAGGTCGCCCGCCTCGGTTTCTCCGAATCACCGACGGACGCGACGACTCACGCACAAAAACGAAACGGCGGCGTCCATGTTTGTTGATAAGGGTGACGCTGGCACTGGGCCGCATCCATCCACAGCGAGGGCAGGAACGAACAAACGCGCGACGTCAAAATGCCCCTCTGACTTCGGGGTTGAAGTACTGAGCCAGAAACGGCGCGTGTGGGCCACATCCCTACGGTTTCATCGACAGCATCTGTCGGGGCGCGGAAGACTCGGCGGCAATTGTTTTCATGAAAGTGACCCGCTGGGCCATCTCGATGGAATGTTGATCGCGCAGATGGCCGTAGGTTCGCATGGCCAAGGCGCCGCCGTCCCGGTGTCCCAACCAGCGCGACACGGTTGGAATATCCACGCCGGACTCAATACAGCGCGTAGCGAAAAGATGACGCAGGTCATGATGCGTGATCCGCTCCATGCCCACGACGGCTGCGGCGCGATCCATTGCTTTTTGACATTCACGAACACGCATCACGAAAGAATGAGCATTGGCATCGGGACAGTCTTCGCGCAGACGCTCCAAGAGGTCCTGCATATCCGGTATCATGGGAACTTCCCGCACTTCACCCGCCCGCCGGCCTTTCAGCCCGGTGGCCGGATCGCCGCGCACCACAATCTTCCGCCGTTTGAAATCCACGTCGCCCCACTGGATGTTGCGCGCTTCATGGATGCGGAACCCGCCGTAGGCCAGAAAACGAATCAAATTCGCACTGTGCCGGCAATAGCCCTTGCCGTTGCTCTCGGCCTCCTTGACGAACGCCGCGAATTGGTCAGGCTCCGGCAAGCGGAGTTGCGTGAGATGCTCGGCGGAAGCTTTGATGAACCGCGCGGGATTGTCGTAGCGCGCACCGGCTTCAACCCCAATTTCAAACACATGGCGCAGCAACACGATGGTATGGTTGAAGGACGAGGGGCTGACCCCGGTGCGGAACTTCGCCGCCCAGTTCAGGCAGTCCGACTTCGTGATCTTGCGCACGTCCTGCTCGTTCAAGCCGGGCCAGGACTTGAGCAGGGCCTTGGTGCGATACTCGTAATACTCCTTCGTTCTCGGCTTGAAATTCGGATCGGCCTGCAGCCGTTCGTGGTGCAGCGTCAGGCAATCCCCGAACGTCATTTTTCCCGTGGTCACTGCCGCGCGATGCTCGGCATTTTGCCGCTCGTCCTTCTCCAAATCCGCCAAGCGGAGCTTGGCGACGGCGATGGAGTCCGTCTTCAGCGACTTCACAATGAGCTTGCCTTGGATACGGATTCGAGCGAAATATGTGCGGGATGGAACGTACCGGATCAGATTGGCATACGGAGTTTTCTGCCACGGGCCTTTTTGCTCGTCTTGGCTGCGTTTCACGTAGGCAGTATATAAAAGCAGTATCAAATGGCAAGTACGAAGTACTAAAAAGTAGCATTTTGCTAAGGAACGGGACGTAGCGCAGCCTGGTAGCGCACTTGCATGGGGTGCAAGGGGTCGCGAGTTCGAATCTCGCCGTCCCGACCATTTTCACTGGTGAGTTTATTTATGGATCCACTACTTAAGCTTCTTGAAGAACACGCGCTGCGTACGCCCGTTGATCTCGCCAAGATGCTCAACCTGCCCGCCGACGAGGTCCAGCGCCGCATCAAGCAATACGAGGACGACAAAGTCATCCTCGGCTACAAGGCCGTCATCAATGACGATAAGGTCGACACCGATCTCGTCAAGGCCGTCATCGAGGTCAAGATCCAGCCCGAACGCGAAGGCGGCTTCGACCGCATCGCCAAACGCATCGCCAAATTCGATGAAGTCACATCTCTCTTCCTCATGTCCGGCGGGTACGACCTCCTCATTTTCGTGGAAGGCCGTTCCCTGCGCGACGTCGCCCAATTCGTCGCCGAAAAACTCGCCACCCTCGAAGGCGTAACGAGCACCGGCACCCACTTCATGCTCAAGACCTACAAAGAGCAAGCCGTGATGATGGAAGGCGCCGAAGAATTCGAGCGCCTCAAGATCAGTCCGTAACAAAATCCCCTCCTCAGGCGTAGCACGAGCGTCCCGCTTGCGAATATGAATAACAAACTCCCCTCCACGGAGGGGATCAAGGGGTGGGTGCTTCGCCTCCATCCCCAACTCGCCCCGCCAGCTTACCATTGTAGGCCACGTGCCTGCTACTCTGCGAAGTAGTTCGCTACGTAGCACGAGCCGACGCGCCGGCTATTTTTGGACCGCCTAACAGAAGACCCTGTAGCCGCAGGCTTTAGCCTGCGCCGGGTCTGCACTCGTCGCATCCTGAAATTGGGTTCGTTTCGCAAAATACATGTTTTTGCGCCCCCTTCTTCCCCCTGACAAACAACGCTCTCCTCGTCCGCCGACTTGTCCACCATAGCCTTGGCGACGGTGGATCTTGTCCGTCGTAGCCGCAGCGAAGGCGGATCCTCTCTTATCAAAGAACTGCGCTGACTATACCAGTCCCCTCACCCCGCGTCCAGCAACACTTATCGATTACCGATATACGAGCAACGCCCTTCCCCGGAAGGAACCAAGGGTTTCTGAAATCTCCAATCTGCAATCGTGCCGATTCCCCCTCCCCGGTGTCCTGGTAGCGCGACCGTCCCGGTTGCGGCCATTCCTGCAGATTCTCTCCTCGGAGGGGATCAAGAGGTGGGTGCTTCGCCCCTCACTGCGGCACGGCCCTTTGTTCGCGCTTGCCGTTTCCGGCAACATGGCGATAATCGCGAGAATGACAACGCAGCCTAACGGGGAACGAGTGAGCAATCGGTCTGTAGCCGTTCTCGCGCAACCAATCGCGGAGTTGCGCGTGTTGTTCCCAACCGCGTTCACCGAAGGCAAAATTGATTTCGAGAAACTGCGCCAGCTTCTGGGCGATGACGTGGCCGAGGGAGCGGAACGGTTTGGGCTTTCGTGGTCGGGAAAGTCCTATGCCATCAAGGTCATTCAAATGCCCACCACCGCCACTCTGCTGCCCGCCCGTGACGAGTCCGTGAATTTTGATGCAACGGAAAATCTAATCATTGAGGGCGACAATCTGGAAGTGCTCAAGCTGCTGCAAGGCGGTTATCACAGGCGCGTGAAGATGATCTACATTGACCCGCCGTACAATACCGGCGGGGATTTCATCTACCCGGACAATTACAAGGAAGGCCTGGCTGATTACCTGAAATTCTCCGGACAGGTCAGCGGCGAAGGTATCAGGCTCACCACCAACGCCGAGACCGACGGCCGGTATCACAGCAAATGGCTGACAATGATGTATCCCCGGCTATTTCTGGCGCGGAATCTGTTGGGCGAGGACGGCGTGATCTTCGTGAGCATTGACGACCACGAAGTCCACCACCTCCGCGCCGTGATGAATGAGATTTTCGGGGAAGAGAATTTTCTGGCTGAACTGGTTTACGACAAGAATCGAAAGAACGACGCCAAATTCTTTTCTGTGGGTCATGAATACATGATTTCTTTCGCCAAGAGCAAAGCTTGGCTTTCTGAAGCTGGCGTTGTTTTCCGCGCTGAGAAGGAGGGTGTAGACGAAGTGCGGCAAATTTTTGAGGTGCTGAAGAAAGAACACAAGGACGACTGGGCGAAAGTGCGCGAAGGGTTAAGAGCGCATTATGCAACATGGCCAAAAGACGATCCTCGGCAGCCGATGGCGCGATTCACAAAGGTGGACGAAAAAGGTCCGTATCGTGATGATGGAAACATAAGCTGGCCGGGTGGAGGTGGACCAACTTATGAGGTCCTTCATCCCAAGACAGGCAAACCCTGCAAAATTCCGAGCCGTGGCTGGCTTTACTCAACCAAAGAAAAGATGGAGGAGAATATTCGAGAGGGCGTTGTGGTATTTGGTCCGGATGAAACAACAATTCCTGGCGCGCGGGTTAATCTATTTGATCGTACGACACAAGTGATGCGGAGTGTGACCTTCAGCTACGCCCAGACAGCCACTCAAGAGTTCGCCAAGATTTTCGACGGCAAGGCAGTCTTTGAAAATCCGAAGCATGTCGGTGACATCCGTAAGCTTGTCGATTACCTGACTGAGGGAGATTCCATTATCCTCGACTTCTTCGCCGGCAGCGGCACGACGGCACAGGCTGTGTTGGAATTGAACGCGCAGGACGGCGGCAACCGTAAATTCATCCTCGTCCAGTTGCCGGAACCCACGGAGCGGGAGGATTTCCCGACCATCGCGGATATTGCCAAGGAGCGCGTTCGCCGCGTCATCAAAAAATTGCACGATGCGGACGACGGCAAATTGCCGGCGGAAACCGCGCCGGATCACGGCTTCAAGGTTTTCAAGTTGAGCAGCAGCAATTTCAAGGTGTGGGACGCAGCCACCGCACCGAAGGAGGCTGCCGGACTGGCCGAGCAGTTGAAGCTTATCGCCAACAATGTCGAGGAAGGTCGTCCGGACGATGCGTTGCTCTACGAGTTGATTCTAAAATGCAATTTGCCGCTTACGAGCAAAGTGGAAGCGGGCAAGATCAGTGCGCAGACGCTTTATGACGTGGCGGACGGGACGGTGGTGATTTGTCTGGAGCGCAAGATCACACAGGAAACCTTGCGGGGCATGATGGCGCTAAAGCCGAAAGGCGTCATTTGCCTCGACATCGCCTTTGCCGGCAACGATCAGCTCAAGACGAACACCGTGTTGGAAATGAAATCGCACGGGATCGAGTTCCATACCGCGTGAAGATCAAATTCGACGGCAACCAGGATTTTCAGTTGGACGCGATCCGCTCCGTTGTGGACGTGTTTACCGGCCAGCCGCTCACGCGGGCATCGTTGACCTGGCAAGCAGATGCATTCGGCGGCGAATTGCTCACGGAAATGGGCATCGGTAATTCGCTCATGTTAAGCGAGGACTCGATTTTGAGTAATGTGCAGAGGATTCAGGCGGCGAACGAACTTGAACCGGGACAAGAATTACAGGGCTTGAACTTCTCGGTCGAGATGGAGACGGGAACCGGCAAGACCTACGTTTATCTGCGGACATTGTTTGAATTAAACGCCCGGTACGGTTGGAAGAAATTTATCATCGTCGTACCGAGCGTGGCGATTCGCGAAGGCGTCCTCAACTCGGTCGAGTTGACGAAAGAACATTTCCAGTCGCTCTACGGCAACGCGCCGCTGGATTACTGGGTATACGATTCCGCGCAAGTGTCGAAGTTGCGCCAGTTCTCCGCGAGCAATCAAATGCAGTTGATGGTGATGAATATTCAGGCGTTCGACAAAAGCAGCACCATCATCCAGAACACGAAAGACCAGATGAACGGGCGCAAGCCGATCGAGTTCATCCAGCACGCGCGCCCCGTCGTGGTCGTGGATGAGCCGCAGAATCTCGCTACGGAGCTACGCACCAAGGCCATCGAAAGCCTGGATCCGCTTTGCACGCTCCGGTATTCGGCCACGCACAAAGATTATTTCAATCTGGTTTACCGTCTCGACCCTGTGAAGGCCTACGATTTGCGTTTGGTGAAACGCATCGAAGTGGATTCGGTGGTGGACGGCGGCGATTTCAACCAGCCGTACATCTCGGTCAAATCCATCACCGCGACCAAGACACGCATCGCGGCCAAGCTGGAAATCGATGTCGAGGGCGCGGAAGAGGTCAAGCGCAAGGTGGTGACCGTTCAACACGAAGCCGATTTGTTTGAACTCTCTGGCAAGCGCGAAAGCTACCGCGGATACGAAGTCGATTTGATTGACGCCGGCAACCAATATATCCAGTTCAAGAATGGCGTGAGTTTGGCGGCGGGCGTAACGCATGGCGGCCGGACGGACGAAGTGTTGAAGATCCAAATGCGCGAAACGATTCGGGAGCATTTCGAGAAGGAGTTGCGTATCGCACGCCTTCCTGAAAACCAGCGGATGAAGGTGTTGTCACTGTTCTTCGTGGATCGCGTCGCGCACTACGCAGAACCTGACGGGAAATTCCGGAGATGGTTCATCGAGTTGTACAGCGAGCTTTCCAAGTTGCCGCGCTACACCACGCTGAATGCGTTGCCGGTCGAGAAAGTTCACAGCGGCTATTTCGCTGAGGATAAGGGCAAGGCGAAAGACAGCAGCGAGGGTCGTTCCACCAAGGCGGATGACGAAGCGTACGCAGTTATCATGCAAAAGAAAGAAGTCCTGCTTTCGATGGACGAACCTTTGAAGTTCATTTTCAGCCATTCGGCACTGCGCGAAGGCTGGGACAACCCGAATGTATTCCAGATTTGCACCCTGCGAGAAGTCAGCACGGAACGCGAGCGGAGGCAGACCATCGGGCGTGGCTTGCGGTTGCCCGTGCGCGAAAATGGCGAGCGCTGTTTCGATCCGCTGATCAACCGGCTCACCGTCGTCGCCAGTGAAAGATTCAAGGATTTCGCAAAACGATTGCAGGATGAGATGCAGAAGGAATGCGGCGTGAATTTCGAGGGGCGCATCTTGAACAAGCGGGAGCGGCGCAAGGGGATTCTCAACAAACAGCGTATGCTCGACCCGGATTTCCAGATTCTCTGGGATAAGATCAAACACAAGACCCGGTATGCGGTGAACTATTCCACGGCGGATTTGGTTGCGCGGTCCGCCGGAGAATTGTATGGGATGCCGGAAATCCGATCGCCCTACATTCGCGTTGATAAAGGCGAAGTGCAGATGGACAAGAAAGGCGTCATCATCCAGGAGCGTGCGGCGCAGACCGTCCGCTCACGGGACTATCGCGCGCCGATTCCCGACCTGCTCGGCTACTTGCAACGGGAGACGGAACTCACGCGCCCGACCCTGGCGGAAATTCTGGAGAAATCCGACCGGCTTTCCGAAGTGACGCGTAACCCGCAGCAGTTTTTGGAGTTGGCTCTGTTATGCATCCAAAAATCGCTGCACGACTTGATGGTGCAAGGGATCGAATACGAACGAATCGCCGACGCCGAATGGGAAATGCACCGGCTGGAGAGCGAAGAGTTGGAAAGCTACGTCTCACGGCTATTGGAAGTGAAGAACAGTATTTATGACGTGGTCGAATTTGAATCGAAAGTCGAAGAAGATTTTGCCCGGCAACTCGACGCGCGGACGGACATCAAATTATTCTTCAAATTGCCTGACTGGTTTAAGGTTGAAACACCACTGGGCACCTACAATCCTGATTGGGCGATTGTGAAGGAAGACGCGGCGGGGCAAAACAAAGTCTACCTTGTGCGCGAAACCAAGGGAACGACCCAGTGGTTAAAGATCCCAGAAATCCAGCGTAAGAAAATTCAGTGTGGCAAGGCGCACTTCAAAGCGGTTGGCTTCAAGGAGGGCGAATACGATTGGGTTTCGTCGGCCACCGACGTTTGATAGACTGGTTTCAAATACGCGGACAACGCTGTACCCCACCCCCGCTTGCATTTCCGTTACGCCCTGCGTACAATGCAAGTGTATGCCCCAAGAACGCCAAACGAAGCGCGATTTTGTCGCCGAGCATGTGCGGAGTATCCCGCGCTCGGGGATTCGCGATTTCTTCGACATCGTCCAGTCGATGGACAATGTCGTGTCGCTCGGCATTGGCGAGCCGGGGTTCGTCACCCCGTGGCACATTCGCGAAGCCGCGATTTTCGCGTTGGAGCACGGCAAGACGACTTATACGTCCAATTTCGGTCTGCTGAAACTCCGCCGCGCGATCAACGCGTACCTGAAGAAACATTTCCACGTCGACTACGATCCCAACACGGAAATTCTGGTGACGGTTGGCGTCAGCGAGGCCTTGGACATTGCGCTGCGCGCCATTGTCAATCCGGGCGACGAAGTTCTCTACCACGAACCGTGCTATGTCTCCTATCATCCGAGCGTCCAGCTCGTGCACGGCATCGGCAAAGCCATCCGCACCCGCGCGGAAAACAAGTTCGCCCTGAACGCCGAAGACATCGCCGCATCGGTCACCCCGCGCACCAAAGCGATCATGCTGAATTTCCCCAGCAACCCGACCGGCGCGACGTTGACCCGCGAGGAAGTCGAGAAAATTGCCCGTGTGTGCATCGACAATGATCTCCTGGTAATCACGGACGAGATTTACAGTGAGCTCACCTACTCCGGCCAGCACAGCAGTATCGCGGCGCTGCCGGGAATGAAGGAGCGCACGATTTTCTTGCATGGCTTCTCGAAGGCGTTTGCGATGACCGGTTTTCGCATCGGCTACGCCTGCGCGCCACCCGCGCTCACCGAAGCCATGTTGCGCGTCCATCAATACTCGATGCTCTGCGCCTCGATCATTGCGCAAGAAGCCGCCATCGAAGCCCTGGAGCACGGGCTAGACGACATCGCCACGATGCGCGAGCAATATCGCCTGCGCCGCAACTTCATCGTCAAATCGTTCAACGAGGTCGGCTTGCCCTGTCACATGCCGAACGGCGCGTTCTACGCCTTTCCGTCGATCCGTGAAACGGGTCTGACCTCGCGCGAGTTTGCCGTGCAATTGCTCGAACAACAGCGCGTCGCGGTCGTCCCCGGCGACGCGTTCGGCCCCGGCGGCGAAGGCCACGTCCGCGCCAGCTACTGCGGCTCGATGACCGACATGGAAAAAGCCGCCGAGCGCATCGCCCTCTTCGTCCACAACCTCAAATAGGTTGCGCGGCATCGGTCTAGACAAATCGCCTGCCTATCGCTACACTCTCGGCTCCTTGGTTCTCCCATGAGCGAGACGAAACAACTCAACGTCGGGCTTGTCGGCGCGGGCGTCGTTGGCGGCGGGGTGGTCAAACACCTCACCCGCAACGCCGATCTGATTGCCGAACGCTTGGGCATGCGCATCCACCTCAAGTGGGTCTGCGACAAGGACGAGTCGCGTCTCAAGGGCCTGCCGGCTTCCAAAGCCAAACTCACCGGCGATGCACAAAAAGTATTACAGGATCCCGATATTCACGTGGTCATCGAGCTCGTCGGCGGTACCGTGTTTGCGAAGGCACTCATTCTCGATGCTCTCAACCGCGGAAAAGTGGTCGTCACCGCCAACAAGGCGCTGCTGGCCCATGACGGCGAAGAAATTTTCCGCGCCGCCGCGAAGAGCGCGAGCAACATTTTCTACGAAGCGAGCGTGTGCGGCGGCATTCCGATCATCAAATCGATCCGCGAAGGTTTCGTGGCCAACCGCTTTCCGCTCATCTATGGCATCGTCAACGGTACCTGCAATTACATCCTCACGCGCATGACCGCCGAGGGGAAAGATTTCAACGACGTGCTCGCCGAGGCGCAGAAGCTCGGCTATGCCGAGGCCGACCCGGCGCTGGACGTTGACGGCGGCGATTCCGCTCACAAGGCGACGATCCTGGCTTCGCTGGCGCACGGCTTTTGGACCGGCTTCGAGAACACCTACGTTGAAGGCATCCGGCACGTTTCCCAATTCGACATCCAGATCGCGCGGGAATTGGGTTATACGATCAAATTGCTCGCCGTCATTAAAAGCGCGGACGGTACGGAATCGGCGCCTGTCGAAGTACGCGTACATCCGACCCTCATCCCACACAAGCACGTACTCGCCAGCGTCAACGGCGTCTTCAACGGCGTTGTCGTCCGCGGTGATGTCGTCGGCGATACGATGTTTTACGGTCGCGGCGCCGGCGCCGACGCCACAGCGAGCGCGGTAATTTCTGATCTGGCCGACGCCGCATTGAACCTGAAGTTTGGCAGCAAACAGCGCGTCCCCCCATTCGTCTCGCATCGGCTAAATGCGCGCGTGCAAACCATCGATGAGGTGGAGACGCGGTATTATTTGCGATTGACCGTGGCGGATCGCTCAGGCGTGATCGCCAAAGTCTCGAAGGTCCTGGCGGATTCTGACATCAGTATCTCGTCCGTCTTGCAACGTGAAGCACCCGAACCGAAGCCAGGGCAGCCGCCTGGGGACCATGTGCCGCTGATCTTCATGCTGCACACCGCGAAGGATCGCGCCGTGCGAAACGCCGTCGCTGAGATCGATCGCTTGGATGTGATTAAAGATAAAACCGTCGTTATCCGCGTGGAGAATTTTGAATGAGTCCGGCTATCGACAAGGATGGGTTCGCGCACTACGGTGCTGGCAGGAATCTCGCCATGACTGACATGGAGCAACGGTACATCGAAGTTCTTCGACGGCTCGGCCCTGCGGGTCGCCTGAAAGCGGCCTGTGGTCTGTTTGAGTTTGCCCGGAAATTCCTGACGGTGAATTTGCGAGCGCAGCATCCAGAATGGACGGCGGAACAGGTCCGGCAGGCGGCGGTGAAACGATTGAACGCCGGCCACCACAACCAATGACTCAGGATGAGGTCTTTGCATTGGTGTTGCGGAGATTCGACGAGAAAGAATTCCAGTACATGGTATGCGGCTCGGTCGCCGCAATCCTGTACGGAGAACCACGAATGACCAACGATATGGATGTCGTCATCGCTGTGCTCCCGCACAGGGCACACGAGTTTTTCCAAATGTTCCACTCGTCGGGGTTTTACTGCCCGCCCGTGGAAGTGTTGGAGCAGGAGTTTCGCGTCCGCGGACAATTCAATCTTCTGCATGACGACACGGGGGTGAGAGTGGACTGTATCGTTTTGAAGGATGCCCCATTCAGCTGTGAAGAATTTCGACGACGCCAGCGTGTCCCGTTCACCGAAACACAAGACGCCAGCCTCGCTCGTCCCGAAGACGTGATTCTTGGGAAACTCCAGTACTACAAGGAGGGCAAGTCCGAAAAACACCTCACGGACATTCGTGGAATCCTCCGCGTGTCTGCGGACCAGATCGACAGGGCCTATTTGGATGGCTGGACTGAGCGATTGCACTTGGAGGCCGAATGGCTGAAGGTAACTCCCACATGAGTGCCTGGCGCGGAGTCATTGAACAGTACCGGAAACACTTGCCAATCACGGACAAGACTCCGGTCGTGACGCTCTGCGAAGGCAACACGCCCCTCATCCGCGCGCACAACCTGGAAAAAGTGATCGGCGGCGATCTGCAACTGTGGTTGAAATACGAGGGCCTGAACCCGACGGCGTCGTTCAAGGACCGCGGCATGACCGTGGCGGTGTCGTTGGCCGTCGGGCGCGGTGCGAAGGCCGTCATTTGCGCGAGCACGGGCAACACCTCCGCTTCTGCTGCCGCCTACGCGGCGCGGGCGGGGATCAAGTGTGTGGTGCTTCTGCCCAAGGGCGCGATCGCCATGGGCAAACTTACGCAGGCGCTCATGGAAGGCGCGACGGTGATCGCCCTGCGCGGAAACTTTGATGACGCGCTCCGCATCGTCCGCGAAATCGGGGAACGGTCGAACATCCAAATCGTAAACTCGATCAATCCCGACCGCATCGAGGGCCAAAAGACCGCTGCGTTTGAGATTTGCGATGCCTTGGGCCGCGCCCCTGACTTCCATTTGCTCCCCGTCGGCAACGCAGGCAACATCACTGCGTACTGGAAGGGCTACAAAGAGTATCACACCAGCAAGGTCACCTCGTCCGCCCCAAAGATGATCGGCTTTCAGGCCGAAGGCGCCGCACCCATCGTACGCGGCCATCCGATTGAAAAACCCGAGACCATCGCCACGGCCATTCGCATCGGTAATCCCGCGAGTTGGAAACTTGCCGAAACTGCCCGCGACGAATCCGGTGGATTGATCGATATGGTGAGTGACGCTGAGATTCTCGACGCGTACAAGCTGCTCGCCGCAAAAGAAGGTGTCTTCGTCGAGCCCGCCTCCGCGGCAGGCGTTGCCGGCCTTCGCAAGTATGTCCCGAAAGGATTGTTCCCGCGCGGCTCGATCCTGGCAATAACCCTGACAGGCCACGGCCTGAAAGACCCCGACACCGCCCTCGCGAACGCCTCTTCGCCGATTACGTGCGAAGCGAACGCAACCGAGGTGTTGAAAGCAATCGGAGTGTAAACAGACAAATCCGAATTTCTGACTTTTATGGCTCTGATCGTACAAAAATATGGTGGGACATCGGTCGGCAATCCCGAACGGATTCGCAACGTGGCGCGCCGTGTCCTGGCGACACAACAGGCGGGCAACAAAGTCGTCGCGGTCGTCTCCGCGATGAGCGGGGTGACGGATTCGCTGATCAAACTCGCGAAAGAAGTCCATCCCGAACCGAACGAACGCGAGATGGACGTGCTCCTTGCCACTGGCGAACAAACAACCATCGCGCTGCTCGCCATGGCGCTGCATGGATTGGGCGCGAAGGCCGTATCATTGACCGGCGCGCAAGCCGGCATCGTGACGGACGGACTCCACACGAAAGCCAAGATCGCCAACATTACGCCGAAGCGGGTCCATGAGTTTCTCGATAATGGCAACATCGTGGCCATCGCCGGTTTCCAGGGCGAAACCCCCGACGGCCAGATCACCACTCTCGGGCGCGGCGGCAGCGATTTGACCGCCATTGCGATTGCCGCCGCGGTCAAAGCCGACCTCTGCCAGATTTTCACGGACGTGGACGGCGTGTACACCTCGGACCCGCGCATCATACCCAACGCCAAAAAACTGATGGAAGTCAGCTACGATGAGATGTTGGAGTTGGCCGCGCTGGGCTCGAAGGTGATGCAGGCCCGCTCGGTCGAATTCGCCAAGAAATTCGGCGTGGTATTCGAAGTGCGCAGCAGTTTCAACGACAACCCAGGAACCATTGTGAAAGAAGAAACCAGCAAAATGGAAGATGTCGTCATCCGCGGCGTTGCGGTTGACAAGAACCAGGCCAAAGTCACCATCGCGGGCGTGCCCGACAAACCCGGCATCGCGGCGAAAGTGTTCAAGACGATTGCCGACGCCAACATCAACATCGATGTCATCGTCCAAAACGTCAGTGAGAAGGGTTTCACCGATATTTCCTTCACGGTCGGCTCCAATGAAGCGGCCAAATCGACCAAGGTCTTGCAACCCATTGTGAAGGAAATCGGCGCGCGTGAGGCTACGTCCACCGCCGAAATCGCCAAGCTGTCAGTCGTCGGCATCGGCATGCGCTCGCATCCTGGCGTCGCGGCAAAAATGTTTGAAACGCTTGCTGCCAACAGCATCAACATCGACATGATTTCCACGAGCGAGATCAAAATCTCCGTCATCATTGCGCTGAAAGACGCCGACAAAGCCGCCCGCGCCGTCCATGACGCGTTTGAGTTGGGCAAGTAGCCGCTTCGATCGAACCCATCTGCCCGAATTTTCTTGCAACCGCGAGCCAATCGCATTATACGAAACGGCTGGCGAGGCGAGTTGATTCGTGAGGAAATGTCTTTTCACTTGTGCGACGCGGCGTTCGCAACCAAGAGGCGCGGGCGGATTCTATTTTTGTGTTCTTCCACCGTCACCCGCCTTCGTAGCTGGGTCACCATATTTTCCAGAACCGCGGGCGCGTTCCAACGGCCCGCAACCAGGGGGAATCCGTTTATGAAAAGGTCTATGGCTTTCCATTTGACGTTGGTCGCGGCCATTCTGTTGGGTGCGTTTGGTTGGGCAGGGAACGCGAGAGCGTTAAACGGCACCGATGCGGCCGCAACCGCCGGGTACCCGTTTGTCGGGCGTGTCCAGACCCAAACCACGAACCCGAGCCTGCATGTCGGCACGGGAAGCTACATTACGAACGGCGTTGTGCTTACGGCCGCGCATACTGTCAACCTCGCTAACAATGCGAACGTGACCCAACAAACCTTCGAAAGGTTCTCGCTCAATGGCGTGCAGTACTTCGGCCTTGGTGTACAGGACCCGCTCTACAACCCCGTGGGGCTTAGCCCGGACGACGTGGGTTTGATGCTGCTGCTAAATGCACCAGGTACACCGGCGGGCGGCTTTCCTACTCTCGGCAGCACCAATTTGGTGAATGGCGATACGGCCACTGTCGTCGGTTTCACGGATTGGACCACTGGCAAGTTCGCCAGCAACAAACGCTCAGGCACCGTCACCATGAACAATGCTGCTGTCAATGTGACCGCGAATCTCTACAATTTTACCACACCGACCAGCGCCAGCTTCACTCAGGGTGGGGATTCAGGCGGCCCGCTGATCCTGAACGGCCAGATCATCGGCACGGTTCGCTCGGGCAACTCCGGCAGCACGACAGCGGCCAATGCCCCCGGCATCCTCTCGACATTTGTGCGCGTGGATAGCCACACGGACTTCATTACCGGGAATGGACAGAACATGGGCGGCGGGGTTTATCAGGCCACCTTGGATCGGTTGTTGCAGGGTACCGGCAACACCACTTGGTCAGCGGCGGCCAGTTGGGGGCGGGCCTCGACCAATTTTGCCGCGGCGCCGCAGGCCAATGATGTCGCTATTCTCGATCCCACCGTCAATAGTGACGCGGGGACGGTCGTAACTCTGGACGTCGATACCGCCAACCTGAACGGCCTCCTCAACGACACGACTCTCAATCTGAACGGTCATGCACTGAATGTCACCGGCACCAGCGGCGCACTCAACGGTGGCGTCATCAATGTGACGGGTGCCGTCAGCGTGGCGAACATTGCTTCCAGTATCGATAACGAAGGGGGCACGATTACCATCGCCAAAGGCGGCGTCGCCAATATCGGGGGCGCCCTCCCCACGTTCCAAACAGCTGTCTGGAACGGCTCGAACGGCACGATCGCCGTCCAAGGCGGCGGACTGCTCTCCGCCACAAGTGGAGACAATAGCGCCAGGATCATCAATGGCAATTCTACGAGTGTAATCACGGTGGGAGGCGACGCCACGGGCGGTGGCACGATCACGACGGGTTACCTCGACAACTATGGCACTGTCGCCGCGACGTCAGGGGGCTTGATCAATCTCAACTTTCGGTTTATCAACAATCCGTCCGGCCAATTGCAGCTCTCCGGTGGCGGTAACGGTGACGGGACCGCCAGCGTGTTCCGCCTGCTTAACGCGGGAACCGTCAGTGTTGCCAATGGCGGAGTCTTGATTGCCGGCCTCTATGTCACCAACATGGGGCCCATGACCGTATCGGGTGGCAGCGTGTCTACGCCGCAATTTGCGATAGGCTTCGCCACGAATTTCCCCTCCGATCCGACCTTTGCCTCCCTGATCACCGCCACCGGCTCGGTCACGATGACCAGCGGCAACATCGGTATCACCAACGCCCTGACTCAGGGGCTCCTCGACGTGCAAACCGGCACGTTCACGATGAATGGCGGCAACCTCAGCGTGGACCGGTTGTTCGTCACCAATGCCACGACCAGCCAGTTCTTCCTCAACGGCGGCGTGGTCACCAGCAGCTTCATGCAGGTGGCCAACGGTATCCCGTTCACGGTCGGCAGCAACGCTGTGGCGGCGACCCTGAACATGGTCCCCACGGTCCTTGGCCCCAATACCTTTACCTTCAGCAACGGGATGAACATCGCGGTGACCGCCGATTCCACGGGCACGGTGGTCTTCAGTGGCAACCTGTTGTTAGCCACCAACAGCACCACCACTGTCGGCCTGCGCGGCACCGGCCAGATGGTGGTATCCAATGCCGGGTCTTTTTATGGCAACAACCTCGTGGTCGCCTCCACCAATGGCGCGCAGGGAACGTTTAGCACGGTGGGGCTGGCCTCCTTCAGTCAACTCAACGGCTTCCTCAGCGTGGGCGATCAGGCGGGCGCCACCGGCACAGTCTTTGTGGGAGGCGGCCAACTGGTGGTCACGAATTCCAGTCTGACGGTCGGGAACGCCGGCGTGGGCCAGATGATCGTCAGCAATGGCACCGTGCTGGCGGGGAACTTCAATGGCCCCATGGCCGTCGCCATCGGCGAGACCAACGGCGCGCAGGGCACGTTGACCATGGCCGGCGGCAGTTTCACCGCGGCGGGCCCGTTGCGGGCCGGAGATCAGGCCGGAGCCAACGGCGCGGTCTGGGTGACGGGCGGAACGCTCACTCTCACCAACGCGGGCGCCTTCATCGGCAATGCCGGCGTGGCCCAAATGACGATCTCCAACGGCACCGTCCTGGCCAACACGCGATTTGCCGGCATGATCATCGGCTACGCGGCCACCGCGCAGGGCACGTTGACCGTCGCCGGTGGAACCAACGACCTCGGTGGATTCACGCTGGCCAACAGCGCGGGCGCGACCGGCGTCCTGTGGGTGACCGGCGGGCAGTTGACGGCCACCAACCTGCCGACTCTGATCGGCAACTCCGGCGTCGGCCAGATGA
>Ga0302326_10010140_pt1 | contig 20435 bp, 19 predicted proteins | sample Palsa_T0_3_FD_202264 | JGI IMG/M metagenome (GOLD analysis project Ga0302326, IMG submission 202264) | Peat permafrost microbial communities from Stordalen Mire near Abisko, Sweden - Palsa_T0_3 | ecosystem: Environmental > Terrestrial > Soil > Palsa > Peat permafrost | place: Sweden: Abisko...
CGAGGACCTCGAAGACGAAGGACCCAAACCCGCAGAGGAGGAACGACTCCATGCCCGACAGCTCGCCCTCGCCGGCAGCACCCGCCAGCTACGGGTCGCGTGACGCGGTGCCAGCCCACGCCTCATCCGCAGTGAACAGGCCCCAGAAGCGTCGGGTACGCTTGCCGCACGCAGAGGCCGACCTAAATTTTGCAGCACCGTTGCAGCACCAAACCAGGCAACGGAGCCGCAAGATCCAGGAAATCCCTGCAAACGCCGACGTAGCTCAGCTGGTAGAGCACTTCACTCGTAATGAAGGGGTCCCCGGTTCGATTCCGGGCGTCGGCTTTGTCTATCGAAATGCCCGCGTTGGGGCGGTTTTTGGGCTTCGGGACGGTTGGGTGGCGCGTTGTGGATGTCCGCTGTGGAAGCGATTTGGAAGCCTGAATGGCGAAGCGCCCCCGCTCCGCGATCCTCGGCTTGGCGTATCGCAACACCGTGAGCGAGTACCAAGCCCGCTATCTCGAGATGCCACGGCCCGTCGTCGACCGCCGCTCCACGAGAGCTTCGCAAGCGCGGTGCTGTCCGCACGTCGAACATCGTTGGAGACCTCGCCGAGGCCGATGTTGCCTCGCGCCTCGGGCTCACACGTGGCAGCTTCTCCGAGAAGTCCATCGACGCGGTTGACCGAAGCGGGACGACCTGCCAGATCAAGGGTCGGTGGAAGACGCCCGAAAATCGGAGCCGCCAAGTGAGCGCGATACGGGGACCGTTCGACTACCTCGTCGCCGTGTTCTTCGATATCGACATGTGTGTTGACGAGATCTGGCTCATACCGCACTCAGTCGTCGAAGCCAACCGCACACACGTCGAGCCGACGAACTCGTTTAGGTTCTCGGTGACGAGGGCGGTTCAGAGGGACCCCGACGTGAAGCGACTGGTTTAGCCGGTCATCGCGAGTCGGAGCCAACGATCCTCCCCCCAGCCCTGGAACCCGGGTGATACGGTCGCGCCAAGTGGCGTTGCCGGGATGCACGCGACCCACCACAGAGCCGGCAGATGCAGGAAGCACGACCGCAAGCTCAGCTGGAACCAGACGGGGCCGCAGGGCGTGCAGGGCACGGCGGGGGCACGGGGCGCACAAGGGATCCAGGGGATCCAGGGGATACAAGGCGCTACGGGTCCGAGCAACGGCTACTCGGCGGAAGCTGTGGGCGGTAACGACTTGAGCGGCTTCTCGATCCACGACACGCCGACCACCGTCTCCTCGCTCTCGCTGCCGGCCGGCTCCTACATGATCAGTGGCGAGGCGACGATCAATGACGCCACCGCGACTGAGAACAACCAGTGCTATCTCCAATCGCCGAGCGACACGGAGATCGCCGTCAGTTACGGGTCGACGACCAGCACCACGCCAAATGCGGTCCTCACGGAGTTCGCGCCGCTGACGACGAGCGGTGGAACCGTCACGATGGTGTGTTATGGCACGGACCCCGCCGCGGACGCGATGGAGGCGGAGGGCGTCCATCTCACCGCGATCCAACTGGCGACAGTGACTGGCTCGTAGCCCGCCTCATCAGCCCGCTCCGGATCGGGCCGATCCGTGGCTCCGGGGCGCCGCTCTGCAGTCTCGGCTATCGGCTCGGGATTGATCGTGGCAGCCCGAACCAGGGAAGTGCCGTGTTCTCGAAGCGAGTCATCGCACTGATCTCATCGCCAGCGAGGGTCAGGACGAAGAGGCCGACGCCGTGACTGATGCCGGTTGAGTCGCGCACGTAGGCACCGACCGCCGGCTGACCGTTGGCTCGCGTCGGCAGCAAGTGGAACTTGCGGCCCGAGCCGAAGATGCTGGCGAAGAAACGCGAAGCCGGCTCACGGCCCTGGTACTCGAACGGCAGCGGCGGCATCGAGATGAATACGTCGTCGGTCAGGAGTGCGATCAGCGAGTCGAGATCGGAGGACTCGTACGCGGCGACAAACTTGGCCACGATCGCGTTCTCCGAAGCCGAGTCGGACGCAGGTGCGGAGAGACGGTCGCCACCCGGCGGCAGCTTCGTCTCCAGGCCGGCGCGGGCTCGCTTGAGGGCGCTGTTCACCGACTCCACGGTCGAGTCGAGCATCTCGGCCACCTCGTCGGCGTGGAACCCGAGCACGTCGCGCAACACAAGCACGGCCAACTGCCGAGGCGGAAGCAGCTGAAGGGCGGTCACGAACGCCAACGAGATGGACTCGGTCTGCTCGTAACGTGCATCCGGGCCGGGGGACGCATCGATGGCGCCCTCGAGCTGGCTGTCGGGATAAGGCTGCAGCCATGGAACTTCGCCCAACCGCGTCGGCTCGGGCGGCTCAACGCCGGGCACGTCCCACTCCTTGGCCTTGCGTCGGCTGGTCGAACGACGCGCGTTGAGACATCGATTGGTGGCGATCCGGTACAGCCAGGTCCGAAGCGACGCGCGCTCCTCGAATCCGCTCAGACCTTGCCAGGCGCTCAGCAGCGTGTCCTGCATTGCGTCCTCTGCGTCCTGGAAGGAGCCGAGCATCCGGTAGCAGTGCACCTGGAGCTCCCGGCGGTAGGACTGGGTCAGCGCTTCGAACGCGGCGTCGTCTCCAGCGCGTGCTCTGGTGATCAGATCGTCTGTGCCCAACGTCGCGTCTCCTTCCCGAACGGTTTCGTAGTCCCATCCTCCCTATAGACACCGGTCGAGGGGCGAACTGGGCGGTCCCTGCAGCGCCCAGTTTCTCGGTGGTGCGGTGTCTGCATTCGTGACGGTGACAACAACACCAACAAAAGGAGACCCGTCATGGGAACCATCGTCCTCACAACCAACATCTCGCTCGATGGGGTCGTGCAGGACCCGGACGGCGAGGAGGGCTTCCGGCTCGGCGGCTGGTTCGGCGAGTTCGGGGGCAAGGACCTCCAAGGCTGGGCTCGGGTTGAGGCCGAGGAGGCGCTGGGCGCTGAGGCCCTGCTGCTCGGGCGTCGCAGCGACGCGTGGTTCGCTTCGCGCTGGTTGTCTCGAGATGGCGGGTGGGCGGACAAGTTGAACAGCATGCCCAAGTACGTCGTGTCCTCAACGCTGACGGACCCCAAGTGGCGCAACTCGACGGTGATCAAGGGCGACGTGGTCAGCGAGGTCTCGAAGCTGAAGCAGGAGATCAGCGGCGAGATCCTTGTGTATGCGAGCTACCAGCTCGTGCGCACCCTGATCGAGCATGACCTCTTCGACGAGTTGCGGCTCGTGATCTTCCCGGTCGTGCTCGGGGACGGCGAGCGCCTCTTCGGCGAAACCAGCGACAAGAAGCCGATGCGCCTCGTCAGCGTGAGCACGATCGGCGACGGGCTCGCGTTCGTCACATACAAGGTCGTGAGGGACGCCTGACCGCGACAGCGCTCCGGACTGCTGCTCTTGCGACGACTGGCAGGCCGAGCGGCGGCTGGCTAACAGACGACGCTCGGGACGCGTCTTCGCGCGCACGACTCCGAGTGCGCATCCAGGCCCAATGGGGAGGTAGATGCGTCACGAGGGGCTGTCGTTGTCAGTGCTCGCCGGACGTGGCTGACGTTGTAGTCGCTATTCGACCTTAATGTCGTCCACGTCCAGATCGACGGGTGGCGACGTCGCCACAGAAGCGTCGAATCGCGAAAGGGTTCTGCTGCGATCGCCAGAGGGAAGCCAGACTTGATGCGAAAGTCCGTCGAGAACCGCCAGGGCGAAGTGGATCGCTGTATGGCGACGTTTGGTTCGACCGGTGGGTAGTGTGCAATCAGGTGAGTACTTCAGACGAGGACATCAAAGACATGGACGAGAAGTCCTTCGAGGCACTCGAGGACCGCGTCGACACGCTCGCGAACGACGACGAGCGAGCTCTCGAAGCGAATCCCGGCCCAGACCTTGCTGCTGGCGTACCGATCCATTCCGAGGCCGACTTTGAGGCGGCCGTGCGCGCTGCGCTCGACGTGCTGCCCGCCGAGATTGAGGACCAACTGTCCGGCGTCGCGATCACCGTCTCCGATGACGGTGCCGCACACCATGCGTATGGAATGTTCGTGCCCGGTGCGAAGAGCCTCAGTCGCGTCGCCCAGTGGTTTCCCTGGGGCGAGGCGAACGACGCGCCCGACCAGATCGTCATCTACCGAGACACACTCACCCGCGACTTCGGCAAAGACCAGACGCTTCTGCGTGCGAAGATCATCGAGACGGTGCGCCACGAGGTTGGTCACGCGCTCGGCCTCGACGAAGCTGGCGTGCGTAAACTCGGCCTCTAGAGGGACGTTCCCGAGCTTGTAGCCCGCTGGTCACCAGCCGAGATACGGCCTCGGCTCCCGCCTGCGACTCGTGGAACGGGCGCTACTCGAGGACTGCTGCGCGAGCGCCGGCGGGCGCTGTCACGGGGCGGCGGCGGCCCGACAGGGCCATTCCTACTGCAGGGACGAGGCCGACGAGGATGAGCACGAGCGCCCATAGGAACGTTGACGCGAAGGCGTTCGCCAGTGGCCCTGCGATGACGGCGTGTTCGGTCGCCGGCAGGTGTTGGAGGGTGGCGAGTCCTCCGGAGCCTGAGCGCAGCGCCCGGCTGCCGAGGCTCGCGCTGAGGTTGCTCGTGATCGCTGACGCGAGAATCACGGAAAGCACCGCGGTGCCGATTGAGGCCCCCGCCTGGCGGATGATGTTCATGGCGGTGCTGGTCCGGGCGATGGCGAGGAGCGGGACGGCCTGCATCGCGGCGGTCATGTTCGGCATCATCGACAGTCCCATCCCGAGGCCCTGGACAAAGCTCCCGGCGCAGAGCAACACGTAGGAAGTGTGGGGGCCGACGAACACGAACGGGATCAGCCCGATGGCCACGAAGGGCAGGCCGGCGGCCGGCAGCCGGGTAGGTCCGTACCGATCGGTGAGGCGCCCCGCGAGCGGCATCGTCAGCATCGCGCCAACGCCACCCGGCGCGATCAGCAGGCCGGCCTGGAGCGCTGACGCGCCGCGCACCGCTTGGTAGTACAGCGGAACGAGCAGCAACGTCCCGAACACCGAGATGGCGAACAGGAGGAATGTGCCCGCGGCCGCGCCTGCGCGCGTGCGTGCGAACGTTCGGAGGTCGATGAGCGGGTTCGGGCTGCGCCAGCTGTGGATGAACCAGGCGGCGATGAGCACGACGCCGGCGAGGGTCGGGCCCCACGATCGCGCCGAGCCGAACCCGTATGTCGAGGACTCGGCGAGGCCGAAGATGAACACCGCCAGCCCGGGTGAGAGGAGGAGCATCCCGAGCCAGTCGAGCCGGTGGGCGGGCTGCGGCTGATCGGGGTCAAGCACGCTCAGTGCGAGGATGAACGCGATGATCCCGATCGGCAGGTTGATGAAGAAGATCCAGCGCCAGGACGCGTCGTCGATCAGCCAACCGCCGAGGATGGGGCCGAGGATCGGCGCGATCAGCAGCGGCACGCCGAGCACGCCCATCACACGGCCCATCCGGTTTGGACCGGCTTTCTTGGTCAGGATCGTCATCACGGCGGGCATGATCATGCCGCCGCCAATGCCCTGCAGGACGCGGAAGAAGATCAGCGAACCGGCGCTCCACGACAGGCCCGAGAGCATCGATCCGAGCGTGAACAGCACGAGCGACCACATGTAGATGCGCTTCGTGCCGAACCGGTCCGCCGCCCAGCCGGTGACCGGGATCACCGCTGCGAGTGCCAGCGTGTATCCCGTGATGACCCATTGGATCGTGGTCAGCGAGGAGTGGAACGCGACCGCGAGGTGATCGATCGCGACGTTGACCACCGTCGTATCGAGGATCGACATGATCGCCCCCAGCAACACGACGCCGGCGACGATCAGGGTCTCGCGGTCAAGCCCCTCGGGCGGTGATGGTGGCGCCGGCATCTCGGCCACGCCGCCATCGTACCGGACTGGCAAGTCCGCTTATCTTTCGGCGAGCTCAACATCGTTGGGGGACCACAACGCTGTGGCCCCTATTCGATCGCTTCGCTCGTAGCGCTGACTGCTCGGAGTCCCGGCGGCCCTATCAGTCCTCTGACTGTCCACCGGCGGTAATGCCACCATCTGGCGTTCCGCTGGTCGATGGCGGGTTATGTGCCGGCAGGCCGCTGCCGTCATTCAACCCTGACGCGTTGGCAGCCCCCGTGAAAGCGCTCCCTGGAATCACTGCCGCCCACGTCCAATACTGGTTGGGTTCGTCCTTCTGCTCTAGGACCCGAACCGTCGATCCCGGCCCGACAGGCGTAGCAATGTCGATCACCAGGCTTTGGGCGACGCTTACGAGCCAGAAGTAGTTTGGCTGGTCGGGGACCAACTCGGTCGCCCACCACTGGTTGGCCTCATCTTTTACCGCAAGCCCCTGCAGTCGCGAGCCCGAGGCCACGGGCACCTCAATGTCGACTGCCAACCCTTGGGAATTTATGATCCAGAAAGCACCAGCAGGGGGCTGCTGCGCGAATCCATCGGCCGCGGACCCATAGTCGACATCCCTCGTGATCCAGGCTTGGGTCGACGCGGCCTGATCGACAACATGGAGCGGCGAACCCGAGGCGACGGGTGCCTTGATCTCAAGAACCAGCCCATCCTTGGCGCTTTGCAACCTCAAATACGGCGGGCTCCCCATCGTGGACCTCTCCCTATTCGTCGGAGTCTCTCTGCGTCAGGTCGGTGGCGAGGATGCGGTCCATCCTTGTCGCGGCCACCCTAGGTCATCTTTCGCCCGGAATCAATCCTCTTGTCCGCCGCTGGCGGCACGCTGAGTCTGGTCACGCTGGCTACCAGTTGTAGCCGCCACCGGTCGGGGCGTAGCTCGCTGTCCAAATGCTCCGACGCTTGGAGCCGGCTGGCACCCGGTGGGTATATATGGCCGTCATCTTCAGGAACACCCGGTGATGGTTGAGCGTCCCGGGATCGCCAAGTCTTAGTCGTACTGGGTAGGAAGTGAACGAACCATCAGCGCAGTCCGGCACACAGTTGTCGAGCCAGCTATAGGCCGTTCCGGTTGCGCTCGATCTTGTCCACGCGATCCAGTCGATCTCTGAGTCGGCCGGCCTGACAGTCGGGTGGCGTCGGCCGGCGAACAGGCCGGTGCCATCTCCGGTCCAGACGATCTCGGCCGGGCGAACCTGGATGCTCCCGTAGTACGCGGGCCCGATCTCATCAACGACTCCCGGAAGCACTGCCGCGGACGCTGACGCTGACGCCGCCAGCGCGGCTGCGATGCCGGCTATGGGGATCAGCTTGGCTCCTCGCACGTTGGCTCCCTTCCGCGTGAATGTCGTTAGCCCACGATATCCCCGATGCAATCCCCGCGCGACACGCGGCGGACAGCTCAGGTGCGACACAACTACTGATTGGGGTCGGTATTGACTACTCGACTTTGGTCATTCGCCCGGCAGAACTTCAAGAGTCTTACGGGTCGGTCCGATACACCGCGGAAGAGAGACGCTGACGGCCCGGATGCCGTCTTCCATGCGTTTCGGATTTGGCAAGGGGCCATTTGCATGATGATTAGTGCAGGAATTGGTCGTTGGTTGGTGCCGGGTCGGAGCTCGGCGGGTGGCTCGTGGGGTTGACGGGATGACATCGCCTGTGTCGTTGCTTCCGGATCCAGCGCGGATGGGTCGCGCGGTAGGTGGCAGTACGGCAGGGGAGCGACTGCCGACGAGGTTGGGGGTGGGAGTGAGCTTTCGTTCGGATCGTCCTGGTGGGCGACTTGGCGATGTCGTCGTGTTCTGTCGTTCGCTCGCGTGCGTTCAGCTCGCGTGTGCGGGCGTGGCGATCGTGTGGGTGCTGATCGCTACGCGTAGCACGGTGAATACGCTGGGGATGCTGGGGGTTGCAGTTGGTGGGGTCGTGCTCTGGTCGGTGCTCTTGCATCAGGCGAGCCGGATCGGCCAGAGGTGGTTGGGGCTGGTCGCGCTGCTCAGCACCTCGTGGCTGGCAGGGTACGCGTACTTTGGTGGCGAGACGGCAACAACGTTTGGGATGTTCTTCCTGGTTTGCGCCGCGGTTGTGGCCTGGTACATGTCCGTCCGAGCGGCTGTCGCGCAGGTCGGCTGGATGGTCCTGGCGTTCTGGATGGCGATTTGGGTTCGTATTTACCCCGGCGAGCACGCTTGGCCGTATGTCTACCGTGCCGACGTTGACACTCTGCTGGTCTGGGGGAGTGCACTGTGCGCGGCGACGGTGCTGATCAGGCTGTTCAAGCGCCGGTTCGTGGACGGCGATCAGCGTTTGGCGGCAATCGTCGAGTGTTCACCGGATGCGGTGATGGGCAAGGACCGCGACGGTCGGATCACCGTCTGGAACGCGGGCGCGGAGCGACTGTATGGCTACTCTGCGTCTGAGGCGATCGGTCAGCCGATCAGCCTGTTGGTTGGGCCTGAGCGTCAGGGCGAGGACCGCGAGATTCTCGCTCGCGTGCTCGCGGGTGAGCAGATCGACCACTTCCTCACCGATCGGGTGCGCAAGGACGGGTCGCGCGTGACCATCTCGCTCGCCGTCGCCCCGCTTCGTGACGCGGCCGGACGGGTCAGCGGGACGTCAATCATCGCCCGCGACCTGACGTCAGAGACGGCTGCGCGGCGGACGATCGCGCTCCAAGCGCAGCTGCTCAACGAGATCGATACAGCGGTGGTGTTCAGCGATTCCGACGGTCTGGTTCGCTACTGCAATCGCGCCTCCGAGCAGCTGTATGGCTATACGTTCGAAGAGCTGTGCGGTCGCAACCTGCTCGACTTGATCTTCCCTGACGATTTCCGCGCGACAGCGACCGTCATTCGCAACGGCGCACGTGATGGTCGCCCGAGCGAGCGCGAGCAAGACGTCCAGAACAAGGATGGGCGCGTGTTTCCGGTTCATGTGCGCCTTCGCGGCGTCTCGCTCGACGGAGTAGGTGGAGCGGTTTCCGGCAGTGTCAGTGTCACGACCGATATCAGCGAACGTCGCGCGGATGAGCGAGTCCTGACTGAAAGCCGCGCTCATCTCGCTCTGGCCCAGCGGGCAGCGGGGATCGGGAGTTGGCAGCATGACTTCGGGGCAGACGGTGTGCACTGGTCAGGCGTGATGGCGGCGCTCCACAACCTGCCGGAGGACGTGTCGCCGTCGAAGGAGGCACTCGCCGCGAGCATGTCGGCTGAGGACTGGGCGCTACTCAGCGCCACCATCGACCGATGCCTGCAGTCTGGTGCGGAGGCCGACTGCGAGTATCGGGTGCTGGCGAACGAGCACGGCGGCGAGCGGATTATCTCGGGACGGATCTGCCTGGTCTACAGCGTTGACCCCGGCATCGGGGGACTTCTCGGTGTCTGTTGGGACGTGACCGAGCGTGTCCGCGGTGAGCGCGCCGAGCTGGCCAACCAGGCCAAGAGCGAGTTCCTCTCGCGGATGAGTCACGAGTTGCGCACGCCACTGAACGCGATTCTCGGCTTCGGTCAACTGCTCGAGCGCTCGCCGCTGGCGGAGCGCGAGCACCGCCACGCCGAATACGTCGTGAAGGGTGGCCGGCATCTGTTGACGCTGATCGATGAGGTGCTTGAGATCTCTAGGATCGAGTCCGGCAGCCTTGGGATCTCGGTCGAGCCGGTGCTGCTCGGCCACGGCGTGCAGGGCGCCCTCGAGCTGGTCGGCTCGCTCGCCGATCAGCGCGGCATCCTGGTCGACGCCGACCTCAGCGGGGTTGACGACGTGTACGTGCTGGCGGACCTCCAGCGCCTCAAGCAAATTATCCTGAACCTGCTCTCAAACGCGATCAAGTACAACCGCCCCAGCGGGACCGTCCGCGTCACCGCGGCGGTCGACGGCCCGACCGTCGTCGTCAGGGTGTCTGACACCGGGCCGGGAATCGCGGCCGAGGACCTGCCGAGGTTGTTCATCCCGTTTGACCGGATCGGCGCGGAAGCATCCGACGTTGAGGGCACCGGGCTCGGGCTCGCGCTCTCACGCCGCCTGGCCGAGGCGATGGACGGAACGCTTCACGCCACCAGCGAGCTCGGCACCGGCTCGACATTCGAGGTACACCTCGCCCGGTGCGACCCTGAGGCTGCCCCGATCGCTCGCATGGCACCGCAGGCCGTCAAGGACGGGCCCGCGGCGTGCCGCGTGCTCTATGTCGAGGACAACGTCTCCAACCTGCATTTGATCGAGGAGATGCTCGTCGACGACGGCATCGAGATCATCGCCGCAGCCAGCGGCCGCATCGCGCTCGATATCGCGCCAGCCGCCAGAGCGGATGTGGTCCTGCTCGATATGAACCTTCCGGATATGACCGGCGATCAGGTCCTGCACGGCCTCCGCGCCTGCCCACAGACAGCAGCAACACCCGTGATCGTGCTCACCGCGGACGCCACGTCCGCGACGCGTCGGCGGATGCTCGAACTAGGCGTCAGCGCCCACCTGACCAAACCAATCGACGTCGACCTCCTCAAAAGCACGCTGGCGAGCGTCCACTCTAATCGAGATGGGTGCCCCCAATGACGCGCGCCGATCCCATCCTCGGCATGTCCATCCTCGTCGTCGACGACGAGCTGCTGAACGTGGAATTGCTCGCCGCGCTCCTCGGTGACGCCGGTTTCACCGAGGTCGAGACGACGACCAGCCCGGCAGCGGCCCTGAGGAGCTGTGCCGCTGGCACGCCGGACCTGTTGCTGCTTGATCTGCATATGCCGGGCACCGACGGGTTTGAGGTCATGGAGACGCTCGGGCCGGCGATTCGGACCGACGCGGGCCCACCGGTGATGGTGCTGACGGCTGACATTTCGAAGGCTACGCGGCACCGAGCGCTGAGCGCTGGCGCGCGCGATTTCCTCTCCAAGCCGTTCGATCCCGACGACGTGCTGCTACGCGTACGGAATCTGCTCAAGGTCCGTAGCTGCGAGCACGAGCTGGCGGAGCACAACGAGCGGCTCGAGCAGGCGGTGCGCGCGCGGACGCATGAGCTCGAGGCCAGCCGGCTGGAGGTGCTTGATCGCCTCGCGCTCGTCGCCGAGTTCCGCGACGATGACACCAATCAGCATGCGCAGCGGGTCGGGCGCTCCGCGGCTGCGATCGCGGCCGCGCTCGGGCTGACGCCCGAGGTGCTGGAGCTGCTCGGGCCGGCGGCCGCGTTGCACGACATCGGCAAGATCGCGATACCCGACTCGATCCTTCGCAAGCCCGGGCCGCTCACGCCCGGCGAGTTCGCGGTGATGCAGACCCACACCTCGATCGGCGCGCGAATGCTGGCGGGCAGCCGGTTCCCTGTGTTGCAGACCGCCGGCACGATCGCGCTCACGCATCACGAGCGATTCGATGGCGCCGGGTACCCCGCTGGCCTGGCCGGCGAGGCGATTCCGATCGAGGGTCGAATCGCCGCGGTCGCCGACGTGTTCGACGCGCTCACCAGCGACCGCGTGTACCGGCCGGCGTTCGGGCGCGCTGTGGCGCTCGAGATGATGCGAGAGGAGAGCGGGGAGCAGTTCGACCCGGTCGTCCTCGGGGTGCTGTTGGAGAGCGCGCTTGGATATGCAGCGTAATTCATGGTCGCACGCAGATGAAGCCCGGCCACGATGCGGGCGGCTCTGTTGTCGCGGGCCGACCAGTCGGCATGTCAGCCGACGTCTTCGTCGCCGCGTTGTTGAGGTACGCGTCTGATGCGATCGCTGTCAGCGATCGGGGCTCGGGCCGGTTTCTAGTGGTTAGCGACTCCTATTGCGTGCTCACGGGGTACGCCCGAGATGAGCTGATCGGGCGAACGTCGGTTGAGCTGGGGCTGGTAGCCGACGATGCGGTCCGTTCCGAGGCGCTTGACGGAGCCGATCACGAACTCGGCGCCATCCGTGAGCTTCGAATACGCCGCAAGGACGGCGAGATTCGGCTGTTCGAATTCTCGGTGCAGCTGCTCGCCGCCGGGCTGATGCTGACGATCAGCCGAGACGTCACTGGGCGCCGCCAGGTCGAGCAGCAGCTCCAGGAAAGCGAGGAGCGCTTTCGGCTGCTGGCGGAGAACTCGCGCGACGTGATCCGCCTGTACGACGCCGACGCGACGATCCGCTACGCCTCCCCCTCCTCCTTGGCGGTGCTGGGCTACGCACCACAGGAACTGATCGGTCACCACGCCACCGAGTTTCAACACCCCGACGACGCGGCGAGTAGTAAGGCTCGCCAGGAGGCGATCGCGACGGCCAACCGCGAGGTCACGGTGACCTACCGGAGCCGCCACAAGAATGGCGGCCACGTCTGGCTGGAGTCGAGCGTCCGAGCCCTCCGCAACGAGCCAGGCGGCGCCGTGACTGGTTTCCAGGAGGCGGCCCGCGGCATCAGCGAGCGCAAGGCGGCCGAGACTGAAATTCGACGTGCGAAGGATGAAGCCGAGGCGGCTAACCGTGCCAAGGACGAGTTCCTCTCGCGAATGAGTCACGAGTTGCGCACGCCGCTGAACGCGATCCTCGGCTTCGGTCAGCTGCTCGAGCGCGCGCCATTGCAGGAGCGCCAGCACCGCCACGCCGAACACGTCGTCAAAGGCGGGCGGCACCTGCTGACGCTGATCGATGAGGTCCTCGAGATCTCGCGGATCGAATCCGGCAACCTCGGTATCTCAGTCGAGCTGGTGCCCCTCGCCACCAGCGTGCAGGAATCACTCGAGCTGATCAAGCCCATCGCCGATCAGCGCGACATCCTGCTCGACACCGATCTAGGCGCGGCCGCCGACGTACACGTGAAGGCAGACGCCCAACGCCTCAAGCAGGTTCTCCTGAACCTGCTCTCAAACGCGGTCAAGTACAACACGCCCGGCGGACGCATCCGCGTCTTCGCGTCCCTGGAAGGCGAAATCTTGCTGTTGCGTGTGTCCGATACCGGACCGGGGATCGCTGCCGAGGACCTACCGAGGTTGTTCACCCCGTTTGACCGTCTCGGCGCGGAAGCATCCGACGTTGAGGGCACTGGGCTTGGGTTGGCGCTCTCGCGCCGGCTGGCCGAGGCGATGGGAGGATCGCTGAACGCCACCAGCGAGATAGGTGCCGGATCGACGTTCGAGCTGCGCCTAACACGCGGGAAGCCGACGACCTCCATGCCGGACCGCGCAGCTTCGGACAAAGATCGGCCGAAAGTTCGAGCGTGCTGCGTGCTCTACGTCGAGGACAACATCTCAAACCTGCGACTGGTCGAGGAAATACTGGCCGACGACGACGTCGAGATCGTCGCTGCGGCCACCGGTCGCCTCGCGCTCGACATCGCCCCTGGGGCCAAGCCGGACGTGATCCTGCTCGATATGAACCTTCCCGACATGACCGGCGACGAGGTCCTTCGGCAACTCCGCGCCCGCCCCGATACCGCATCGACGCCCGTGATCGTCCTCACCGCCGACGCCACATCCGCTACCCGCCGACGGATGCTCGAACTCGGCGCCAGCGCCCACCTGACCAAACCGATCGACATCGACCTCCTCAGAACCACACTGGCCGATATCACCCATGATTCCCACCTGACCAGGCCCGAGCACTGAACTGGTTACCGCGACCGCGGCGACGCGTCGTCGGCGAGGTCGCTGAGCAAGGCGTGTGAGTCTGACAGGGCGGAGGTGAGGATTTCCTTGGCAATGGCGAGGACCTGTGAGATGCGCGGGTCCCTGATGCGGTAGTAGACGTTTGTGCCAGCCGGGCGGCTGTCAAGGACGCCCTGTTGGCGCAGCGCGGCGAGGTGCTGCGAGGTGCTGCTGGAGTCGAGTCCGAGCTCGGCTTGGAGATCTCCGACGGTTCGTTCGCCGTCGCGGAGGAGTTCGAGAATACGGATCCGCAGCGGATGGCCGAGCACCCGGAAGAGCTGGGCTTTGACGACGTAGACGGGGTCAGAGCGCACGTGTGCTGCGCTGGGATCGGGTGGCGGCGCGGAGGGGCTGCGGCGCGGAGGCATGCTCTTGGGAGCTTAGACGATGGATGCGGCCGCACCGCCGCATTCAACAAACATATGAACTTATAATCTCATAACTAAATAAGACTTGCAGCCAAACCGATAGGACGCCTTGACAGAAGTTACGTCGACGGAGCACCAGCCGCCGGGGCTCGGACAGCCCTTGGTAGGGGGGGTCACCTATGTCCGGTTACACGCAGTGGGTCACGGGGATCGCGCGGCGGTCCGACGGAGTCGGCAAACGATGGGCGAAGGCCCTCCGCGCTTCAGCGCTCGTAGGCGGTGCGCTGATCGCGGGCCTCGGGTTGGCAGTCCCGCCCGCCCTCGCCGCTTCGGCGACGACCGTGGATCTCGGGCAGGCGTCGACCTACGCGGTGTTGAGCGGCGCCTCTGTCGGCAATACCGTCAACGCCGCCGGCGCGCCGTTCACGACGCTGCGAGGTGATCTGGGCGTCAACGCAGCCGCACAGCCCACCGGCTTCCCGCCCGGCGTGATCACCGGCACGATCCGGGTCGGTACGACAGCCACTCCGGCGTATAACGACCTCGTCACCGCGTACAACGAGGTCGCCGGTCGCACGGGCGGTACCGCGATCGCCGGCGATCTCGCCGGCGTGACTCTCACGCCCGGTCTGTACTCCGCGGCCGGGGCCGTGGCGGACACCGGCACGGTAACCCTCGACGGCCAGGGCGACGCCAACGCCGTCTTCGTCTTCCAGATCGGTGGCGCGCTCAACGTGGCGGCCGGGGCCAACGTCAGGCTCACCAACGGCGCCGAGGCGTCCAACGTGTTCTGGCAAGTCAACGGCGCCGCGGCGATCGGTGCGAACGCGACGTTCGCGGGTACCATGATGGCACTCGACGCAATCGCGGTGGGTGCCGGCAGCGAGGTCAACGGCCGCGCGCTGGCCCTCAACGGCGCGATCTCGCTCAACTCCAACGAGTTCTACAGCGCCCCGCCCACCGTCACGATCACCGGCGGGACGGCGGCGATCACGAACAACTCGACGCCGACGATCAGCGGCACAACCGATCTCGAGGCCCCAGGGATCGTGACCCTGACAATCGCCGGGCAGACCCTCACCGCAACACCGTCCAGTGGCGCATGGTCAATGCCGTCGCCGATCCTGGCAGACGGCACCTACCCGGTCGTCGCGTCGGTCATCGACGGCGCAGGGAACGCGGGCAGCGCCACCCAGCAACTGACGATCGACACCGTACCGCCCGTCGTCACGATCGACGGCGGACCGTCGGTGACGACGAACGACCCGACCCCGACGATCGCCGGTATCACCGACGCCGCGCCCGGCACGATCGTCGACGTGACCGTCCACTCGCAGACGCTGACCGCGCTCGTGCAGTCGGCGGGGACGTGGAACGTGACCCCGAGCACGCTGGCCGACGGTGCCGGCACGGTCACCGCCTCTGTCACGGACCCTGCGGGCAATGAGACCACGGTCAGCCAGATGCTGACCGTGGACACTGTCGCTCCCGCGGTGACGATCACCGGCGGGGCGAACCTTCTGACCAACGACCCGACACCCACCATCTCCGGGAGCGCGGCCGTGGCGCCCGGCACGACCGTGACCGTCACCCTCGCCGACCAGACCCTGACCGGACTGGTGACGGCCGGCGGAGTCTGGTCCGTGACAACGGCCTTCCTCCCCGACGGCCCGCATCGCGTCGTCATATCGGTCGCCGACGCGGCCGGGAATCTGGCCAGCGCCGTCCAGACGCTGACCGTCGACACGGTGCCGCCGGTCGTAGCGATCACCGGCGGGGCGACTGCGACCACGAGCGACGCCGACCCGACCATCACCGGGGCCTCCGATGCAGCGCCAGGCACGACCGTGACGGTCGGGATCGGCGGACAGACGTTGACGACGCTCCTGCAGCCCAACGGCACGTGGAACGCCACTCCGACCGCTCTCAGCGATGGCACGTGGCTGATCGTCGCGTCGGTTCCGGATCCCGCCGGCAACGTGGGCACCGCGACGCAGACCCTCACCATCGCCACCACCGGCTCGACGGGCGCCACCGGCTCGACGGGCGCCACCGGCTCGACGGGCGCCACCGGCTCGACGGGCGCCACCGGCTCGACGGGCTCTACCGGAGCCCCTGGCGCCCCTGGCGCCACGGGCGCCCCTGGCGCCACGGGCGCCCCTGGCGCCACCGGCTCGACGGGCGGCTCGCCGAGTGCCCGCCCGCCGCGCCTGACGCTACGGCTGTCGGCCGCCGGTTTCAGAGGCGCCCGCGGCAAGCCGGTGCGGGTGACATTCGTTCTGAACGGGCCAGCCAAGGTGACGCTCACCATTCTGCGCGGAACCAAGGTCGTTGCAAAGCTGAGCACCACGCGCCTGGCGGCCGGTCCCGGCTCGCTCACCTGGAACGGCAAGATCAAGCTGAAGTTCGCCCCCAGAGCCACCTACACGATCATGGTGCTGGCCGTTTCACCGGCGGGCGCCTCGGCCCACGAAACCGCCACGGGACGAATCGGTTGACGGATTGACTGCCAGGCGCAAGCGCCGAGCCGGGCACGAGGAGCCTCTCTTGACGACGGTCCGTTAGGCAATTTATCGGTTTGCTCTTGACAAGGCTAACGCCGTTAGCCATACTCGCTAACAGCGTTAGCCACCACAGCCGAGAGGACCTCCCATGACCACCACCAGCCCACGCCCCCCGACTGCGACCGGATCCGACCACTCAGCTTCGGTCCCGGAAACCGAATATCTCACGCGTCCCGACGGGCGCGTTGCCTACGACGTCGCGGGCGCTGGGCCGCTGCTGGTGCTCTTGCCCGGCATGGGCGACCTGCGCGCCGCATATCGCTTCCTCGCGCCGGCACTGCGAAACGCCGGCTACCGCGTGGCTTGCAGCGATCTACGCGGCCACGGCGACAGCGACACAACGTTTACCTCCTACGGCGACGTGGAGACCGCTGGGGATACGATCGCTCTGATCGAGGAGCTCGGCGAGCCGGCGGTCGTGATCGGCAATTCGATGGGCGCCGGCGCTGCAGTACTCGCCGCTGCCGAGCGGCCCGAGCTCGTTCGCGGCCTCGTGCTGGTCGGCCCGTTCGTACGCAACGGCCAGATGAGCGCGCTGCAGCGCCTGCTGCTGCGGGTGGCGATGGCCCGTCCGTGGGCGGCTATGACCTGGAAGGCGTATCTCCCCAAGCTCTACGCCGGCCAGCTTCCCGCGGATTTCGATCAGTACCGCGACGAGCTCGTGGCGAGCCTTCGCCGATCCGGATACGCCAAGGCGTTCTCGCTCACCACCCGTACCGACCACACGCCGGCCGAGAAGCGACTCAGCGATGTCTCGACGCCGACGTTGGTCGTGATGGGTGAGCAGGATCCCGACTTCCCCGATCCGCGCGCCGAGGCCGAATGGATCGCCCAAGCGTTGAACGGCGACGTCGTGATCGTGGCCGAGGCTGGGCACTACCCGCAGTCCCAGCAGCCCGAGCTCACCGCTGACGCCGTACTGCCCTTCCTCGAGACGGTCAACAGCCGCGCTCCGCACCCGCCCAGCACGCTGACGGCGGGGTGACCAGCGCCGCTGACCAGCTCAGCCCTCGCGCCCGCGAAATCGTCAACGCCGCCCGGGAGCTCCTAGAGGAAGAAGGTATCGAGGCGCTCTCGATGCGCCGCATCGCACAGCGCCTCGGCATCCGAGCCCCATCGATCTACAAACATCTGCCCGACAAAGACGCGCTCGAGGCCGCCATCATCTCAATCGGATTTGACGAACAAGCCGCGCTCTTCACTGCCGCACTCGAGCAGCCCGACCCGCTGGCGGCGCTCGCCCGCGCCTATCGCGACTTCGGACGCGAACACCCGCACCTCTACCGCCTGATGACCGACCGCACCCTCAACCGCGAACTCCTCGTTCCCGGCAGCGAGGAACGCGCCGCCCTGCCCCTCTACACGGCCACCGGCGAGAACATGGACCTCGCCCGCGCCGCATGGGCATTCGGACACGGCATGATCATCCTCGAGCTCAACCACCGCTTCCCACCCGACGCAGACCTCGACGCCGCCTGGGAACACGGAATCGCCGCCTTCCGGCCAGACACAAACACCCGCGGATGTCATGGTCAACAGTGAACCTCATCGCGATGATCGTCCGTCGCTCCCGTGCGATGATGTTGAAGCCATGCTGATCTACTCGATGGGCGTCTCGGTGGACGGCTTTATCGCGGACCGCGACGGCGCGTTCGGGTGGACGGTCCCTAGCGAGGAGCAGTTCCGTTTCCACATCGCAGAGGTACGCGAGCTCGGCGGCTATCTGTGCGGCCGCAGGCTTTACGAGACCATGCTGGTGTGGGAGACGGATCCGTCGATGCGCGACAACGAGCTCGGGGCCGAGTTCGCTGACGTCTGGTGCGCGATCCCGAAGGTCGTCTTCAGCCGCACGCTCGACAGCGTTCATGGGAACGCCCGGCTAGCCGAGGCGTCGGTGGCCGGGGAGGCCGCTGCGGCACTCGACGCGACCGACAAGGACGTCTCGATCGGCGGCGCCGGCCTGGCCGCGGCAGCGATCGAGCTCGGCCTCGTCGACGAGCTGCGGATGTTCCGCAATCCGGTCGTCGTCGGCGGCGGCACGCCCTTCCTGCCGCCGGTCACCGAAGACGTCCCGCTGGACCTGGTCGAGACCAGGACGTTCGCCTCGCGCGTGATCTACGAGCGCTACAGGCGCGCCCGCGATCAGTCGGACTGACACCGCCGTCCGCGACGGAGGCCAGATCTACGGTCGCCAACCGACGTAGGCCTCGCCGGCAGCGTCGACCACTACGCACTCCGAGCGTCGCAGGGGATTGACATATCCCCATATAGGTATATATTCTCCCGCTGTGGCACGAGCACGGACGACAGCAGACGCATTCAACGCGGTGGCCGAGCCCCGGCGGCGACAGATCCTGGACGCCCTCGCCGACGGCGAGCACCCTGTGAATGACTTGGTGGAGTTGCTCGGGCTGCCGCAGCCACAGGTGTCCAAGCACCTGCGGGTACTCCGAGAAGTGGGAGCGGTCGATGTGCGTGACGAAGGACGGCGGCGGCTATACCGGCTGAACGGCCACGCGCTCAAGCCGATCCACGACTGGGTGAAGAACTACGAGCGCTCTTGGTCGGAGCGCTTCGACCAGCTTGATCTCGTGTTGGAGGAACTCAAACAGAAGGAGGAAAGAGATGGCGACAGTGACGAGTAGCCGGATGGCCACAGTGACACTCCCCACGGATGAGCAGATCCTTATCACCCGGGAGTTCGACGCCCCCAAACACCTGGTCTACAGGGCTTGGACCGAGCCCGAGCTGATCAAGCGCTGGTGGCACGCCAATCGCGGGCAGGTCACCGTGGTCGAGATCGATCTGCGCGTCGGCGGCCACTGGCGGTACGTGATGGTCGCCGACAACGGATTCGAGGTCGGCTTCCACGGGAGCTACCGGGAGATCGTCGCCAACGAGCTGATCGTCTCGACCGAGGTCTACGAGGGACTGCCTGACGGGGTCACCGAGGAAGAAGCGGCGACGGTGAACACCACGACATTCACTGAGACCGACGGGCGCACGACGCTCACGATCCTCGTGCAGGCGGGGAGCAAGACATCCCGCGACGCGATCATCGCCTCCGGGATGGAGGCCGGCCTGCAGGACGCCCTCGATCTCCTGGACCAGGTCGCTGTCTCGCTTCGCTGAGCCCGTTGCAACAATCCCGAGGGCCGATGGAGCTTCTTCGCACCGAGCCTTCTCGCGCCGAGCCTTCTCGCGCCGAGCCTCCCAGCGGGTTGATTGCGATGCTGTTCGCCGACATCGAGGGTTCGACGCGTCTGGCAGCCTCGCTCGGAGATGAATGGGACGGTGTACTCCGGACGTGCCACGAGATCGTTGACCGTGGGGCGCGGTCTGCGGGTGGCTGGGTGGACGGAACTGCGGGCGATGGGTTCTTCGTCACGTTCGGGGAGGTGTCCGACGCGGGTCGTGCCGCGGTGGCGATCCAGCGCGAGCTCCGGAATCATCCGTGGCCGGCCGCGGTAGGCGAGTTGAAGGTGCGGATGGGTGTGCATGTCGGCGAGGTGCGACGGCGCGGTCACGGCTACGTGGGTCTCGAGATTCATCGCGCCGCTCGCGTTGGTGCGGCCGCTCACGGTGGGCAGATCTTGATGACGGGTGTCGCCGCTGAGCTGTTGCGTGATGTCGTGCCCAGTCAGGCGCTTGGGGCGCATCGGTTGAAGGATTTTCCGGCGCCGACTGCGCTCTACTGTGCCGTCGTCGATGGACGGGGGGCGGCGGCGTTCCCGCCTCCGCGGACGCTGGAGCTGCGCGAAGGCAATGTCCCGGCCGCACCCACGAGGCTGATCGGTCGCGAGCATGACCTCGAGCGCGTGCGGGCAGCTCTGCGGTCTGATGGCGAGCGCCTTGTCACGGTGTTGGGGCGCGGTGGGGTTGGGAAGACGAGTCTTGCGCTCGCCGCGGCGAACGATCTATTCGAGGAGTACGCAGGAGGCGTGTGGTGGATCGAGGCGAGCCAGGAGGCTGACGCCGAGGGGTTGTGTGCCTTGATCGCGCGCGC
>Ga0302326_10010141_pt1 | contig 20435 bp, 14 predicted proteins | sample Palsa_T0_3_FD_202264 | JGI IMG/M metagenome (GOLD analysis project Ga0302326, IMG submission 202264) | Peat permafrost microbial communities from Stordalen Mire near Abisko, Sweden - Palsa_T0_3 | ecosystem: Environmental > Terrestrial > Soil > Palsa > Peat permafrost | place: Sweden: Abisko...
CAGGTTCGGGAGTTGGAACGCGCGCGGGAAAAAGCGTTCGGCGGCATCGGCACGCAACTGGAAGCGCTGGCTCGCGAGACCAGTACTCTTTCCACCGCGCTACGCTCGCCGCAGATCCGAGGGCGCTGGGGAGAAATCACGTTGCGGCGCGTCGCCGAGCTTGCGGGGATGGTGAAGAATTGCGATTTTCAGGAGCAGGCCACGCAGGAGAACGACGGTGTGCGCATCCGTCCCGATATGGTGGTCCGGCTGCCGTCGGGGCGCTCGCTAGTGGTGGACGCGAAAGTCCCGCTGACCGCATATCTGGACGCCGCGAGCGCCACCGATGATCTCTCGCGCCGGAACGCGCTCCAGCGGCATGGTCAGCAAGTGGCCGAGCATGTTCGGCAATTGTCGAGCAAGCAGTATTGGAGCCAGTTTCAACCGGCGCCGGAACTGGTGGTGCTGTTCCTTCCCGGCGATCATTTCTTCAGCGCGGCTCTGGAAGCGAATCCCGAGTTGATCGAGGATGCTCTCGCCCGCAAGGTGCTGATCGCCACGCCGGTCACGCTGATCTCCGTGCTGAAGGGCATCGCGTATGGTTGGAATCAAGAACAGTTGGCGGAAAATGCGGAACAAATCCGGCAGGTCGCCTCGGAGCTATACGATCGTGTGCAACTGGTTCACGATCATTACGCCGACACCGGGCGTCTGCTCGAAAAGACCGTGGAATCGTACAATCGCTCGGTGGGGTCTTGGGATTCGCGGCTGGTGCCGGCGCTGCGAAAGATGCACGAACTGGGCGTGGCAAGCGGCGAAGAACCGCAAGCACCGGAGCAGATCGATCTATTGGCGCGGCGTCCGCGGGCGGTCGGCGGGTTCTAGGGTAACGGGCCCTACGACATGTCGATGACGTGGAACGTGAACCGTTCCGGCGGCAAATAAGAGACGGGATCGGGGCTCATGTGGGCCCAGGTCTGATAAGCCGTGGACGCCACGCTCGAATTCAAATAGAACAGGAACTGATTCGAGAAACAGGATAGCGGCGGCGGCTGGCGGAAAGTAAGCCGCAGACCCACGGCCTTCTCTAGCGTGACACCGTCGCTTGAAACGGCTTTGTCTTCCAGGAGATTGACGAAGCTTCGGCGTCCGGCGTGCGGCCAAACATCCGGGCGAAGAAGATTGCGGAGTTCCAGGCGAGCGCCGAACGTCATCTCGCACTGCCGGATCCATTCCAGAATGCCGTCGCCCCACTGCCACTCGGTGACGAAGCGAAGATATTGATCGGAGAGATTGATGGCCAGATCCATCCGGCGCCGATCCGATTCCAGATCCAGCGCGAGGCCCTCGACACCGGGAGCGGCCATCATGTCCTCCGATTCGATGAGATCGGTGGCCATCCCCATCACGCGGTCCAGGCGTTTCACCTTGGGTGTGGTACTCACCAGCAAAGGCGGCAGTTCGTGCGTCTTTTCTCCGGGAACTTCAACGAACTTTCGGTCTCCCAAGATATCCATAATCCACGACCTGATTTTCTCATCGACTACAAGGTCGCAAATCTACAGCCTACTTAAAGGACGCAAATGCCTATCCAGCCGTTTCAGCGCCCGGCCAGCAACGACAAGGTTAAATCAATTCTGCAAGATTTGTTGCAACTTGTAAAGGGCGAAATGGCGCCCTGGTACCAGAAACCCCGGTTATTTCGTGCTGGTTACGGGTTTCGCCTTGGATTTCGCCGGCGCGGGCTCGGGCCGCCAGAAAGCGGGATCTTCCTCCTCGGTCTCCTTGGTGACGTAGCTCATGCTGGGGCTGACCGCAAAGAGAGTGCTCTGGATGCTCTCGAATACGTCCCCCTCGCCCTTCGTCAACCGCCGGAAATTGTCCGACCCTATGGCGTCCGCCATGGCTTTGTCGCGGGCCGGCTCGCTGTCCAGGTCTTTGAGTGAACCCATGGGCTCTAGAAACAGGTACGTGCCTACTGGGGCTCCCGCTATGACTTGATAGGATATCAAGCTCCCGTCCGACATCGCCTTCCTTAATCCGCTCACGATCATCTTGGCGCCCGCCGTGAAGTCTTCTTCATGTCCCAGGCGAAGCCTATGAGTGGAGATCATGAAATAGCGCGTCTTGCCGAGCGACACCGCGTTGGCGGCTAGATAACTCAGATCGGGGCGATAGACGGCGGTCATGCTGTGGGAATTGGTGCGCAACTCGCCATCGCGCGCTTCCACGGGTTCGAGTTCATTCCGCACCTGACTGTCCAGCTTGTCCGATTCTTCCATATTGGCGAAGGACGTAAAAGCGTCCATGAACCAGACTTCGTTCGGGCCTGATTCCGCGCTAAGCGACAGGTAGTGGAACGGAACATTGTTCTTGCGCATTACGCCGGCGTATTCCTGTTCCACTTTCCGATGGGCAGCGCCTTTCCCTTCCTTGATGGATTCGCGGGAAATCTGAAGCACGGTCGGTGGCGCGATCGACTGCGCAAAGGCAATACTCGCGAGCGGGGCGGCAAGCCACGCTATAAGCAACCTACGTTTCATGATTCACCCTCCGTTACGATCCAGAGATCGAAAGTGCGTTCAGTGTATCCCAACGCCGCCGGGCGCGCAAGCGGCGCCGACAACAGGACGGAACCGATTTCAGAAAAACTATTTCGGATGGTACTTGATGTCGTCCATGAGCCACGATCTTGAAGTAAAAGCGCCCGGTATAGTTCACGCGAGCCTGCCAAAGGTCGCGGGCTTCGTCGTATTTTTTCGCGTGGAGCGAAGGGTGATGCAAGTTCGGGAGCAACAGCTTCGACTGCTTATTGAAGGCCTCCTGGACGGCTTTCGGCGCCTTGAAATAGCTCCTCCAAGAAATGCTTCGAGTAGTCCAGAATCATTTCTCCGCGCGTTTATGTTTCTTCTTGCGCATCCTGGCCGTTTCCGCGCGTAGAGACGCCACAAACGCTTCGTGGGTTTTAAACGGGCCGTACGAACGGCCTTCCTTGTAATCCTTTTCGCTCGCCGCGATACCGCGATCGATGGCGCGGCGTTCGGCGGGTGTGTACTCATTGTCTGCCGTCGGCAGTTTGGGGAGGATGGTGATGACGCCATCTGACGCCTTGACTTCAAGTTCTTGGCCGCTCGTAAAACCGGCCCTGCGCAGGGCGGCAGGGGGAACGACAACGGGTGGTTTGTTTTTGACAGCGACGGTCATATTATAGTGTGCAACTTTATCTTCACGATAGCAGGTGTATGAAGGCCGTCAAGCTCCGGCGGCGGCAGCTGTCTATTAGGTGTTGGCTGCCGACGAGTCCTCTGCTCGCCAGCGACGGCCGGCGCGCCGGATCGTGAGCTTCTGCCGCTTCTTCGGACGGTACTCCGCCGCCGGCCTTTGCCCGTGGGCACAATGGTAGAGTGAATCCGTCCATGGTGAAATGCAGCCGCTGCTCGGCCGACAATCCCGGCGACAGCCTATTCTGCGCCCGATGCGGGGCGTCGCTCACGGCGCGCTCGCCCGCTTCGGAGATCCCCACGGAAGCCTCTATCGCGGCGAGTTTGGCGGCGCGTCGGCCAAGCACCCTCACCTCGGATTCGTCCGAAGAAGGCCGCTTTGTGCCGGGTACGCTGCTGGGAGACCGATACCGCATCATCAGTCTTTTGGGCGCCGGAGGAATGGGCGAGGTTTATCGGGCCACGGATCTCAAGCTCGGCCAGGCGGTAGCGTTGAAGTTCCTCCCCGAGGAGATGGCCCGCGATCCTAAGGCGCTCGGCCGTTTTCACAACGAGATTCGCATCGCCCGGCAAGTCGCGCATCCCAACGTGTGCCGCGTTTACGATCTGGGCGAAGCGGAAGGCCATCCGTATCTGTCCATGGAGTACGTGGACGGCGAGGATCTGCACTCGTTGTTGCGGCGCATCGGACGTTTGCCGTCCGATAAGGCCATCGAAATCGCGCGCAAACTCTGCGCGGGCTTGGCGGCCGCGCACGACCGGGGCGTGCTGCATCGCGACCTCAAACCTTCCAACATCATGATCGACGGACGAGGCCAAGTGTTGATCACCGACTTCGGGTTGGCCGGTCTGATGGGCCAGATCGAGGGCGCGGAAACCCGCAATGGCACGCCCGGATATATGGCGCCGGAGCAGCTATCCGGCAAGGAAGTGTCGGCCAAGAGCGATATCTACGCCTTGGGCGTGGTGCTGTACGAAATGTTCACCGGCAAGCGGCCGTTCAACGCATCCACGCGAGCCGAGCTGATCCGATTGACCGAAGAGGGAATGCCGCCCGCGCCTCGAAGCATCGTCAAGGACATCGATCCGGCGGTGGACAGCTTGATTCTAAGGTGTCTAGCGCCCAATCCAAACGACCGGCCGATGTCGGCGTTGGCCGTGCTGGCAGCGTTACCGGGCGGCGATCCATTGGCGGCGGCGCTGGCTGCCGGTGAAACGCCGTCGCCTGAGATGGTGGCGGCGGCAGGCGACAAGGCTGGATTGAGGCCGCGCGCGGCCATCGCCTGGCTGGCTGGAATCCTGGCGGGGCTGGCGTTAGTGATGCTTCTCGAACGAAGCATGAATCTGCTCACGAGAATTCCATTCGATCATTCGCCGGAAGTGCTGGCGGAAAAAGCCTCGGAAATACTTCCCCGACTGGGGTACGCCGACCGCCCCGTTTCGAGCGCTTACGGCTTCGCCTACATTGGGGGCGTCGCGCGTTACTTATTGCGTAACGGTTCCGGCCCATTGCAGGATCGGTTCGCGCGCGGCAAGCCGCCCACCATATCTTTCTGGTATCGATCCAGCCCAGTGCCCCTGGCGCCTCGCAGCATGTCCGACTTGTTGCGCGTCACGCCATCCGATCCGCCGGAGGACGTCCCGGGAATGCGGGAGGTGGTGGTCGATCCGGAAGGAAGTTTGCTCAGCCTGCTGGTGGTGCCTCCGGCGCTGTCCCCATCGGACGGAACCCCGACTCCTCCCGCATGGAACAGCCTATTTCAAGCGGCCGGGCTAGACTTCGCGCGCTTTCAACCGGACACGCCGCGCTGGACGCCGAATGTGATGGCGGACGCGCGCGCCGCTTGGACCGGCAGCTATCGGGAAGCGCCGGAAATCCCATTGCGCGTGGAGGCGGCCGCGTTTCAGGGAAAGCCGGTCTTCTTCGCGGTCACTGGACCTTGGACGCAGGCCCCCGCTCCCGCCGACAGCGACAGATCCACCGGCGACGTAGTGTACCTGGCGCTTCAAATCATCGTGATCTTTGGATCCGTTCCGTTCGCCCGCTATAACCTGCGTTTAGGCCGCGGCGATGTACGGGGAGCTATCCGTCTGGGTCTGTTCGCTATGTCGTTGGGGATGGCAACCTGGCTTATCGGAGGGAGCCACGTCGCGGACCTGCGCGAGGTCGGCCTCTTTTTCATGGCGGCGATGCGGGCTACGTTCCTCGGGGCCATGATGACGGTCATATACATCTCGCTCGAGCCGTTCGTGCGGCGTCGCTGGCCGCAAACCATCATTTCGTGGAGCCGCCTGCTGGCAGGTGAGTTTCGCGATCCACTGGTGGGTAAAGACATATTGATCGGCGCTTGCCTGGGCGTATCGTTGTCGGTAATCCAAGCAGCGGGGTCGTCGCTTTACCGGGTATTCGGAATTCCAGCCGTCCGCACCACCGTGCGAGAAAGCGTCCTTTCCGGCGCAACGTCCATGGTGGGCTATGGCCTGTTCGAGATTCAGGATGCGCTCTATAAAGCGATCGGGATACTCTTCCTGATCTTTCTGGCGAGGACGCTGCTCCGCAAGCAATGGCTGGCCGCGGGCGCGATCACTATCGCTCTGGCGGCCATGGAAGCGCCCAATGCAGGCCTTCCCTACATCGCCTGGCCCGTCAACCTGCTTTTCTTCGCGGTGATGGTATTGACGCTGATGCGATTCGGCCTGCTCGCCGAAGTGGTTGCCATCTTCACTACGATCGCCGCCGGCTCGTACGCGCTCTCGCTGAATTTTTCGGTGTGGTCGGGGGAAATCGCCTTCGCGTTTTTCTTGCTGCTGGCGCCGGCGCTGTACGGCTTTCGGACCGCGCTCGCGGGTCAGACATTATTCACGGACGAGTAACCGCGCGAGAGCCCGCTAACGCTGTTCCTTCTGCGCTTCCGCTTCGACGGCGCGCATCACTCGCAGCGTGTTTTCGCCATAGATCTTGCGGATGTCTTCGGCCGAATATCCCTTTTCGAGCAGAGCGCGCGTCAGGTTCGGGAACTTCGAAACATCCTCCAGGCCCACCGGCGTGCAGAAAACGCCGTCAAAATCGCTGCCGATGCCAGCCGCGCCGACGCCCGCGATTTTTACGATGTGATCGATATGGGCAACGACGTCGGCCAGCGTCGCGGGCGGAACATTCTTCCGATATTCGGCGATGGTGGCGTCATCGCCGTGCGCCCCGGGCAGCGTGCTGGCCTGGACGTTCTTGCCGGCGTCGGCTGACCGTTGCGAAAGAAATCCGCAATTGAAATTGACTTGAATCACGCCGCCTTTCTTGGCCAGCGCTACGATCATCTCGTCGGTCATGTTGCGCGGCACGTCGCACAGCGCGCGGCAGGAGGAATGCGAAGCGATGATCGGCGCCGTACTGACGCCCAGCGCGTCCCAAAACGTTTTGTCGGCCACATGCGAAATGTCCACCAGCATGCCCAGCCGGTTCATCTCGCGAACCACCTGCTTGCCGAAATCGGTGAGGCCATTGTGATGCGCGATACCCGCTTTGTCGAAATCGCCCGAGGAATCCGCCCAATCGTTGGTGTTCGAGTGCGTCAGCGTCATATAGCGAATGCCGAGGTCGTAGTAATCCCGCAGCAGGCGCAGACTGTCCTCGATGGCATGCCCACCTTCGATGCCCATCAGCGCGGCGATCTTGCCTTGTTTGTGAATGCGCTCGATGTCGTCCGCGGTGGTGGCTAGAACGAAATCGTTGGGATAGCGGCCGATAATGTCGTGGCGCACCGTATCGATCATTTCGAGCGTGCGATGAGCGGAGCGATTGCCTTTGACGTAGTCGCCCGAAACGTAGACGGCGAAGAACTGCGCGCCGACGCCGCCTTCCTTGAGCGCCGTGACGTTGGTGTGGCCGTCGTTCTTGGCCTTGCCGATGTCGTAGCCGTCGACGGTGCGGCTGGTGATGTCGTTATGGGTGTCGATCAGGATAGCCGAACTGTCGACGCGCCGGACATCGGCGTCCGAAACGGCGCGCGACTGGGCGAGCGCCATGGAAATTACAGTGACCAATATCGCGACCAGCGGCGCGATACGGCGAGGCAGGATCGGCGTCATGCCTATATCGTAACGGAGGACGAGGGATCGCGAGCAGGCAGGCCGTGCAATCCGCGCAGCGGCGAGACGATCAGCCACAAGCTCGAACACGCGATGCCGATCATCGCGATCCCGATGGTTCCGCGCACGCCGGCGCGTTCGGACACCAAGCCGCACACCGCCGCGCCGATCGGATAGATGCCGAGCGTCAGTAGTTGCATGGCGCCGTTCACGCGTCCCAGCAGGTGATCGGGCGCGATGGTCTGCCGCAGCGTGACCGCATTGATGTTGAAAACCGTGAAGGCAGTGTCGCCGCCGAGTTGCTGGACGGCCAGGAACAGCGCCGCCGCCACAACGGGCCCGTGCGCGAGCGGCAGCATCGAATAGCACGCCACCACGATCAATATTGACCCGATCAACGCCGGTCCCCAACCGAAGCGTCGCGCGGCCGCCGGCGCTAACGACGCGCCTAGCATGGAACCTACTCCGCCGAGCGCGACCAAAAAGCCCAGCAGCGCCGGCGAGAAACGAAGCACGCGAATGGCGTAGAGGACGTAGAGCGGCCCGATGAATCCGAAGAAAAAATAAGCGGTGGCGGAGAAGCAAGCCAGCGGCCGCAGCATCGGGTGTCGAAAAATGAAGCGCAGACCCGCGACGGTTTCCTGCCGGAGGTGGTGCGCCGGCGGCGTGGCGGGCGCGGGCTCCGGTCTGCGAATGAGCCACACCGAGAGCGCGGAGACCAAGAACGACAGCGCGTCGAAAAGAATCGCGATCGGCGCGGTGATTAGTTGCACCAGAACGCCCGTCAGGCCGGGTCCGGCGATTTCGGCGGTGGCGCTGCTCATCGCGAGTTTGCTGTTGGCCTCCGGCAGGTTCGAATGCTCCACCAGGCTCGGCACGTAGCTTTGATAGGCGACGTCGAAGAACACGGTGCAGAATCCCGCGAGCGCGGTCACCACATAGAGTTGCGCCATGGACAGCCGATGCAAGAGCGCCGCGGCCGGAATCGACGCCAGCAGCGCGGCGCGCGCCAGATCAGCCGCGATGAGAATCGGACGGCGGCGCACCCGGTCGGCCCACCCGCCGGCCGTCAGGCCCATCAGCAGCACCGCCGCCGCTCCCACAGCCGTCATGAATCCCATTTGCGCGGGGCTGGCGTTCAACACCAGCACGGCGGCGAGAGGCAGACCGTCGCGCGTGATCCTCGACCCGACCTCCGAAATGGTCTGGCCGGTCCAGAGTTTCAAGAAGTCCGGATGCCGCCACAGGCCGCCGAATCGGGACTTGGGTTTCACGTTAGTGATACAATCCACCCTTTGCCATGAAACAAAATCTCGCCGCCGAAATGCTTGCCGAATTCCTGGGGACCATGGTGCTGATCCTGTTCGGCGACGGCGTGGTCGCGATGGTGCAGTTGTTCGGTCATGGCGTCCCGGGCGAAGTGGTCAACGGTGGATTCACCAACATCACGCTGGCCTGGGGATTGGGCGTGACGATGGGCATTTATGTCGCCGGAAGGATCAGCGGCGCTCACCTCAATCCGGCGGTTACCATTGCGCTGGCCGCTTTTCGCGGATTCCCCTGGCGTAAGGTGATTCCTTATTCTATCGCTCAGGTGGCCGGTGCATTCGTCGCCGCCGGCGTGGTTTTCTGGAATTACCATCCGGCATTCATGGCCGCCGATCCGAAGCTCGACCATACGGCCGGAGTGTTCACGACGTTTCCGGCATTTCCAGCCGTCGTCTCCGCGGGACTCCTGGATCAAACCATCGGCACGGCTCTGCTATTGCTGCTGATCTTCGCCATCACCGACGAACGCAACCAGCCGCCCGCTATCCTGGCGCCGATTCTGATCGGCTTGGTGGTGGTAGGGATCGGAATGTCGTTCGGCGGCATGCACGGTTATGCGATTAACCCGGCCCGCGACTTCGGTCCTAGGCTGTTCACCGTAGTGGCCGGATTCCGGAACAACGGGCTGACGGACGGCAAGCCGACGTTCTGGGTGCCGATCGTGGGGCCGATCGCGGGCGGGCTGATCGGCGGGCTGGTCTACGACATGGGCATTCGGAAGTTCCTCCCGAAGGCTTAACTGGGCCGATCTTAAAATTCCATTCGCGCGCGAATCTTTCCGTTTTGCTAATCACTAGTTAAGTCTCATATCTTTTTTGACTTGACTAATGTTTGTAATTAGTGAAATCTTTTCTGTGCGCCTATTTTATTGCTCATCGCTTTGAGCGGGAAACCACTGAGAGACCGCCAACTCTTCCCAGTAACGCAAGCGCGTCAACAAGGAGGGCAGATGGCCACCAAACCCGCTATGTCCGCGAAGACCGTTCGAATTCCCATAACCAACGTATTTGGCGGAGGCGACTATACGGCGCAGATCCCCATCGGCAGCCAGAACACCGTCGTGAACGTCATTATGGATACGGGTTCGAGCACCTTAGCCGTAAAACAGGGGACTCATAAGCCGAAATCCGACAAGAACCTGACGCCTACTGCCTACGCTCAGGATGTCACCTACGGCACCGGCGGTTGGGCCGGTCCCGTGGTGCAAACCACCCTGACCATGGGCGTACCCGGCAACACAGTGACGTTAACCAAATCCCCGATTGCCGTCGCGGCCGACCAACAGCCGCACAATTTCGGCGCCGCCGACAGACGGGCTGGCGCTTCTGACCGGTGTTGGTCAGCCGCGTGCCATCCGGGGAGAAGTGCGGGAGAAGTTTGTTCATATCGTCGTTGGTGATTTGCCGGCGGTTCGAGCCGTCGAGATTCATCATGGCGATCTGATAGATGGCGCCGCCGCCGGTCGGTATCGGCGTTTGCAGGACGATTTCCGCGTTGAAGACGTCCGGGGGATAGGAACTGCGGATTTGACCCGTGGCCGTGCATGTCGCCAACGCCACGAGCGTGCAACGTAAGAAGGCGAGTCTCAGCCCAACTCCGCCAAGCATGTCACGCGCCTGTCCTTTCCTTGAAAAACGCGATGACGCGTTGTTCGGCGGCCTTGGTGGGGCCGGTCTCTTTCAAGTGAATCGTCAGTACCGAATGCGGAGGCTGCCCTGCCGGCTTTGCATCTTGGTCCTCCAGTTCGATCGCTTCAAACTTGTCGCCGAACTCGCGGCGGTAGGTCGCAAACCGCGCGTCGGGGACTGCTCTGTCGCTCTTGAATCGCAAGCCGATCATGGAGAGGCCCTCGGCGTCGAATCGCCGCTTGGCGCAGGCTATTTCCTCGGGCGACGCGTCGATTCCTGCCGAGCGCTCCGCGCCCACCGGCATTGGCATGGAGGGTTGAGACAACACCGGCGCGACCACCGCGGGCTCCGTCATCATCGCCAGCGCGTAGCCGCCGGTGAAGCACATTCCCACCGCTCCCACGCCTCTGCCCCCGCACTCGGCATGCGCTTTGCGGGCAAGGGCGCGCAGCCATTCGACGATCGGGCTCGACCTGCCGGCCGACCATGTGGAGAATTCCCGCCGGACGCAGATCGCGTTGAGCATCACGCCGATCGCATAAGGTATGCTCACCGGACGGCCAGGCTCGCCGAACAAGCTGGGCAGGAAGACGGTCATGCCCGCCTCGACCACGCGATCGGCGAAGCGAACCACTAGCGGGTGGAGTCCAGGAACCTCGTGGATGACGATCACGGCGGGACCGTCGCCGCGCCGATACACCGCGCGCGTCCATTGTGTATTGGGCGGGCCGCCGGTGAAGTCGAACTTCTTGTAGTTAGAAAGCGCCCCTTCGTAGTTTGGCATCGTCATTCACCATGTTCGCTTATTTGTCTCGAGATTCCACTTGTGGACCGCTGCCGTCATGTATTCGCGAAACGCGGGATCGTCCCTTCGCTTCCGGTAATCCGATGGCGGCCGCCATCTTTCACGGTCGGCCATGTCCCTTTGCCGTCCAAATTCAAGTTGATTCAGAAGCGACAATGCAAAAAAGCCTTCCGCGTTGGCCTGCGCACGGGCGATGTAAACGCGTGCCAGCAATGGGCGGAAAGGTAGCCGGAACGAAATGCGCCGCAATGCTCTCCAAAATGCCGAGTCACGATCCTTTTCGGGGAGCAGGTCGATCAAGAAATCAATCGAACGTGCGTCGTCGAGCCACAGGGCCCGAAGCATTCCGAAGTAACCCAAGACACCACTTGCCTTCGCGCGATGCAGACACTCGATGAACACAGTATCCTTGCTGAGTTTCCAAAGCGCGCCGGCAATCGTTTGCTGCCGACTGGCATCCGATTCCTCTTCCAACATTGCCTGCAAGATCGGGATTGCCGCGATGTCATTCAGCGCAGACGTGCCTTCGATGATGTGGTTCTGTTTCAGCTTGAGGTTGCGCCTCACAAGCTCCCTGGCCAACGCGAGTTCCTGAGGAGTAAGGTCTTTGAGAAATGTGAGGTCCAATTCACCGTGCGTCAGTGCGTACGTGTCGCCAAACCAGTTTCGTAGAAACTGTGAAAAGGCAGTCGAATGTGGGCCTCTGGCCACTTCCTCCGGAACGTCGTAGCCGTCGCGCAGGATCAACCGATCCATTTTATCCGCAGACGCTACGCGCCGACTCTTGACGTAAAAAAAGGGCCCGAATCCGCTGGGAGGAGCGTTTCCGGGCCTGAGGGAAGAAGCTGTGATTTTTTGATTGGCGTTAGCGGTGGCCGCCTCCGCCGTGACCGCCGCCTGCGTGACCGCCACCACCGCCGCCGCTCGGACGGGCGCCACCACCGCCGCCGGAACTGCGCGCAGGTGCCGACGACGATCGCCCGCCTCCGCTATAACTCGGGGCGCTGCGCGGCGCCGACGAATAACCGCCGGATGCGCCACGCTGCTGAACGATCGGAGGGCTGATGCGCACTGCCTGGCCGCTTCCGCCGTACGATCCGCGAGCGCCCGAAGCATAAGGCGAGCCGCCCGGCCGAGCATACGTGGACCCGTTATATCCGCCGTAAGAACCGCGCTCCGCGCTTCCGGAAGCGGCCGAGCCGGAATTATGAATCGGTTCGCCGAACCGGCTCCAACCGTGGCTGGCCGCGCTCGATCCGCCCAATCCCGAATTCCCCGCCCCAGTGCGTCCGGCGCTCGACAAATTCGAGCGAGCCATCTGTTGGATGCCGCGCTGCTGCTGGTCGAACGAAACACGATCCACGCGCGCCGCCTGCGCATGGCTGGCGAAGCTTTGAGACCGGCTCTGCGCGACATTCGCGCTGGCCGCTCGATCGGTGGCGCGCAAACTGGAGCGGTCCGGCGATACCGGCAGCGCGCCGTGTACCAAGCCCGCCGATCGGAGCTGACTCGAGTTCAGCGCCGAGTAGCCGCCGCGGCGTCCGAAATCGGCCGTGTTGGTTCCGATTGCGCCGCCCGCCACTCGCGCGTTGCGAAAGGTGTTGGCGACGTTCACGTTACTGACGATGCTGGTGCCGAACGCGCCGGTCCTGAAACCGCCATAGAATCCGCGGCCCCACCAGGGATGGAACGCCTCGAACGGCGCCAGCGCCACCCATCCGATGCCGCCGAATCCGAAACCAATTCCGAATCCGCCGCCGAACCCGAAGAAGCCGACTAACGCGGGCGACCAGAAGTAATTCCCATAGATCGGTCCCGGATACCAGGCCCATCCCGCAGGGCCCATAAACCAGCGGCCGTAGTGATACGGCGCCCAGCCCCAGGGATCGTAGCTGACCCAGGTCCATCCATACCAGTCTTCCCAAACCCAGCGGCCATTGCTGTAAGGCGCCCAGCCGGGAGGCACGTTGGTGGGTTGCCACACGTTGCCGTAAGCCGGATCGTTGGTCCATTGGCCGTTTTGATCCAGGTCTTCGGCGCCGGACATCTCCGGACTGACATATTTGTAGCTTTGCGACCGCAGGAGCAGTCGGTCGCGATCGTCGTTCCAACGATCCCAGGCATCCGGCGCGATCGCCTGGACCACTTGATATTCGGGATCGTTGGCCGGGCCGCGCGCGTTCATGGTTTGGCCCGGTTGCAAGTGCTCGCTGCCGTTCTGGCTGAAAATTTCCGCTTCGCCGGAGCGCACTGTAATTTGCGAAGTTCCGTCTTCGTTCACGGTCACGCGATAAGCGCCCTGTCGCAGCGGGTGCATCGCCACGCTGGGAGTGTCCACTTCGGCCTGCGCCGGGCTTTGCCGCAGAACGCGAAATGTCACGCTGCCGGCCGCTACCTGAAGTTGGAAGCTCTTCATATCCATTCCGACGAATCGAACTTCGGAATTCGGAGCGATGCGAACTACGTTGCCGAAGTCGAGTTGGACTTCAGCGCGAGCCGCCGCGCCAGTGAGCACGCGGTCGTCGGCCACGATCGGAGCGTTGACGACGGCTGCCACGACGTCGCCGGAATCGCCGCGCCGCACCGAGACGTCGCCGTTCAGAACGCTGATGCGGGCCACGGCCCTGCCTGGTTCGTATTGGCCGGCGCCGGGTCCGGGCTGGCCTTGCGCGTCCCCTCCAGGCTGGCCGGCGGGAGGCGGCGGCTGACCGCCAGGGTCCTGAGCTTGTGCCAGCAACGATCCCACCGCGACTACTACGATCAACAGGGACAATAGATTGCGTTTCATACGCTGCTCACTTCTCGCCCATTAATCGCAATCCCTTAGCCAACCGCTAAGCATCTTGCATTCATCAACTTAGAAATCCAAGCTCGACCTGGCTTCTGGCCGAAAACCACCACAAGTGATTGGAAACAGCCTAACTTGTATTCCTGCCCGAAAAATGAGTAAACTACAGTTAAATTGTCGAGGTCAACCACAGTCAATAGCTCTCTTCCGGAGGTGCACTCATCGGTAAGCACGTCCGAGCTCTCGTTGTGGCGGCGCATGTTCGCCTTCGCCGGACCGGCCTATCTGGTGAGCGTCGGCTACATGGATCCGGGCAACTGGGCGACGGATCTGGAGGGTGGAGCGCGTTTCGGATACCAGTTAGTTTGGGTGCTGGTGTTGTCGAACCTGATGGCCATCCTGCTTCAGACGCTGAGCGCGCGCCTCGGAATCGTCAGCCAGCGCGATCTGGCGCAAGCGTGCCGCGAGTCCTATCCCAAGCTGGTCTGTTATCCGCTTTGGTTTCTGTGCGAGATCGCGATCGCGGCCTGCGATCTGGCCGAAGTATTGGGCGCGGCGATTGCACTGAACCTGTTGTTTCACATCCCGCTGCTTACTGGAGTCTTGCTGACGGCCGCCGACACGCTGCTGATCCTGTGGTTCACGCGCCTGGGCATCCGGGTGATCGAGAGTTTCGTGCTGGCGCTGATCGCGGTGATCGCCGGCTGCTTCTTCATCGAGATCTGCTGGGCCGGATGGCCGGTTCTTCCGGATCTAGCGCGCGGACTGATACCACACTTGAACACGCGCAATTTGTATGTCGCGATCGGCATTCTGGGGGCAACCGTGATGCCGCACAATCTCTACTTGCACTCGGCGCTGGTGCAAACGCGGCGCATCGGAAAAAGCGATAGCGAGAAACGCACCGCCTGCCGTTTCAATCTCATCGACTCGACCATTGCGCTGAACGGCGCGCTGCTGGTGAACACAGGAATCCTGGTGCTGGCCGTGATGGTGTTCTTCAAACGAGCCATCGTGGTCACCGAGATTCAGCAGGCCAACCAGTTGCTGGCGCCGCTGCTTGGAACCACCATGGCGAGCGTGCTATTCGCGGTGGCCCTATTATGCTCCGGACAATCGTCCACGCTTACCGGCACGATGGCGGGTCAGATTGTGATGGAGGGTTTTCTCAAACTCCGCATGCGGCCCTGGTTGCGGCGGCTGATCACGCGCGTTCTCGCGATCATTCCCGCCGCGTTCACGGTTTATCTGGCGGGCGAACATGGAACTTACCAGCTCCTGATTCTGAGCCAGGTGATTCTCAACATGCAATTGCCGTTCGCCGTGATTCCGTTGATCCATTTCACCAACAGCCGCGAGCGGATGGGCGCTTTCGCCAATCGCGCTTGGGTGCAGGTGCTGGCGTGGACCGCGGCCGTTCTGATCCTCGGCCTGGATCTTTGGCTGGTGGTGCTGAGTCTGAAGGACTGGCTGGAGGGCGCGGGGGCTTGGCGCATGTGGCTGGAGATCGGTCTGGTTCCACTGCTCACGGCGCTGGCGGCCTTGCTCGCTTGGATCATTTTCCAGCCCGTGCTTCCCGACTGGGTGCGACGCTTCGGCCGCGCACCCATCGAACTCCCGATGGCGGTGGCGACGGATCTGCCCAGTCCGCTGTATCAAAAGATTCTGGTTCCGCTCGATCACACCAGTCGCGACCGCGAAGCCATCGCACACGCGGCGGCCATGGCTAAGCAGCACCATGCGACCCTCTATCTGCTGCATGTCGAAGAGGACGTAACCAGCCAAGTCTACGGCTCGCTGGCCTCCACCGCCGAAGTGGAAGCAGGAGCGGCGTACCTTCGCGGCATCATGGCTCAACTGGCCGAACAGCATGTGTCGGTTGAAATGGTGGTACGGCATTCCCGCAATCCGAAGCGAGAGATCGTGCGCTACGCCGAGGAGCTCAAACCGGATCTGGTGGTAATGGGCGCTCATGGACATAAGGGGTTGAAAGACATCATCTTCGGTACGACTATTAATGCGGTACGTCACAAGCTGAGAGTTCCCCTGCTGGTGGTCCGGGGCAAAGGTTAGAAGATCCATTTCGAAGGCAACTGTTTGTCTGGCAGTGTTTTTCAGGCTACAATGTTCTTGACTTACTTAATTTGTTACTTGAGGTTGGCGCGGCATGATCGCCCACTGCCCTAATATTGGCCAGAGGTTGTGTCGAACGGATACACAAAACCGCGAGGCTGAATCGATAAGCTATAGCTTTTTCAACAAGATGAATTGGCGAGTCGTTTGCATGCAGTTGGCTGGAATGATGCGAAAGCTGCTGTTACGCGGCGGATTACTTGCTACCGCAATGGCGGGGTTGCACGCCACCACGTTGCAACAGCTTAGCCTGAATGACATGATCCAGCTGTCCACGGCTATCGTCCAGGGACAAGCCACGCTCACCGGTAGCTCGTTTCGCGGCTCGATCATTTATACGCACTACCAGATTCAGGTTTCCGAAGTCTTCAAAGGCAGCCCCGCCACCGAACTCGATGTGGCTGTCTTGGGCGGCTCCGCCCAGGGCTTGCGGCAAGACTATGCCGGCTCGCCGACGCTGACGAATGGCCAGAACTACGTGCTGTTCCTGTGGACCAGCAAGAGCGGCCTGACGCAGGTGATCGGGCTTTCGCAAGGGCTTTTTACGGTGGTCGCGAACGCGAGCGGGCAGACCATGGCGGTTCGACCCGCGTCGGCGCAACGAATGCTGAGTTCAACCGGCCAGCCGGTTAGCGATTCGGACATCATGATGTCGCTGAGCGACCTTCGCAAGCGCGTCAAGAGCGTGCTTAGCGGAGGCGGCAAGTGAATCGGCGGGCGTTGGCGCGGCTGGCGGCCCTGGTGCTCGGCTTTTTCTCGCTCGCGGGCACCGGCTCGGCTTATTTTTACTACTACTACATCGTCGATGGTTCGCCGACGGTGGTGAAGTTCGACCTGACCACGCTAGTGAACAACAGCGTTCCGTTCTACATCGCAGACGAAGGACCGTCGGCCCTGGTGGCGGGCGATTCTTTTCAGGCCGTGATCAGCGAGGTACGCGCCGCCGCGGCGGTTTGGAACGGCGTAGGCAGTTCCAATATCAAGCTGACCTACGGCGGTCTGTTTACGGAAGGCAGGACCGATTCGGCGCCGAGCATTGACGTGCACTTCTCCGATGACGTTCCGCCCGGGCTGCTGGCCATCGGAGGGCCGGAAAGCCTGGGAGTCCTCAGCGCCGGACCGAACGGATCGTTTTATCCCATCACTCGCGCCCAGTTGCTGTTGCCGACCGACATGACCCAGCTTCCTTACTACGGCCCCATTCCAAGCTACAGCGAGAATTTCTTCGTGACGCTGGTGCATGAGCTCGGGCACACACTGGGATTGCAGCATTCGCTGGCTTCGAGCGTGATGTCGACTTTGACCACCAGTACCTCGAGCAAAGCTGCGCCGCTCGGGCCGGACGATATCGCGGGTATTTCACTGCTCTATCCGGCGGGAAACTATCAATCCACGGTGGGCAGCATCAGCGGAACCGTGACCATGAACGGCGCGCCGATCAGCCTGGCTTCGGTAGTTGCCATCTCGGCCAGCACGCCCGTCATCACGTCGCTGACGAATCAGGACGGAACGTATCAGATTAACGGGCTGGCGCCGGGAGAATATTTCGTATACGTGCAGCCGTTGCCCGCGCCGTTGCCTTTTGAGAGCGCCTACGACAATTTGATTTACCCCAGGGACGCCCACGGGAATTCGATTCCACCGAATTACACCGCCTTCGTGACCCAATTTTATACGGGCGGCGCCGGCGGCACGCAAAACTCGCAACAGGCCCAAGTGCTGGGCGTAACCGCGGGAAACGTGACGGGCGGAATCAATTTCTCGGTGATTTCGGAAGCCGCCGAGGCCGTGGCTTCGGTTCGAACTTACGGATACTCGCAGGCCGGAATCTACGTCATCCCGCCGTCCTTGACGTTGGGTTCGTCGACGCCGACGCTGGTGGCGGCAACGGGGACGGGTCTGCTCCAGTCGAACAATACGGTCACTCCGGGTCTCAGCGTGAGCGCTTTCGGGAGCGTGGTTTCGCTGTATGCTCCGGAGCCTTATCCGCCGCCGCAGCTCTACATTGCGTTATATGTCCAGCAGTCCAACATCGGCGTCGGGCCGGGGCCGAAGCACTTGCTGTTCCGGACACCGGGCGACGTTTACGTTCTGCCGTCCGCCTTCAGCCTGGTAGTGTATCCGCCGCCATTTATCGCTTCCGTAACTCCGACCTATGACGCCAACGGCAACCGCGCTGTGGTGGTGGCGGGAACGACGTTTTTGGCCGACACGATCGTTCTGTTCGACGGGTTGCCAGGTGTGATTGAGAGCGTTCAAGCGGACGGTTCCTTGCTGGTAACGCCGCCGCAGGCGCCCGGCGGATACACGGCGACCGTGGTGGCTTTGAATTCCGACGGGCAGAGTTCGCTGTTTCTCGGCGCGCCGCAAACCTACACGTACGATCCGGCCGGCACGCCTTCGCTCATCGTTACGCCTCCGGCGCTCGCTCCCAACGCTCAGACCACTGTCACGGTAACCGGGACGAACACGAACTTCATCGATGGGATTACGAGCGTGGGTTTCGGGACCAGCGACGTCGTCGTCGAGCAAGTTACCGTGCAGAGCCCGACGCAACTCACGGTGGTGGTCTCGACGGCGAACGCCAACGTTCCGGCGAACGCGATCAGCGTGACCACCGGGATCAACGTCATCTCCCAGGCGCTGGGATTTCAGGTGATCGGCGCGGATCCGCTTCAAACCGGCAACTAACGGCAAAGCTTACCCAGGGTAGCTGGGTTACTGCTTATCCCAAACGCGAATGAGCCGGTACTCAGGTTTTCCGCTAATGATTGTTTCCGTCTTCGACTTCCCGTCAGGGGAAAAGTCCGCATGCATCATTACGGTCCGATCAGTGACCCATGGTTGCTTTGGTTCAACCTGAACGACGAAGTTGCCTATAGCACCTTGTCGGACGATCATGATCGTATTGGCTGCTAGACGCGGAGTCGTGGAGGAACCTTCAACGACTCGTTCAGAACTAAGCCGCCAGTTCCCTAGTTTCGCGATTATCCGCCGCAGACAAAGTGACTGAACAGGTCAGTAGCAACGCACCGACAACCTGTAAAACGCGGATTTTTGACATCTATGCCCCTTATTTGCTCTTGCTGAGTTTGCGGAAGTAATCGGCGATCGCGTCCGAATAACCTTGCGGGATGGTTTCCGAGCCGGCGCTGCGCACTTGGTCGGCGTTCTTTTCGTCCAACTTGCGGCGCAGCTCCAACTCGAGGCGCTCCATTTCGGGAAGCACTTCGCGGCCGATGCGGCCGGAAAGCTCGGCGTCGTTCTGGGCGGCCGGATTGAGCGCGTGCATGAGTTGCAGATAGTCGTCGGAGAGCTCGGGATGGGTGCGGACGAAGTCGCGGAGCTGATTCAGGTCGCGCAGGGATTCGCGGTAGCCTTGCTCGAGAGGAGGTAACGGCGCCAAGCCATCGAACCGGCCATTCTGTGGGTAGACCGGCCCCGGTCCGCCGAGCGCTCCGTACCCGGTGTTGCCCTGCAAATTGCCGCCGGCTTGACCGAGTCCGTTCGCCTGTCCGTTCTGTTGGCCGCCCGGCTGTTGACCGCTAGCCTGCTGACCCGATTGTGACTGTCCCGGCTGTCCTTGCTGACCGGGCTGCCCGTTTTGGCCCGGTTGCCCGTTTTGGCCCGGTTGCCCGTTTTGGCCCGGTTGCTGACCAGGCTGCCCTTGACCATTTGACCGCTCGCCCGGCTTTTGTCCGCCCGGCTGATTTCCGCGAGCCTGCGCCATTTGCTGCATGCGATTGCGGATGGCTTCGAGCTGCGACAAGGCCTTCTCGTATTCGCCCTTGTCTTCGCCGGGGCCGCCCTTGGCTTGCTGACCGCCCTGCGCCATCATTCCTTGCGCTTCTTGCAGCTTGTCCCGCAGATCATTCAGGCCCATGGCGACGCTGTTTTCGCGCACCCAGACTTGCATGCCGTAACCCTGGCGCAGCCATTGCGCGTTACGTCGCATGTTCATTTCGAGCTCTTTCTGCTGCGCGTCGGACAAGGCTTCGCGCAGTTTGGTGGCGACCGGATCCTGCGCGCCCGCCATGCTGCGCGCGGTGTCGGCCATCTGCTTCTGCATTTGCTTGAGCTGCTCGGCCATCTTGTCCTTCTGATCCGCGACGCGGCCGACCTGTTGCTGGGACTGACCCGGCTGACCGCCCAGCGCCTGGCGAAGCTGGCTTTGCGTTTCGCTTTCCTGCTGGGCCAATTGAGCGGCCTGACGCGTCAAATCGTCGAGCTGCTGCGACGCGTTCTGATGCTGCATGCCGTTGAGGATGTCGCGAGCATCCTGGAGACGTTGCGCGGCGATGCGCTGTCTGGCGTTGGCTTGTTCGGAGCCGCTGTTCTGCGGATTCTCGGCGTTGCGCATATCGTCGGCGGCGCGGGAAAGCTGGTCGATGGCGCGTTGAAGCTGCGGATCGGCCGTGGAACCGGTGCGGCCCGAACTCCCCGAGCGGCCGGGTTGACCGGAAGAC
>Ga0302326_10010143_pt1 | contig 20431 bp, 23 predicted proteins | sample Palsa_T0_3_FD_202264 | JGI IMG/M metagenome (GOLD analysis project Ga0302326, IMG submission 202264) | Peat permafrost microbial communities from Stordalen Mire near Abisko, Sweden - Palsa_T0_3 | ecosystem: Environmental > Terrestrial > Soil > Palsa > Peat permafrost | place: Sweden: Abisko...
CGGGGGCGGGCGCCACACTCGTCGTCGTAGTGGTCGTCGTTGTCGTGGATGTGGTCGTAGGGCCGCCTTTGTCGCCGCCACCGCAGGCAACCGACAGCACGAGCATCGCCCCACCACCGAACAGGGCAATCGCCGTACGCATGTCAGACCTCATGTGTGTCCCCCGAGTCTCGTTAGGTGCAGCACGCTGTACCCGGCGTGACATCACGCGAAACCCGTTGAATGACTGGGAATTCGTGGTCCTGAGACCGATCAGCTGCGCCTGGCCAGCTGCGCGTGGATCAACGGAGAGATCTTCTCCGCCATATACGCATGCCCCGCGTCGTTGGGGTGCACGCCATCCGGGCCGATCAGGTCCGGCCGGTCGACGAACCAGCCCTCACTCATCGGGTCGACGAATGTCGCCCCCGCCTCGTTTGCCTGTCCGCTGAGAATGTCGCGGACGTAGAGCAGGTCGATCGGCGGATCGGCGGTCGGCCAGGGCGGGCCGATCACCAGCAGCTTGGCCGAGGGTGCGATCCGGCGGGCCACATCGAACGTGTCGTGCGCCATGGCCGACATCTGCGCGGGGTCGACGCCGTGGTCGTTGCGAGAGCCGAAGAACACCACGAGAGCATCGTCGGGATGGACGGCTCGGTTGGTCAGGTCCTCGAATACGCTGCCGTGGTCACCGCGGACGACATAGCCGGCTCTGCCTTCGGATGCGACGTCGGGCACGACCTGCATGCCCTGGCGGGACAGCGTGAGCCAGGCGCGGCTGGTCCACGCATTGGAGCCCCAGCCGCCTTGGTCGGTGCCGGTGGTGTAGGAGTCCCCGACTACCGCGACATGATCGATCGGGGTCCCCCGTGCCACCAACTGATAGGGCCGCGGCGGTGTGGGACGGTGGCCGACCAATCCGGCCACGACAGCTATGGACACGACGATCGTGGCCACATGGCCTACCGCTACCTTCACTGCCCACCACCCTCGTACTTGTCTCAACGGCATCGTAAAAGCACGACGACGAATTCGCTGTCGACGTACGCGGTGTAGCCCCACTGAGTCGGCGCTGAGCTGGACGTCGGAGGTCTCGCGCCACACGGAATCGTACTTGATCAGTGTGCGGCACAGCAGTGTTCGCGTTACCAGGGTGTATCAACCGGCGCGCGCGGACCGCGGTTTCGCTCGCGCCTCGTGAGCTCCGTCGATCGACTGCAGCCTGCCGCCTGCGGCGTGCGCTGCCGGATCGGGTTCGGCCTTGGCGCCACCGACGTCGACCATTTTGCGCATCCATCGACGCGCCGGCTCTTCGACGAGGTGGTACAGCGCCATCGAGGCGACGAAGGTGAACGTCAACACGCCGGCGAGGATCAACTTCCCGTCACTGCCTGACAGCGTGAGCTGGAACTGCTCGGTGGCCCAGATCCACGATGTGTGTACGAGCTCGTGAACCATGTAGAGGCAGAACGAGACTTGCCCGCCGTACACCATGACCCGAGTGGACAGCAGCGCGGGCAGGCTGCCGGTGCCGATCGCCAGCGTCATCACCAACGGCACGAACAACACGTCGACCAGTCCGGCGGTGTCTGCCAGACCGTGTAGCGGGTGCGCGTCTAACAGATACAGCAGGCCTACGACCCCGGCGATGAGCAACACCGAGACGTAGCCGGCGCCGCGGCGACCGCGGTCCGACGGCCGCAACCTGGTGACGGCGGCTGCGACCAGCGCGCCGGCGGTGAATTGCATGACGATGCGCGGTAACCAGCTCCACGGCGCGTAGAACTGACCGCTCACCAGCAACAGCACCACCGGCGGTAGCGTCGCGGCGACCGCCAGCCAGACCAGGGTGCGTGCGCGGGTGGCGTAGACCAACCGAAAGATCACCAGAATCAGCACGCCGAACAAGAGATAGGCCAGCAACTCAGCGCTGATCGACCACGCCGGACCATCCCAGCTGGAGTTGTCGAAAAACGGCTGAAACCAGAGCTGGACCAGCAGGACCTGACGCACATAGCTGATCGCGTTGAACCGCGGCAGATCCTGCCAAGGGACATGGCCGACATGCAAGGTGAAGATCACCCACAGGGCGGCCAGGTGCAGGGTCACCAGATACACCGGCCACACTCGGGCCAGCCGCAGCCAGAGAAAGTGCACAGTGGCGCGGGTCGACCAGGACCCGCCCATTCGGTCGAGGTAGTTCCAGGTCAGCACGAACCCGCTGAGGATGAAGAACAGGTCCACCCCCTGAGCGCCGCAGTTGAGGACCGGCGAGAGTGCGTCGCGGAATCCGGGTACCGCGTCGCGCAGCAACGGGCGGAAATGAAAGAGCACGACCCACACGGCGGCGACGATGCGAAGTCCCGTGAGGGCCTTGATCTCTCCGGTGCGCACAAGAATCTTTCCGTAAAGCCGGTGGTGCGTCATCCACCACGACTGCATCATCACGGGCGTCTGGGAGGTTATCAGCGCAGTCGACCGACCGCGAGCGTCGACCCGGTGTGGCTAGGCCGCAATACGGCAGCATTGCCGCAGGCAGGACACTTGCGCACGGCGGAGTCCGGATGTGTCGAAGCGATCATTCACAGCCGGCGTCAGCGCGTCTAGCGTCGACACCACCACCGCAACCGATCCCGGAGAAGGCCATGCCGCTGTTGTACGTCGACGTCATCGAGGGTCGCGCACCCGCTGAGATTCGGGCGCTGCTGGACGCGATCCACGATGCGGTCGTCGAGGCGTTCGAGGTGCCGCCGCGCGACCGCTACCAAGTGGTGCGCACTCACCCGGCGCACGAGATGGTGGTCTGGGACACCGGCCTGGGGATCGATCGGTCGTCGCGGCTTGTGGTGTTGCATGTGGTGAGCAGGCGCCGTTCGACCGAGATGAAGCGGCGGTTTTTCGAGCTGGTGGCCGCCAATCTCGCCAAACGATGTGGACTGGATTCGGCAGATCTGATCATGTCGATCACCGACAATGGTGACGACGACTGGTCTTTCGGTTACGGCCGAGCGCAGTTCCTGACGGGAGAGCTCACATGAAAACCAGTCTCACCGAGTTCTTCGGTATCGAACACCCGATTGTGTCCGGGCCGATGGCACTGATCTCGGGGGGCAGGCTCGGGCAGCGGTGACGTCGGCGGCGGTCTGGGCCTCATCGGTGGTGGTTACGGCGATTCGGACGCCGCGGAGGATTTCAGGCCGCCGCCATCCTTATCGGCGAGTCGATCGGTCGCATCGACACCGTGTGTCCGGCAGCTGACATCGTTGCGGACGTCGCCGCGAAAGCGGATCGAATCCTGAACCGAACAACAGCAACTGAAAGGCAGGCACCGAAAAGTGGACCTCGCGTCGGTCGATGAATTGCTGACCACCACCCGTTCGGTGCGCAAACGCCTCGACCTGACCAGGCCGGTCAGCCGTCAGGTAATCCTCGAGTGCATCCAGCTCGCGATGCAGGCGCCCACGGCGAGCAACGCGCAAGACTGGCGGTGGCTGGTCATCACCGACGCCGACAAGCGCGCCGCGATCGCCGACATCTACCGCAGCATTGGCGCTGAGTATCTCGCCGGCGCCGCCAAGGACGCGTCCGATCCACAAACCCGACGCGTGTACGCCAGCGCATTCAGCCTGACCGACACGCTGGCCCAGGTTCCCGTGCATGTGATCCCGTGCCTGGAAAACCGGATCGACAACTCCAGCATGCTGACCGCCGCGTCGGCGTGGGCGTCGATCATTCCGGCCGGCTGGAGCTTCTTGCTCGCGCTCCGGTCTCGAGGTCTCGGATCTGTCTGGACGACAATGCATCTCGCCAAGGAGCGGGAAGTGGCCGAGCTGCTCGGGATTCCGCCCACCGTCACACAGGCCGCGCTGTTTCCGGTTGCCTACACGATCGGTACCGATTTTCGGCCGGCCACACGGCCATCCGCCGAGACCGTGACGTTCTGGGATGGCTGGGGGCACAGCTGACTACTGGTCGCCGAAACAGCCCGGAAACATACTTCGAAAATCAATTCTTAGCGAAGTATTAAACGCTGCTCCCAGTGACCTTAGAGAAGGCAATTAGCGTCTCAAAGTGTTGAGGTCATCACTCAACATTGATTTGCCTGAACAGCTTTACCGAACGGGGGCGCTCGAATGAACGAACCGGTGAACACCACAGCCACCTACCTGGCACACCGGCGCGCCGACCGCCCGTTCGAGTGCGGCGGTGCCGCAGTACGGGTGCAGTGTCGCCACCTGGCCACCGTTGTCACGGTCAGCGGTGCAGTCGACACCAACAACGCCGATCGGGTCGGCGACTACGCCAGGCGCTTCATGCTTCCTGACACCCCGTTCGTCCTGGACCTGTCCGGTGTCGATACCTTCGCGCCACAAGCCGTGCGACTTCTGCACGGCGTTGACGCCGCCTGCAGCGCGGCCGCTTTCGAGTGGGCGGTCATCCCCAGCCAGGCGGTCAGCCTGACCCTATTGGTCACCCACGAGGACGCCACCTTCCCCGCCGCGGAGTCGCTGCACGAGGCCCTGCACTACTTCGCCGACGCCACCACGGCGCGCCGTCATCTGCTGCTGCCGCTGCTCCACAAAACCGCTTGACCGCGAAATTCGGCTCGTAAGCGTTTCCGCAAAGCCCGTATGCTGCTATTTGTGATGTCCAAACCAATGTCGGTCGCCGCTGCGGCGCTTTGTGTGCTGGGCTTGGGCGCCTCCGCCGGTCTTGCCAGCGCCGACCCGCCTGCGCCGGCCCCGGCTCCCGCACCGCCGCCCGGGCGTCCGGCCACTCCGGCTGACGGGCCGAAGACGACGATCGATCACGACGGTGTGTTCAACGTGGGCACCGACATCGTGCCTGGCACTTACACCTCGGCCGGTCCGATCGGCACCGGGGTCTGCTACTGGAAGCGGCTCGGTGACGACGCCAAGCAGCCGCTCGACAACGCCATGAGCAAGAAGCCGCAGATCGTCAAGATCGACCCGACCGATAAGACATTCAAGACGGATGGCTGCCAGGCCTGGCAGAAGAACGATGCGGCAGTTCCTGACCCAGGGAAGTCGCCGGAACAGGCCAGTCTCGGGCTGGGCATCCTCAACTCGTTGATCGGCGGAGGCGGAGGTCCACCGCCACCTGCCAGCGCACCGCCGCCGGGCGGCGCTCCCCCGGCTCCCGCGCCGGCAGCGCCCAAGCCCTGATCCAGTCGGGGGGACATCCGCACGGTATGGAGACCGTCGAATACGCCGCCGGTCGACTGGCCGACGTGGTCGGACGGCCTTCGCAACCAACGGTTCTGCTGTGGCACGGGCAACAATCTGATGCACGCGCGTCGGTCCGGCCGCTTGTCGGGCTGCTGTCTGATCTCGGCCTGGGCGTCGTTGCTCCGGACTGGAACTCCAGTGCGGAAGACGGCGGACGCGCCGATCTGCTGAACTCGGTTCTGTTCACCCGCGAGCGAGTGCACGATCCGGACGGTTTGGTGCTTGTCGGTTGGTCGATGGGTGGCGTGGCCGCGGCGGGTCTGACGATTCAGGCACAACAGTTCGGCGTCCAGTTCGCGCATACCGTCTGTCTGGCCGGCGCCTTTATGGTTGCCGACCCGATCTCCGGTAGCGTCCCGGCGACCCAACTGCACGGCGTCGAAGCAGGGTCGCCGTTCACGCTGTTGAACGGCGTATCGGATCGCGTTATCCCGGTCGCGGCGGCCTACGACTTCGCGTCGGCGTTGCGGAACAACGACTGGCCGGTGGAGGTTGTCGAGCTACCTGCCGACCACGGCTCGATCGCCGGCGCGGTGTACGACCCGCTCGCCGGTCGCTACTCCGCTGCCACCGACCCGAAGACCCTAGCCGTCGCTGCTGATGTCGCGGCTCGCATCGCCGACGCCGAACGATCGAGTCGGTGACTGGGTCAGCCAGTCGTGCAGCTTCGCGTACACCGACGGGTGATTCAGCAAGTCGAAATGGTTCAGGCCGCTCAGCGTCAGGCCGTGCTCCGTGTGGAACGGTATCCTGCGTGATTTGCCCTGGCCAGCAGCGCTTTTCGAGCGGACCAGATGATCGCCCGCGATGAGACCGAGCAGTGGCGGCGCGACCGTGGACGCCACGAAGTGATATGTGGCGTGCGTTAGAAACGGTGTCTCCTGGCAGCGGTCCCGCAGAAACTCGTCCGGGTCGGCGTCGCGCCAGTCCTCATCGAGGCACGCGCCGTAGCGCAAATCTTTCACCCCGTCACTGCGGGCATTCAAAAATGCTGCGATAGCGCGGGTTTCGGGCAGCTTGGCCAGAGCCCACGATGCGGCGTTCACCCCTTTCTCTATATCGGCGCCCAGATGCGGCGAGCCCAGGCACACGACGCGACTCACGGCGTCGGTCCATCCGAGTTGCTCCTCGGCGCCGTAATGGCAGGCGCTGCGTGCCACCAATCCACCCATCGAGTGGCCCACCAGGACCAACTCGGTGATGGGTACCGGCCACTGATCGTGCAAAAGGTCGAGTATCCCCGCCAGCGTTCGGCCATTGACCGAGATGTGCAGACCGGTGTTGTACCGCAACATGATCGGGGTGAATCCCAGGTCGGCCTGTAATCGTTTGCCATAGCCGCGGCGGTCATCCCCTTGCCGTGGCTGCCGCGACCACGACCGCTCGGTCAGACACCAGCCATGTACGAACACGACGACTCGGCTGGTCGCGCCGGGAAATGCCGCGGAGAGCGAGTCGGCCGTCAGCGCGACCGACTTGCCTTCGTGCCGAACTATCATCGCGCCGGCAAGCGGGTTCGCGTGATCGGTCAACTTGTCGCCGTAGATGCCGTTGACCGCAGCGATGGCTGCTGCGACGGAATCATTGCGTGACTCCAGGGCCTGGTCGGCCTCATTGCCCCAGACCTCGGCGGCGACGAAGCTTGCGGCGCGCGTTGCACCGCGAAGTCCGCGGTCCACTCCGCCGTAGATCGCCTGCGTCAGCCCGTCGTGGATTACCCGGGTCGGAGTCGCCGCCGGCCCGATGGACTTGAACACGCGTCCGGCGATCCCGGCGTGCATGCCCTGCACCAAGGTGGTCAGCACCGATGAGGCTTCGGCCGCTAATTCGCCAATGGCCTTGATATCGCTACGCTGCATGTCAGCCCCCGTGGGTGAACGCGTGTCAAGATAACTCGACAGCCGTCTAGCTGCTCAAATCCGCGCACTGACGCCGGTTCTGAGCTGTCGGTTTGTCCACTCAGTATACAAACGTTTACTGTAAGTGTCAGTTGTTGCAACGACCAGGCATGACCCGAGCCCTAGGAGCCTTGATGGACGCCACCTTCTCGTTGGAGTTGTCCGATGAAGTGGTGCAGGTACGCGACTGGGTGCACGAGTTCGCCGAGACGGTAATCCGCCCGGCCGCCGCGGAATGGGACGAGCGAGAAGAAACTCCCTGGCCGATCATTCAAGAGGCCGCCAAAGTCGGGCTCTACACGCCGGACTTGTTCGCCCAGATGGCCGGCGAATCATCCGGCCTCGGTATGCCGACGGTGTTCGAGGAAATGTTCTGGGGTGACGCCGGAATCGCGCTGTCCATCATGGCAACTGGCCTGGCTGCGGCCGCTTTGGCCGCCAACGGCACCCCGCAGCAGATCGGCGAGTGGCTGCCGCAGATGTTCGGCAGCCCGGGTGACCCGCAGCTGGCGGCATTCTGCTCCTCTGAGCCGGGCGCCGGCTCGGACGTGGGAGCGGTCCGTGCCCGAGCTCGATACGACGAAGCCGCCGACGAGTGGGTACTCAACGGTACCAAGACGTGGGCGACCAACGGCGGGATCGCCAACGTCCATGTGGTTGTGGCGTCGGTGGAACCCGAGTTGGGCACCCGTGGGCAGGCGACGTTCATCATCCCGCCCGACACCAAGGGTCTCTACCAGGGGCAGAAATTCAAGAAGCACGGCATCCGGGCATCGCACACCGCCGAGGTGGTGCTCGACGATGTCCACATCCCCGGGGAGCTGATCCTCGGCGGCCGGGAGAAGTTCGAGCGCCGGATCGCCAAGATCCGCGAAGGGCATCGCACCTCGAGCCAGGCCGCGATGATGACGTTCGAGCGCACCCGTCCCACGGTAGGCGCGATGGCTCTGGGAATCGCCCGCGCGGCATACGAATACGCGCTTGACTATTCACTGCAGCGCGAACAGTTCGGCCGCAAGATTGCCGAATTCCAAGCCATCGCTTTCAAGTTGGCCGACATGAAGAGTCGCATCGACGCGTCCCGGATGCTGGTCTGGCGGGCCAGTTGGATGCAGCGGAACAACAAGGCGTTCAACTCAGCAGAGGGCTCGATGGCGAAGCTGTACGCCAGCGAGACCGCGGTCTACGTCACTGACGAAGCGATTCAGATCCTCGGCGGCAACGGCTACACCCGCGACTACCCGGTCGAGCGCATGCACCGAGATGCCAAGATCTTCACCATCTTCGAGGGCACCAGCGAGATTCAGCGACTCGTCATCGGCCGGGCGCTGACGGGTCTGCCCATCCGGTGATCGCGGAGCCTGATGCCTTCCGGCTTGACCGAGTAAAGCTGATCGAGCTCGTCGACGTACATCAGATAGTGACAGAGTCTCCGCGCTGGAGCTCGATGATGCGGTCCGCCATCCCATGCTGTTTCATTTCGCCGGTGAAATCAGTGAGTGGTGAGGCGAATACTGTGTAGTCGTCGAAATGGACTGGAATCACTTTCGGCAGGTTGAGCATATCCACCAGTGCAGCGCCTTGGCGTCCGTCCATGGTCACCGTCAGCCCGAAGGGCAGCCGCGATCCTGCCGGTAGCCGGGTGCCGCCCAAATGTAGGACGCCGGCGTCGACCGCCTCGAACCGCAGCGGAATCTCCTTGAGTTCTTCAACCAGCAGAGTGTCGCCCGAGATGTACAGCCGTCGACGTGCCGAACCGTCTGGTGACTCGAAATCCAGCATGGTTCCCATCACTGGCGGCAGCAGCCGATTCACCGGGCGCGGTGCGTGCCGGCCCGGCAGTGCGGTCATCGTCAGGCTGACGTTGTCCGTTCTGATGGTGTGGGACTGCCAGGTGGACATTCCCAGCGCGTTTCCGAACCCCCGATGGCCCAGACGCTTCGCGGCATGCGGAGTGGTGATGACCGGCAGGCTGTGGTCGAGCCCCTTTTGCGCGACGCGGTCCCAGTGGTCGCCGTGCATGTGTGACAACACGATGGCATTCAACGGCGCCAGCTGGTCGATCTGCAGCGCGGGGTTACGGCGGCGTTTGGAGACCAGACCGTATCCCAGGTAGGCGCGCTGCCCCTGATGAAGAAAGTTCGGATCGGTCAACAACGTCAACCCGCCGGCTGAGATCAACGTGGTGGCGTTGCCGATGAAGGTGATGCGGATGTCCACCTACAGCGACTACCCGCAACATCGCCGTTCGATGCGCACCCTTAGTGGGCCGCGGCGTTGGCCACTTCACCGGCACCGTTGAGGGCCTGCTCCTCGTCCCAGCCGTTGACGTGCTCCTCGACCGACTCGACAACTGAAGGCTCGGGCACGAACTCGCCGTCGTCCAGGCCGGCGACCGCTCGGATCGCGGCGATCAGTTGCTGAACCACCGGCGTCTCGGCGTCAGTGGGTGTCGCACCCTGTTCGAGTTCGTCGGGCAGCTCGGGGCGAAGGCCTGCACCGTTGGCGGCTTCGTGCGCCGACAGCTTGGCGTGGGTCCGGGCGTTGTAAAGCTGTTGTCCCAGAGTCGATCCGGGTGCGTCCGCGACACGCTCCATTAAATCGTCGTAGCGGCGTCTGACATCGCTGAGCGCCATCATGACCGTCGGCGTGGATCTGCTGTGGCTTGCCGCTTCGGTCAATGCGGCGCGAAGTTTGCGCATCCCACTGAGGACGATCTCGGCGCGCTTCTGAAACTTCTTGTCTTCCGGAAAAGGCAGTGAATCGATGGCGGCACGGTACATGTGCATCGCCGCGTCGGCGAGATTAACTATGGTTTGCGCTTCACCATCGTGCTTATCGAATTCGGCCATGGCCTCTCAATTCTGTGGTGGTGTCCAGCTCAGGTCCTGACACGACAAGCGTCGACCCGCATCACGATAGTGCTCCCGCTGGTGGCCGGCAGTCCTAACCAACAGAGTGCCAGGCGACGCGATTGGGATATCCGGATTTGGACCCGGGCAGTTCGTGTAACACTGCGTTAATGGTCTACGCAATCGCCCGGCCGAAGCTGGAGGGCAACATCGCGGTCGGTGACGATCGTCAGCTGGGTTTCGCCGAATTCGGTGATCCGCAGGGACGCGCGATGTTCTGGCTGCACGGCACCCCTGGCGCGCGGCGGCAGATCCCGGCCGAGGCCCGGGTCTACGCCGAGGAGAACCACATCAGGCTGATCGGCATCGATCGGCCCGGCATCGGGGCGTCAACGCCCTACCAATACGGCGCGGTCGTCGACTTCGCCGATGATCTGCGCACGGTGGCCGACACACTGGGAATCGACAAGATGGCCGTCATCGGCCTGTCCGGCGGTGGCCCATACACACTGGGCTGCGCGGCGGCGATGCCTGACCGCGTGGTGGCGGTCGGGGTGCTGGGCGGTGTGGCGCCGACGATCGGAGCGGACGCCATCGGTGGCGGGGTGATGGCGCTCGGTTCAGTCATAGCGCCGGTACTCTCCGTCGTCGGATACCCGATTCGGGTGGCGGCGGCCGGGTTGATCAGGTTGATCCGGCCGGTCGCCGAACCGGCCCTCTATCTCTACGCGCGCATCTCCCCCGAAGGCGATCGGCGGCTGCTGGTGCGGCCGGAATTCAAGGCCATGTTCCTCGACGACCTGCTCAACGGTTCCCGCAAACAGCTGTCTGCCCCGTTCGCCGACATCATCGTCTTCGCCAAGGACTGGGGATTCCGACTGGACCAAGTGAAGATCCCGGTCCGCTGGTGGCACGGCGACCGTGATCACATCGTGCCGTTCGCCCACGGGCAACACGTCGTCAGCCGGTTGCCCGACGCGGTGCTGACGACGCTGTCAGGTGAAAGTCATCTCGCCGGGCTGGGTTTCGCCGAGCAGATTCTGCGCACCATGACTGAACTGTGGGACGACATCGAGAAGACCTGATTTCTGTCCGCCCGCACGGTGTTAGATGGTGCGGGTGCCGCGAAATCAGCCGCTCACCGGCGACCAACGCAATTCCTTCATCGCCGCGCTGCTGGGTTGGACGATGGACGCCTTCGACTATTTCCTTGTCGTGCTCGTCTACGCCGACATCGCCAAGACCTTCCATCACACCAAAGCTGAAGTCGCTTTCCTGACCACGGCCACCTTGCTCATGCGCCCGGTGGGCGCACTGCTATTCGGGCTGTGGGCCGACCGGGTCGGCCGGCGACTGCCGCTGATGGTCGACGTGGTGTTCTATTCGACGGTCGGCTTCCTGTGCGCCTTCGCGCCGAACTTCACCGTGCTGGTGATTCTGCGACTGCTGTACGGCATTGGCATGGGCGGCGAATGGGGCCTGGGTGCCGCGCTCGCGATGGAGAAAGTGCCCGCCGAGCGCCGCGGGTTCTTCTCCGGTCTGCTGCAAGAGGGCTACGCATTCGGGTATCTGCTGGCGACAGTGGCGTCACTGCTGGTGATGGACTGGCTGGGGTTGTCGTGGCGCTGGCTGTTCGGGCTGAGTGTCATACCGGCGCTGGTCAGTTTGATCATCCGGTACCGGGTGCAAGAGTCCGAGGTGTGGGAAGCCGAACAGAAGCGAATGCGGCTGACCCAGACCAGAATTCGTGATGTGCTGCGCGACGGCGCCATCGTCCGTCGGTTCATCTATCTGGTACTGCTGATGGCGGCGTTCAACTGGATGAGTCACGGGACCCAGGACGTGTATCCGACGTTCCTGTCGGCCACTCACAACGCCGGCGCGGCGCTCTCACACACCACCGCCAAGACGATCGCGGTGATCTACAACATCGGCGCGATCGCCGGTGGACTGTTGTTCGGCTCGCTCTCGCAGCGGTTCGGCCGCCGCCACACCGTGGTGTTCTGCGCGGTGATGGGGCTGCCTATCGTGCCGCTGTTCGCCTACTCGCACACAGCCGGGATGCTCTGCCTCGGTTCGTTTTTGATGCAATTCGCCGTGCAAGGAGCGTGGGGCGTCATACCGGCGCACCTGACCGAGATGTCACCGGATGCGATCCGCGGCTTCTACCCGGGTGTCACTTATCAGCTAGGCAACCTCATCGCGGCTTTCAATCTGCCCATTCAAGAACGGCTGGCCGAAGCCCACGGGTATCCCTTCGCCCTTGCGGTGACGATCGGACCGGTTCTGATCGCGGTCGCCGTTTTGACGGCGATCGGCAAAGACGCCACCGGAATTCAGTTTGGCACCGAGCGCACCAGCGCAGTCGGTGGTCAATCGGACGAGGCGGGTTCACTCAGCGCTTGACGCAGCATGTGCATCGCCACTGTCGTCGACCGCTCCCGAATGTCGGAGCGGCTGCCCGGCAGCCGAAGCGTCCGCGTCGAGGTCTCGCCGTCAGCCAACGCCACAGTGAAGCAGACTGTGCCCACCGGTTTGTCTTCGGTTCCGCCGTCGGGTCCGGCGACTCCGGTGATCGACACCGCCGTGTCGGCGCCGAAGCGGCGCAGCGCGCCGACGGCCATCGCGTCGGCAACCGGCTCCGACACCGCGCCGTGTTCGTCGATCAGCGCCGGATCGACGCCGAGTAGGTCGGCTTTGGCTTCATTCGAGTAGGCCACCAATCCGCCGGCGAGGTACGCCGACGAACCCGGCCGTTCGGTGAGCCGCGCCGACAGCAGTCCGCCGGTACAGGATTCGGCGGTCGCGATTCGGCGGCCGGTCAGCAACTGAGCAATCTGGTCGTCGATCTGGGCGCCGTCTTCGGAGAAGATCTGCTGCCAGTGCCGGTCCCGGAGGTACTCGCTCAACTGACGGTAGGCGTCGGCGGCGTCGGGTTCGTAGCGGGTGACCATCTCGATCTCCCCGCGCCGCAGACACGTGGTGATCTCCAGGCCCGCGAAACCGGGCACGTCCTGTTCCGCCTCGCGAAGGGTCTCGGCCAGGCCGGATTCCGGCAACCCGAACATCCGGATGGTGTCCTGTCGGTAGACCGTCCGGCCGGCGACGGCCTCCTGAAAAGCGGGCAGCTGCGCCGCGGTTCGCCACATCGGCTGCAGTTCCCGGGGCGGGCCCGGCAGCACCAGTACCGCCGGCTTGCCGGGGACGATCACACCCGGCGCGGTTCCCACCGGGTCCATCACTACCGCCCCGACCGGGACCATGGCCTGTTTGCGGTTGGCGGCGCGCACGGCATCGAAATCCCCGGTCCCTACCCCGACCCGGGACATCAACTTCTTCAGGATCACCGCGATCTTGCTTTCCAGCTCGGCATCCAGCACCAGTTCGCGCTCGCAGAATTGCGCGACGATAGCGACCGTCATGTCATCTGCGGTCGGCCCGAGGCCGCCGCTGGTCACGATGAGGTCCACGCCCTCGTTCGCCAGAAAGCGCAGAGCCGCTTCGATGTCAGCCCCACGGTCACCGCAGATGGTGATGTGGGCGAGTTCAACGCCCAACTCCAATAGCTGATCAGCGATCCACGGTCCATTGCGGTCGGCGACCCGACCAGTCAGAACTTCGGTTCCGGTGACGACAATGCCCGCGCGTGCACTCACTGCTACGACATTAGGCCCGGCGCGGGGCCGCTCGACAAGTGACGCTCCACCGACTCGGTCTTGCTGGTCATCGCGTCGGTGACGCCGGAGCGCCAGTCGGCTTTGATCACCACGCTGACTCGTGTCGAGCGGGCCGCGACTGCCTCGACGGCTTGTTCGACGACGGCCATCACCTGACTCCAGCTGTCGCCTTCGATCACGGTGAACATCGAGTCGGTCTTGTTGGGTAACCCCGATTCCCGGACCACCCTGACCGCGTCGGCGACGATTTCCCCGACACCCTCGCCGACTCCGAGCGGAGTGACCGAGAACGCGACTAATACGGACACCACACGACCCTACTCGCGGCGCGTGGCAGCATCGGGCCATGCGGGTTCTGGTGCAGCGGGTCTCATCGGCGACCGTGACCGTGGACCATTACGTCGTCGGCTCGATCCGGCCGCGAAGCCAGGGCCTGTTGGCGTTCGTCGGGGTCACCCACGGCGACGATGTGGGCAAGAGCCAGAGGCTTGCCGAAAAGCTCTGGCAATTGCGGATTCTCGATGAGCAGAGGTCGGCTTCTGATGTCAACGCGCCGATCATGGTGGTCAGTCAGTTCACCCTGTACGCCGACACCGCCAAGGGTAGACGGCCGTCGTGGAACGCGGCCGCCCCGGGGACGGTCGCCGAGCCGCTGGTCACCGCTCTCGTGCAGGCGTTGCGGGAACTGGGCGCCGATGTACAGACCGGGATCTTCGGTGCCGATATGCAGGTCGAGTTGGTCAACGACGGCCCAGTGACGGTATTGCTGGAGCTGTGAGAGGAAAAGTCGCATGAGCACATCACCGGGTAAGTGGGGCGTGGACCGCTCTGACGACGACAAGTGGGACATCGTCAGCAGCGTCGGATACACCGCGTTGCTGGTCGCGGGATGGCGTGCCTTGCATGCGGCCGGCGACCATCCGCTGGTGCGCGACGACTACGCCAAACATTTCATCGCGGCATCCGCGGACCCGTTTCTCAACGGCGCGCTCGCCGACCCGGGCACGTCGGAAGGTGCGACGGCCTTCCCCCGGCTCTACGGCGTGCAGACGCGGTTCTTCGACGAATTTTTCTCTGACGCCGCCGAGCGGGGTATCCGCCAAGCCGTCATTGTTGCGGCCGGGCTGGACTCGCGAGCGTATCGACTCCCATGGCCAACCGGCACAACGGTATTCGAAATCGACCAGCCGAAAGTCCTTGAGTTCAAAGTGCGGGTGCTTGCGGATCACGCAGCAGAACCCGCGGCCGATCGGCGCGACGTCGCCGCCGACCTACGCGACGACTGGTCACTACCTTTACGGGAAGCGGGCTTTGACGCCGAAGTTCCGACCGCCTGGTCGGTGGAGGGCATTCTGCCGTATTTGACCGGCGACGCCCAAGACACCTTGTTCCGTCGGATCACCGAGTTGTCGGCGCCGGGCAGTCGGCTCGGGATCGGCGCGCTGGGTTCCTGTCTCGACCAGGACCGGCTCGCTGCGCTGGAGGACAGTCACCCGGGCCTGAACCTGTCCGGTGACGTGAACTTCTCCACGCTGACCTACGACGATTCGACGAAAACCAAACCGGCGCAATGGCTCGCCGATCACGGCTGGACGGTCGACCCGGTGCGCACCAACCCTGAACTGCAGCGCGACTACGGCCGGACTCCGTCCCAGGTCGATCAGGATCTCGACGAGATCATGCACTCCGAATACATCACCGCGACGCGCTAGTCGGCCACGACGTATGCGGTGCCTCGTTCCTTTCGCTGCCAGAGGACGCCGTCCGCGGCGGTGACACCCGCCTGGATCAGGTCACGCTTGAGAATTTTTGTGGTCGCCGTCTGCGGAAGCGCAGCGTTGATCCGCACGAACCGGGGCCATGCCTTCGGTGACAAGTCGGACTGGGTGGCCAGGAATTTCTCGAACTCCTCCGGCGTCAACGACTGGCCGTCGTTCAGAACGATGGCTGCCATCACCTGGTCGCCGACCTCGTCGCCCGAAACCCCGTACACCGCAACCTGACTGATCGGCGCCAGCCGTTGCAGGATTCGCTCGATGGGCGCGGCGGCCAGGTTCTCGCCGTCCACCCGCAGCCAGTCCGAGGTGCGGCCGGCCAGGTAGATCCAGCCGTCTGCGTCGCGATAGGCCAGATCGCCGGACCAATACATGCCGTGGCGCATCCGCTCGCCGGTGGCCACCGGATCGTTGTAATAGCCGGCGAACGGACCGGAGCCCTCGGTGTTCACCAATTCCCCGACGGCCTCGTCGAAGTTGGCCAAAGCGCCGTGCTCGTCGAAAATCGCAGGTGCACACTCGATGACGGTCTGCGAATCATAGATGGCCACGCCGGGATAGCCCTTGCCGATGGACCCAGGTGGGGTGCCATCTTCTCGGGTGATGATCACCGCGAACTCGCTGGATCCGAAGCTGTCCACCACCCGGCAGCCGAATCGCCGGGCGAAGTCGTCGATGTCGCGGTCGCTCGCCTCGTTGCCGAACGCGATGCGCAATGTGTTGTCGGCATCGTCGGGACGCTCCGGGGTGGCCAACAGCAGGGCCAGCGGCTTGCCGACGTAGTTAAGGTAGGTGACGCCGTGGCGGCGGACGTCGGCCAGGAATCTCGATGTCGAGAATCGCGCCGGAACCATCGTCGCCCCGCTGCCGACGGCCACTGCCCATCCGGCGGCCACACCATTGGAATGAAACAGCGGCATCGCCAGATAGCACACATCGTCCGCTGTGACGTCGTACTGCCCAATCAGGCTGACGCCGCACATGATCGCCATCACATGCGAGAACCGCACCGCCTTAGGGTCGTCGCTGGTTCCCGAGGTGAATATCATCATCAGGGTGTCATCGAACCCGACTTCGCGGTGCGGGACGAGTGGCGCCGCATCCGCGACCGCGTCGCGATAACGCTCCGCTTCCACCGCGATCACCGTGATGCCATCCAGGTCCAAACCATCCAGCAATGCCCGATGATCAGAATCCACAAGCAGCAGTTGACAATCCGCACGCCGGATGTCGGTCAGCAGTCCGGCGCCGCGCCGGGTGGTGTTGATCCCGCACAGCACGTAGCCGCCTAACGCGGCCGCCGCCATGGAGCGCAGCATCGGCGGTGAATTCGTTAGCAGCGCGCCGACATGCAGCGGCCGGGCGGTGTCGGCGAGCCCGATCAACATCGATGCCTCAGCGGCGGCTTCGGCCAGGTGCTCACGCCAGGTCCAAGTCCGATCGCCGTAGGCCACCGCGCGGGTGTCGTCGTGCATGCGGGACCGCAGTAACTGCTGGACGGTCTCAAACATCGTCACGCTCCGGTCGGTACCGCAACAGCGTGACTCCGGTGTCGGGGATGTCGCAGAACACCGGACCCACTCGCATCCCTATCCGGACGTCGCCCGGGTCGACGTCCACCAGTTCGGTGCTGAATCGGGGCCCGGCGTCCCACTCGACGACCGCGAGAATTTGGGGCACCGCGTCCACCCACGGCGGTCCGGTGGGCCGGCGCGCGATGGTAAACGTGTACACGGTTCCCGCGCCGTCGATCTCGCGCCACTCCAGATCGTCGGCGAGGGTGCCCGGCGCTAGCGTGCGCGGATAAAAAACGTGACGCCCGAGCGATGGCGAATACTGCACCCGGATGCGGTGTTCGGTGAGCGCCTGCCAGAACGGTTGCGAGACCGGGGTGGCTTCGGGAAGTGGTGCTGCTGCGGTCATCTCAGTCACCACCCAGAACGAGTGCGACCTGCTCGCTCATGATGCCGCCGGTGCCGCTCACGAATGCGTGATCGCAGTCGGCGACCTGGGTCTGGTCTGCGCGGCCCATCACCTGCCGCGCTGCGTCGACGACGTGATGCATGCCGCCGGCCATGCCGGCTTGTCCGAACGACAACTGCCCTCCTGCGGTGTTGAGCGGAAAGTCACCGCCGAAGGTGAGGTCTCTCTCGTTGACCCACGCCATGCCTGCGCCCTTGCCGCAGAAGCCGGCATCCTCGAGGGTCATCAGCACGGTGATGGTGTAGCAGTCATACAGCGAGACCATGTCGACATCGGCGGGGCTGAGTCCGGCCATCGCGAATGCCCGCTCCGCAGCGCGGGATACCGGCGTGGTCATGAAGTCTTCGGCGTAGGTCGCGGTTTTGAAGGCGATGTGCTCACCGAAGCCTTTGACCCACACCGGACGGTGACGGCCTCGCCCGGCGACCTCGGCGTTGGCGATCAGCACACCCGTGCCGCCCTGCACCCGCATCACGGTCTCCAACATGTGGATCGGGTCGGCGATCATCGGGCTGGCGAGAACATCGTCGACGGTGATCGGCTTGCCGTGGAACACCGCACCGGGATGCGCGCACGCGTTCGTTCGCTGATCCACCGCGATCTTGGCCAAAGCGGTTGCATCGTAACCGAATTGAGAGCCGTAGCGCTGAGCGATCTGGGCGTAAGGTCCGTTCTGCCCGACGTTGCCGTACGGAATCTCGAACTCGGCCTGCGGTGAGCCGTACTTGTTGCTCGAGGCGCCGTGCCACCCGGGCGCCGACGGAGGTTGCCTGCTTGACGTCGGCAACACCGTGGATCCGGGCACGACCGCGAGCACCGCATCGCACAGCCCGAGTTCGACTGCGGCCGCGGCCCGCCAGACCATCCCGGCGGACGTCGCACCGCCCAGATCCACCCTTTCGCCGAAATTCACCGGCAAGCCCAGGTATTCGGACAGGGTTGCCGGCGCGAACATGTCGGATTCCGCCAGACCGTGGCACACCAGGCCGTTGATCACTTCGGCGCCCACACCTGCGTCGTCGACGACCATCTTGGCCAGCAGCGCGTACTGGTCCAACGTGAACGACGGCGGGCGGGTCTGTCTGCGTTCGGCGGGCAGTTCGGCGATACCGATGATCGCCGCCTCGCCCCGCAGACCGCTCACGACTGATCTCCGCGCAGCGGCAGGGCCACCGTCGCGGTACCGGGCATCAACACGGTGTCGTCGCGTCGACCGGCGATATCCACCTCGACCAGCCCGATATTGCCGTCGGACAACCGCTTTGCGGTCACCGACCCACCGAAGCTCAGTTCCGCACCGGGAAAGGCGATCGCCCGGTTCTGTACGGCGTATCGCACCAGCCGACCGCGTCCACCGATCCAGTCGGTGACGGCCCGGGCCAGCAGCGCAGCCTGCAGCGGGCCTTGCACGATCACGTCGTCGTAGCCCTCCCGCGTTCGCGCCCAGTCTTTGTCGTAGTGAATGCGGTGACCGTTGTACGTCGCGGCGCTGAAGAAGAACAACTGTCGTTCGTCGACCGTCACGGTGAGCGTCGGCAACGCGTCGCCCGGCTGGACGTCGTCGTAGAAGAGCTGTTCGCGGGTCATCACACTCCGTCAGGGTCGGGCGATCATCGATGTCGTTGCCTCGGCGATCAATTCGTCGTGCTGATTGCGGTAGACGGTCCGCCAGGTCACCAGAACGAACCGTCCGGAGCGGCCCTGCTTCTCCACGATCGATTCGATCGTGCGGACCATCTCGATCTCATCGCGGTGGTAGGCGGCGCCGAAAAACGATGTGCTCTCGCCGCCGGCCATCCGCCGGGGCGCACGCGGAAATGCAAGGCTGCCCGACATCGCTCCCGACGAGCCGTCTGGTCGCACCCCGTCTAGTGCGGTGACTCCGAGTACCGCGTACTGCAGGTAGAGCGGCGGGCAGATGATGTCGCGGTAGCCCTGCGCGCGAGCGTATTCGGGGTCGAACCACAGCGGATTGTGATCACCGACCGCAGCCGCCCACCGTTGCCAGTCGCGTCGATTCACTTCCCCGGTCGCGGTGGCGGCGACGGTGCCTACCCGCGACGCCGACTGGTCGTCGATCAGACTCTGCTCGCTCACTCCTGCGCCTCCAGCCACGCCGCGACGACGTCCGCGCCGCCACCCCACGTCGACAGCACCCGCGCCCGCTCGGAGAACAAATGCAGGTCGGTCTCGACGACGTAACCCATGCCGCCATGCAGCTGATGTGCGTCGAGCGTGATGGACTTCGCCGCGGTCGCGGCGTGCATCCGGGCGATCGCCGTCTCCCGGGTTGCGGTGCGGCCCTGCCCGATCCAGAACACCGCCGACTGTGCGGCCAGCCGGGCGGCGGACAACGCGATGTGCATGTTCGCCACCAGATGCTGTGCCGCCTGAAACGACGCGATCGGACGACCGAACTGCTTGCGGGCCAATGTGTATTCCACCGTGCGCTGCAGGACGGCCTCACCGATACCCACGAGGTCCAGCGACAGCAGTGCGATGGCTGCGTTAGCGACGCGGCGAAGGTCTTCGGTGGCCAGTCCCCCGCCGTCGGGACCGGTCAGCACCGCGGACTGATCCGCCACGTCGACGTCGTCGAAGCCGACCCGAAATGCGCGGTGGCCGCCCATCAGGCGCAGCGCGTCGATCCGCACGCCCGGTGCTGTCAACGGCACGACGAAGCCCAGAGTCCGCTCGGTGTCGGCGGCCGACACCACGATGTGGTCGGCGAGATCAGCGTCCGCGACGAAGTCGACGTCACCGTGCAGCCGCCAGCTTCCGTCGGCGACGTGGGCGCGCAGCCTCGGTGCAGTCACGGCGGCGTCACGGCTGCTCCACAACGATGTTGTGGCGCTGCCCTTTCCGGCAGCCAGCGTCGGCAGCCAGGCGGCATGATGGTCCGGGCCGCCGAGCAGCTGAATGGCGAGGGTGGCGTGCAGGGTACTGTGCACGACCGTCGGGCACAGCGCCCGTCCGGCCTCGACACAGAAGATGCCCAGATCGGAGAGCGTGCCGTCG
>Ga0302326_10010145_pt1 | contig 20430 bp, 19 predicted proteins | sample Palsa_T0_3_FD_202264 | JGI IMG/M metagenome (GOLD analysis project Ga0302326, IMG submission 202264) | Peat permafrost microbial communities from Stordalen Mire near Abisko, Sweden - Palsa_T0_3 | ecosystem: Environmental > Terrestrial > Soil > Palsa > Peat permafrost | place: Sweden: Abisko...
GTCGCAGGCGCGCGAACGGGCCGATGATGCACTCAGTTGCGATGCGCGCCCCGTCGATGACGCAGTGCGCGTGTACCACGCTATCCGCGCCGATCTCGCTGTCACGGATCACGCAGCCGGACCCGATGCGCACCCGGTCCCCGAGTGCCACCCGGCCTTCGAACACCACGTTGACGTCGATGAACACATCGCTCCCGTGAGTCAGGGTGCCGCGCACATCCAGGCGCGCCGGGTCCGCGAGCGTTACGCCCGCGCGCAGCAGCTCGCGCGCGATGCGCGCGCGGTACGCCTGCTCGAGTTGCGCCAGCTGCAGCTTGTCATTCGCCCCCAGCACCTCGTCCGTCTCGCTCACCTGCAGCGCCTTGACGGCGATCTTGTCCCTGACCGCAAGCGCGATCACGTCGGTGAGGTAGTACTCGCGCTGCGAATTGTCGGCCCTGAGCTGCGCGAGCCAGCGGCGCAGCAGCCGCGCGGGGGCGGCGAGTACGCCGATATTGCACTCGCGGATCGCGCGCTGCGCCGCGGTGGCCTCCTTCTGCTCGACGATCTTCTGCACCAGGCCGTCGCGGCCGCGCACGATGCGACCGTAACCCTGGGGATCCTGCAGCTGCGCAGTGAGCAGGCTCAGCTGCTTGGGGCCGGCGAGGGAGAGCAGCGCTGCGAGCGTTGCATGAGAGATCAGCGGGACATCGCCGTACAGCACCAGCACGTTATGGTCGTCCGCAATCTGCGGCATCGCCTGCAGCACGGCATGTCCGGTGCCCAGCCGCTCGCTCTGCAGCGTCCAGGTGAGCACCTCATCGGCGAGCGCGGCACGCACGCGCTCGCCGCCATGACCGTACACCACGTGGATGGCGCTCGGCTCAAGCGTGCGGGCGGTGTCGATCACGTGCCTGAGGAGCGGGCGGCCGGCGAGCGGCTGCAGCACCTTCGGCAGAGCCGACTTCATGCGCTTGCCCTCACCGGCAGCGAGGATGACGACCGAGAGCGGTGCGCGTGCTGCCGCCGCGCCGCGCGCTGCGCCGGTGCGCGCTGTAGCGCGCCGCCGGGTCGGCCGCGCAGCGCGCTTACGCATGTCTGGCAGCTGCAGTCATCGCCGCACAGTGTAAGCGGAATGATCGGCGTCGGGGTTGCCCGAGCTCAGCGCCTCGAGCTTCTTGCGCATCAGCGGCCCGAGGTACAGCTGCGGGTTGGAATGAATCTGGTGCTCGGCGTCCTCGCGGCGGGCAATCAGTCCGGCTGCCTTGTGGAAAGCCTCCTCGAGTGAGGCGCTGCCGGGGAGGGAGTCCTTGAGGAACGCCTCGCCGAACCAGGTGAGCTCGCGGTCGTCGTCGCAGCCGAAGGAGCTGTGCCCGGCATCCGCGGCAGTCACGATCGCCGAAGTGTCGCTCTTCAGCGCATCGATGAAGACCCCCGCATAGCAGGCCGACACCACCACCACGCGCCAGCGGATGCCGGAGGCATCCAGCACCACGCGCAGATCGCTCGGGGAGATCTGCGCCAGCGGCAGCGCGCCGTTCTCAACCTCCAGGCCGTCCTGCGAGCCGTGCGAGGTCAGAAACAGCATCAGCACGTCGGTCTCCGGGTGCATGCGCGAGGCGAGCACCTTCAGACTCTGCCCGAGCCCCGAGAGGCTCGCGAGCGGATAGGAGTCGCGGTCACCGACGTCGTTGATCAAAAGCAGCGAGCGCTCCTGCGAGCCGAAGCGCACGCCGAACACCTCGCTCGCAAACTGCGCTTCGCGCCTGAAGACACCCTGGCCGCCATCCCCCGCGAAACCCATGAAATACACACCGGGCCGGCCCGGCTGTGCGGGCTTGATACGCGCCGCGGCGGCGGCGATGCGCGCGGGCTGGTCGTAGAAGAGCGCCTCGGCATCATCCGCATCATTGGCATCGTCGGCCTGGGCGGACTCCTCCGTCACCCACAGCCGCGTGTCGAGATTCAGCGTCCCGATCGCCCACGGCGACACCAGCACCATGAGCAGCGTGATCAGCGCCGGGAGCACGCGCACCGGCCCGTAGGCTGCGCCCAACACCCTGATCACCAGCAGGCACAGGTACACGAGCGCCACGCTGAGCGCGGCGAGCGGGCGTGCGCTCACCGCCTTCACATCGAGCGCCAGCCAGCAGATCGTCAGTACGAACGGGGCAACCGCCAGCAGCGGCACGAGCAGTGCGCGCGTGTCGGCCGCACGGCTCTGGGCGCGCGCGGTGAGCGCGCAGGCCGCCAGGCCGAGCAAGAGATAACACGCCCAGCCGAAGAGGCCATCGAGCGCAAGCGGTGCGTGCGCCTGCGCGTGCAGATAGTCGAGCAGCCCCCACAGGGCCAGGTTCACGAAGAGCAGCCCCGCGAGCTGATCGAAGCCGACGATGAATTGCGCGGGCCATAGGCGGCGCAGCGCGAGGAGCCTCAGGCCGCCCGCAAGGTTGCGCACCAGGGCCGCGAACAAACCGGGCGGTCTCGGCGCGGTTGCCACCGCAAAAGCGGCCGGGCTATCGGGTGAGGGATCCAGTGATCAACCCCGGATCTTGCGCAGGCGCTCGAGTACTTTGAGCTGCGCGACGGCGCGGGCAAGCTCGACCTGTGCCTCGGCGATCGTGATGCGGTCGGTCCTGTGCCTGAGTGCCTCTTCGGCGTTCTGCTTGGCGGCGAGCGCTGCGGCCTCCTCGATGTCCTTGGCGCGCAGCGCGGTGTCGGCGAGCACGGTGACCTTGTTGGGTTGCACCTCGAGCGCGCCGCCGCCGACGTAGAACTGAAGCTCCTGGCCGTCGGGTGTCTGCACGCGTACTTCGCCCGGCTTCAGGAGCGTGAGGAGCGGTGCATGCCGGGGCGCGATGCCGAGGTCCCCCTGGGAGGCGGGCGCGAACACCATGACGGCAGCCCCCGAGAACAGCTCGCCCTCGGCGCTGACGATGTCGACCTGGATGGTGTGTGCTTCGGCCATTACTGCAGCGTCTTTGCCTTGGCGACCGCCTCTTCGATCGCGCCGACCATGTAGAAGGCCTGCTCGGGCAGCGCGTCGAACTCCCCGCTGATAATGCCCTTGAAGCCGCGGATGGTGTCCTTGAGGGAGACGATCTTGCCGTCCTGACCGGTGAACACCTTGGCGACGTTGAAGGGCTGTGACAGGAAGCGCTGCACCTTGCGCGCGCGGTACACGGTGAGCTTGTCCTCTTCCGACAGCTCGTCCATGCCGAGGATCGCGATGATGTCCTGCAGCTCCTTGTAGCGCTGCAGCACCGCCTGCACGCCGCGCGCGGTGTTGTAGTGCTCATCGCCCACCACCAGCGGATCGAGCTGACGGCTGGTGGAGTCGAGCGGATCGACCGCCGGGTAGATACCGAGGGATGCGATCTGGCGCGACAGCACCACGGTGGCGTCGAGGTGCGCGAAGGTCGTGGCGGGGGAGGGATCGGTGAGGTCGTCGGCGGGCACGTATACCGCCTGGATGGAGGTGATCGAGCCCTTCTTGGTCGAGGTGATGCGCTCCTGCAGCACGCCCATCTCCTCGGCAAGCGTCGGCTGGTAGCCGACCGCGGAGGGCATGCGGCCGAGCAGCGCCGACACCTCAACCCCTGCCAGCGTGTAGCGATAGATGTTGTCGATGAAGAACAGCACGTCGCGGCCCTTGCCGCCTGAGTCCGGGCGCGTCTCGTCGCGGAAGTACTCGGCCATGGTGAGCCCGGTGAGTGCCACGCGCAGGCGATTGCCCGGGGGCTCGTTCATCTGGCCGTAAACCATGGCCACCTTGGAGTTGGGCAGGTTGTCCTTGTCGATGACGTTCGACTCGATCATCTCGTGGTAGAAGTCGTTGCCCTCGCGGGTGCGCTCGCCGACGCCTGCGAACACCGACAGGCCGCTGTACTGCTTGGCGATGTTGTTGATGAGCTCGAGCATGTTGACGGTCTTGCCGACGCCCGCGCCCCCGAAGAGACCAACCTTGCCGCCCTTGGCGAACGGCACCAGCAGGTCGATGACCTTGATGCCGGTGACCAGCAGATCCTGGCCGCCGGTCTGTTCGGCGAACGAGGGCGGCGGGCGATGGATCGGCAGGTACTGCGTGGCCTTCACCGGTCCCTGGTTGTCCTGCGGCGTTCCCAGCACGTCCATGATACGCCCGAGCGTGCCCTGGCCTACCGGGACGGAGATCGGCGCGCCGGTCGCAGTCACCGCAAGCCCGCGGCGCAGTCCTTCGGAGGAGCCCATCGCGATGGTGCGTACCACTCCGTCGCCGAGCTGCTGCTGCACCTCGAGGGTCAGTTCCACGTCCTTGAGCTTGAGCGCCTCGTAGATCTTCGGTATGGATTCACGCGGAAACTCGACGTCGATGACGGCACCGATGATCTGAGTAATGTGTCCTTCGACCGTGTTGGCCATGATGTCTTTGTCCTCAAACCGCAGCGGCGCCGCCCACGATCTCCGAAAGCTCCTTCGTGATCGCGGCCTGTCGGGCCTTGTTGTAGATCAGTTGCAATTCGCCGATGAGCTTGCCGGCGTTATCCGTGGCGGACTTCATGGCGACCATGCGCGCGGCCATCTCGGAGGCGACGTTCTCGACCGCGCCGCGGTACACCTGCGACTCGATGTAGCGCATGAGAAGGCCATCGAGGACACCTTCGGCGTCGGGCTCATAGATGTAGTCCCAGTGCTCCTGCAGCCCTTCGGTGTCCAGCGCCTCGATCGGCAGCAGCTGCTCGACCGCCGGTTTCTGCGTCATGGTGTTGACGAACTGCGCGTTCACCAGGAACAACCGATCGAGCGTGCCCTCGCGGTAGGCGTCCAGCATCACCTTGACGACGCCGATCAGATCCTTGACGTGCGGCCGGTCGCCGAGGCCCGTGATGCTCGCGACGATCGGCAACGACAGGCGCCGGAAGAAGGTGACGCCCTTGGTGCCGATGAGGCACAGGCTCACCTGCGCGCCCTTGCCCTGCCATTCGCGCAGCAGCGTGAGGGTCTGCTTGAAGACGTTGGCGTTCAGTCCGCCTGCGAGCCCGCGGTCGGTGGAGATCACGATGATGCCGACGGCCTTCACCTCGCGCGTGCGCAGGAATGGATGGTGGTAGTCCGGGTTCGCCTGCGTCAGGTGGCCGATGACGTTGAGCATCTTCTGCGCGTAGGGGCGCGCCTGCTTCATGCGCTCCTGCGCGCGGCGCATCTTGCTCGTGGCCACCATCTGCATGGCCTTGGTGATCTTCTGAGTGCTTCTGACACTCGCGATCTTGGAGCGGATTTCCTTGGTGCCGGGCATCGCGCGCTGCTTTAGTAGCTGCCGGTGGCCACAAAGTCCTCGATGCACTTCTTGAGCGCCGCCTCGTTCTCCTTGGACAACTTGGGCGTCGCGTTGATGCTCTCGAGGGTCGACTTGTAGTTGCTGTGCGCGAAGCCCTGCAGCGCCGCCTCGAACGCGACGATCTTCTTCAGCTCCACCTTGTCCATGTAGCCGTTGTTGACCGCATAGATCGACAGCGCCATCTCCGCGACCGACATGGGCGCGTACTGCTTCTGCTTCATCATCTCGGTGACGCGCTGGCCGCGCTCGAGCTGGCGGCGCGTGGCCTCATCGAGGTCGGAAGCGAACTGCGAGAAAGCTGCGAGCTCGCGGTACTGGGCGAGCGCCAGACGGATGCCGCCGCCGAGCTTCTTGATGATGTCCGTCTGCGCCGCCCCTCCCACGCGCGAGACCGAGATGCCGGCGTTCATGGCAGGGCGGACGCCGGCGTTGAACAGGTCGGTCTCGAGGAAGATCTGGCCGTCGGTGATCGAGATGACGTTGGTCGGCACGAAGGCGGTCACATCTCCTGCCTGGGTCTCGATGATGGGCAGCCCGGTGAGCGATCCGGTCTTGCCCTTGACCGCCCCCTTGGTGGCCTTCTCGACGTATTCCTCGTTCACCCGTGCGCTGCGCTCGAGCAGGCGCGAGTGCAGGTAGAACACATCTCCCGGGAACGCCTCGCGGCCCGGCGGCCGGCGCAGCAGGAGCGAGATCTGCCGGTAGGCGACGGCCTGCTTGGACAGGTCGTCGTAGATAATGAGTGCATCCTCGCCCCGGTCCATGAAGTACTCGCCCATGGTCACGCCCGAGTAGGCGGCGATGTACTGCAAGGCTGCGGGCGCTGAGGCCGGGGCGGCCACCACCACGGTGTGACCGAGGGCGCCGTGCTCCTCGAGCTTGCGCACGACGTTCGCAATCGTCGACTGCTTCTGGCCAATCGCGACGTAGATGCACTTAATGCCCGAGGACTTCTGGTTGATGATGGTGTCGATGGCAAGCGCGGTCTTGCCGGTCTGGCGGTCCCCGATGATCAGCTCGCGCTGACCGCGGCCGATCGGCACCATCGAGTCGATCGCCTTGTAGCCGGTCTGCACCGGCTGGCTCACCGACTTGCGGTAGATGACCCCTGGCGCCACGCGCTCGATCGGCGCGGTGAGCTTTGCCTTCACCGGGCCCTTGCCATCGATGGGCGCGCCGAGTGAGTCCACGACGCGTCCCAGGAGCTCAGGTCCGACCGGCACCTCGAGAATGCGTCCGGTGGTCTTGACGGTGTCGCCTTCGCTCAGGTGTTTGTACTCGCCCAGCACCACCGCCCCGACCGAGTCCTGCTCGAGATTCAGTGCCAGCCCGAAGGTGTTGCCGGGGAACTCGAGCATCTCCCCGTAGCGCGCATCGGCCAACCCGTGAATGCGGGTGATGCCGTCGGTGACCGATACGATCGAGCCGACGTTGCGTGCCTCGGTAACGGACTTGAACTCCTCGATCCGTTGCCTGATGAGGTCGCTGATCTCGGTTGCTTTGATGGCCATGTGAGTCTCTCTGGTCGAATCCGTAGTGCGGCTACGCGGTCAGCTCGTAGGCGATGCGCTCCAGGCGCGTGCGCAGGGACCCATCGATCACCAGGTCCCCTGCCCGCAGTACCGCCCCGCCGATCAGCGCCGGGTCGATCTGGCAGTGCAGGCGCACGGTGCGCTTCAGGCGCCGCGTGAGCGCGGCCGTGATGGTCTGCTGCTGGGCTTCATCGAGGGCGGCCGCCGAAGTCACGGTGACGTCGGCGACACCCTCGGCGGTATCCTTGAAGGTGTCGAACAGCTCGGAGATCTCCGGCAGGTAGGCCAGGCGGCGGTTGTCGGCGAGGATGTGCACGAAGTTTGCGCCCGGCTGCCCGAGCTTCGGCGCCGCGATGCCGGCGATGAACTGCGCCAGCTGCGCGGGTGTCACGTGCGGGTTGCTCAGCAACGCTGCGACGCGCGGATCCTTCACCACCATCGCTGCGCTCTGCAGGCTCTGCGACCAGGGCGCGAGCTGCTGGTGCGCACTGGCCTCCTCGAAGGCGGCGTGCGCGTAGGGGCGGGCGATGGTGAGCCTGTCTGCCATGGTGCGGCGTTCAGATCTGTGCGGCGAGCTGGTCGAGGAGGTCCGCGTGCGTGCGCGCGTCGATCTCGCGACCCAGGAGCTTGGAGGCCGCACCGACGGCGATGCCGGCGACTTCGCGCCGCAGATCCTCCTTGGCGCGCGTGGTGTCGAGCTCGATCTGCTGGTGTGCGGCCGCCACGATGCGCGCACCTTCCGTGCCCGCCTCGCCCTTGGCCTGCTCGAGCAGCTCGTTGGCGCGATGCTGTGCGTGGTCGATGATCTGGTTGGCGCGCTCGCGCGCCTCGCGCACGATGGCTTCCGCCTTGCTGCGCGCCTCGATGAGCGACTGTTCGCCCTTCTCGCCGGCTGCAATTCCCTGCGCAATTTTCTTATCGCGCTCCTGCATCGGGCCGAGGATCATGGGCCAAACGAATTTCATCGTGAACCAGATGAGCATGATGAACACGAGCATCTGCACGATGAGCGTGAGACCGATATTCACGTTCGTCTCCTTCGGGGGGCGTGCCGCGAAAGTTGCCGCGTCAGTGCGTCAGCCCGGCGGTGAACGGGTTCGCGAAGGTGAAGAACAGCGCAAAGCCGATGCCGATCATGGCGACCGCATCTACCAGCGCTGCGACGATGAACATCTTCACCTGCAGCATCGGAGCCAGCTCCGGCTGCCGTGCGGCACCCTCCAGGAAGCGCCCGCCGAGCAGGCCGAAGCCGATGGCGGTGCCGAGTGCGCCCATGCCGAAGATCATGCCGACGGCAAGCACCGTCATGGCCTGGACGTGTGCGAAGTTCTCCATTTACCTCTCCTGTTAATTTAAATCTACCGTGTGTCAGTGGTGCTCTTGCGCCATGGACAGATAGACGATCGTCAACACCATGAATATGAAGGCCTGCAGCGTAATCACAAGCAGATGGAACACCGCCCAAGCGAAAGCCAGCACGATCTGTATGAGGATCAGCGCCCAGCCGCCGAAGCTCGAGAGCTGCTGCATGCCGTGCAGCGACAGCGATGCGAGCAGCAGGAAGATCATCTCGCCGGCGAACAGGTTGCCGTACAAACGCAGCGAGAGCGAGATGGGACGCGCCAGAAAGGGCACGATCTCCAGTACCAGGTTCGGCAGTACCAGTATCGCCTTCACGATCTTGTTGGAGCTCGTGAACGGCTGCATCGTCAGCTCGCCGATGAAGCCGCCGAGGCCCTTCACCTTGATGCTGTAGTAGATGATGAGCACGAATACCGTCAGGGAGAGCGCGAAGGTGACGTTCAGATCGGTGCTCGGCACGACCTTCAGGTGCTCCACGCCCAGCTGGTGCGCCAGGTACGGCAGCAGGTCGACGGGCAGCACGTCCATCGCATTGAAGAGAAACACCCAGCAGAAGATGGTGAGCGCCAGCGGCGCGATCAGCTTGCTGGTGCCCTGGTAGCTGTCGGTCACGTTCTTGTTGACCGCATCGACCAGCACTTCCACGAACAGCTGGAACTTGCCGGGCTGGCCGGTGGTGGCGCGGCGCGCGGCGAAATAGAACAGGCCGCCGAACAGCAGCGCGAGAGTGATGGAGAAGAAAACGCTGTCGAGATGAATGACCGAAAAGTCCAGGATCCCCTTGGACTCTCTGTTGGACAGAAACGTGAGGTGATGCAGGATGTATTCGTTGGCGCCGCCGGGGGCGTTCTCTGCTGCTGCCATGCTCACTACCCGTACACCCGTCACCTAAGCCCCGCGCCGCACGCTGCCGACACCAGGCAGCGCGCCGATGAGCGCAATCCAATACACCAGAACCGTTGCGATAAACGTGGCGAGCATCGCAAGCGGCGCCACGTGAACCCACTTCAACACGATCACAAACAGCGCGATGACCAGCGCGACCTTCACAGCCTCCCCGAGGTAGAAGGCACTCAGGGCACGCTGCGGGCTGGCGGCCGTACGGCCTGCGAACACCAGGCTTGCCATCGCAAGGCTCCCCAGCGTTGCGATGCCCCCACCCAGCAGCGCCGAGACCGCCGACAGCCGTCCGGCAACCCCGTACGCGCACGCGGCGGCGATCACAGTCACGCCCGCCTGACCCAGCACGACACCGAAGGCCAGCCGTCGCGCCTGAGGCAGCTCGATCACCGACACCTTATATAAGTCCCGTTCGAGGGGCTCAAAAGAGTCGCCTTTTCTTGCGTCTTGAGCGGGCGCAAGCGGCTTAACATTACCTCGGCCGTTCAGTCACTTAGCTGCAGCGGCCAAAAAGCCGCGGGATTATAGAGAGCGCCCGTTCGTGAGTCCACAACGCCCCGCGGGACCAGCACGAGAGCCTGCCGCAGGCGGCCGCTCCCCTAGCTCGGCGCGCCTACTGGATATGCGCGAGGATCCCGTCCAGCTCGTCCAGGGTGTTGTAGCTCACCACGAGCTTGCCCTTGCCACCGCTGCCCTGCTGGATCAGCACGCGCGCGCCGAGCTTTTCGGCCAGCTCCTGCTCCAGGCGCTCGACGTTCGGGTCGCGGGTGCCCGCGCCATTGCCAGCGCCAGCGCCCGGTGGGGATTGCAGCCGCCGCACCAAAGCCTCCGTCTCGCGCACCGACAAGCCCTTGCTGGCCACGAGCCTGCCGACCTCGCTCTGCTGCCGGGGCTGCGCAAGTGCCAGGAGCGCGCGCGCATGACCCATCTCGAGTGAGCGCTTCTCGAGCAGCTCGCAAAGCTCCGGCGGCAGCTCCAGCAGTCGCAACAGGTTAGTGACGCCCGCGCGCGAGCGTCCGACGGCTTCCGCCGCCTGCTGGTGCGTGAGTCCGAACTCACTCACCAGGCGCGACAGCGCGCGTGCCTCTTCCAGAGGATTGAGGTTCTCGCGCTGGATGTTCTCGATGAGCGCCATGGCGATGGCGGCCTGGTCGGGAACGTGGCGGATCACCGCCGGGATCTCGGCAAGGCCCGCCATCTGCGCCGCGCGCCAGCGGCGCTCGCCGGCGATGATTTCGTAGCGCTGCGATTCGCCGCTGCCGGGGGTCACCTCCAGCGGGCGCACCACGATCGGCTGCACGACACCCTGAGCCTTGATGGAGTTGGCAAGCTCCGCGAGCGACTCCGCGCGCATGTCCATGCGCGGCTGGTAGCGGCCGCGCTGCAGCACATCGAGCGGCAGTTTCCTCAGCTCATCCCCCGAAGGCGCGCCGGGCGCCACCGGCGGCGGGCGCGCGCCCAGCAGGTCCGCGAGGCCGCGGCCGAGGGTGGGTTTTCTCTGCATCATCGTGGGACGTCCTCGCGGATCGCGTTATCCGTGTCCACCCCGGCACTGCCTGCGGACGCGTCGAATTCCTCCTCATCGCTCCGGTGCGCTGAACCGTTCTCGCCAGCGCCCGCCGTGCTGTCGTGAACCCCGACGCTCTGCGCGTCCGTGATGGCATTCTCTGCATCCGCAGGCGGCGCAGTGCCGCTCGAGGAGGTGTCAGCCTCCCGCGCCTCGACATCCGGCGACGATTCCACCGGCGACGTTTCTACGGGTGCTGACTCGGGGGCAGGCTCTGCGGATGGCGTTTCTGCGGGTGCTGACTCCGGGGCGGCCTCTGCGGATAGCGCTTCTGCGGATGCTGACTCGGGGGTGGCCTCTGCGGACGGCGTTTCTGCGGATGCTGACTCGGGGGTGGCCTCTGCGGGCGGCGCTTCGACCGAGGCTGACTCGAGAGCTGAGGGCTCGGGGGCCAACTGCGCCGAGGGCGGCTGCGCGGACTCGGGCTCGACTGAGGCCGCCTCGCTCGGGGCGTCTTCTGGCGCGCTGGCCTGGGTCGGGGCCGTCTCAGCCGGCACCGGTGGTGCCTCAACGATGTTCGCTTCCGCCGGGGATGCAGCAGTGGGCTGTGTTTCCGCCGGTGGTGCCTGGGCTTGAGTCTCGACGGAGTGCATTTCGGCCGGCGCTGCATCCACCGGCGGCTCGGCGAGGGTTTGCGCCTCCCCGGGCGAGGCCTGCGCCGCTGCCGCCGCCAACGGCTCCTCGGCGGGCCCGGGCGACTGGGCGAGACCTGCCAGCTCCTCGCGCCGGATCATCTCCCCGGCGAGCGCCAGGTAGGCGAGTGCCCCGCGCGACTCCTTGTCATAGAACAGCACCGGTGTGCCGAACGAGGGCGCCTCCGCCAGACGGATGTTGCGGGGTATGACGGTGCGGAACACCTTGTCGGCAAAGTGGGCGATCAGCTGCGCGCTCACCTCGTTGGCGAGGTTATTGCGCGGGTCGAACATGGTGCGCAGCACCCCCTCGACTGACAGCTCCGGGTTGGCGGCCTCACGGATCTGCTCGACGGTGGACAGCAGCGCAGACAGCCCCTCGAGCGCGTAGTACTCGCACTGCATCGGGATCAGCACACTGTCGGCGGCGACCAGCGCATTGACGGTGAGCATGTTGAGCGCGGGCGGACAGTCGATGAGGATCACATCGAAGTCCTTGCGCTTGGGCTCGAGCGCGTGGCGAAGCTTCGTCTCGCGCCCGATCGGCAGAGCGAGCAGCCGCACTTCTGCTGCGGTCAGGTCCTGGTTTGCGGGCAGCAGCATGAAGCCGCCCTTCTCGACCTGGACCAGCGCATCCGCGAGCGTGAGCTCCCCGAGCAGCACCTCGCAGGCGCTGCGTGTGAGCTGCGACTTGTCGACGCCGCTGCCCATGGTGGCGTTGCCCTGCGGGTCAAGATCCATGAGCAGCACGCGCCGTTTTGTGGCGGCGAGGGATGCGGCGAGATTCACCGCGGTAGTCGTCTTGCCGACACCGCCCTTTTGGTTCGCGATGGCAATGACGCGCTTCATGGGCGACAGTGTACTGCACTGTCGCGCCGGGAAAGACTTCGGTTCCGCTTCGGGCGAGCGTTCAGGCCACGAGCTTGTGGGCTACCCCTAAGCGCTCGCGCGCCATTTCGTCCGCGACCGCGTTCGTGGTGCGCTTCTCGCGCCGGGCGCGCTCGAAGATCTCCGTGAGGCGTGCGGGGATCGCGTGAATGTCCGCGATCACCTGCGCCTCGCTGACCCCGCCCTGGAACTCGCGCGACACGCTGATGATGCCGCCGGCGTTGATGACATAGTCTGGCGCGTAGAGGATCCCGGCCGCCTGCAGTGCCGCACCGTCCTGTCCCTGCGCGAGCTGATTGTTCGCCGCCCCCGCGATAATGCGCGCGCGCAGGCGCGGAATGCTCTGGCTATTGAGCACCGCCCCGAGCGCGCATGGGCACAGCACGTCGACCTCCAGCGCCAGCACCTCATCGACCGGCACCGCGCGCGCGCCGAACTGCTCGCACACCCGCTGCACGACGCCCGCTCGCACGTCCGCGACCGCGAGCTTGGCGCCCTCGGCGGCCAGCAGCGCGCACAGGTGGTAGCCCACCCCGCCCGTACCCTGTACCGCAACCGTCAGGCCCGCTAAGTCCGTCCGCCCCAGCTTGAATCTCACGGCCGCCTTGATCCCCAGGAACACCCCGAGTGCGGTCTTCGGCCCCGGATCCCCGCCTGCCGCGCCAGGGGCGGCACCGAGGCCTGCGACGTAGCGCGTCGCATGCGCAACGTTCGCCATGTCGGCTGTGGTCGTGCCGACGTCCTCGGCGGTGATATATCGGCCCCCGAGCGTCTGGACAAAACGTCCGAACGCCTCGAACAGCTGTGGCGTCTTCGCCTTGCCGGAGTCGCCGATGATGACCGACTTGCCCCCGCCCAGGGGTAGTCCCGCCATCGCGTTCTTGTAGCTCATGCCGCGCGAGAGGCGCAGCACGTCGGCAACCGCCTCAGCGGTGGTGGCGTAGGGCCACATGCGGCAGCCGCCGGCGGCCGGACCGAGCGCCGTGGAATGGATGGCGATGAGGGCGCGCAGACCCGTCGGCGCATCGTGGCCGAAGACCACGAGTTCGTGGCCGTCGAACTCGCACATGTCGAAGATTTCCATGGTGCTTTGCCTGGGCGGCCGGATTTGCCCTTCGAGGATGGCATAAAGGCTACGCGCCGAGACGTGCACAGATCGTCACAAAATTTGCCTTATTCGGGGCTAATATGAAATATTCATGTCACTAAATAGCCATTTAGTGAATCAATCGTGCAGACTGAACTGGACCGCAGTGACCTTCGGATCCTGGACCTGTTGCAGGAGCAGGCAAACCTCTCGGCTGCGGAGATCGCCGAGCGCCTGAGCCTCACCACCTCGACGTGCTGGCGGCGCATCGGGCGGCTCGAGGAACTCGGCGTCATCAAAAAGCGCGTCGCGCTCCTGGATCGCGAAAAGCTCGGGCTGTCGGTGCTGGTGTTCTCGCACGTGAAGGTCGCCGGCCACGGCCGCGAGGCGCTGCTGCGCTTCGAGCAGGCGGTGCGCGCGCACCCGGAGATCCTCGAGTGCTACACCATGATGGGCGAGACGGACTTCCTGCTGCGCATCGTGTGCCGCGATATCAAGGCGTACGAGGCGTTCTTCCTCGACCACCTGTCGCGCTTCCCCGGCGTGCAGTCGGTCAACTCCTCGATTGCGCTCGCGGTCATCAAGGAGACGAGCGCGCTGCCCGTGCTGCCTTGACCGAGCCACCGGGGGCATCTGGAGAGAACTCGCGATCGTGCTCGCCCGCAACCGGCGGAGGATCCAGTCCGGCGACGGACACGATCTGCTGCGTGTTGATGAAGGGAGCCTTGCGCTCGTGCGCGAGCGCGCGCCGCCGGCTCATGCGCCAGAGGTTGTAGAGGCTCAGCCCTGCGGTGAGTGTCGCCAGCGTCCCGAAGTAGGCGCTCGGTCCGAAGGCGCCGATGAGGCTCCCGGCCAGCACCGGACCTGCCGCCGCCGCCGTGCCGTTGATCAGCAGCAGTGCGCTGCTTGCGGCCACCATCTGCGTGGGCTCGAGCTGGTCGTTCACGTGCGAGACCGCCAGGGAATAGAGCGTCAGCGCCGCTCCGCTGAAGAGCGCGCTCAGCAGCAGGAACAGCGCCCGAGGCAGGGGCCCGGCGAACACGATGCCGGCCGCCACCAGCGTCGCCAAGAGGCACGCCCCGCCGAGCACCGTGCGCCGATCCACCCGATCGGACAGTCGGCCGACCGGGTATTGGGTGAGCACCGCGGCGAAAATGCTGGCCGCCATGAACTCGGCAACCGCGTGGGTCGTCTGCCCGCTCAGGCGCGCGTAGACCGGGCCCATGGAAAAGATGATCGAGGAGATCATTCCGGAGACCGCAACCGCCACCACCCCGAGCGGGGAATTGCGGTACAGATCCCGATAGCGCACCCGGTGCGCTACGGCCGCCTCCGGGGTCTGCTGCGCGGAGGCGAGGATCGGCACCATCGCCAGGGAGATCAGGCCCGAGACCAGCATGAAGGGGGTGGCCGACTGCGGACTGGACAGGATCAGGAGAAACTGGGCTGAGCCCAGGCCGATGTACAGAACCAGCATGTACACCGCGAGCAGCCGGCCGCGATTGCTGCGGCTCGCGCGATGGTTGAGCCAGCTCTCGGCCACGACGTAAATGCCGGCGAAGCACACCCCCGAGAGCAGACGCATCGCCCCCCAGGGCACCGGATGCACCCAGGAGGCCTGCACCAGAACCGCAACGGAGGCGAGCGCTGCGAGGGCTGCAAACGCCCGCACGTGCCCGACCCGCCGCAGCAGCCGCGGCGCGAGCCGGGTGCCGCTTAAGTACCCCACGTAGTAGCAGGACATCACAAGCCCGGTGACCGGGGTGGGGAACCCCTCGAGCGTGGCGCGCACCCCGAGGAGCGTGCTTTGCAGACCCGCCCCGAGCATGAGGATCCCCATGCCCAGGAGCAGCGGCCAGGTAGCGGCGATCGAATTAAGTGGCATCGAGGGTCGCAGACTTTACTCGCGCCGCAACACGATAACGCAGCGCGCGGCATCGAGCCCGGGGATGGCGAGCTCGCGCGAGCCGCTCAGGCGCCAGGATGCCGGCAGCGCTGCGAGCTCTGCCTGCGGCCATTTGCCCTTCATCGCCAGCACCCGGGTCTCTGCGCCGCACAGCGGCGCGATGCTCGCGAGCATCTGCGGGAGCGGGGCGAACGCGCGCGCCACCACGGTATCGAAGGCTTCCTCGACCTGCATCTTCTCGGTCCGTTCATTCACCGCGGTCACATTGGCAAGTCCGAGCAGCTGCGCGGCGTGGGACACGAAACGGATCTTCTTGGCGGTGGAGTCGATGAGCGTGAACTGTCGCCCCGGGTTGCACAGCGCCAGCGGCAGGCCGGGGAAGCCCGCGCCGGTGCCTGCATCCGCGATGCGCGCGCCGTACAGGTCGGGGTGCACGGCGAGGCTGTCGAGCAGGTGGTGCGTGATCATCCCTGCGGGCGTCTTGATCCCGGTCAGGTTGTAGCGGGCGTTCCAGGCGGCGAGCTCCTCAAGCAGCCGCAGGAGGCGCGCGGCATCCGCTTCGCTCAGGGCTACCCCCAGACTCGCGGCGTCGCGCACCAGTGACTCGACCCCGGACAACGCACTCTCCTTGAGCCACGGCACGCGCGATTGATCATACTCGCAGGCCGTGAGGCTCCTGCTGGTAGAAGACGACGCCATGATCGGCGAGGCGATCCGCGCCGGACTGAAGCGCGAGGGATTCGCCATCGACTGGGTGCACGAGGCGGGCACGGCCGCCCAGGTTCTGCGTACCGAGCCATTCGAGCTGCTGCTGCTCGATCTGGGGCTGCCGGGAAGCGATGGCCTGACGCTGCTCAAGTCACTGCGTGCACGCGGCGCGGCGCTGCCGGTCCTCATCATTACGGCGCGCGATGCCGTCTCCGACCGCGTGGCAGGCCTGGATGCGGGTGCGGACGATTATCTCATCAAGCCCTTCGACCTGGATGAGCTCGCGGCGCGCATCCGTGCGCTGCTGCGGCGCAAGTCCGGGCGCAGCTCTGGAAGCTTGACACACCTCGACGTGGAGCTCGATCCCGCATCGCATCGCGTCACCCAGGGCGGAGTGGAGGTGGCGCTCTCGCCGCGCGAGTTCGCGCTGCTGGAGCTGCTGCTCGAGCGTCCGGGCACGATCCTCTCGCGTGCCCAGATCGAGGAGCGTCTCTACGGCTGGGGCGAGGAGGTGGAGAGCAACGCGGTGGAGGTTCACATCCACGGCCTGCGCCGCAAGCTCGGCGCGCAATTCATCCTGACGGTGCGCGGTGTCGGCTACCGGGTGAGGCCGGGAGCATGAGCTCGCTCAAGGCGCGGCTGCTTCTGTGGCTGCTCGCCGGGGTGGCCTTCGTCGGGGTGGGCGGCGGCTGGATGGTCTATCGCAACGCGCTCACCGAGGCGGACGCGTTCTTCGACTACCACCTGCGCGAGACGGCGCTCATCCTGCGTGATCAGCCGGTCGAGTACCTGCTGGCGCCGCAGCTGCCGAGCGCGGACGCCTCCTATGATTTCGTGGTGCAGGTCTGGTCGCTCGACGGCGTACGCGTTTATCTGTCGCGGCCGCACGCGGTACTGCCGGAAGTCACCACGCTCGGCTTCGCCACCGTCGCCACCAGCGAGGGGCGCTGGCGGGTGTTCGGCGTGCAGGCCCTGACGCGCGTCATCCAGGTGGCCCAGCCGATGAAGATACGCGAGCAGCGCGCCGCGGAGCTGGCGCTGCAGACGCTCAAGCCCTTCGCACTGCTCGTGCCGGTGCTCGTGCTGTTCATCTGGTTCGCCGTCGGGCATGCGCTCGAGCCGCTTAAAGGGCTGACGGCGCTGTTGCAGGCGCGGCGCGTCGATGCTTTCGAAGCGCTCCCCGAGACAAAACTGCCCGAGGAGGTGCAGCCGCTGGTGCTCGCGCTGAACAAGCTGCTCATGCGCCTCAAGGGCGCACTCGAGCGCGAGCGCGCGTTCATGGCGGACGCCGCGCACGAGCTGCGCACCCCGCTCACGGCGCTGCACCTGCAGATGGGCATGCTGGCGCGCGCGAGCGATGAGGCCGAGCGGGCGGCGGCCATGAGTACGCTCTCGGCGGGCGTGCAGCGCGCCATCCGCCTGGTGGAGCAGATGCTGGCACTCGCCCGGCAGGAGCCGCGCGCGCCGGTGGCACACATGCCGGTACGCCTGGACGATGTGGCGCGCGAGATCGTCGCGGAGCTGGTGCCGCTTGCCGATGCCGGTGGCATCGATCTGGGCGTGGCGGCCGCGCAAGCCGTCAGCGTGCAGGCTGACCCGGAGGGATTGCGCACGCTGCTGCGCAACCTTGTGGACAACGCGGTGCGCTACACGCCCCGTGGCGGGCGTGTGGACGTGAGCGTCGTCGGTGCATCCGCCGGCGGTGACAGCGGCGCTCAGCTCATGGTGACCGATGACGGTCCGGGCATCTCAGCGGCCGACCGCGCGCGGGTGTTCGACCGCTTCTATCGCCGTGCCGGCGCCGCCCAGACCGGGAGCGGCCTCGGCCTGGCGATCGTTAAGGCGATCGCCGATGCGCACAACGCCACGGTCACACTGGCCGAGGCGAGTGGCGGGCGGGGGCTCGCAGTCACGGTGACATTCCCTGCGGGGCAGGCACGCAGCGCCTGAGATCCGGCAGCTCTGGCTGAAAGCCCCCGGTGCCCCTCAGTGCGCGAGCTTCTGCAGGAAGCTCGCCGCGGTCAGCAGATACAGGTCCACGTTGGCCTTCTTCCTGAACCCGTGGCCCTCGTCCTTGGCGAGCAGGTACCAGACCTCCCCGCCATTTGAGCGCACGCGCCACACCAGCTGCTCGGATTCCGACACCGGCACGCGCGGATCGTTGAGTCCGGCGACCACCAGCAGCGGCTTCTTGATGCGGCTGGCGTTGGTGAGCGGGGAGATGCGGTCGAGGAATATGCGCATGGCTTCGATGCGCTCATCGCCATATTCGGCGCGGCGCAGGTCCTGCCGGTAGGGTGCGGTGTTGCGCAGGAAGGTCACGAAGTTGCTGATGCCCACCAGGTCGATGCCCCCGCGCAACCGCTCCCCGTAGGTGACGAGCGAGGCGAGCGCCATGTAGCCGCCGTAGGAGCCGCCCATCACGGCCACGTGCTCGCGATCGAAGCCCGGCTGCACGCCGATCCATACCAGGAGCGAGCCGATGTCGCGCACCGCATCCTCGCGCAGCACACCGTTGTCGAGCGCCATGAAGGTCTTGCCGTAGCCGGAGGAGCCGCGCACGTTGGGAGCGATCACCGCGTAGCCAAGCTCATTCACGAGGAACTGCACGAACGGATCCCACCCCGGGCGATACTGCGATTCCGGTCCGCCGTGAATCTCGATCACCACCGGGCAGGGTGCCGCGCTCCTCGGACGGTAGACGTACGCCGACAGCATGCGCGGATGGCCGCCGACGCGGTCCCAGGTCGGATAGTGCACAAGCTCCGGCGCCACGATGGTGTTGGTATCGATCGGCCCTGCCTCGCTCCCGGTCCAGCGCGTCACATCGCCGTGCTCGACGTCATAGACATACACATCCCGCGGCGCAGTCGCACCGTCCGCCGACATCGCCAGCTTGTGTCCCGTGCGATCGAAGCGCGGGTTGCCGATGCGTCCCTCGGGCAGCCCGACCGGGTCGAGCCGTGCCTTGCTCAGGGTGTCAAGAACGGTGAGGCGGCTGCGGCCGTCCTCGTTGAGCACGTAGGCGATGTAGCGCCCGTCGCTGCTGACATCGAAGTCCTCGACGTCCCAGCCGGCATCGGGCGTGAGATTGCGGTTCTCGTGGCTGATCGGGTCCTTGTACTTGAGCTGCGAGAACTCCCCGTCCTCGTCGGTCAGCACGTACACGCCGTGTCCGCCGGGGGCGAAGCGCGCCGTGCGGATGCCGGCTTTCTGCGGCTTGTCATCGAGCGGTGTAAGGGCGCCGCTGGCAACATCGGCAAGATACAGGTAGCTCTCGGTGATCGAGAGGTATCGCCACACCAGGAGCTTGGTGTCATCGCTCGACCAGTCGAGCGGGTACCAGGTGTCCTTGTGGCCCCCGACCAGCAGCTGCGGAGCGGCCCCTGCGCTCACATCGGTCACGTAGACATCGTAACTGAGCCCGTCGCGCTCGTTGCCGTAGAAGGCGAGGCGCTTGCCGTCGTGCGCCCACACGGTGCTGCCGTGAATGAACGCGCCGTGGGTGAGCGCCCGTGCCGGAGCGCTGCCGATCTGGTAGTACACCTGCGCGTTCTCATCGCCCGCCTGGTCCATGAGGAACGCAAATCCGTTGCCGAGCTTGGCCGCGCGCGCCCACTCGATCGGGTCGGGGTAGAAGGTGAGCTGCTCACGTGTGCCGAGGGGGGTGCGCACCTGGTGCAGCTGCTCGCTGTCGCCGAAGCGCGTCGCGATCAGCATGCTCCCGTCGGCCATCCAGTCGAGAAAAGTGGCGCCGCGCGACTGTTGATAACGCTGCAGCGTCGCTGCCAGCGCCGGATTGGGCGCCGGCACACCGTCGAAGACCAGGTCCCCGCGCTCGCGGTGTTGGGCGGCCGGCATCTGCTGGGCGAGGCAGGCGGAGGCGGCGAGCAGCAGCCAGGCGAGCCCCGCGCACGCGCCGCGTACGGCGGAGCCGCAGTCGTGTTCGGTCATGCCTCTAAGCTAGCGTACGAGTTACGATGTGTACATCGATACGCCTCACGGAGGCGACGTTCCCTTGCAGCCGACACTCTATCGCCACCCCGACGGCATCACCGCCATCGACACCGAGTACGTCCACCCGGGGCATGCGGCCGCGCATCTGATCGTCGATGCCGGGCGCGCGGCGTTCGTCGATGTGGGCACGAACCACTCCGTTGCGTATCTGCTGGCCGCGCTCGGTGAGCTCGGTGTGGCGCGCACGGCGGTGGACTATCTGCTGCTCACCCACGTGCACCTGGATCACGCCGGCGGCGCCGGCGCGCTGATGCGCGAGCTCCCCAACGCCACAGCGCTCCTGCACCCGCGCGGCGCGCCGCACATGATCGATCCCGCGAAGCTGATCGCCGGATCAAAGGCGGTCTACGGCGAGGAGCGATTCGGCAAGCTCTATGGGGAGCTGGTGCCGATCCCGCAGGACAGGGTGCGCGTGGTCGGCGACGGGGAGCGCATGCAGCTCGGGGCTCGCACGCTCGAGCTCATACATACCCCGGGGCACGCGCTGCATCACTACGCGGTGATCGACGCCGCCCACCGCAGCGTCTTCCCGGGC
>Ga0302326_10010146_pt1 | contig 20430 bp, 17 predicted proteins | sample Palsa_T0_3_FD_202264 | JGI IMG/M metagenome (GOLD analysis project Ga0302326, IMG submission 202264) | Peat permafrost microbial communities from Stordalen Mire near Abisko, Sweden - Palsa_T0_3 | ecosystem: Environmental > Terrestrial > Soil > Palsa > Peat permafrost | place: Sweden: Abisko...
AGGCTCGGGCTCCTTGTCGGCTAGATTGCGCTTCTGCTCCTTGTCGGACTTGAAGTCGGTCTCGTACCAGCCCGCTCCCTTCAAGCGAAACACCGGCGCCGATACGAGCTTCTTCAGCGCGTTCTTGCCGCATGACGGGCATTTTTTCAGGGGTGCATCGGAGACCTTCTGCATGACCTCTTTGTAGAACTTGCAGTTCGCGCACTCGTACTCGTAAAACGGCATGGAGCCTCCTCGGAATTAAACGCAGCTTAAGCTAATCGAGCGCCGCTCACGCAGCGACTTGCTTGAACATCAGCGCTCCATCGCGAACGCTGACCCGGATACGGGTCCCCGGCAAGAATTCACCCTTCAGGATCCGCTGCGCGAGCGGGTTCTCGATCTGCTGCTGGATTGCGCGCTTCAGCGGCCGTGCGCCATACACCGGGTCAAAGCCCGCCTCACCGATGAGGTCGCGAGCCTGATCATCGAGCTCAAGACTCATGTCGCGCTCCAGGAGCCGGGCGCGCAGGTAGCCGAGCTGAATGTCGACGATGGCCCGGATCTGCGGCGTGCCGAGCGGGTGGAACACCACGATATCGTCGATGCGGTTCACGAACTCGGGGCGGAAACTCTTCTGCACGATTTCCATCACCGCGCTCTTCATGCGCGCGTAGTTGCCTTCGCCTGCGTATTCCAGAATCACCTCCGAGCCTAGGTTCGACGTCATGATGATGACGGTGTTGCGAAAATCGACCGTGCGTCCCTGGCCATCGGTGAGGCGTCCGTCATCGAGCACCTGCAAGAGCACGTTGAAGACATCCGGGTGAGCCTTCTCGATCTCATCCAGGAGTATCACGGCATAGGGGCGTCGGCGCACCGCCTCGGTGAGATAGCCGCCCTCCTCGTAACCGACGTAGCCCGGGGGGGCACCGATCAGGCGCGCCACCGAATGCTTCTCCATGAACTCCGACATGTCGATGCGCACCATCGACTCCTCGGTGTCGAAGAGAAACTCGGCAAGCGCCCTTGCCAGTTCCGTCTTGCCTACACCCGTCGGCCCGAGGAACAGGAAGGAGCCATTCGGGCGGCGCGGATCGGCGAGTCCTGCGCGCGAGCGGCGAATGGCATTCGCGACGATGCGCACCGCCTCCTCCTGGCCGACGACGCGCCGTCCGAGCGCCTCCTCCATGCGCAGGAGCTTCTCTTTCTCTCCTTCGAGCATCTTTGAAACCGGGATGCCGGTCCATTTGGAGACGACCTCGGCGATTTCCTCCTCGGTGACCTGGTTCCTGACCAGGCGCGGGCTTTCCTTCTGCTCGGCCGCGACGGCATCGGCAAGCCTCTTCTCAAGCTCCGGGATGCGGCCATACTGCAGCTCCGCCATGCGCCCGAGATCTCCCGCGCGGCGAGCGGTGTCGAGCTCGATGCGCACGCGCTCGAGTTCCGCGCGAATATGCGCAGCCCCCTGCAAAGAGGCCTTCTCGGACTTCCACACCTCCTCGAGATCCGCAGACTCGCGCTCCAGAGCGTGCAAGGACTCCTCGAGCATCTTCAAGCGCTTGCGCGAAGCGTCGTCATGCTCCTTCTTCAGCGCCTCCTGTTCTATCTTCAGCTGAATGATGCGTCGATCGAGCCGATCGAGCGCCTCGGGCTTGGAGTCGATTTCCATGCGGATGCGCGCCGCGGCCTCGTCGATGAGGTCGATGGCCTTGTCCGGTAGCTGACGGTCGGCGATGTAGCGGTGTGAGAGCGTTGCCGCAGCGACGATCGCAGGGTCGGTGATCTCGACTTTGTGGTGAACTTCATAGCGCTCCTTCAACCCGCGCAGGATTGCGATGGTGTCCTCCACCGAGGGCTCATCGACCAGCACCTTCTGAAAGCGCCGCTCGAGGGCCGCGTCCTTCTCGATGTATTTGCGGTACTCGTCGAGCGTCGTCGCGCCGACACAGTGCAGCTCCCCGCGCGCCAGAGCCGGCTTCAACATGTTGCCCGCGTCGAGCGCGCCGTCCGCCTTGCCCGCGCCGACGACGGTGTGCAGCTCGTCAATGAAGAGGATGATCTGGCCTTCCTGCTTGGCAAGATCATTGAGCACGCCCTTCAGGCGCTCTTCAAATTCGCCACGGAATTTGGCGCCGGCGATGAGCGAGCCCATGTCGAGCGCAAGAATGCGCTTGTTCTTGAGCCCATCGGGCACCTCGGCATTGATGATCCGCTGTGCAAGTCCCTCGACGATTGCGGTCTTGCCCACGCCCGGCTCGCCGATGAGGACGGGATTGTTCTTGGTGCGCCGTGCCAAAACCTGGATGGTGCGGCGGATTTCCTCATCGCGCCCGATCACCGGATCAAGCTTTCCTGAGGCTGCGCGCGCCGTCAGATCGACGGTGTATTTCTCAAGCGCACCGCGCTGCTCCTCCGCATTGGGATCGGAGACGGTTTCCCCGCCGCGCACTTCGTCGATCGCCTTCTCGACCGCGCCCCGCACCACGCCGCAGTCCTTGAGGACGCGCGCTAGCGGCCCTTTATCTTCGAAGGCTGCAAGCACAAAGAGCTCGCTCGAGATGTACTGATCGCCGCGCTTTTGCGCAAGTTTGTCGGTGACGTTCAGCAGGCGCGTCAGATCATTCGAGATATGGATGTCGCCCGGCGTACCTTCGACCTTCGGCAGCTTATCGAGCAACGCCCCCAACTCGGAGCGCAGCTTATTGACGTCGGCTCCCGCCTTCAGGAGCAGCGGCCGCACGGTGCCCCCGCTGCTGTCGAGCAGCGCCAGCATCACATGGGCAGGCTCGAGAATCTGATGGTCGCGCCCGAGCGCAAGCGACTGCGCATCGGCGAGCGCCGCCTGAAATTTGGCCGTGAGCTTGTCCTGTCGCATTGATCACCTCAACTAATCAGTCGCGTCCGATCCAGGCGATGAGCCCAATGCCTAAGCTGATGAGCAGTACCTGAGTAACGCTTGCCTCCACGTCCGCACGGCGGTGCAGACCGGGAATGAGATCCGCCATGGCCACGTAGAGAAGACTCGCCGCCGCGATTGCGACGGCGTACGGCAGTACGCCCAGCGCCTCGCCAAGTGCGAAATACGCCAGGGTGCCGCCCAGAATGGATGTAAGGCTCGAGAGCAGATTTAACAAGAGCGCACGGCCGCGCGACATGCCCGAATTCAGAAGCACGGCAAAGCTTCCGACCTCCTGCGGGATCTCGTGCACGATGACGGCGATGCCCGTGACCATCCCGAGCTGCGTACTCGTCATGAAGGCGGCCGCAATCAGCACCCCGTCGAGGGCGTTGTGGATGCCATCTCCCAGGAGCACCACCATGGCGGAGGCCTTGTCGCGCTGCAGCTGCAGCGCGCCATGGTCGTGAAACTCCCCCTCGTGCGAATGCCGCCACAGCATGAGCTTCTCGAGGATGAAGAAGATGAGGATGCCCGCCGTGACCGCAAGTCCGACGGCTTCCCCGTGCGCGGGGCCGGCGCGCTCGAGCGCCTCGGGAAGAAGCCCGAGGAGCGCCGCGCCCAGAAGTGCTCCCGTCGCAAAGCTCACAAGATGCGGCAGGAATCGGCTGCGGGTCGCCGCCGGCAAGAGGAGCACGCCTCCCGCGACGGCGGCACTCGCAATGCCGCCCAGGGTCGTGAAGGCGAGGATCGAGGCTATGACGCTCAAGCGCTTCTACTTTTTCTTGCCGGCCGCAAATCGTAGCACGCCGCATCAAGGCCGCCCCGGCGTAGCGGCGAGCCAGATGAGCGCGGCCATGCGGCCGCAACGGCCGTCGCGGCGGTAGGAGTAGAAGCGCTCACGATCCGCATGCGTACATACGCCGCCACCAAACACCGCGGACACCGCAAGTGCCGCCAGGCGCTGGCGCGCAAGCTCGAAGAGGTCGCATTGGAAGCGGCCGCGCGCATTTGCCGCGAAGGCAACCGCCGCGCGCGCATCCTGCTCGAGGAAGGCCGCGCGCACCTCCGCGCCGACCTCGAAGGCGAGCGGACCGATGGCAGGGCCGAGCCAGGCCAGGAGCTCAGGGCCCGGCGCGCCCAAGGCGCGCACCGTCGCCTCGAGCACGCCGCTTGCAAGTCCCCGCCAGCCGCAGTGGACCGCAGCCACCGCCGCTCCCGAGCGCAGCGCCAAGAGGACGGGCAGGCAGTCGGCCACCTGAACCGCACAGACGCGTCCTGCGACGCGGGTGAAGGCGGCGTCCGCGCGGGCCGTTGCAATCATGTCATCAAGGTCGGCGACCTCTTTGCCGTGAACCTGCTCGAGCCAGGCGGGCTCGCCGGGGAGTGCCAGGTGCCGGAAGATGCGCCGGCGGTTCTCATCCACCGCCCGGGCCTGATCCCCCACGTGAGCGCCGACATTAAGAGAATCAAACGGCGGCAGGCTCACGCCTCCGGTGCGCAGTGTGAAGGCGGCTCGCACACACTCGGGCGCAGGCCAATCGGGCGTGAGATAGGACAGGGCCGTCACGATTCGGCTTCAAGGGCCGCCACGAGCGTAGCGAGATCCGCGGGAAGCGGGGCTTCGAAGGTGAGCTCCGCGCCGCTTGCAGGATGGGTAAATCCCAATCGAGCCGCATGTAACGCCTGGCGCTTGAATCCGCTCAGCACCGACAGCACAGCGGGGCTCGCCCCCGCGGGCAGCCGGCGCCGCCCGCCGTAGAGCGGATCCCCGACCAGTGGATAGCCGAGGTGCGCCAGGTGCACGCGGATCTGGTGGGTGCGTCCCGTCTCGAGCTCGACGCTCACGAGGGTATGCGCGCGCAGGCGGCGCAGGATGCGAAAATGAGTGACGGCGGCGCGCCCATCGGCGCGCACGGTCATCCGGGTGCGCAGGCTCCTGTGCCGGCCGATGGGCTGATCGACCGTTCCCCCGCCCGTCATGACGCCCGCGCACAGCGCCACATAGCCGCGGCGAATCTGCCGGGCGGCGAGCTGAGCCACGAGCGCCGTGTGCGCCTCGGGCGTGCGCGCCACGATGAGAAGCCCGCTCGTATCCTTGTCGAGCCGGTGCACGATGCCGGCGCGCGGCACGCGGGCGAGCCCCGGATCAAAGGCGAGCAGCCCATTCTGCAGGGTATGGCGCGCATTGCCGGCTCCCGGGTGCACCACGAGCCCCGCGGGCTTATTGATCACGATGAGGTCGCGATCGCCAAAGATCACCTCGAGGCTCATCGCGTCGGCGGTGACTTTGCCCACGGCGGCGATGCGCGCCTGGATGTGCACGACCTCCTCGCCGCGCACGAGATCGCGGGTGCGCGGCAAGCGCCCGTCAAGCGTGACCGCACCGGCGCGGATCCACCCCTGCAGACGCGCGCGGCTGTACTGCGGCAGCACTTTGGCGAGCGCCGCATCGAGGCGCAGCCCCGCAAGACCTGCCGGCAGCGCGAGCACGTGGGTGCGGAACTCCTCGGCTTCCACGGCGGTCCCAGCCCCGGCCGGAGGATTCGTTATACTTCCGCGGCTTGCTGGACCCGAAATCAATGAAGGACCCTCTTTGACCTCATCATCCGGGACGTGGCGTGCTGGGCTTGCGGCATTCATGGCGCTGACGCTGCTGTCCGGCTGCAGCATGTGGCGCCACCGGCACGACGACAAGTTCGCCAAGCAAGGGCCGGACGGCCTGTACAAGATCGCTCATAAGCAGCTCGACTCCTACGATTTCAAGAGCGCCATCAAGACCTACGAAGCGCTCACCGCGCGCTTCCCGTTCACCGATCAGGCGCGCCAGGGGCGGCTCGATCTCATCTACGTGTACTACAAGGAGGGAGAGCGCGAATCCGCGCTCGACGCCGCCGACCAGTTCACGCGTGAGAACCCGACGCACCCGCGGGTCGACTATGCATGGTACGTGAAGGGTCTCGTCGATTTCGAGCATCCGCCGAACGCCATGGAGCGTCTCTTTCACGCTGACTTGAGCCAGCGCTCGCCGACCAACGCGCGCAAGTCCTTTGATGCTTTCCGCACCGTGGTCGAGCAGTATCCGAAGAGCCCCTACGCCTTCGATGCGCGCGAGCGCATGATCTTCCTGCGCAATCGTCTCGCCGACTATGACGTGGCAGTCGCGCGCTACTACATGACCCGCGGCGCCTACGTCGCCGCCGCGCAGCGCGCGCGCCAGACCTTCGAGCAGTACGACGGCGCGCCCGCGGTGCGCGACGCGCTGCGAATCCTCGTCGACGCCGATGATCGCCTGGGCCTGACACCGCTCGCCGATGAGGCGCGTCAGGTATACGCGCTCAATTTCCCGAATGGGCAGCAGCCGCCTGCGGAAGGTCGGAAGAAAAAATCGTGGTGGCGGCTTTGGTGATGCCTAGCGCCGATAGCCGTTCGTGATCGGGTAGCGCCAATCGCGTCCGAAGGCGCGGCGGCTGACGCGCACCCCGGGAGGCGCCTGGCGGCGCTTGTATTCATTGCGCTTCACGAGGTCGAGCACGCGGCCGACCGTTGCGCGGTCAAAGCCGCGCGCCTCGATCTCATCGACCGACAGATCCTCTTCAATGAAGGCCTCGAGTATGGGGTCGAGTACTTCGTAGGGGGGCAGCGTGTCGGAATCCTTCTGATCCTCGCGCAGCTCCGCGGAGGGCGGCCGCTCGATCACCCGCTGCGGGATGACGCGTCCTAGCCCGTTGCGATAGGCCGCCAGGCGGTAGACGAGAAGCTTGCTGCAATCCTTGATGGGCGCGAAGCCGCCTGCCATGTCGCCGTAGAGCGTTGCATATCCCACGGCCATTTCGCTCTTGTTGCCGGTGGTCAGCAGCATCTTGCCCGTCTTGTTGGAGATGCCCATGAGGATCAGCATGCGGCAGCGCGACTGAATGTTCTCCTCGGCCGAATCGGCGCTCTTGCCGGTAAACTCATTGCGCAAGGCGTCGAGCGTCGCCGCAAACATGCCCTCGATCGAAATGACGCTGCTTTTGACGCCGAGCGCGCGCGCCTCCTCGGCCGCATCCTCAAGACTCATGGCGGCGGTATAGCGCGAGGGCATCATGACCGCATGCACGCGCTCGGCACCGACGGCATCCACGGCGATGGCGAGCGTCAGCGCCGAGTCGACGCCGCCCGAGAGCCCCATGACGACGCCCGGAAAATCATGCTTCGTGACATAGTCGCGCACCCCCAGCACGAGCGCGCGATACACGCTCTCCTCATCGCTTAGCTCCGGCGCAATGGTGGAGGGCTGCGGCGTGACGCGGCCCTGCGCATCGCGCGTGAATTCCACGAGGTGCGTGCCTTCGAGAAAGGCGGGCGCGCGTGCCACGAGCACACCGTGCGCGTCCATGCTGAATGAGTTGCCGTCGAAGACGAGCTCATCCTGGCCGCCGACGCGGTTGACATACGCAACCGGCAGGTTCACCTCCTGCACATGCACGCGCACCACCTCTTCGCGCTCGCGCTGCTTGTGCAGTTCATACGGGGATGCATTGGTCACGACCAGGAGCTCCGCCCCCGCGGAGCGCGTCATCTGTGCCGCTTCGGGACCCCAGATGTCCTCGCAGACCAATAATCCGACGCGAAATCCCTTAACGTCGACCACCGTCGGCTGCGCGCCCGGACGAAAGTAGCGCTTCTCATCGAACACCTTGTAGTTCGGCAGCTCGCTCTTTCTGTGATTGGCGGTCACCACGCCGCCGGCGATTAGCGCCGCGGAGTTGTAGATGTCGCGGCCGCTGTACTCGGGATAGCCCACGATGATCGATGCCGTGCCGATCTCGTAGCGCAGCCGTTCGAGCGCAGCCTCGATCTGGCGGCGAAAACCGCGATGAAAAAGCAGGTCCTCGGGCGGATAGCCCGAGAGCGCAAGCTCGGGGAACACGACGAGATCCGCGCCCAACTGCGTGTGCGCGTGCCGCGCAGTGTTGACGATGCGCGCGGTGTTGCCCTGCACGTCGCCGACCAGGAGATCGATCTGCGCGAGCGCGACCTTCAAAGAGGTGCTCACGGCGCTAGCGGTGCCTCGCGCGAGTGCTCCGCGACGGCTTCTTCTTTGGCACCCGCGGCTTCTTCACCGCAGCGCTTTTCTTGGCGGCACTTTTTTTGGCGGGGCTTTTCATGGCGGGCCTTTTCTTGGCGGCGCTTTTGAGAGGGCGCGGCCGCGCGCGCGCGCCGCGGCCTTGCAGAATCTCGCGCATCGTCTCGCCCATGAGCGCGGGCGATCGTACGGTGCGTACTCCTGCGGTTTCGAGCGCCTGATACTTCTCCGCCGCCGTGCCCTTGCCGCCCGCGACGATGGCGCCGGCGTGGCCCATGCGCTTGCCAGGTGGTGCCGTGACCCCGGCAATGTAGGCGACCACGGGTTTGCTGACGAAATGGCGGATATAGGCGGCGGCTGCCTCCTCGTCGGACCCGCCGATCTCGCCCACGAGGATGATCCCCAAAGTATTGGGATCGCGCTCAAAGAGCTCCAGCACGTCAATGAAGCCCATGCCGCGCACGGGATCGCCGCCGATGCCAACGCAGGTGCTCTGCCCGAGTCCCGCCTTCGTCGTCTGAAACACCGCCTCGTATGTGAGCGTACCAGAGCGCGACACGATGCCGACCGCCCCCTTCTTGTGAATGAAACCGGGCATGATGCCGAGCTTGCATTCCTCGGGCGTGATGACGCCGGGACAATTGGGACCAACGAGCCGCGTCGTCGACTGCGCGAGAGCCGCTTTGACGCGCACCATGTCGTTGACCGGCACGCCTTCGGTGATGCACACAACGAGGTCGAGAGCCGCATCCGCCGCCTCGAGAATCGCGTCGGCCGCGAAGGCCGCGGGCACGTAGATCATGCTGGCCGTCGCGCCGGTTTCCTTCACCGCATCGCTCACCGTGTCAAACACCGGCTGGCCCAGGTGCCGCTCGCCGCCGCGACCCGGCGTCACTCCGCCGACGAGCTGCGTGCCGTAGGCGAGCGCCTGCTCGGAATGAAAAGTACCCTGGCGCCCGGTGAAGCCCTGGCAGATCACGAGCGTATTGCGATTCACTAAAATGCTCATGGCACGGCCTTCTTGGCAAGTGCGATGACTTTGCGCGCCGCATCGGTGAGATCCTCGGCTGGCGTGATCGCAAGGCCGCTCGAGGCGAGAATCTCGCGCGCCTGCGTCGCATTCGTGCCCTCGAGGCGCACCACCACCGGCAGCTTCACGCCCACCGCCTTCACCGCCTGCACCACGCCCTCGGCAATGATGTCGCAGCGTACGATGCCGCCGAAGATGTTGATGAGCACCGCACGTACATTGGGGTTGGAAAATATAATCTCAAAGGCCACCGCCACGCGTTCGGCGGTCGCGCCGCCGCCGACGTCGAGAAAATTCGCAGGGCGGCCGCCATGCAGCTGAATGAGATCCATCGTCGCCATGGCAAGACCGGCGCCGTTCACCATGCAGGCGATGTCGCCATCGAGGGAGACATAGTTGAGCTCGTGCTCGCTCGCACGCCGCTCGAGCGGGTCTTCCTGCCGAGGGTCGCGCAGCGCCGCAAGATCCGGGTGACGAAAGATCGCATTGGCGTCGATGTTGATCTTGGCATCAAGAGCCAGGAGCGCGCCTGCGCGCGTGAGGATGAGCGGATTGATCTCAAGGAGGCTTGCGTCGTTTTCGATGTACAGGCGGTAGAGCGCCATTACAAGCGACTGGAACTCGCTTATTTGCTTCCCGGCAAGCCCCAGCGCAAAGGCGAGCTTTCTGCATTGGTAGGGCTGCAGGCCGGCGGCCGGGTGCACGTTAACAGCAATGATTTTCTCCGGCGTCTTGTGCGCGACCTCCTCGATATCCATGCCGCCGGCTGTGGATACGATGACGGCGATGCGACCGCGCTCGCGGTTGAGCGTCAGCGAGAGATAGATTTCCCGCTCGATGTCGGAGCCTGCTTCCACGTACACGCGCTCGACGGGAAGCCCTGCGCTGCCGGTCTGCTGCGTCACGAGATTTTGGCCGAGCATGCGCTCGGCGGCGCCGCGCAGCGCCGCAAGGTTACGCACCAGCTGCACGCCGCCCGCTTTGCCGCGTCCGCCCGCGTGCACTTGCGCCTTCACCACCCACAAGGCGCCGCCCAGGGACTGCGCCACCGCCACGGCCTCCTGGGCGCTCGCCGCCACGGCTCCCTGCGGCACGGCGACGCCGTAGCGACGCAGAAGATCCTTCGCCTGATACTCGTGCAGATTCATCGTGGGATTCGCCTCGCGCGCGCAAAGAGGCGGTATTCTCGCGAAAACGCTGGGGAGTGGCCAGCGCGCGAAGATGCTAAAGTCGCCGCCTTCGCTCGCGCACCAAGGCCTTGAGCCGCTCACGCCCGCATGCCGGCCCAATCCGCGTCACCCCAGCTCGCCCGGCGCGATCTCGCCTGGCGCGTAATCGGCCTCGTCAATCTCTACCGGCTGCTCCTGCCGCCGGTGCTGCTCACGATGCAGTTGCTGGGCGGCCAGGAGACGCTGCTGACGGGCCGCCCCGGGCCCTTTCTGTCGGCTTGCATCGCCTACTTCTCCGCCGGCGTGCTCCTGGTGGTCGCACGGCGCCTCTCCTGGCCCAACCTGCGCAGCGTCGCACTCGTCAGTAGCGGCGTCGATGCGGCCGGGATATCGCTCATCCTTTATGCCAGTGGCGGAGTCGCAAGCGGCCTTGGGATTCTCCTGGTGCTGCCCGTGGGCGCGATGGCGGTGCTCGCTGAGCATCGCGATGCGTTCCTCATCGCGGCGATGGGTGCGCTGGGGATTCTGCTGCAGCAGATGTTCGTCTATGTCGCAGGAATTGCACCGGCGGGCGACTTCACTACCGGCGGCGTCATCGGCGTCGTGCTGTTCGCCATTGCCCTATCCGCGTGGCCGATCGCAAACCGGCTGCGCGAGAGCGAGGCGCTGGTGCGCCGCCAGGAAGTCGATCTTGCGAACCTGGCCAAACTCTCGCAGTACATCGTGCAGCACCTGCGCGAGAGCATCCTCGTGGTCGACACCGAGGATCGCGTGCGGCTCATCAACGAATCCGCCGCGCAGATGCTGGGTGATAGCAGCGCCTATCCGGGCGCGTTGCTGGGCGAGGCGTCGCCCAGGCTTCTGTATTTGCTCGCGACCTGGCGTCAGAGTGGTGAAGCGACCGCCGACGAGCCGTCCCCGTCGTTCATCGCCGCCGACGGCGCACGCGTCATCCAGCCGCACTTTGCGCCGCTCGGCCACTCGGCGCCCGCGCCCATTCTCGTGTTTCTGGAGGATACGAGCATCATCGCGGAAAAAGTGCAGCAATCGAAGCTGGCGGCGCTCGGGCGCCTGAGCGCTAGCATCGCGCATGAAATCAGAAATCCGATCGGCGCCATGAGTCACGCGGGACAGCTCCTGGCGGAGTCGGCGCATCTGGCGGGCGAGGATAAGCGTCTGACCGAGATCATCTGCTCAAATGCCGCGCGCGTCAGCGACATCATCAATAATGTGCTGCGTCTGTCGCGCCGCGAGGAACCTCGCCTGGAGCGTTTGTCGCTCAAGGCCTGGATCGAGGATTTCCGCGACGAGTTCTGCGCAACCATGCAATGTACGCCGCAACGCCTTACGATTTCCGGACCGGAGTCGGCGAATATTGAGGTGCGCGTGGATTCGAGTCAGCTGCATCAGGTGGTATGGAATTTGTGCGATAACGTCCTGCGGCACGTGCCGGCCGAAGTGCCGATCGAAATCCGCTATGGGCGCATCAGCGCCGGCTCGCGCCCTTTTCTGGAGATCGCCGACCGCGGTCCGGGAGTCGCGGCGGAGTTCGTCGAGCGGATCTTCGAGCCCTTTTTCTCGAGCGGCCGCGGCGGTACGGGGCTCGGCCTCTTTCTCGCTCGGGAACTCGCGCAGACCAACGGCGCCACACTTCTGTATGAGCCCAGAGCCGGCGGCGGCAGCGTCTTTCGCATAGTGTTTGCCGACCCGCAGCGCTGGTCCCGCGCATGATGAAACCGCGAGTCCTGATCGTCGATGATGAGCCCGATCTCCTCGAGCTCGTGAGTCTTACCCTGGGTCGCATGCAGGTCGGGACCCAGAGCGCGCCCAATATTGGCAGCGCACGGCGCCTCTTGCAGACGGAGAGCTTCGACCTGTGCCTCACCGACATGCGCCTGCCCGACGGCAACGGTCTTGATCTCGTCGCCTGGATTCAGGAGAACCATGCAGCCGTGCCGGTGGCGGTCATCAGCGCGCACGGCAATGTCGAATCCGCCGTGCGCGCGTTGAAGCTCGGGGCCTTCGACTTCGTCTCCAAGCCCCTCGATCTTGGAGTGCTGCGCAAGCTCGTCGCGAGCGCCCTCAAACTGCGGCCGGGTTCCGACGGAGCCACGACGCTCACGATGCAGGGGCCGCGGCTCATCGGCCGTTCGCCTGCCATGCAGCAACTGCGCGAGATGATCGCGCGCGTCGCCAGAAGCCAGGCGCCGGTACATATTTTCGGGGAGTCGGGCACGGGCAAGGAGCTCGTGGCCCAACTCATTCATGAGAGCGGCGCGCGGCGTGAGGCGCCCTTCGTGCCCGTGAACTGCGGCGCCATTCCCACCGAGCTCATGGAGAGCGAGCTCTTCGGGCACAAGCGCGGCAGCTTCACGGGGGCCGTCGCCGACAAGAAGGGACTCATCCAAAGCGCCGAAAGCGGCACATTGTTTCTCGATGAGATCGCGGACCTGCCCCTGCACATGCAGGTGAAGCTCCTGCGCGTGGTGCAAGAGAAGGCCGTGCGGGCAGTCGGCGAGGCGCGCGAGGAGCCCGTCGATGTGCGCATCCTCTCCGCAACGCACCGGAATCTGACTGACCTCGTCGCCGAAGGGCGCTTCCGCGAGGATCTCTTCTATCGCATCAACGTGATCGAGCTGCGCGTGCCGCCGCTGCGCGAGAGGAGTGAGGACATCCCGGACCTGGCCGAGCTCGTCCTGCGGCGCCTGTCGCGGCGCATGAGCACCGAGGCGCCGCGCCTTGACAAGGCAGCCCTCGAGGTCCTGCAGAGTTATGCCTTTCCCGGCAACGTGCGGGAGCTGGAAAATGTGCTGGAACGGGCGCTCACGCTCTGTACCGGTGATGTCATCACGGCGGAGCATCTGCGCGTGCGCACCGACACCCGGCCGGGGCCGGAGCCGCCGGCTGCGGCGGCCGCCGAAGGGGCGCTCGGTTCGCAGCTCGAGGACATCGAACGCGAGGCGATCGTGAAGGCGCTCGAGAAGACTCGCTACAACAAAACTGCCGCGGCCAAGCTTTTAGGGATGAGCTTTCGGGCCCTGCGGTATCGGGTGAAGAAGCTCGGGATCGAATAGGGGCGAGTGACAATCCGCGTCACATTGTGACCCCAGCTCCCTTGCGACCTCGTCAGCTACTGACGCGAACCGAGTGCGGCGGTTCGACCCTTCCAAAATAAATCCTTTTTAATCATGGTGTTAGGTAATTTTCTCGCGCTGGCACGCGGATTGCACTAGTACTGGCACGGTAGGCATAGCCGCCGAAGATTTCGAATCCTCAATGTCACTTAGGAGCTTGTAAATGAAGTCGTTTCAAAAGGGTTTTACCCTCATCGAATTGATGATCGTGATCGCGATCATCGGCATCTTGGCGGCCATCGCCATTCCTGCTTACCAGAACTACATCGTCCGCTCACAGGTGACGGAAGGTATGTCGCTCGCCGGTAACTTTCAGGTGTCAGTCGCAGAGTTCTATCAGAACAACGGCACCTTCCCCACGGGTGTAACGGTCGGTGCAGCCGGCCCCACCGCCACGACCATCGGTATGCCCGGTGCTTCGGTCGGTAAGTACGTGAGTGCGGTGAACGTCGACGGCAACGGTAACGTCTTCGCGACCTACAGCGGCACGCAGGTGAACAAGAAAATCACCGGAGACGTGCTGTACTTCAACGTTGGCACGGACACGAACGGTGACGTGGCTTGGGTTTGCGGCACGCAGGTTGCGCCGACAGGTGTGACCCTGATCGCCAAGGGCGCCACCACGGTTCCCGCTCAGTACCTGCCTTCCGGCTGTCACCCGTAACCTTCGGACCAACGGGTCCATGTCGAACAGAAGCCCCTCTTCGGAGGGGCTTCTTTTTTTTGAGCGGGCCCCGCCTGCACCAGATGCTGCCCGCCAATGACCGCGCGGGCGCGGGGATGGAGTGATTGTGACCGCAATCACGATTAGTCATGCTGCACTTCCCGTAAGACTCGCGAAGTCCGATCCTCACGCGGCAGATTCATGAAACGGCAGCCGAGGACCCCGCCGGGCGGCCCCTTTGCCTTTTGGGAAACGAGTCACGCAGGTGCCCCGCTGTCCTGTGCGACCATGGTGCGGATTTGACAATTGCCTCAATCGTCGGCTTGAGTAGACTGGGATATTACGAACCGGGGTCGCTTGCCATAAGTTCATGAATGATAACGCTTCTCTAGCAGCGCTCGGTCCACGCTCCGGGCTCGGTGGCCTTCCACAGCGCCTCGTCCAGGACGGGGTGGTGGAGGAGGCTGTCATGCTTGAGGCGCTGAATCAGGCCCGCGAGCGCAAGATGAGCGTCGTCACGCAGCTCGTCACGAGCGGCGCGGCCAATGCCAGGGATATCGCCATTGCCGCCGCGACCGAGTTCGGCGTGCCGCTCTTCGATCTCGACGCGCTCAACCTCGATCCCGACACCATCCGCCTGGTGAGCGACAAGCTGCTCGCCAAGCACCGCGTGCTGCCGCTCTTCAAGCGTGGCAAACGCATGTTCCTGGCGGTCGCCGATCCCACCAACACGCACGCGGTCGACGAGATCAAGTTTCAGACCGGACTGGGCGTCGATGCGGTCATCGTCGAGGACGACAAGCTGCAGAAGGCGGTCGACAAGGCGATCGAACAGGCCGAAGCGCAGATCACCACCTTCACCGAAGAAGACGGCATCGATCTTGAGAACCTCGAGGTCAGCGGCGGCAGCGATGATGATCTTGAGAAGATCAGCCGCGACGACGTCGAAGATGCGCCCATCGTACGCTTCATCAACAAGCTCATGCTGGACGCCATCCGCCGCGGCGCCTCCGACATCCACTTCGAACCGTACGAGAAGCTTTATCGCGTGCGCTTTCGCATGGACGGCGTGCTGAAGGAAATCGCTCAACCGCCCGTGCAGCTTGCGGGCAAACTCTCGGCGCGTCTGAAGGTCATGTCGCGCCTGGACATTGCCGAGCGCCGCGTGCCTCAGGATGGGCGCATCAAGATGCGCCTGTCGAAAACGCGCGCCATCGATTTTCGCGTCAGCACCTGCCCGACTCTGTTCGGCGAGAAAATCGTGCTGCGAATTTTGGATCCCGCGCAGGCGGCGATGGGCATCGACTCTTTGGGCTACGAGCCCTTTCAAAGAGAGCTGTACACGAAGTACCTCGCGAAGCCCCAGGGCATGATCCTCGTGACCGGGCCCACCGGCAGCGGCAAGACGGTCTCGCTCTACACTGGCCTGCACATCCTCAACCGCGAAGATACCAATATCTCCACCGCCGAGGATCCGTCGGAAATCAATCTGCCAGGCGTCAACCAGGTCAACGTCAATCCGAAGGTCGGACTCACGTTCGCCTCGGCGATGCGCGCCTTTCTGCGCCAGGACCCGGACGTCATCATGGTCGGCGAGGTGCGCGATCTTGAGACCGCGGAGATCGCGATCAAGGCGGCGCAGACGGGACACCTGGTGCTCTCCACCTTGCATACGAACGATGCGCCGCAGACGCTCACGCGCCTCATTGACATGGGTGTGAAACCCTACGCCATCGCGACCTCGGTCAGTCTCATCATCGCGCAGCGCCTGGCGCGTCGGCTGTGCTCGCACTGCAAGCAGCCGCTTGAGATTCCGAAGGAGGCGCTCTTGAAGGAAGGCTTCCAGGCCGAGGATGTCGCGGCCGGATTGCGCATTTACATTCCCAAAGGCTGCAGCGCCTGCACGGACGGCTACAAGGGCCGCGTGGGTATTTATCAGGTGCTGCCGGTCACCGATTCAATCGCCCGCATCATTCTGGCGGGCGGCAGCGCCGTGGACATTGGTGAGCAGGCTGCGAAGGAAGGCGTTTGGGATCTGCGCCGCGCGGGCCTGGAAAAGGTCAAATCTGGCCTGACGAGTATTGACGAAGTCAACAGCATCACCGTTGAGTGAGGCAGGAAGAAGCATATGGCACAGGCAGCAACGGCAAGCGTCAAAACCATCAAGCGCGACTTCCCGTATCGCTGGGAGGGTCGCGACAAGAAGGGCAAGCGCCTGAAGGGCCGCAGCCTCGCCCCGGACGAGGCGGCGCTGCGCGCTGACCTGCGCCGTCAGGGCATCGCGCCGTCGCGGATACGCAAACAGTCGACCGCTCTGAAGCGCGGTGGCGGCGTAAAGCCCATGGATATTGCCGTGTTCAGCCGGCAGCTCGCGACTATGCTCGCAGCGGGCATCCCGCTCGTGCAAGGCTTTGAGATCATCGGCAACGGCCACGAGAAGCCTGCGATGCAGAAGCTGATCCTCGACATCAAATCGGATGTCGAGGCCGGCACCTCCTTGCACGAGTCTCTCGCCAAGCAGCCCCTTTATTTCGATGATCTGTTCGTCAACCTTGTGGAAGCCGGCGAGCAGGCGGGTGCGCTCGAGGGCCTGCTCGACAAGATCGCAACCTACAAGGAAAAAACCGAGGCGTTGAAGAAGAAGGTGAAGAAGGCCCTCTTCTATCCCGCCGCGGTGCTCGCGGTCGCGGTCATCGTCACCACGATCCTGCTCCTGTTCGTGATCCCAGAATTCGAGGAACTCTTCAAAGGCTTCGGCGCGGACCTGCCAGCCTTCACCATGATGGTCATCAACCTGTCGAAGTTCGTGCAGGCCTACGGCATCTTCATGGCCGCCGTGGTCGGCGGCGCTTTCTGGGTATTCTTCTACTTCAAAAAGCGCTCCAGAAAGATGCGCGAGTTTCTCGACCGCGCGGCGCTGAAAATGCCGATCATCGGCCCGATTCTCAACAAGGCCGCGATCGCGCGCTTCGCGCGCACTCTGGCGACCATGTTCGCCGCGGGCGTGCCGCTCGTTGAGGCGCTCGAATCCGTCGCCGGCGCGACCGGCAATATCGTCTATGAGAACGCGGTGATGAAGATGCGCGACGAAGTGGCGACCGGCCAGCGTCTGCAGCGCGCCATGGAGACGACAGAGCTCTTCCCCAATATGGTCGTGCAGATGATCGCGGTGGGCGAGGAGTCAGGCTCACTCGATACCATGGCGAGCAAGGTCGCGACCTTCTACGAGGCAGAAGTCGACAACGCCGTGGATGCCATGTCGAGCCTGTTGGAGCCGCTCATCATGGTGATTCTGGGTGTGCTCGTCGGCGGTCTCGTCGTTGCGATGTACCTGCCCATCTTCAAGCTGGGTTCGGTCGTCTAAGACAGTGATTTGCGCCTGATCGACGTTTTCGCCGCGCAGCCTGCGCTCTTCATCGGCGCCTGCGCGGTGGTGGGGCTTTTGATCGGCAGTTTCCTGAACGTCGTCATCCATCGTCTGCCGGTGATGCTCGAGAGGCAGTGGCGCGCGGAGTGCGCGCAGCTTGCTGGAGGCTCCGAGGCCGAGGAGGAGCCCTTCAATCTCGTGGTGCCGCGCTCGGCCTGTCCTTCATGCCGCGCGCCCATCACGGCGTGGCAGAACATCCCCATCGCAAGCTACCTTGCGCTTAAGGGGCGCTGCGCCGCCTGCCGTGCGCCCATCAGCCTGCGCTATCCCCTCATCGAAGCAATCACGGCAGCGATGTCGGCGGCGGTCGCGTGGAAATTTGGATTCGGCACCGCAGCACTTGCGGCCCTGGTGTTCACCTGGTTCCTGATTGCGCTTGCGTTCATTGACATGGACACTCAGTACCTGCCGGACAGTCTCACCCTGCCGCTCCTGTGGCTCGGCCTCCTCGTGAGCCTGTGGGGGCAGGGACAGGCGCATGCTTCGATCCCGGTCGACCTGCGAACGAGCGTCATCGGCGCGGCCGCAGGATATTTAAGCTTATGGAGCGTGTATCAGCTCTTTCGTCTCGCGACCGGCAAGGAAGGTATGGGCTACGGCGACTTCAAACTTCTGGCGGCACTGGGCGCGTGGCTTGGCTGGCAGCTGCTCCTGCCCATCGTGCTCGTGGCGGCCGCCGTCGGCGCCGTGGTCGGCGTGATTCTGCTGTCGGTTCAGGGCCGCGACCGCGCAACGCCGATCGCCTTCGGTCCGTATCTCGCCGCCTCCGGCTGGCTCATGCTGCTCTTCGGCCCTGAAATTCTCGAGCGCTATTTGGGCCTCTTCTCCGTGCGCCCATGAAAGGGAAAGTGTATCGAGTCGGGCTCACGGGCGGCGTTGCGAGCGGCAAGTCGACCGTGACCAAGATTTTCCGCGGCCTGGGTGTGCCCATCATCGATACGGATGAGCTCGCCCGCGATGTCGTTGAACCCGGACAGCCGCCGCTTGAACGCCTGGTCGAGCGTTTCGGCGCGTCGATCCTCACGGCCGACGGGCACCTTGACCGCCCGGCGCTGCGCACCATCGTATTCTCGGACCCGCGAGCGCGCGCGGATCTTGAGGCGCTCATCCATCCGGCCATCGGCGCCGAGGTTGAGAGCCGCTCGGCCGTGAGCGGCGGTCCCTACCAGATCCTCGTGATCCCCCTCCTCGTTGAGAAGAACTTAGGTCCGCAGCTTGATCGCGTGCTCGTCATCGACTGCGAGGAGGAGCTGCAGATCCGCAGGCTGCGCGCGCGCGACGGCTCGACCGCCGAAGAGGCGCGCGCAATCCTGAATGCGCAGGCGTCGCGTGCGGCACGCCTGCAGGCGGCGCACGATGTGATCACGAATGACGGCGCCCTGGGGGCGCTGCAGTCGCAGGTGAACGCGCTTCACGCGCGCTATCTGAAGAGCGCGGCCGGCGCGCCGGACTGATCTTCACGCTCGCGCACGATCCGGCGTTTACGGATCGCATGCGCGTCAAGCAAAATGGGGCATGAGCAAGAAGAACGCCGTACCCGCCGCACCCGCCGCAGCCAGTGAGATCCTGGTTTTCGAGCAGCCCCTGCACGAGCGGATGCGCACCTTTTTGCGGCTCGACTTTCTCTACAACCAGGCGCTCTACCACAACGAGATGGCAAGCCAGTGGGGCAGCCGTGCCGCGGTGTCCTGCCTCATCGACATCCTCGCGATCGCCACACGAGGGGATGTGCGCTCGGATGTGCTGAAGGAGCTCGAGCGGCAACTGGGCTCACTGAATGAATTCCAGTCGAAGCCCGGAGTCGACGCCGGCCGGCTGCGCGCCGTGATGTCGAACCTCCTGCGCCTGCGCGCGGAGCTCATGAGCGCCGGTTCCACCTTCCTGCAGCCCATCCGCGATTCGGAGTTCTTGAGCGCCATCAAACATCGAAGCGCCATTCCCGGCGGCACCTGTGAATTCGATCTGCCGGATTTCTATTACTGGCTGAGCCAAGGCGCCGATGCGCGCGTCACCACCTTCAATGAGTGGCTGGGCCTCCTGCGGCCGCTGTGCGATGCGATTGCGGAGCTCCTGTGGCTCACGCGCCAGAACGGCCGCACCCGCGATGAGGTGGCACTCGCCGGCTCCTTCCATGTCACCTTCGAGCGCGACACGCCCTATCAGCTGCTGCGCATCTCGCTGCCGAGCGCCGCGGGGCTCTATCCCGAGATCAGCGGCAGCCACTACCGCTGCAGCGTGCGCTTTCTCACCTGGCACGGGCTCACCGCGCGCGCCACCCAAGCCGAGCGCGATGTGCCGTTCGCCCTGAGCTGCTGCCTCTAGCGCACCCTAAGGGGCGCTTCTTAGTACTTGATCTTGCCGCCGCCGACGGGCGCTCCGGCGCCCACATCCGGCACGACGATGCGGGTAGCCGCCTCGCGGCGCATCTCGCGTGCCTCATCGATCGCCTGTTCCAGAGCGACCTTCACGGCGTCGGGAAATTTGCCGATCGCATCCTTGAGCGAATCCGCTTCGATTTCGAAAGCGAGCGGCAACACACCTGCCGGCGTCAGGAGCTGCGTCTGGCCGGAATAGAGCACGAAACGGGTGCCGTCGGTCTCGCCTTCTACGGTGACCGGCGTCAGGCGGCGGATGGTGCCCGCGCGGCGATCGGTGAATATTTCCTCTCGATACAGACTCGTGGAATCGAGCTGGATGTCCGGAAGATCGGTCGGCGCTGCCATGGCAATCCTGTCGCGGTCATTTAAGGGAGGCTGTCATTGTACAGGCGCTGCAATGCGGCGATGAACGGAACATCGGCTTTGAGCATGTCCTCTTCGTGAAGCTTAGCCGGTGACACCCACTTCAGGAGCTGGCCGTCCATGCCCTGCGGCTCGCCGCTGAACTCCTCCACCACCCAGAGCGAGATCTCGATGCGCCGGTCATCGTAGTCGTGGCAGAGGCTCGCCAAAAAATGCGCACGCCGCATCGCAATGCCGAGTTCCTCGGCGAGCTCACGGGCAAGCGCCGCCTCTTCGGTTTCACCCGCGTCGATCTTGCCGCCCGGAAACTCCCAGC
>Ga0302326_10010150_pt1 | contig 20422 bp, 28 predicted proteins | sample Palsa_T0_3_FD_202264 | JGI IMG/M metagenome (GOLD analysis project Ga0302326, IMG submission 202264) | Peat permafrost microbial communities from Stordalen Mire near Abisko, Sweden - Palsa_T0_3 | ecosystem: Environmental > Terrestrial > Soil > Palsa > Peat permafrost | place: Sweden: Abisko...
TTACATAGTTGGCCTGGACTTTGCCCGATGATGGTAACCCATCATCGACTTTTAAGTCGATCGCATAGGCTTGAGCTACCGTCAACCCCGGATTCGAAATAAGTATACCTTGGTCAGCAGTAATAGATTGTGCTGAGGATAACCCAAAGTAATTGAACCCGTCACTTGCACCCGACGGCCACGTGCCCCCACTATAGACATACATAAAGTTACCGCCGCCGATTTTGGCTGGGGGGATAAAAAGAGGAAGAGCTGCCAGGTTGACGGCGTTTCTCTCCACATCTATTGCAGTATTGAAAGGGCCGTAGTCCATTAGCTGGGCTGAGGACAGATCCTCCCAGAAGAAAACCGTTTCGCCGCTTTGTAATGACGGGGTAACAACTGCGCTTTGATAGTTATACCCTTCGATGAGTCCGTTACCGTCGCCGCGCCCGCGCGTTCCCGCCCGTGCCACAAGACCTAACGATGTGGCGAGCAACCCTGGAACGTCTCCAGGCAGATAGTTATATATAATCCGAAACGTATTCGCCGCCGTGTTGTACCGCTCAAGCTGAGTAACTTGCGCCCGCACCTGAGCGGCCTTGATCAAGTCTTGCGCCGTCAGCACACCCCCGACGAGGAGGCCGATTACCATCAGCACCATCGACAATTCAATTAGCGTGAAACCCGCTGTCAGAGCCGATTTGGTGGAGTTTTCGGGGGGGGGGTGACTCATGCAGGCAGACCTTATCCATAGGCGGGAAATTCCTCATCCTTCGCATAGTACGGCGGAATGCTTAATGTTTGGTTAATCCCATTCCGCCACCGGATTAGCCGTCGCCAGGCGCGGTTCCGAGTACCCTGTCCGGGTGCCATTGCCGAATCCCATGACATTGCACCATCGTCCGCAGCAAGTGTTCTTCACACACAGTGCTGTTATTTGCTGCCGCCATGGCCCGGCGCAGAGTCTCTTTTGTCTCCTGGTAGTTGATAAGCGTCAGCATCTGGAAGATCGGTGCAATCACCGCGATGAGATAAAGCATCTTCCGTTCCCTGTCCATGGCCGACCTCTCTTTCCTTCGCGCAATCTTAAGCTTTCATCCCCTTGGAGACAACTGGTTTCTCGCTGACTACGGTCGCACCTGTGCGCCAAAGCAACCCGGCTCGGGGACGCAAACCATGTCCTCGTGAATTCACTGAAGCTGAAAGCTCACCTCGCCACGCCTTGCATCACTGAAACTGAAACGACAGTGCGCAGTTGACGCCGTTGCCGCCGTTTTGCTCCGTCGAATAGACCATCGTTGCGCTGGCGTTGCCGCCGTTGTCGTAGCAGGTGGTGGAAGACCCGGTCGCTGCGTTGCCGGGAGCTGTGCCAACCGGGCCAGCCGTGCTGGTTCCGCCGCCGCCCCCAGCCCAAAAGACGTAGGTTTGCACACTGCCGTTGATAAACCCGTTAACGTAAAGAGCGGTCACATGGCCCGATTGCGGCAATCCGTCGTCAACCTTAGTGTCGATGGCATAGGCCTGGTTCACCGTCAATCCCGGACTGGATGTCATGTATTGGGTATCGATGTTGACTGCGCTGGGGATCGACAAGCCGAAATAGTTATTGCCGTCCGTGCCACTAATGCCGCCGCTGTAAACATAGACGTAGTTATTTCCTCCGATGCGGGCTGCTGGCGAATATGCTGCAAACTGGCTATTGGAATAGAGTGCCTGATAGTGGTCAATGGCTGTTTTGAAAGTGCCTTCGACTAAATTGGCTGAGGACAGATCCTCCCAAAAAAACCACGTTTCTCCCGTCTGGGAGGCCGGGAGAACGCTATTATAATTCCATTCATATCCTTGAATAAGCCCGTTGCCGTCGCCGCGCCCCGGCTCTCCTCCGCGTGCCACAAGACCTAACGATGTGGCGAGCGCCCCTGGAACGTCTCCAGGCAGATAGCCATATACACCCCGAAACGTATTCGCGGCTGTGTTGTATCGTTCTACCTGCGTAATCTGCGCGCGAACCTGCGCACTCTTGATTAAGTCCTGACCGACCAGCACACCCCCGACGATGAGGCCGATGATGACCAGGACAATTGACATCTCGATGAGCGTGAAGCCTTGCTGACGCCTCCTCTCTAGGTTGTTTTTCATCTTGCCGCGCCCTGCATTTGGAACGAGAGCGCACAGTTGAGATTGCCGGTGTTCTTGCTTGTTGAATAGTTCATCTGCGCACCGCCTGAGTTGCCATTATCCATGCAGGACGAAGATGTGGCGGAAGCCGCGCTGCAGTTAGCTTGAGAGAAGTTGCAACTCATGGTACCGGCTCCATATCCGGCAATATTAGCCCACTCACAGCCCCCGTTGTTATACATAGCCTGTACTTTTCCGGTCATCGGCTGGCCGTCATCGATTTTCGTGTCGATGCTATAGCCCTGTTGCACAGTAAGACCGTTGGTGGCGCCAATGTTCGAATATTGCGTGGAAACACCGCTCACCAGAGCGAGGCCAAATAAATTGACGTTCGTCAATGGAGCCTGAACATTGCTCCATCCGCTCCAGATATAGATGTAGTTTCCCTGGCCGATGGCGGCTGCGGGAAAGTATAGCGCTTGGTTAGAACTGGAGGGCTTGGTAGCCGTTGCAGTGGCCGTATTGAAAGTGTCATTTATATATCCGGCGGTGCTTAGGTCCACCCAGAACATGGCGATTTCGCCGGTGGTGACATTTCCACTCAGGTTGTTATTGGCATCCCGAGCCTGAAGAACTCCATTTCCGTCTCCCTGACCTGGCAGCGTGCCACGGGGTTGAAAGCCAAAGCTTGACGCAGCGGGGTCGGAAATATCGCCCGGCAGCGCATTGTACTTGGCCTGAAACATATTCGCTGCTGTGTTATACCGCTCAAGCTGCGTGACGGTAGCACGCACCTGAGCGGCCTTGATCAAGTCCTGTCCCACCAGCACGCCGCCGACGAGGAGGCCGATGATCACCAACACCATCGAAAGTTCGATCAGCGTGAAGCCTCTACAACCGGCTATCAGAGCCGCTTTGGTGGAGTTTTCGGGGGGGGGGATCATGCAGGCAGACCTTATCCATAGGCGGGAAATTCCTCATCCTTCGCACAGTACGTCGCAATGCTTAATTCTTAGTTAATTTCCCCTGCCTAGCGTCGCGGTTTTCCAGGTAGCGCGCCAGGACCTGCCGGAGGGTTGCTTCCCGCTCGTCCGGAAATGCGAATTCCGCCAACGCTTTGGCCCAATCTTCCGGTAGACGTGAACAGCCTATGGGAGCTGGTCTCAAGTTATTGTGAAGTCGCCGCTTGAAGGCCCCGATGCTCATGCTCGCGGAAGCTTTCGCGTCTGAGGGAAATGTCTGCTCCCAGACCACATCGGTGAGCGCTCCCCGGTTCGGCAAGCCATGCCGTTCTTTCAGCAGGGTAAGAAACCGGATTAGAAAGAGGTGCCGCGGCTGCCCGGATCGACGGCGAAACGCCTCCTTCAGCTCACGTTGCGACGCGCGCGGGATCGCCGAGCCTCGCATAGCCAGCACCCTGAATATCGTGATTTCATCAGGCAGTGTGATGCCAAGCCGTTTGGCCAAAAGCGTCACCTGAGCGTTCCTGAGGCGCATGCCGGGATGTTTTGCTTCGTAATCAGAGGAAGACAGCATTTTGTACAAGAGGGATCTCGGTACGCCCATCTTGCGGAAAAATTGCGTGATGCCCAGCCGCTTCTGCCTGCGCGCCAGGTGCACCAGCAACCGGGCGTCCAGCCCCTGATCAACGACGTAATGCAGGAGCTGGCTGCCCGTCTTCCTGCCCTTCCACGGTATTCCCGACATCAGGTTCGCGGCTTCCTCCGCCAGCTCCAGCGGCAAGCCTAAAGCCCGTGCGAAACGGTCGCAGTGTTCGCTGAGCACGTCTACATTAAAGCGCCACCGTCCGATTCTCCACAACCACAGTGTTCCGCTCGATATGCCGCAGATGCGGCTGAGGAGATGAGGATGCTTCCTGAACGGGGAGGTCAATTCTTTAAACAGCGCGGCGGCAATCGCGTCGGCGCGCTTGGGTTCATAGCGCGTCATGGAGTCATATTGGTCACGCGCATTGGCGATGATATGCTCCATATCCTCCAGAGCCAGCAGGACGGGCCTTCGCAGCACTCTGTAGTGGATGCGCTTCTTCCGCGCTCTGCCGCTTGCCGGCGGATAAGAATCTCTACGTTTGGCATTGTGGTGAAGAAACCCGAGACTCATCGTGCCGCTCCTTGCATCACAAAGGTCAACGCGCAGTCCATGCCGGTCCCGCCGCTTTGCTCAGTGGAGTATTGCTGTGTCGCGCCTGTGCTGTCGCCGTTGTCGAAGCAAGTCGTTGAGGAGCCCGGTGTGGCTGTGGTGTAGGGTGTCTGACCACTAATCGTGGTGCCGGCCCATGCAGTGGTTACACCACTTGGGTTTCCTGCATAGTTGGTATTGTATTTTGCAAGGACTCTTCCTGATTGAGGAAATCCGTCATCAATTTTCTGGTCAATCATAAACGCCTGTTGAACTGTCAAGCCGGGACTTGAAGTGATGAGCCCATACTCATAATTATTGGTTGTCACCGCCGAAAGACCAAAATAATTTGTCCCATCGGTAACCCAACTGCTTCCATTCCACCACCATCCGCTGTAGGCATAAATGTAATTCCCCTGCCCCACTTTCGCTTGGGGGAAAACTTGGCTGACCTGGCTGCCACTAAATGTTACAGCTATAGTCGAGCTTGCGGCGTTGAATCCTCCCTCTATAAATCCTGCTTTGCTCAAATCCACCCAAAACATAACCGTTTCACCTGCGGACTCTTGGACACCGCCAGCATTGCCAGAGATATTTTCCCAAACTCCTTGAAGGACGCCATTGCCATCTCCCTCTCCGGCATACTGTCCCCTTGCTGCGAAGCCTAATGCGGTAGCGGTTTGTGCGTTCATATCCCCCGGCAGCGCATTGTACTTGTTATAAAACGTAGTCGCGGCCGTGTTGTACCGCTCAAGCTGGGTGACAGTCGCGCGAATCTCCGCGGCCTTGATCAAGTCCTGCCCGACGAGCACCCCGCCGACGATAAGACCGATCACGATGCTCATTTCGATGAGTGTGAAGCCTTGCTGACGCCTCCTCTCTAGGTTGTTTTTCATCGCGCCGCCCCCTGCATCCGGAACGAAAGTGCACAGTTTAGGTTTGAGCCGCCGTTTTGAGACATGGAGTAATTGTTGGTCGTGTTGTTAAAACAAGTTGTCGCGTTATCATTCGCGGCGTTAGGTGCAGAATTCAGGCTTGGCCATGTCTCATTAGGCCAGCAGCTTACGGTCATTGCTCTCACATTGCCAGTCGTAGGAAATCCGTCGTCTAGTTTTTGATCAATAGCGTTTGCCTGTGCGACTGACATTCCAGGCAACCCACCATCTCCGCCCATATTAAGCAGCGCAATACCATACCAGTTATTTCCGTTATAGGGATACACATAGACTTGATTTCCTCCCCCGATTCTCGCTGCTGGAAAATAGTTTTGGGTTTCGGCAGTTGGCGCAGAAACAATGTTGCCGCACCCCGGCACAACTACCGAACCCGAAGGATAAGTCCCTCCGATCAGACCGGAAGCACTCAAATCTGCCAGAACAAGCCAGTTTCTCCGCCGAACCTGATGCTCCCGGATTCATAACTACCGGAAATTTGCCCACCGTTCAATATGAGGGCAGAACCGGTCCCTCCTTCTAACAACCCGTTCCCGTCTCTTTCTCCCTGTGCTCCGGTACAGCCGGAAACATAAAAGCCAAATTGAGCTGCTTGAGAAACTTGTAGATCCCCCAGAAGTCCTCCAAACTTGCCATAAAACGTGGTCGTCGCCGTATTGAACTGCTCTAACTGCGTAACCTGCGAACGTATCGCGGCAGCGCGAACGAGGTCCGCGCCGTAAAGCACACCCCCGACGAGGAGGCCGATTACGACCAGGACAATGCTCATTTCGATGAGCGTGAAGCCTTGCTGACGCATCCTCTCCACGTTGTTCTTCATCGCGCCGCCCCCTGCATTTGGATGCTCAGCGCGCAGTTGAGATTGCCACTATTTTGGTCGACGGAGTATTGCCAAGGGTTGCTGGAATCTCCTCCTTGATCAAGGCAAGTGGTCGATGAACCCGTAGTGCTTTGAGGAACCTGATACCAGTAGGTATCAACTATATGGGCCGTGACCCTACCGGTTAAAGGATTGCCGTCATCAATTTTCTCATCGATACTGTAAGCCTGCTGGGGGGTTAGCCCATTGTCGTAATCTTCACGTGCAACACAAGCACCAATCCTATTAGCCGCCTGGACTTCAAAATAGTTTATTCCGCCGGAACTGAAGGTCATGACAAAATTGCTCTGGCCACTTTTCGCGGACGGAAAATAAGGAGATAGTTCTTGCGGGGCCTGACAGGCACTCGCTGTTGCACTGCTAAAGGGGCCCTCACTAATCAAATTGGCTTGGCTTAGATCTTGCCAAAACATCATGTTTTCGCCATCTCCCTCAATGACGCCAGGCGCTGCTGCACCATTTTGAACGCCCTCCAGCACTCCATTGCCGTCTCCTTCGCCTTCAGCATTGCCTCGAAGCAGAAAACCAAAGTTCGGCGCATAGGGGTTCGGAATGTCTCCCGGCAACCAGCCAAATTTGTTATAAAACGTATTCACGGCTGAATTGAACTGCTCAAGTTGCGTAACCTCCGCGCGGACTGCCGCTGCGCGTTCGAGGTCTACGCCATAAAGTATCCCCCCGATTATGAAGCCGATCACGACCAAGACAATGGACGTCTCGATCAGCGTGAAACCTCTACGACGGGCTCTCAGAGCCGCTTTGGTGGAGTTTTCGGGGGGGGATCATGCAGGCAGACCTTATCCATAGGCGGGAAATTCCTCATCCTTCGCATAGTACGGCGCAATGCTTAATTCTTAGTTAATTGCCTTTTCCGGCGCCGCCGCTGCGTTTTAGTCGTCGTCAGGCGCGGTTCCGAAGATTTTCGTCTCGTGTCGTTGCCGAATCCCGTGACATTGCACCATCGTCCGCAGCAGGTGCTCTTCACACTCAGCGCTGTCATTTGCTGCCGCCATGGCCCGGTGCATTGTCCGGTTTGCCTCCTGACAGTCGAGCATCGCCATCACCTGGGCAATTGGCGCGATCACCGCGACGAGATAAAGCAGCTTCCGTTCCCTGTCCACGACCGGCCTCTCTTTCCTTCGCGCAATCTTAAGCTTTCACCCCCTCGGGGACAACTCCTTTCTCGCTTCCTGCGGTCTGGCCTGTGTAGCGAAGGTGCATTGCGTTCCAGACAGCGATGCCCGTGAATCCACGCGGTGACTTGAATCCTTGCCTCTGTCGCATTCCCTCTCCCTTTTCCGGTCAGCCGCAATCCGATGCCGACTCGCTTTATACCGGCCAAGATGCAGTCGTCACTCGTTAGGGCTTCGCCCGCCTCCGGCGGGTCAATAACGGATTTTTGACTTCCGCACCAAGCGACCGAAAAGTAAAAAATCCTATGACCCACTCCTTCAAGCGCCTGCTGAAATCTGGCCGTAAGCGAGGCTGCATTGGGCGGCCTCACACAACGAAAAGGAGAAACATCATGGCTACCATCGGCACATTCACCAAAGACGGCGCGGGCTACGCAGGCACCATCGAGACGCTCACGCTTAAGGCAAAGATCACTTTCGAGCCGCAGGAGAAGCGCAGCGACAACGCGCCCGACTACCGGGTCTTCCAGCTCACCGACGACTTCTCATCCGAGATCGGCGCGGCCTGGAAGAAGACCTCCAAGGAAGGCGCGGACTACCTCTCGGTCAGCATCGACGACCCCAGCTTCGCCGAGCGCATCAACTGCCGCCTGGTCAAGACCGGCTCGGAGCAGGGCCACACGCTCTTCTGGGAGCGCGCCCGCGCCCAGAACGGCAGGTAATCCTACCGGGGGCGGCCCGCAAGGCCGCCCCTTCCCTTTCACCCCTCACTTGAAGGAATATCGACATGACCAAATTCGAATACACACCGCCCGAAGACGACAACGAAGATCGAGTCTACGTCCGAGTGGACGACGTTTTTGACATCCGAATCCTGCGCATCGAAGAAGGCATCGTTATCGACGTTCATGAAAGCGATGAGCTGGAACCGGTCGGCACGCTTGTCGTCGGCGAAGATCTCGAACGCAACCGGGAGGAACGGCCATGACCACTTTATCAAGTAACCGCCTGGTGCAGCGTTCCCTATTACACAACCTTCGAGGTTGACGCCCCGAATATCCAGAAGGCCTTGGAGAAGGCCAAGCTCCAGGCTCCAGACCAATTTGGCGAGTTATGTGTCAGCGAATTCCACTGGGATGAATTCGAAATCGATTCCAAGGGTGATGCCGATGACTACGTCCGGCATCTGGAACCCGCATTGCGAGTCGCAATCGCCGCTCCGGAATTGCTCGACGTATATACGATACTGGCCGAAGACTGCCGCATGGCATTAAGTGGCGAGTGGGACAAAAGCAATGAAGGCTTCCAGGAAAGTTTGGATCTGCTGGAATCAGTCATCGCCAAAGCCACGGGAGGCGCTGTATGAACCAGCCCGACCCAACAAAATACCATGTTCACGTTTACCGCGAGATGCGGCTGTATTTCTCAGGTATCACAGCCGCGTCAGCCGAGGCCGCGGCGCAGCTTGCCGCCAAGAAGCCCACATACGACGCTGACTATGTCGAAGACTGTGACGGTACGAACATCGCAGCGCTCGTGGATATCGAAGGCGATACCGAGTACACGCAAAGCCGCGTCATCGATTTTCAGTCCGCCCGCGTGATTGATGGCGCTCCAAGGTTACTGGACGCCCTCCTCGACATCAAACGCCTGGCCGAGAAATCCGGCGATCACGAGGCTGACCCGTTCTCTTTGTTGGACATGATCGCCTCCGAGGCCCGCGCAGCACTTGCTATCGGTGCCTCCGACCCCCGTTACACCATCGGCAGCAGCCACGGCGAACTGATCGTCGATGCTGCGGGTTATGTCGCCGAATGTCGCGCCGACAACGATGATGTTGACGGGGGAATGCATCTCAAATCCATCACGCGTTTCGATCTTGAGGAATGGCGCGAACACCGGGGGCAATCCCCAGACCGACGGGATTGATATTCTCGATCTCGGTTACTGGTACACCGACCCCAAGACATGCCAAACCGTCTTTGCGCCTCCCGACGCCAATTGGCGCTCCGATATCTCGACAATCCTGTTGGAGCGGGCGCGCACCTGCCCCGGCGAAGGGAGTCTCTCGACGAGCCAAGCCAGCACGACGCCTCCTTACAGGATCGGAGTCAATAACGACGACGGAAATTGCTATGACATTTGCATCATGCAAGCAGAGCGGCCCATCGCAACCCTAATCGCGCCGGAGCGGGAGATCGAACCGCTGATTCATGCGGCAAACGCCTTTGACTGCGCCGCCGGGAAGCTCGGCACCAGCGTCGCGGGGCTCGCCGAACACATAGCCGACGGCAGACTGTCGGAACTGGTTGAGACGCTGGAATACCTGCTCGCACAGACCGTGGACGTGGACTTTAAATACGGCGTCGCGCTAAGCGAAGGCGAGCAAGATGCCAGAGCGAGAGCCGCTGCTATTATCGGCAAAATAAAGGGAATCGGCACATGATGTTCCTCTTCTTGCCATCGACCGTGAATCTGCTATAACAACCTATCCGCGAATATCCATTGAACCATGCAACTCATGGAGTGCAGCCATGCCACAATCATTACCGCCCGGCGTGTCCCATCACGGCCAAGCCTTTCACAAGCCGCGCACGGCGCTGAGTGCAACCGGCCACTGGCTTAAGACGCTCGGCGTGCTGTCGCCGCTGGTCATAGGCGAATTCGTAAAAGACCCGGAGCGAAGATGGCGCTACACGCGCATCGCCGTCATCGCCACTGCGGCGCTTACGCAAGGGCTATACGCGCAGCGGCTTCAAAAGGAGCGCGAGGAAAGGAAGGAGGAAAGAGAGCGGTGAATCCGGTTGCCCGGCATCTCTTAGTGGCGCGGGTCGTTCAGATTGAGTCTGGTCTCAACGCGCTCTATCCGGTGTTCAATTCTGTCCATGCGGTCGGACAAATGCGCCATGTCGGTGTGAACCAGGCCGAGCCGCGTATCTATCGAGGTCAGTCGCGTCTTCACGCCGTTCATATCGTCGGCCACATGGGTCAAGCGCTCCTGTACGCTCTTCAGAACCTCGTAAATCAGTTCGTTGGTGACGATTTCCGGCATGGGCTCCGCGCCTTGTTATTTTTCAGTCCGGCCGAGTGTACAGGAAAGCACAGGCTTTGACAATGCAGTTTCTTGAACCCGGAATGGCGCTAAACCGCATCGCCGTCATTGCCACTGCGGCTCTGGCGCAAGGATTATACGCACAACGCCTTCACAAAGAGCGCGAGGAGCGGAAGAGAGGGAGCGCTGAAGCCCATGCATAAGCACGTCATTGAAACTGGACGCTCAGCGCGCAGTTGACCTGGTTGGCGTTCTGCGCCATGGAATAGGTTTCCGGCCCGGCGACGTTGTTGTTGTCGTAGCAGTTTGTGGCTGCCCAGGGCGTCGCCGCCGTGGTCGGGTTGTAAGGGTACGGAGTGCTTGCTCCGAAGAGTCCCCCGCCCGCCGCCCAGCCGATGCTCCCACTCCCAGGAACATTGTAGTTGTCGTAAAGCGCCGTCACATTCCCGGATTGCGGCAATCCGTCATCAATCTTGGTGTCAATGCTATAGGCTTGCCCAACCGTTAATCCCGCTTCGGAGCGAATATATCCTGTCATCTGGCTGATAGGCGATATGCCAAAGTAGTTGAGGCCATTATCGGCGCTGCCATTGTCGCTGCCAACGCCGCCGCTCCACACGTAAATGTAGTTGCCTCCCCCGAGCTTTGCTTGCGGGAAATACGCATTAAGGGCTGATCCTGTTACAGGGCCTAGGTAAGTGATGGCGCTGGCCGTATTGAAAAGTCCTTCTATCAGATTTGCCTGACTTAAATCCTCCCAGAACAAAGCAGTTTCCCCACAGCTTTCCACGGAACCTAAGAAACCTCCGTTGCAATTATGCCCTTCTATTACCCCGTTGCCATCGCCCTCTCCTTCGGCTGTTCCTCTTGGCGGAAACCCAAAACTCGCCGCGTTGGCGCAATCGCCGGGAAGGCAGTTGAACTTGAGCTCGAACGTGTGCACTGCTGTGTTGTAACGCTCAAGCTGGGTCACGGTGGCGCGTGCCTGCGCGGCCTTGATCAAGTCCTGACCGACAAGCACGCCCCCGATTATTAACCCTATGATAACTAACACTATTGATAGCTCGATCAGCGTGAAGCCTTGCTTGTTTTTCTGCACTGTTTCGTCCCGCACGGTTTACAACACACGCATTATACGGGGCAAAGATTAAAACACCGTTAACGTCGGGCCGTCATTGTGACGGCCATGATTTCGCAGCGAATCTCCGTCTCAGGGCCTCCGGGCGTGCCGGCGAGGCGAAACGGATAGAGAAGCCCGCGAGCGCGAGGGCCGCCAGCCACCAGACGCCGGATGGCAGGCCACAGCCGGCTGGACCCGCTGAGGTTTTCATCATCCCGCCTTTTCCGGCTCCGCTGACGGTAAGGCTGGTCACTGAAAGATAGCTCTCCGCCCCGCCCGCGTAGTTGCCCGGCTGCATGATGACGAACTGGTTGTACGTGTTTGGCGCATAGACGTTCGTAAGCGAGAGCGCGGATCTCCATTCGCCGTCCTGCGTAAGTGTCCGCGTCGTTAGCGGGCGTACTCGCGTGCGCACGCCCATCGCAAGCGGCGCCTGACCCTCGGTTATTTCAACGCCGATTTCACTGCTGGAGCAGCCGTTCGCAATAGTGCGCCAGACGGTCGAATGCGCATCCTTCCTGCGCCCGAACACGTAGGACTTCTCGCCGATGGTGAGCACCGCCGTCACCGGAGAGGCTTCGTGAATCCCGGCGATGCCGGAGCCGGCGCTTGGGCATTGCCTCGACACAATCGCCTCCCCCTTTGTGTCGTCGATCGTGTAAACCAGCATGTACGGCGTTCCGGCAGGAAGATTCCTGCCCATGCCGAACACTCCGAGATAATCGTTCCCGCCGTTCAGCGTCCCGTTGACGGTAATGATGGTCTGCGAGGCTCTTGCCTTTGGCGGGGCCAAAACAGACAATGCAAGCAATGCGAGGGCGGAGCCAATCCGCCCGGTGAAGGTAATGCTCGTTTTCATGATGTTCTCCTGAACTCTCAAAGCTGGGTCATGCGGCAGCCGCTACCGCGCGTCCGCCGTCTCAATGGCTTTTGCGCCTTCGGCCTCAAGCTCGCGTAGCCAGTTGGGCTTCTGGCCCTTGGCCGTCCACACCAGCTCCTTCTTTGTCGGATGCTGATACTGGTGACCGCTGCGATAGACGGGGCCCTTGCCAGCCTTCCCGTTCTTGCCCTTGGAGGCCACGTCGCGCAGGTTCAATCCGGCAGCCTCAAGAATCGCGCGCGCATCGCTTATGGCTTTCGCCTTGCGCTCCTGGTCGCGCTTTTTCAGCAGCCCTCCCGCGTATTCGATGGCCGCCTGCAATTCCTCATCTTTCAAATCGTCGAGTATGTCGAGTTTCATGTTCGTCGTCTCCTTTAATTTCTTTCAAGATGTCCTCAAATTCCGGGTACGTCTTCACGCCGGTAATGACCAGCGGATTGCCTTCGTTTGCGCGCCTCTGCAATTGCGCCTGCTCGCTTGCAAGTTCCCGCACGCCGTTTAGCTGGCCTTCGCGGATTTCGTTTATCAGGAGGCCAAGGTTATTGCCTTCGATTTCCACGGCGCGCGCGCCGAAGATTACGACGAGGCGCTCGAAGCTGCCCTCGTCCGTCCACCGGTAGCCCGCGTAATGCGACCAGGGGAAACCCTCCGCCGACCTTCCGTCCTTGCGTTCCACATGCAGGTTGAACGCCTGGGCGGTGTGCTGGCGTTCACTGGTGAAACTTCCTCCGTCGTCGGCGCCTGGGCCTTTTCCATCGAGAATCTTGTCAATGAACCGGCCTTTTTTCTCAGGCATGGGTCAAACCATCCCGTCTGCGCCAATGCTCTGCGATGGCATTGGCGCGTACTTTAAGAAACCGCGCGACCCGATTACGCTCCAGCGATTGCGCGAAGCGCTTCTTCCATGAATCCCGAAGCTTCGTATGCGTCAATTCGACAGCGGAGAGTCGTTGTCCAGTGCGCGCAATCGCGCCGCGCACGTCCTCTTTCGAATCGACATAGACCTTGGCCATTTCCCGCCCACGGGAAGCGCTGACATACCATTGCTGCTGGCCCACGGCCGGAAGCGATTCGTCGCCGGTCGCGATAAAAACGCGGTCAACGGTTTTGCCCTGGCTCGCATAGCTCGTATCCACGTACCCGAGGCTCATATGACCCCAGTCCTTCGGCAATAGCTTGCCGTTCTCCAGTCGGATATCGCCCTCTTTGCTAAAGCCCTCGACCGTGAAGATGTCGCCGTTATTAAGCCGCGCGCCTTTTGTCTGCCCCTCTACCTTCGCTTCGCCGTTTTTGGTGATGCGAATGCGGTCGCCTTTGGCGATAGCAATCTCTCGCGTCCGGTAAACCTCGAATCGCTTCGCCTGCGCGAGCGGAAGCGGAGCTTCCGAGCCGTCCTGTTTTTGCAGTACCAACCCTCCCGCGCCGCGCTTCACCACGGCCTTGTCGCCGCGCGTGAAGCCTTTTGCATTCTGGTGAAACTCGACCACCATTGTTCCGGCTTCGTAATTACGCGGGTCGGACTTTTGCGCGGTTGTCCACCCAACAGAACGCCGGGCGATGAATTCCCGCTCCTTGCCCAGCGCCCCGCGTTCTTTCAGCGCGCGGCGCAATTCGTCGGTGATTTTTTGGCCTTCCGAATGGGTAGGCGCGATGATGAGCGCCGATGCGCCTTCTTCCTGGGCCTTCAGGTAATCGGCGACGAGCAAACGATGGCGCTCTTCTCCGCTCGCCTCAACAATCCAACCCATTTTGTCGAGCGCATCGAATCCCTTTTGCGCGGCCCTCCCCGTCCCTTGCGCAATCGCTTCAACGGCCTTTTTATAGCCGGGCACGGTCTGCCTGCGAATCTTGGTAAGCCGCGCGAGCCTGACGCCCGCTTCCTTTTCCAAAAGCCGGAATGCGTCTCCGGCTTCGACACTCGAATGCTGCGTGTAATCGCCGGAGAGAATGACGCGGTTGCCGTTCTCTTTTGCGACATCCATCAGACGGCGCATGTCTTCGCTGGAAACAAGCCCGGCCTCGTCCACCCACAGCACCTGCCCTCGCGTCTTCGCCTGGAGTTTTTCGTTTGTGAGAAGCGTCTCTAACGTTTGGGCGTCCTTAAATCCTTCCCTCTTCAGCACACCTCTTGAAGCCTGCGACGACGGCGCAAACACAAAGACCTTCTGCCCCGATTCCCCGTGAATAGCGTCAATCGTCGCGCGCATCATCCGGGTCTTTCCTGTGCCCGCCTTGCCTACGACACCGGTCACAGTATCGCGGCTCCTCAGCACATGCACCGCGGCTTTCTTTTGCTCCTCCGAAAGCCCGGCGAGCGCGTTATCATCGAGCCTCTCCACTAACGGGCTGAACTTCCGCTGCCCGTCTTGTGCGAACTGGAGCATCGCCACTTCATCGCGCAGCACGGTTTTCGTCGTGGCCATTAATTGCCCGTCGCGCATTTCGGCGATGACCTCCGGGTGCTGGGCTATATCGGCGACATCTTCGGGCTTGATGGAGCCCACGGCGTAGGTCAGCGCCTCGGCTTTGAGCCTTTTGTCAGACACGGCGGAGGAATTCTGAAACGAATGCTCCAGTGCGAATTCTTTGGCCTGCTCCGGCGTTATCGCATCATCGCCCTTGACCCGTCCCGTTCCTGCTGTTTTGATTGCCAGGCGTTCTTCCGGCGTCAGGCGGCTGTCCCATTCCTTTCGCAGCTCGGACATGCTTATCGGCGTCCTGCTTTTTTTCTCGCGGGTCTTCCGCCCGAGCTGGCTTTTGGCAGCTTCGTCTTCAATCCCCAATCGTTCCGCCTCGGCTTCGATAATGGCGGTGCGCCGGGAGAATTTCTCTACCGTGGAGCGCTCGATTCCGGCCAGGCTGAAGCTGTTGCCGTCCTTCTTAATGCCGTAACCTAATTCCGAAAGTTTCCAGGAAAGGCGGGCATGAAACGCGGCCTGGTAATACCCCTTGTCGCGGAAAATCTCGCCAAGCTGTATCGCTTTCCAACGGCCTTCAACATCGTCGAACGTCGCATTGAAAACCGTGGCGTGGCAATGCAATTGGCAATCCGGGACACCATCCACAGGGCGACTGGTCCTGTGAATGTGCTCGCTCCATATCATGGAGCGGGTATATCTGTCCGTATCGCTTCCGTTCTTGCGGACGCGCCCCTGAGCCGCGGACTCCATTTCGGCCATCGTTTCCCGCACCGAATCGCGGAAGGCGTCGAGGACGCGTTCGTCGCCGCCAATCTCGTAAGCCAGGCTTGCCGATTTCGGCGCGTCAAACGTGAAATCCGTCAGGACGCGGCGGGCGTCCTTTGTACGGGCCGTGAGCTGCTCGCCGGTCGCCGGGTTGATGTTGTCGCACAGCCGGTAATAATCCTCCTGCCTGACTTCGCCCGAGAGCCCAAGCATCTCGGAGCCACGCCCGTGCCATATCCCTTTCATCTCGGTGGCGTCTTTGGCGAAATAGTCCCCCGGCGAAAGATGCTGCGAGTAGTAATCCTTCGCGGCCTTACCGTTCATGATGTGATTAGCGAAAATCATCACCAGCACCTACGGGTTGAGCCTCATGACTGCAATACAACTAAAACGTGTATTGATCAACATAAAACTCCGAACTATGAAAATGCCTATCAGTGGCTTCATAAGATGCGTCAATCTGAGCCATAAAGTGCATAGACTGGTCCCCTATCAGAGCTAGGCCGCCTGCCGGCGGTTTTCGCAGCTTGCAGGTTTTGTCTACAGCAATGACACGCGGGCCATGCGCGTCCGCAATTTGGGATTGCGGATGAAGTACGGGCGGGGCGAGAGAATTTCGTCCGTCGCGAACACTCTGGACGCTCCTGAAAAATCAACTGGCAAACCATCGTCATCGCTCCCAGTTCCGGCCCCTGCCAGGCTGTTGTGAACTTGCTCGCTCGTGTTGCATTCCGGCATCTCGCGTCATGGAATCCGTCTGGGTTTTCTCGGCATGCTGATCGCGGACTTCGAATCCGCACGTCTCCCTCATTCCGCTTACGGCTCGTTCAAAATCCCCTTTGTATTTGCCGACATTGGGGTCAGGATCGCGTGCGATGTGTTGCACCACCAAAGTCATGTCAAATAGTGCCTCGGCTCTCTTAAGACCTGCTTCGGTGTTCGGTACGCGATCAAATAAGTCGGCATATTTCGGTTGCGTCCGGGACGGTTTCTGGCTCTCTTCCCTACCCGGCTCCCTCCGATCGACCTGAGGTTGTTTGGCATCCTTTCGTTCAAGTTCCCGAATGGCTTTATTTTTAAAATCGAGGAACGCTCGCGCATTCTCGTTGTCCCACCTCTCCGACATGCTCTGAGCGGCACGGGATGCCCGCTCTTCCGTTTTGCGAGCGTTGCTCCTCGAAGCCTCGCGGTTCTTCACCCAATCCAGCAACCCCATTTCATTGCTCCTTTCATCACAGCGACCGCCACGGCCGCCCTCATTACCGGCCCGTCCGAGGCTCCAAATTCGATTGCCGGTGAGTGGCGTTTCCGGTAGTATTTGGCCGAACCTGAAACCTGCCACCCGTTCGCAAAGAAGAGAGGTGTTATGCCAGCGCCCTGCGTTATCGGTTTTTCGGAACCCACCGGCACAATGACCTTCGCCGAGGGCTTGTCATTCATCGAGCGTACCCGCCGCCAGCTCGACCGGTTCGACGCCATGCCGCATGCGCCCGGCGAGTCTATCGCCCCCGATGAGGCGGCGGCGATTCGCCGCATGTGCGACAAGGTTGAGGCCGATATAAACAGAATGCTCGGCACGGCTTAGCGCTCCCAGGAGGCTCTTGGGCGCGGCAAGGTCTGCTGCGTACGTCCCGCAGCCTTCTCCGGCGTTTTCGCCTGCGACTCGTTTGACGGCTCTGGCGCGTTTTTCTCGGTTGCGGGCTGGCCTGCCTGCGCGCTCGTCGGACTCAAAGCCGGTGCAGCCTTATCCTGGCCCGTCATGTTCTGGCGCATGGGTTGCGGAGTGCTAGCGCTGTCGGGCGGACTTGGCGAAGACGCGGGGGCGTTCTGGCCGATGTGCTGTGTGGCTTTCTCCAGCCTCGCTTTAACCTCCGCCAGCTCCGCCTTTTGTTCTTGCGGCAGTTGCTCCAGCGGCTTTTGATTTACCTTTTCCTGGGCCGATTGCCGGGTGTACATTTCCTTCGCCGTGTCCGGTTTTTGCTCTTGTGTTTTTTTAGCAACAGGCTCTTGCTGAAATGTCTGACGATTCTTGCTGATGAAGTCGAGAAATGGCATGGCATTAATGCCACTAGCAAGCCAATCACCGAACGTCGAAAGAGCTTGCCCACGTCTTTTGCCGAGCAGCAGAGTTCAACCGCTATAAAACGGTTGCTTGCGTGGCGACGCTCCTTCGGGTAGGCTCCGCCAAGTTTTCTCAACCATCTTCAGGCTCCACTGTGTCCAGTTCGTCGGATGACACCCAGCCTCCACTTTCAAAAACGCAAGTTGCGTATTTGGAGGAATTGAAAAGACAAGACAACAAGCCCAAGCTGAAACCTATTCACTGGCGGAACAGGGACCTTCAAACCAGTGAAGCCCTCGTCATTGAGACCGTGACAGAGCGCGCCCGACGGAGTGCACATAAAGCGAGGTTTCGCACTTCATGCGAGAAGCGCGATGGCGGCGGAAAAGGCGTCACTTGAGCTGATTCCTGACACTGCTGCCATACCATTGCCGCCCACGGGGCGGCTTTATATTACGCTCGTTGAGCGCACGCGCAATTTCCCTCAGACTCTTTCCCTCCCGCTTCAACGTCTGCATCAGTTCAAAAGTCTCTTTCGACGGCCTCGCAGATAGATACGCTTCGTGGGCCTTGGCTCGCGCGTCAACGATGCGTGGGTTGCCAAGTGTCGTGCCCCGCTCCTTTGCCGCAGTTAAACCTTTACGGATGCTTCTGGACTTTGCAAAGCGCCTTGCATTCTTCACTGCAAAATCCAAAGAATCTTGCGGGATGGGCTCCCCCGTCCTCCGTATCTCAGCTATGAGCGATTCCTGCGTAAGTTCTGGCCTATCGAAAGCGAAAAAGGGAACCCCGGACGCCACCAGCCAAAAGACAAAACGCGCACGAAAGCTAAGCGCTTCTAACAACGGAGAGATGCGCGGAATCAGCATGACCGCGTCGAGAAAAAAGCACTCCCATACTACCTCGTCAAATTTTGCAATCGCCTCCTCACGAGGATCGAAGTCGTTGCTGACTACGTCTCGCAGAATCGCACGATGAATCTCGAGCGCTTTCATCACGCGACGAATATCATCGATTTGCGTTGGATCAGTTATTGATTCCGAGACGATTATCAGGACATGGCCAGATTCGTCGTGTTCAATGTGAACCATCGCCGACTCCCACTCATTAAAGATTAGCTTTGTACAGCAGTTCTTGCAGCACCGGACGGCTTTGGTGCTTTTGGAAACGCCCCACCACCAGAGCGCGACCAAAAACTAATGCTCTGCCACGCGCAGACGGAAATAAGATTAGATTTGTACAGCCCAAAGGGCCGTTTTCGCCTCGGTACTCTAATTGCCTTCCTTTTAGCGTGTTGAGGTCCGGACAACAACCCCAAAAAGTGAATGGCGAGAGCCAAGTCCCAACATGGGGCGACGAATCGAAGTGTGCCCAAAAGGAGGGCAGCATGTTGTGTGAACGTCTACAGTCTGTTTCCGCAGTCGAACTGCTTGCGAAGGCGCGCATCCGGGAGCGCATAGAACTCGAAACCCCTCAGGTCGTCTACATCGTGGCTTGCGACGCATGCCAGAGCACTCACTCGATTGAGTTCTCCATCGACGACGAGCCGGAGTCCCTGGCCAGCCTTTATAAGGACGCCAGCGATTCAGGAGCGGCGGCAATTGTTGGTGCCGTCGCGTTGCTGGCGCTGTTGTTACCAATTAGCGCATATGCCCGGCCGGTGGAGATTACGACGACTTGCACGTGCTCTGTGTTTGAAGACCCGAAAGCAAGCACCATTCAACAACCCCTGCTGACGAATGCGCCGCTTGTTGACGGCACGCGGATCAGCTCGACCTACGGTATGCGGATGCACCCTCTTCTCGGACACTGTGCAATGCATTGGGGAGTCGATTTCGCCGCACCGTTGGGCACGCCGGTCTATGCGACAGGAAGCGGCGTTATCCAGGAAGCCGGTCGGAAGGGATCTTACGGGAACTACCTCCGCATTCGGCACAGCGCCACTTATTCCTCCGCGTACGCGCATTTGGATGGCTTTGCTCCTGGAATTCGCCCCGGCTTGTACGTGAGGGGCGGACAGATCATCGGGAGGGTCGGCACCAGCGGACGCAGTACTGCGCCCCATTTACATTACGAGGTTGTCGTAAAAGGACGGCGGGTAAGTCCCGCATGCCGCTGCTTCTCGCCAACTCCCCGCCATCGCCCTCGCAGGCTGGAAGGCGCTCGAATTGTGTCGGAAAACAAACCAACCCAAAAGGAGGGTTTATGAAGAACATCATGCAGTTGTTTATTAGCGCCGCGTTACTGCTATCACCGACAGTCGAGGGCCAGCAAACCACGCAACCGGAAGCATCAGCCCCCGCCTTTGACTTCCGTTCCGTCGTGGAACCCGGCATGACTATCGATGGACACACATTCACGCCAGACACCATCTTCGGCAGCGTAGCTCTGAACGACCAAGGCGACTTCGCCTTCATTGCGCACTGGAATAGTCCCACTGAGCAAGAGGCGCTTTTTACAGCGAGAGGCATTGTCGCGCGGACTGGAGACGTTATTGACGGCCATTACATCAATGCCATTCCCCTGGACGCGAAAATCGCCATAAACAACCTGGGGCAAGTCGCCTTTGAGGCGAACTTCAGCGAGCAGCCGCCGGATTCAAGTTTTCGTAGCGTTGTGAGGGGCGTCTTTCTCGACAATCATCTTGTTCTTAAGCCCTTTCTAAACCCGGTCGATTTCGACCTGGCGAATGACGGACGATTTGTCAGCGAGCAAACCGAACCGTCTTTCTTTCACGGAAAAGGAAAACCGGAAAAGACATGCCCACTTCCGAAGTTCCCCCTTCCCGTTCGGTGGAGCGCGGCACAAAGCCCGCGCATCGCATCCTATCGCTATGACCCGCCGCTCAGGGGTCGAGGCTACACCGCGGATCTTCCATTCCTCCGGGTCGCCATTGATGCTGCCTATCGCCTGATTTA
>Ga0302326_10010151_pt1 | contig 20420 bp, 20 predicted proteins | sample Palsa_T0_3_FD_202264 | JGI IMG/M metagenome (GOLD analysis project Ga0302326, IMG submission 202264) | Peat permafrost microbial communities from Stordalen Mire near Abisko, Sweden - Palsa_T0_3 | ecosystem: Environmental > Terrestrial > Soil > Palsa > Peat permafrost | place: Sweden: Abisko...
GCATCTGAGACCGGAGACCCAAGCCAAGCTTGAGGCCAATGCCGCCGAGCTGGGCATGTCCGTTAACGATTACCTTGAGGCTCTGGTCCAACGCGACGAGCACACGACGCCCGAGCAACCGTTCAAGCCCAAGAAATCGGCTTACGGGCTGCTGGCCCACTATGGCCCTGGCCCAAGCGAAGCAGAAATCGATGAGAACCGGCGGGAGATGTTCCACGGATTTGCAAAAGATATCTGATGATCGCAGGCATTGCCGACACCCACACGACGCTGTGGTATCTGTTCAAAAATCCTAGCCTTTCGGCCGTCACGCGTAACTTCATAGACGAGGCGGCGCGGGTGGGGCAGGGGATCGGGCTGTCACCGATCAGTCTGGCCGAGATCGTTTACCTGGCCGAGAAGAACCGGCTGCCGGCATCGGCTTATGTGGAGCTGAAGAACGCTTTGGCAGATCCGGATTGCGTGATCGAGGAAGTGCCGTTTACCGTCGAGGTGGTGGACGCGATGCGGCAGGTTCCGCGGGAGGACGTACCGGACATGCCGGATCAGATCGTGGCGGCGACGGCGGTCTTTTTTGGGGTGCCGGCAATCAGCCGGGACGGGCGCATGCGGGCGTCGAGCATTCAGACGGTCTGGTAAAGCGTAAGCTGATCGGCTGTTCTGAGTGTGCTGGCCGGCTCGTGGCTCTGGCGGACGGCGGCTGGAGAAGGTGTGATACCAGCGGCGTCGGGGGACACCCTCCCGCCCCGGCTTTCCCCGGAGGGGAAACGGGAAAGGGGAGATCCAATTCCTTGCTGCCGCAGGCCAATTCCTTTGTCTTGTCGACCTCGGGAGCTGGCCGGAAATCTCTCCCTCATGCACCATCCGCCTCAGCGGTTCAGGGCCGCTTGGATACGGTCTCCCCATAGCATTTCAAAGTGGTTCAGCCCTCCGGCGTCGCCCAGCTCGCCCAACGTACATCCGTTCCACGGCGCCGCTTCGTCAAGCACCTGCAGGGTGAATTCTCGCCGCCCATTGTCAAAGCAACACCTGGCTGCTGCGCATGCTGTTCGATTGGCGAGTGACTGGCCATGTGCTAAGCGTGAACCCCGGCTCATGCCGTGCGCGGCCCGAAAATACGGAGACAAGAGGTCGGGGGTCGAACGAAAACTTGCGCTTCGAATTAACATCACTCCGCTCGATAAGCCAGCGGGGGTTGCGCCCGCTACGATAATTTTACTTACCAAAGGTGAGGCGACGAGTGCCTTATTCTTGCAGGTTCAGCAATTTAAGCGGCCCACCCTCCGACTCCCGCCAAAAAAAAAGGACACAGATCAAGCCACTCGGGCGTAACCGACTGAATCTACGATTCTCTCTTTGCTGGCTAGCCTGGGAACTCCCCATGCGTAGATACAGGCAAGCAAATGGATCTTCGCCCATTCGCATAGAAGAGGCCTTACTTGTTCCCGATTTCTATCCGCGTTTCACATCTGCCGCGGTTTGTCATTGCTTCCGCTCTGAATCGGTTTCCAAGGATTCCAGTATCCGTTTGGCAGTTTTGCGTACGATCCGGTTGGCCACAACACCGGACATCCCCGCCTGGTGTTGAATTCGCCGGCCGAGTTCCGTTTCTGCCATAGTCGGCTCATGACGAACGCGATTCATCTCGATTTCGACTGCCTCAGCCCATAATTTCCGAGTGGCCACAGGATCCGTTTCTTCGCCCTCCAAGGCGGTTCCCAGGGTTTCGTTCAGCCGCGGATATGCTTTTTCGAGGACGAAGGTGCGCGTTTGTTCGCCGAAGCCACTGAACCGAATCAAAGACTCAAACCCGATTTCGTGGTTGGTACCCGGAGGAACGATTTCGAAATCGAGCATACAGGATGGCATCCGGCTGATCTCGGCACCATCGGTGTCGCCAATCTCGTCCAACTCCATCACCGCCTCTGCTTTAGTGGCGGCACCCACTATTGAGAAGCTCCCATTCGGCCAGCGGCACAAAAAAATCGCCATTGCCTGACAGTACCTCATTTTTGCGTTTAGGTGCCATCACTTGAGCTAACAGCGAGTTTTTCTCGCTAACCAATTCGGGGTCCAGGGCCGGAACCGCGAGTTTTTACGTGAGCATATCGAACGCAATATTGACCCTGCCGATGTTGAGCCGGACCTGGCGTTGGTAATGCAATCCGATCAACGCCGCTTCAAGGAAGCGGAATTTTCTTTTGGATCTTGGCATCAGTTGGATTAGACGCCCGCGTCGAGACGAAACAAGGTATGCGCTTGGGCGTAAGTACGGCAGGCACGCACATTGCGAGCCGTCTCGATGCCCGCATTAGCCTGCTTAGAGGCGGGAGCGGCGGTTCACCCGCGATACCGCTAAAGGATCGCCCAGAATACTCGATCTGGCAATGGTGTCCCAGCTGGGTGGCCGTTCTTCTACAGCGTGGATTGCGGCTCCTCTGTGGTGACGCTCCGTGTCGCTGCGGAAGAGTGCCGTGCTGCACGGGCCAGGCAATTGACCTGCTGGGGAATGATCAGCCGGCGGAACCTCCTGGTTGTCGGCTGGCGATGGGCCAGTTACGCGCTCCCGCAGCTGGCCGATCTCTAGCCTTGGTCATGCAGATCTGGATACGATCGCCTTTGCAGGCCCGTCCGCCATATTCTGCGGGCCGTTGAATATCTGGCACGATACGCGCAAACTTTCACGTTTCGGGATGGGGAGTCATGCGTCCGCATGTGGCAGCGGTCGGGCTTCTTTGCGCTTGCGCTATACGAACCCTCCTGTGGATCACCTGACATCCTCCACCAGACGCTGTTAGCCATTATTCTCCGGAGCTGCACAGCTATGCGAAACCCTGGACTAACACCTTAAACTCAAGCTCATACTATCGCTATTGACACTGCAGACGCCGATGCTCTTTATTTCAAAATCTCGTCCTCTTTTTCAAGAGGCCGTCCATCCACACTGGGAGATGCAGGCTGACTGGTGATCAGCCGAAAATTCTGCCTCGCCAAACGAAATAGATTCTTCGTCAAAGGCAGTGTCTGCTGACTATGCCGGTTGATCCATCCCAAAACGGAGATTGTTTGGGGGCTCGCATTTGATCGCCAAGGAGAAGAGAGTCGCCGCGAGGGACTTTCGCGGCAGCATGGCGACCTCTATCATCGCGGCAGAAACCGCCGCGGTTGCGAATGATAGGTTGAGGCGGAACCAAAAGGCTCGATCGGGTTCATACCTCTCGGTAGGAACCCAGTGCCTGGAACAGTCGGCGCTCAATGACACGCTCCGCTGCATTCAGGCGCAGCATGCGCGCGGTCACCTCTCCAACCGGCGTTAAGGGTTGGATAATCGGCCCGTCCAGTTTGAAGTGCTCGTCCCATGAGTCCCATCTGGGATCGAAGAGCCGTATCGGGCGGCCGGAATGATCGATCGACGCGATATCCGTACCCTTGTAACGATTGCACAGGATGCAGGCGTAAGCCAAATTGCCGATACCAGAGGAGCCGCCGTGCTTGCGGCTAATGATGTGATCGATTTGGTGAGGAAAGCCAGCGTTGTCCGCATGCACCAGGCAATATTCGCACCGTCGACCGGCTCGCTCTATGACCAGCAGGCGCGCCGATTCATCGATATCACGAGCCACTGATCAGGATCTGTTGCGCGCGCCCTTTGGCCATCCGAAGGATATGTTCCAAATCGATGAAATGATCCAGCTCTGATTGTTCCTCGGGCGACAGACCGCCTTCTTTCTCCCACGCAATTAATTCGGCAACGCGTTGCTGGGCTTCGAGCGAGGGGCGATAGTCGACAATTGCTTGCGGCGTAGTGCCGGCAGCAATGAAATCGATGATCTCCAGGTACGACGGAATAGCGGCCTTACTCATAGTCGAGCTCTATATCAGCATAACGCTTTCTGCTTCAAAAATAACCGCTCGCCTGTGTGGCATGATGTGGGTACTGCCAGGCGGCCGATAGCGTCCCCGTGTGCATTATCCAGAAGCGCGCAGATTGGGTGGGCCTGAATTCGCTCTCAGCAACTTCCAATAGCCTGCCGGGACCCGGACTCCTTTTTGAGTTCCACCTCCCGCCCACGCGTCGAGCGCCCTCGCCATCGTATGCCCGGTAGGAGTTCCGGCACAATCGGAATGTCCGCATCAGCCAAGGACACCATATTCAATTCGCGTAAGGACTTCGTCGGCCTCCTGAAAGCCCTCTTGTGTGGCGGTGGCCTCCAGCGGTGTGCGGCCTCTTAAGGGAGGGATTCGGGGTCTGCAACCAAGCCAAGGCCTTCTGTTGGTTGGCGAAAACCTCGCCGCGCGCACCGACAGCGTGATGAACCGGTCCGGCAGCGCTGTCTCAAACTCGCGATTAGACAGCGTCGTCGCCACGTCGCCAACCTCACCTTAAATATACGCCATTTCCCCTAACGCGCCGTCGTAAGGATCGGACAGTCGAACACACCAAACCGGCTGGGCCCGCGGGCGCCAGTGTTGGAAATCATCCTCCCGCCTAGCAGGCAGGTTCCGCGTGAGTTTTCCGTAGGTGTGCGTTGATACCAGCCGTTGGCCTTCCCGGAACGGATGGCATCGACTTACAAACGGTGCGCGACGGGTCAGTTTAGTTGGAGCAGTTGGTGGATGAGAAAGAAGCGTAGTAGCCTTCTGCGCCCATCGCGGCATTCTCCGACAGCGTCAGTGCTCCTTGGCAGTTAACCCATCGGATCCCCAGGGGCGGAACTGTGTGTGGCCTCTTTGCGGGAATATTCTCCGTCTTGAAGGCCATCGAGTGACGCACGCCCTGCGGCCCGCAGAGCAATGCTCCAGCGATGCAAAGTGTCATCCGATGACGCGGACCGACACCTATGACTGAAACCCTCAGATGGCGGCATCTGTAAGTAGCTGCTGGTCGTGTAGCGCCCGGGCACGCTGTGATCGTCAGCGGAGTTGCGCGACACAGTAAAGCAGAAAGCACAGAAAGGCCAACGACAATAGCACAAAGGAGCGCTTGCCTCGGTGCCACTGAAACGCGAGAAAAAGTAGATTCCACATGTCTTTTTCCAACCTCCTCATTCAAGTGTTCACTGCCAGTAAATAGGGGACCCCAAATAGCCGGCTCCAGGCGTGCAGGCAAAGCGCCTGCCACTGGGGGATGGGCGTGCCGGTAGCCCAATGATCATTGGACATCCCCACCAGCAGGGTGGGGCGGGCCAGAGCAGCTGTCCATACCGTCCAGGGGATGACTTGTTCGTAACAGATCAGCAGGGCCGTCCGCTGGCCAGCCACGTCAAGCACTGCCGGACCGGTCAGATGGAGGGGCGCGCCGCCGCGCTCAAACGGATTCCATGCGGCCATGGGAACAGGCAACCTCTGCAGGAAAACGCCGGTCTGCGCGCCCCGGATGATGACCGCGTTCCGATAGGAGTACGGAATAGCAAGCTGCGGAGATCCAGGCAAGCGGCCGCCAGTCTCCGGTTCGTGCGCCGTTTGGAGCAGATCCACGGCAGCCCGGAGGTCGCGGCCCTGGGGGGATAGCGATTCTGGAATCAGCGCTCCGATCAGAACGATCTTGCCCTCTCGCCGGAACGCTTCGATAAAAGGCTTCCAGAACAGATCGGTGGATGCGGTCCACCGGGGCACCACGCTTTCCGGGAAGATCACGACCTTGGCGGAAGAGGCCCAAGCCTGTTGCTGAATCGTTTGCGCGCCGAGATATTCGCGGAGCGGGCTGACCGGTCCGTGACTGATGGCGCCCAAGTGCGTATCCACGGTTTGCCAGTGTGCCGGGGGCTTCGGATTGCCGGGGTACGAGAGATTGGCGATCAAGGCCAATGCCGCGAGAGATGGTTCGCCGACTCCTGGGTGCGTCGCGATGAAGCCGCAGCCGGCCAGGGATAAGGCGAGGCCAGCCCAGGACCAGGCCGGAAACAGAAACCCGGAGGCAGTCAAAGGCGAAGCGAAGCCGATCAGCCCCAGCGGTGGGACGACTCCCAGAACGAGTGCCAGCGGCGCGCGCCAGAGCAGGTGCCTGGTTCTATCCGTCCAGAGCAAAGCGAAAGGCAGAGCCAGCAGCACGGCGCAGAGCGCCCAGAAGGCTATCGCTGCGGCGGCCGAGACATCTGGACCGAAGAAGTTCCTGGCGCCTACGGCGAGCGGCCAGAGAGCGCCGGCATAGTAACCGGCCGCCGCGGCATAGCAAGTCCGGCGGGAGGGCTGCCGAAAAACGAGGGCTGGCAGTAGGAGGAGAGAGACGATGATTCCGGCCGGGTGAGCGCTGGAGACGGCTGTGCCAACGATGGCCGCCGCGGGGGTGAGCAGGATAGGCTTGGTCTTCATCGCTTCATCCGTAATTTCACCGGGCTAACAGAGTCCGCAGTCTGGCGCGCACGGCGCTTTGCGGGATGGGTCCCAGGTAGCGGCTGTCATAGCTGCGCGGGTCATAGGAGCTGGCTACCCACAGACTTCCCGGTGCGGCGCGGTAACGGCCGAAGGGCCAGTGCGTGAGGGGCCGTCCGGCGCTGTCGTGTGCGAAGGGAGCGCTATGGGGGATTAGCTTGCCGTTCACCGTAATGCCTGCGGCGCTCACGACGATCTCATCAGCGGCCTTGCCAATCACGGGCTTCAGCAGCGGCGCGGCCCCGTCCGGACAGACGCCCTTAGCCCAGGGAGTGAGAAGCGGCGTATGCCGGTAACCCCGGTGCGCCGATAAACCATGGTCGTCGGGACAGAACTCGACGAAGGTCCCGTTGGAACTCGCGATGTACAAACCAGCAGGCAGGGAAGCCGAGCTATTGATGCGCAAGCCCGCGATGCCAAACAGGGCAACGGCGCCCAGCAGGGGAGTCAGTCCGAGAAACAGACTGCGCGCGCGCATCTCATTCACCCTACTGGCCAATCGTCGGAGACGGGCCCGTTGCCCGCGGTTGCCTTTTCCGGCGGCATGGAGGCGGTTCTCGGTCTGGGGTCGCTGATCAGATGACAGGAGTGCACGATCACTTCCCAGATGAGCCGCTTGCTCCCATCTGCCGGAGTGAATTGCCGTTGCTCCATGCTGCCCTCGACAAACAAGTGATCGCCTTTGTCGAAGGTCAGCGCCAGGCTGGCCAGGTCCCCATAAAAGGAGAGCGAGTACCAGTTGGTATGCTGCTCGACTTTGCCTTGCGAGAGGTACGGATACGTCTCGCCCAGCCGTACGTTGGCCACCGCAGTTCCGGAAGGAAGATGGCGCAAGGCCGGGCGAGCGGTGAGATAGCCGGTGACTTCAATACGATTCTTCTGTTGCATGGAATTCCTCCAACTCCTCAGATTCCCCGGATTCTTCTAACTCTTCCTGTTCGTCGAGGCCGTCCAGAAAAGCCTGCTCGGCATGCGACCGATCCGGCGGCGGGACCTCCGCCGGGCTGATGAGATGCTGCCGTGGATTGACCGGACTCTGCGGCACAACAGCGCCACCCTTCAGACTCACAAAGGTGGTCGGTGGCGGAATTGCGGAGCGCATCTTGAACGTAGGGTCCAGGAAGTAGAGCATCTGCGTTCCTAGAATGGTGTGGTGGCCGCTGACGAAAACGAGCATCTGCCCAGGCGCGACGATGCGCTCGTGAATCCCGTGCCCGGTCTTCTGAGGGGGCCTGAGCCGAAGCACTTCATCCGGTGTCATTAGCGGCCGCTGGATGTTTTCCACCGAAGCATTGAGGTGCCCCATGACCGGCGCGAGCCGCTGCCCGCTGAAACTGTAGGTGGCCTTTTGCACGGTAGTGGTGCCGGTCATGTCGCTGATCAGTTTGGCGGTCTCGAACTGATTGGGGGCGAAGGCGACCCGCACATGGCAGTTCGAGACGATGCTTTCGTTAGCGCCGTAAGCGTCCACGATCTGGCGAATGTCCTGAGTGACGAGGTAGGCTTTGAGGCCGTATCCGGCCATGTAGGAGAGTGCGTCGGCGAAGACCTCCATGCGGTTGAGCGAGGGGAACTCGTCGATGAGAAATAGCAGGCGGTGGCGGTTGTGCTGTGGTACGGCGCCAGAGAATAGAGTACGCTCCGTGAGGCGGTTGACCGTCATGGTGAGAATCAGACGGATGAGTGGACGGAGCCGGATCTTGTCACTGGGAGGAACTACCAGGTAGAGCGAGACGGGACGCTCGTGATTGACCAGGTCGTCGATGGTGAAATCGCTCGAGGAGATGTTGTTGGCGACCAGCGGATCGCTGTAGAGAGTCAGCGCGGTCTTGGCGGTGGAGAGTACGCCGCCGAAATCCTTATCCTCTTTATCCATCATTTCCTGGACCTTCTCGCGGACCACCGGGTGCGTAGCGGTCAGGGAGCCGTCCGGCATGCGCCACTGATGCTGAAAACCGGGGTCATGCTCGAAGTTGAGTAGTTCTTCGAGCGTCTCGTGAAAGCTTGATCCGGGGCGGGTGAACAGGTGCGAGAGATCCGCCAGGCTGGCTTGGCGATTTTCGAGTGCGGCGGCATAGCAGACATGCAGGATCATGCCGGTAGTGATAGAGGTGGAAGCGTCCTGCCAGTAGCGCTCCTGCGGACTGTCTTCCCCGGTGCGGACGATCATGCCGGCGATGTTTTGTGCGTCACTGACATCGCGGGGAGTGAACAGGCGGACCTCGTTGAGCGGGTTGAAGCGCGAGGTTGTTTGCGGCTCCACAGGCGAGAACCGGAAGCACAGATGGCCGGCTTGAGCGCGGAAGCCAGCGGTCTTAGCCCAGTTCTCTCCTTTGATGTCGTAGACGATGGCGGACTCGGACCAGGCCAGTAAGGTAGGAATCACCAGGCCGACACCCTTGCCGCTGCGCGTGGGGGCAAAGGCCAGGATGTGCTCGGGGCCATTGTGGCGAAGGTAGTGCAGGCGCTTGCCGTCGAGCGACCAGCCTCCGACGAACACACCGTCGTTAGCGGTGAGCAAGCCGCTGGCCCGGACGTCGGACTCTTCGGCCCAGCAAGCCGAGCCATGCAAATCTTCGGCGTTCATGGAAAGGCGGCGGGCGCGGCGGTTCGTCACCGCGAAGAAAACGCCGACGGAGAGAAAGCTGCCGGCGAGCAGGATGAGCATGCCCAACAGAAAAGGCGTGCGGATGGCTGGATCGCGCTCGGCCATATGCTGCCAGCCCCAGAGGATCCAGGCGAAGGGTTGGTAGATGGCGCCGGCGCGCAAGCGCAGCAGAGGAGCGCCCAACGCAGGCTGATACTGAAAGCGGTTGGCGATGTATTGGGTGCAGAAGAAATTGGCGAGCACGAGCACGAGCAGGCCCAAGACAACAGCCGGCCAATTGTATCCGCCGAGATAACCGGGTGTGGCGGGCTTGCGGTAAAGCTGAGGTTGACTCATCGGTCGCGTCCTTGTTCGCGCGTTCGTTCGCGCATCTCCCGTGCTACGGCACGGGATTGGGAGTAATGGATGGAGACGCGGTGGCCGACTTCAGGCCACGGGAATTTGTCAGGATGCTGGGGTGAGGGGAAATGGTCTTTGGCGTGGATCACGGCGGCAGCCTGCTTGCCGATCTGCTGGATGACGTGATTGCGAGTATGGCCGATAATCAGGCCGCGATAGATGCCGCTGTGGCGCTCGGCGATACGGACACCGGCTTCCTTGCCGAGGGCCATCTTGACGACGGCGCGCGCGTCCACGAGCGATTGCTGCCAGGGCTCGAGTCGGGCGGTTTTCGCTGGGCTGGTGACAGTAGGTGGCTGCATGCGCATTTCGCAAACTCAGGCGTTGGTGTTGTTGGCTGGAGGCGGCTGCCCTGTGCCTTCAGTCAGCGCGAACAGCGGCGGAGGCCCAGGTTGGCTGGGCGCTCCGCTCGAGCTGGTTACATCCGGTGGTGCGGTGGGACCAGGAGACGCGACACTCGCCGTGAGTGCACCGCCGGCCGCCTGGCCCGCACCGGCGAATGCGCTGTAGCCACTGGATGCCAAACTCACGGCGCCCTTTACGGCCATCACCGAGCCGTACACGATGGGCGTGGCGACGGCTACGATTTCGCCGCCGGTAAATGCGGGCGCACCGCCCAGCACGCCCGCCACGATCTTCGGCACGAACCAACACAGCGCCAGAAAAATCAGAGACTCGCCGACAATATCGAGCGCGCCCATGGCGGGATTGGCGGAGGTGGCCACGGTTTGAGCGGCCGCCACCCAGCCGGCCGAGAGCGCCATGCCGACGCCGATCAGCAGAAACAGGATCATGATTTTTACGCCCACACCCACGGCGAGCGCGATGTATTTCTCGACATAAGGAGCGCTCCAACGAGAGCCGCCGAAACCGAGAAAAAAGAAGGCGGCGGCCACCACGATGTAGGATTCGACCAATGCGGCGACCAATTGAATGCTGATGAAGCAGAAGGCTACGAAGCTCATGATGGCCGCGAAGACCATGGACATCGCAGTGCCGAAGTTGGCGAGGAAGCCGGCGTTGGAAGCCCCGCCGAATAATGCGCCGGCAATATCCAGGCCGCGCTGAAAAACGGCGCCGGGCTGCAGCGGGCCGACGCCACTGGCTTGCTGGCCGAGTTGCGTGAAGCTATCGACAATGGCTGGAATCCAGGTGGGGCCGAATACGAGTAGCGCGTAGAATGCGCCGATCCACATCAGTTTTTGGATGAGACCGGCAGTCCAGGATTGCAGGTCGGTACGCTCCAGCGCGAGCACCGCCGCGCTCCAGGCGAATTCGATGAGGGCCAACAGACCGAACAAGGTTTGGGCCGGTCCTTGCACGGCGGCGAACCATTGGCCGCGCATCTGCTGGAAGGTATCGAGGAATTGGGTGGGAGGGCTGAGTTGCATGGTGGTCACCTGATCGTAATGAATGCGGCGTGGGTTTCGGGCGCCTGTGGCCGTCCCGGCGCGTATGGCGCTTCGAACAAAATGTCGCGGTTGACGCGCACGGTGAAGCGATAGCCGGCTGCGACTTTGACGGTCGGCTGCACGTTCATGTTGCGGCGGGTCATCTGCGCGCCGGTCATGCTCAGCTCCTGGCCCACCGCGGTTTCGGCGGCCTGACTGGGAGTAGGGTAGGCGAGGATGGTCTGGCTACGGTTCTGCGAGATGGCGAAAGCGGCCATGAACATGGAGGTGAGCACCGACATGCCGATGAGTCGTGTGTAGTGGCGATCGACTTTGTCACGCAGCCCGGCGTTGCCGTGCGAGTCGAGGCCCATCATGCCATCGAGATCGATCGAAGAGGCGTCCGGGAAGATGACGCGGCTCCAGGCGACCTGTACACCGTCTTGGCCATAAGAAACGCGGGAGTCGTATTTGCCGACCAGGCGGGCGCCTTGCGGGATGAGCAGGTATTGCCCGGTGGCGGTGTCGTAGACGTTGGAGGTGACCAGGGCCTTGAGCTCTCCAGGCAGATCGGAGTTCAGACTCTGCTCCAAGACAGCAGGGATCTCCCACCCGGCCTTGATCTCGTAGCGGGATAGCGGCGCATCTCGGGTATAGCGAAGATAGTCTTCGGCTACGCCTCTGTTTTGGGCTGTTTTCAGGAAGGCATCTTTACTGGTTTGCGCGTTCTGCGCATCATACTCGGTCTCGGTGACGGATGTGGCGGCTGCTGAACCGGGAACACTGCTCCCAGACATGCCGAGCGCTTTGCCAATGGTGGCGAGGTTGGTGGCCTGATCGCCGGGGGATGCGAGTTGGGCGAGCGGGGAAGATTTCAAGTTGGTGCCAGCGATCGCACTGGCGCGCGTGGTGGTGGGCGCGAGCATGGCTTCGTGTTCGAGCTGCCAGGCAGCCTCGAGGGCATGATCTTCGGGCGGCGCAACGGCCATCGGCGCGATAGGCGTGCTAGGAATTCGGGGAGGCGCCTGGCGCACGACCACCCGCTCGACTGGCAGATCACAGGGCTGCCCGGTCTGCGGATTGAAGCACGGAGCATTCGCACGGAAAGGAGCTACAGGGCTGACGTTCGGATCTTGAGCCTGCGCGTGCACCACGGAGGCGTTCGCGGGTGGGATGCCATGCAGCAGTTGATCGTCGGCATGAGCGGGAATAACAGTTCGGGGCAGGCCGGCCTGGCGGGCGTTGGCTTGGTTCTGTTGGCTGCGGCGGTAACCGCCCCAGGCAAAACCGGCCATGAGTAACACGAATACGGCGATGATGGCGATGCCGGCGCGCCGGCTGATGTGGACAGTACGGCGCGGCGCGGGATGCAGATCAATGCCCGTCGGTGCAGTGATCGGAGGAATGGCCGGTTTGTTGGCGTTGGGATCGCTGGCAGGTTCCATGATGTTATCCCTTGCTGGCCCGGCTGATCTCTACTTTCTGCGCCTTCTTGCCGGCGCCCAGCACCAGGCGGGCACGGTCAAAGAGCCGGTCAACGATATAGGTCTGCTGTTGCACGCGGTAATTGGTCATGGTGCCTTTGCCGTCGGTGCCGATGACTAATAACACCGGAGCTTCCATGTGCTCGATGGAGGGCGGCATCTGAATGTAAGTCTTGGCTCCATCGTCAAAGACCCGCAGCGGACGGATATGCTCATTGCCGCCGGTGACACGATAGTCGAAGCTCAGCTTTTCGGCGGTGACCATGGCCGGTAGGACTTCAGCGCGACTCTGTTCGGTCGTGGCCCGTCGTTCCAGTAAGTGCTGTTGCCAGCGATGTTGATCATCGTCGGGATAGGCGAAAGCAATGCGCGCCACGTAGTCGGCGGGCTTAGAAATCAACCGCAGATAGTAAGCCCGGCGATCGGTGGTGATGAGCATGTTAGTGTCCAGACCTGGCGATTGCGGCTTGAGTACAATCAGCGCGGTGGCGAGCGACCCTTCTCCGTAGAGTGCCGGCGCGACATTCCAGCGCACCGCGTCGCCGATGTGCGGCTCGCCTACGATCTTTTCACCAGGCTCCATCTCGACGATGCAGACACGCAGCGGGGCGCAGACTACCGTGGGCATGCCGGCGCCGAAAGAGTAGACGACGCGGCCATCCGGGCCGGCGGCAGGAGGGTCCGGCTGAGAGCCCCACTGCTGGCTGGTCAGGACGGCCGCGGCGGCAGTCTGGGAGAGCGCCACGTCAGTGCGCGGTTTGAAGTCTTTGGGAACGGGCGAGGCCGGTTTGCCCAGGGCAGGTGCAGCTTGTTGGCCTCCTTCTTCTAGAGACTGGACACCGGCAGTGATCTCCTGCAGGTTGGGGAGGACCGGAACGCTTTGCGCCAGCAGGACCGCCCCGGCGCAAGATAGGAATGGCAAGATTAGCTTCATGATGTTTTTCCTCACAAGACTTTGGTCCAACTGGCGTTGACAATATAAATGCCCAGCGGGTTAATGCGAATGATGCGTTCGTCCTTGGGCGGGTTCAGGACGATGGTGAACGAGCCCTTCCAGTGCTCCGCGGATTTGACGGCGCCGTAAAGGTCGCGGGTGGTTTCCTCCCATTCGATCTCGTAGGTGCGATCGCTGGTTGCCAGCACGGACTTGACCTCGACGGCTACGGTTTCGATCTGCGCGCGCTGGAAGGGCGGATCGGCGCGATAGAACTCGGTGACAAAAGTGTGGGCCGGGGTGGCATTGGCGATCTGCGCGTAGACCCGATCGATAGCCTTGCGCTGAGCGACGCCATCGCTGGTGACGGTGCGCAGGTTTTCGATCCAGCCGAATAACGCGGCGCGTTTGAGGCGATCGTCATTGGCGGTGGTTTCGTCCGCGACTCCGGCGGCTATCGGCCTGGCTAACTGATCGACCAGCACGACGAAGGGAACCACGTGCGAATGCGCCGCCGACCACAGTAATCCCGCCACCGCGAGCAAAGCAGTGAGTCCGGTGAGCAGTGCGGCGATGCGCCAGTTGCGTGCGCGTGTGATCAGCCCGCCATAGCGCTCATCCCATTCATGACGCGCCGCGGTGTAGGGATGGTTGAGTTGAAGCGGTGTGTGGTCCATAGTCACTTCCATCCGGGAAGAAATCCGGTGTTGTCGGGGTGACGTCGCACTTGCATGCTCCCGACCGAGGTTCGAGCCGCAGCGCACAGGCGGCCTTCGGTTGTCTGGGGCCAGGCTGCCGTCGCGTTGGCGCGCAGCGGAGCGCATAAAGCATCCACGCGGACTGCGACTTGCGGATGGCCGTTCAGCCACACGCGCATATCGACGACGCTGACCTCAGCGAGGGGACCGGCCCCGGCTTGTTCCGCCACTTGCACGACACGGCTCGACCGCTCGCGCGAACAGGCGCACAGCGTCAACAACAACAGAGAAGTTAGGAATACGCGGGTCTTCATTGGTTCTCCCTCAGTGCCATCCCGGCAGGAATCCGGCACCATCGGGTGGCGCCGGCGCGTACTGAAAGAAAGCTTGAGCGGCAGCGGTTTGATCGGCCTGCTGCTGGATCACGGTGCCATAGTAGGCTGCCTTGCTCTGCATGTCGGCGAGCATGATCTCGCGGAGCTTCTGCATCTGTTGCGCTTCCTGATCAGCCATCTGCGTGGCTACGTTGAGAGCCAGCAGACGGCCGTCGGCGCTTTGCGATTGAGCTTCCAGGTTCTGGATCAGGGAGACCTCACCGTTGAGTTGCTGGCCTTGCAGCCCGGCGGCGCGCATGGCGCCGATGGCGGTATCGAGAGTGGTTTGTGCCCAGGATTGGTAGCGGTTGTAATAACCGGTTGGCGCATAGCCGCCATAGCCGGGATAGGTCTGGTGCCAGAGGGAATCGAGATTGCCGAGCGAGTAAGCGAGCGACCGGCCGCCCTGCACCACCCCCGCCAGGGCGTTGAGGTCCGCCTGAATATTCCAGAAGACCTGATGCGGGTTACGCACCGTATTCTTGAGCGCGTCCGTCAGCAATTTGATTTGTGTGGCAAGTTGGTTGGCTTGCACGGCATAGCTCAGCACCAGCTGCACATGATTCTGGATCTGAGTGACTTCTGTGGCGTAGGGACCGGCCAGAGCTGGGCCGGGCGGAGAACAGAACAGGAGCAGCAGTAACAGCAGGACTAGAGACTTGCGCATAACGATTCTGCCTCCTTGGTGGTTTCCAGCGTGCGAAAGTACTCGGCCCAGGTGGGGACTTTCAAACGCAGCCATTCGGCCCGCCAGCTCGAGGGATATTCATCGATGACGCTTTCGACCATCTGACGCTCCTCGCGGCCATTAACGCCGAGCCAGGCCAGCGCTACTTTGCCCAGGCGCAGATCGACCAGGCGCCGGCCCAGCTTGCTGACGACGTAATAATGCTGCTTGGGCACGCTCACCTGCAGCAGTTCGAGTTCGCGCTCGTTGAGGCCCAGGCGGCCATAAAACTCGCGCGAGCCGGGGTTGCGCGCCTCCGCGTTGGGCAATAGAATCTTGGTGGGGCAATTTTCCAGAATCACGTCGGCGATCTCGGAGTGGGCAATGTCGCTGACTTGCTGGGTAGCCATGACCACTACGGCATTGTTGCGGCGCATGGTTTTGAGCCAGTCTTTCAGCCGGTTGCGGAAGGTGGGCTGCTGCAAGTACGACCAGGCCTCATCGAGCAGTACCAGCGTAGGAGAACCGTCGAGCGATTGCTCGATGCGGCGGAATAAGTAGAGCAGCACCGGGATGACCGCTTTGTCATCGAGTTGCAGAAGGTTTTCCATTTCAAAAGTGAGAAAGCGTCCATCACTGAGTAAGTCGTATTCTGCGTCCAGCAACGAACCAAGAGGCCCAGTTACCGTGAAGTGTTCCAGGGCATCGCGGATGTCGGTATTCTGCACGTTAGCGGACAGCTCGGTCAGCGTGCGTGTGGGCGAGAGTTGGAGCCGCCCGATGGCTTCGGCCACGGCGTTACGGTGACGCGGAGTGAACTTCAAACCATTGAGCTCGCAAAGAGCTTCGACCCATCCCACGGCCCAGGTGAGGTCGCTGTCTTCATCGAGCGCCGCCAGCGGGCAGAAGGCCAGATGGGTGCGAGGGCCGGCCAGGTCATAAAAGGAGCCCGCCGCAGCGATGGTCAACAGCCAGGCCGAATAACCGCGATCGAAGGCGAAGACCTTGGCGTTGGGGTATCGAAACCACTGGGCCGCCAGCAAGCCGAGCGCGGTAGACTTGCCGGCCCCAGTGGGTCCCACGATCAAGGTGTGACCGGTGTCGGAGACATGCAGGTTGAAGCGGTATGGCGTGGCGCCGGTGGTCGCGGCATAGAGTAGAGGTGGGCTGTGCTTGGGCATTAGGGCCGAGGGATTCTCGCGCAGGCCAGCCCACACGGAAGTGACCGGCAGCATGTCCGCCAGATTCAGAGTGTGCAGCAGCGGCCGGCGGACGTTAGAGTACCCGTCTCCCGGGATCGAGCCTCGCCACGCTTCGACTGCGTTGACGGTTTCCAGACGACAGCCGAAGCCCAGATTTTGAATGGTCTTGCTGACGGTGCGCATACTGTCGTGCAAGGTGGCGGCATCTTCTTCGAGACACAGAATGGTGCTGGTGTACTGGCAGAACTGTACGTCACCGGAGGCCGCTAGTGACATGGCCTGTTCGGCATCCGTGGCCATATCGCGGGCGTGCAGGTTGATGGCGCCCTCGGCGGTTTTGAAGAGCTGATCCTTCCAGCCGCGCATCTTGGAGCGCCACTTCTTGCGGTGCGTGTCGAGCAGATTTTGCGCTTCGTGCGAATCGAGCAGGATGGCTCGGGTGTGCCAGCGGTACTCGATCGGCAGTGCATCCAGATCGCGCAGGATGCCGGGCGAACTCAATTGGGGAAAGCCATCGATTGCCAGGACACCGATGTGCTTGCGGCCCATGCGCGGCTCGACGCCACCCGAAAAATCCTGCGAAGCGAGCACGTCGTTAAGATCGACCGGGATGGACGGGCGTGCGAAGGGGTGGTCGATGCCCGTAACGGCACGATGCAAGTAGCGCAACAGAGCATCAAAGGTGAACCCGGAATCGTCTGTGATCCGCGTGAGCCGCTCCGTATGGAAGAGCGCGCTGAAGACATTTTCAAAAGCGTCGACTTTGCCGCGGAAATATTCCAGAGCTGCTTGAGCGGCCCGACCGCTAGAGTGCTCGCGGCCTTCGTAGAGCCAGCCTTTGAAGCGCTCTTCAGCGGCCAGCGGGGGCAGGTAGGTCAGGGTGAGAAAGTAGTCGGATTCAAAATGCGCGCCTTCCTGCATGAATTGCTGGCGGCGCTCGTCGTCGATCACGCGGGTAACTGGATCGGGAAAGCTGCCGCGCTCGGGATAGCCTGGGGCGCGCGATCGGATGGCATCGCACTGCACCATCCATCCGCTACCGAGGCGCAAGGCGGCGTTGAGGCGCGCACTGAGCGCCCCCATCTCGGCGGTACTGGCTGCGAGCATGTCCGGGCCGCGGTAAGACCAGCCGGTGAGCAGAGAGCCATCCTGCTGGAGCAGGATGCCGTCATCGATCAAGGCAAATGGCAACAGCAGGTCGGCTAAGCCGTGTGGCAGTTTGCGGGATTCATGCCGAAACATGTTCATGGCTCCATCGCGCTGTCAGGCGTGCCAGCCCTGCCTGCGACCCATTACCTTCTTGACGGTGATTCAGAATCGCCTCCTGGATCGCTTGGGCGCGCACGCGACCGCGCCATTCGCTGTCTTCGATACGCTTCCGAATGTCCTTTCTCATCTCCAGGGCACGCGTATCGCCCAGGGCTTCCAAGATGCGGTAAGTCGGCGATAACAGGGTAAGCAGTCTATGACACAAGCAGTCAGAAGTTGCTTCGACCATCATCTGTTCGTCGTGCGGCCAGTTATGCAGACTCATCGAATTACCTCCAATTCCTCTTCACCGGAACGCAGACGGAATGCAGCCCGCTCTTGGCCGGATAAAACTGCCGGTAACGAATGTGCCGCAAGTAGACCTGGCGCAATAGAGGATCGGCTTTCCCCATGCGCTGCAGGACCCCTACGGCACCGATCCAAAAGATCACCGCCAGGCAGACGCCCCACCAGCAACCCAAGCTGAGACCCAGAGTGGTAGCCGTGAGGGCCGTAATCAATACCAGTTCCCGATCCCCACCGAGGAGTTGGTTGGGACGGTTGATAGAAGGGTGGATCAGCACGGTCCGTGACGTGGAAGCGTCTGGCATGGTTAGACCACCGCGCCACCGACGCCGAAGGCCGAGGCCAGCATAGGCGCTGCGAAGATCAGGACCGCCACCACGAGCCCGATCATGCAGGCCCGTCGGCCTACCTCGCCGAGCTCATGGCCGAACAAAAGTGTGCCGCCGGCGATGCAGATGCCGATGAGGCCGATGGCGTAGGCCACCGGGCCGGTGAGCGAAGTGGCGATCAACGTCATGGGTCTTTCCCATGGGAGACCGCCGCCGGTGGGCGCCGCGTAACAGCGCGCCAGGAAGGCTTGCAGAGTGAATACTAAGGCTCCGAAACGGAAGCCGGAAAGTTTGCGTCTGAGAAACGTCATAAGTGTGTGCTCCTTTAAACTTGTTCAACCTGGTATTGACTGTCTTTCCAACCAGTGACTAACAACATCTCGCGGACTTTGCGCCCCGCCTTGAGAGATGGCTCCGGATCCACGAAGATCACCAGATCGACAGTCTCTGCGATCAGTTTTTGCTGCGGAGCGTCGGTTCCTTCCGCAACCAGGCTCTCGAGGCGCGTGAGACCCAGCAGAGCGCCATTGGCGTGCACCGTTCCGAGGCCGCCGGGATGGCCGGTGTTCCAGGCTTTCAACAGCGTATGCGCCTCGGCACCGCGCACCTCGCCGACCACGATGCGAGTGGGCTTGAGGCGCATGGAAGCGCGCAGACATTCGAGCATGGTGACATTCCCCACCGCCCGTAAGTCGAGATAGTTCGGGACGCGGCATTGCAATTCGGTGGTGTCCTCAATCGAGATGACCCGGTCGAAGGGAGTCAGTTCCGCGATCGCATCAAGGATGGCGTTCAGCAGAGTAGTCTTACCGGAGCCGGTAGCTCCCACGACCAGGATGTTTTTGCGCTCCCGGACGGCCGCCCGGATGATCTCGGCATGCGGAAGCCCGCGCACCGCCAGCGCGAAATCCTGTTGCTGACGTGCTCGATTGGAGACGTCCTCCTTGCCGGTCAACACCCCGGCCGCCTCATAGTCGGCAAGTTTAAAAACCTTGCGAGGTCGCAAGCGAATGGCGAACACAGGCTGCCGCACTACAGGAGCAACTATGCCTTCGAACCGGCTGCCGTCGAGTGGCAATTCGGTTTCGAGGATGGGGTGATCATGATTCAACACGGTGCCGCGCAACGCCGCTACCGTTCCCAAGGCGCTGGCGGCAGTAGCTGGTGACATGGTGCCGGACCAGACGAAGCCGGCACCGCGACGCTTGACCCAGAGAGAGGAATCGGGGTTGAGTAGGATATCCTCCACGCCCTCTTCGGCGAGCAGGCTTAGGGTTGACTCACCGAGTTCGCGTCGAAGCTTCGTTTCCAGCCGAGTGTGTTGTTCGTCCTGGTAGGCGAGAGTCAAAGCAGCGGCCACTTTAGTTCATCCTTCCGAGTGTGATTACGTGTTTGTCACGGTTTCTGTGGAATAGAACACCATTAACGGAGCTACTCCGTCAATGCGTCCATTGGCGGAAACCTATCTAAGTGCTTGTCGTCAAAAGAGAACAAGTTTTCATTAAAGCCATTTCACGAATACGAGGTCAGGTTCAGCTCGCAGGTATGAGTAAGTGTCTGAGTTGTCTCTCGCGCGCCTTTTAAGTACTAGCGGCTCCGATCGTCGTTGTCTAAGAATGTGACGCGCGTAAGTTATTGTATTGACTGGAGTCCAGTACGCTAATAGGCCTCCTGTGTGTCACATTTGTCAATTGCGAGCACAAATGTGTCACATGTAAGTGATTCTGCCGAATGGGTAAAGTGCCCCTGGAAAGCCACCTCTGTGACACAACCCTTTATGTTCCACTACAATTTTTGGGCTGTTGTGGCTGCCTGCCTAACTGCTTCCGGTAACACTTTGCAACAGCGGTAACAGTTTGCAACAGTCTGTAACAGTCTGCAACGGTTTGCAACACGTGTCCTGGCTATCGCCTTGCTGCAATAACCTGATCGGCGCATTTTCAGCTTGCCATCAAGACGCCGTCGGACTAGACTTGACGCGATGGTGCAACTCGCAAAATCCTCCCGGCGGCGAGGACCGCGGAGACCTGGCGCGCGTGGAACGCCGCCGCATCCCGACCATGAGCAGCAGTTTCGCATTCGGCCGCGGCGTCCGCCACCCGCTGCCGAGCCGGGTGTTGCTATTCCTCCCGCCTTAAGCCGGATCTATGGTTACGCTCGGCAAACGGCAAGGCGAAAGAGGGAAGCCAAGTATTCTTCGCGAGCCTATCAACAGCGTTGCGCGGTGCGGGTGACTTACGTTGGCAACAAATCGTCCGGGCAATGGAAGGCCCACGGCCGGTATCTCTCACGGGAAACGGCTACGCAACGGAGTGCTCAACGCGAAGCAGGGTTTGACGCAGGCAGGGACAAGGTGAATGCAGCCCAGTGCTTGGACGACTGGCAGAAGGCTGGAGACCCGCGCCTCT
>Ga0302326_10010152_pt1 | contig 20420 bp, 21 predicted proteins | sample Palsa_T0_3_FD_202264 | JGI IMG/M metagenome (GOLD analysis project Ga0302326, IMG submission 202264) | Peat permafrost microbial communities from Stordalen Mire near Abisko, Sweden - Palsa_T0_3 | ecosystem: Environmental > Terrestrial > Soil > Palsa > Peat permafrost | place: Sweden: Abisko...
TCCAATCTTTCCCACAGAGAAACTTAACGTGGACGGCCACGCGAAACCAAAAGCGCACGGAGGCAAGACGAACATCCTGCTGCTGCGGGTAGGCGAAAAGAAGCAAGGAGTGGTAGGCCTTTTTCAGCCGGGGCTTCCCGGTGAACAGACTCCCGGCCTTTCCGTCCGCTTCATGGGGATCAACACGAAAGCGATCGCCTCGTACCTGATTTCGCTTTACTGTTCAGTCGCGGTGCTGACGGAGGACGCGATCGGAGTGCTCGAAGACGTCGATGTCGGAAACTACCATGACTCTAAGTGAACCGGAAGCTCCGGGACCGAAACGAGAGAATGTTTGGAGCGAGGTATGGCTTAGCGGGAGGGATTTTCCCGCTGGCGTGCCCGATCCGGCGGTGCTTGCGCGGCTTGCCAACGAGTTTTTCACGGCTTTGCCCGATTTCACGCAGGCGAGCAGCGCCGTCCTAGCCGGTCCAGCGCAACTTCCATCTGTTGCGGCCAGCGCCGAATCGCAAATGAATCCACAGGGCAAGCTCGGGATTGCGCCGCCAGCCGCATTTCCGTCGGAGGCTGAACTGCGCGCCCTTCCCGAGACACTGGCCCGGTTCCCCGCGCCCTCCCCGCCAGCGCCTGGCGGGATTCCCTCGACGTCGGCCACAATTCCCGGGGATTTTGGGGCCATCCGCTTCTCGGACGTTCCGTCCTTTTCCTTCATCGAGGAGGCTCGGCCGATCTTTGCGGACGCGACAGCAGCTCTCAGTTCGCCAGCTCTATCATCGGCGATGACGCGAGATTTTCCGGAAAGAGGGCCTCGCGCAGCTACCCCGACCGTTCCGGAGATAGGGGACATTGCGGGAACGAAGCCCTTTAGGGCGCCGCTCGTACCGGGCGCATGGGTGCGACCCGAGGCTGCGGAGAGATCGTCCGCCTATGGCTTTCTCGGCGAGGCACGGCAGCTCGTGCCCGTGGATGTTTCTCCGATTCTTGAGCCCGCGAGTTCGCAAGCTGCTGTGGTTCCGGACTTGGGTTTGTCTTCCCGTTCGTTTGAAGTTGGCGAGATAAGGCGAGACTTTCCGATTTTGCAGGAGCGCGTAAACGGTCGGCCTCTGATTTGGCTGGATAATGCCGCGACGACGCAGAAACCCCAGAGCGTGATCGATCGTCTGAACCATTTCTATGCGCACGAGAATTCGAATATTCACCGCGCGGCCCACGAGCTGGCCGCCCGCGCGACCGATGCCTATGAAGCGGCCCGCGAAAAGGTCCGACGTTTCCTGAACGCTTCGACCGTTCGCGAGATCATATTTGTTCGCGGCGCCACGGAAGGCATCAATCTGGTCGCGCAGAGCTGGGGACGGCAGAATATCCAGAAGGACGATGAAATCGTCATCACCTGGCTCGAGCACCACGCGAATATCGTGCCCTGGCAAATGCTTTGCGCGGAAAAGGGCGCGCGGCTGCGCGTAGCGCCGGTCGATGACACCGGCCAAATCCTTCTCGACGAATACACGAAGCTCGTCGGCCCCCGGACACGCTTGGTGTCGCTCCCACAGGTTTCAAACGCTCTCGGAACCGTTACGCCGGCGCAGGAAATGATCGAAATTGCACATCGCCATGGCGCAAAGGTGCTGCTGGACGGCGCGCAGTCCGTCTCCCACATAGCGGTGGACGTGCAGTTGCTCGATTGCGACTTCTTCGTATTCTCGGGCCACAAGATTTTTGGCCCCACGGGTATTGGCGCCGTCTACGGCAAGTTGGATGTTCTTGAGCAGACCCAGCCGTGGCAAGGCGGCGGCAGCATGATTCAAGATGTGACTTTCGAAAAGACCGTTTACAGCACGCCGCCAGCGCGCTTCGAGGCCGGTACTGGCAACATTGCCGATGCCGTGGGGCTTGGCGCGGCTCTTGATTATGTGCAGCGTATAGGGCTGCCCAACATCGCTCGTTACGAGCACGATCTTTTGATCTACGCGACAGAGGGGCTTCGCAGCATTCCCGGACTCCGCTTGGTCGGCACAGCCAAAGAAAAAGCCAGCGTTCTCTCGTTCGTGCTGGATGGCTTCCGTACGGAGGATATCGGCGTCGCGCTGAATCGTGAAGGCATCGCGGTTCGCGCGGGCCATCACTGCGCCCAGCCGATCCTTCGCCGCTTCGGACTGGAGACCACAGTGCGCGCATCTCTCGCGCTCTACAACACGTGCGAGGAAGTCGACGCGCTGGTCGCCGCGCTATGGAATCTCAAGCAAGGCCGCCACTCTAGCCTACTGTAGTGAGCGGCGCGTTCTCATTAACATGGACGCTGCCCAGCGATCGAAGACTCGTCTGAGAGCGTTCTCACGGTGAACGAACTTACGAGAATTTGTGTGAAAGCGATGATCGAGGCTGGTGCCGCCACTGTCTATTTTGAAGACCAGCTTTCTTCTGATCGGCAAGTCGGGACAACTTTCACAGGCCGCAGAGCACCATGCAATTGCAGTCTAAGTCCATAAGAGAGCGGGAAATAAAGTGGTCGGGGCGAGTGGATTTGAACCACCGACCTCCTGGTCCCGAACAGTGGATAAAATCACATAAGTCGCTGTCCTGGCGTCACTTATTGGTTTTCACGCCGCTCTCTGATGGACCAGTTGGAACAAGTCACGATCGCGTTTTGTGGGTTGGGGTCGCGGGTTGTATTCTGACGACACGAGTGCTTGCACCTTTTCTATCGTGTAGGGCGGAAATAAGTGATCAATGGCTACCTCGGGCGGAGAGATAAGGATTGACTTAGCGTGAGTGAGGGAATCGAATCCGCACTTGCCGTAGTAATCCCCGATGCCGGAGCTTCCTACTCCTCCGTAGGGCACCGTTTCAATGAACAGGAAAATATTGGTTTGATTTACGGCACCCCCGCTGAACGAAAGAGATCCTAAAACTTGGTCGATTGCCTGCTGGTTCCGGCTAAACACATAACCGGCTAGCGGCGATCGATCAGGCTCACATCTTTCAGATCTAAAATGATGTCGCGACAATGTGTTTGGAGTTCAAAAAGCTTCTTCAATTCGGCTATCGCCGGTGTTTCGATTCGGCCACTGAGGGTGAATAGTGTGAATCTCCCTCGTGCCGAAGTCTCAACCCTGAAAGTCATCGATCTGGCCATTGGGCCCGCATCGCAGTCGTATCTGTGTTGCACTACATTCCTTCCATCCGAGCTCTGATCACAAGTAGTGCAGCCGAATAGCCAATTGGACCTCACTGAAAACAGGGATCTAAGGCGAAATTGAAGTGACAGAACCTTGGGAATTGCCAGAAATTCTGGGAGTTCAACAAGGGGCTTACTGGGCAGCAGGCTGCTGCGCTGAATGCTAGCCTCGACCAACCCCGTCGAGTCGCGTCGATCGCAGAGCGCGTAGCGCGCAACGCGACACGCTGGCGAGAAGGAGAGCAAGCTTTGCTCCGGACGGCTACGGAGGTTGCCCCACCTTCGGGGAACAATATTCTGTCGGAGACTAGCTTTTATTGACGACCTCAATATCGTGGCCGTCAGGATCAAGCACCCAGGTCGCATAATAGCCAGGATAGTATTCGAGACGAGCTTGAGGTGGTTCCTTACTCTTTCCTCCAGCTGCCAAAGCGGCCTTGTAGAATGCATCTACTTCGGAATGGTCTTTCGCTACAAATCCGACGTGAACGGCCTGAGGATCGGGCTTCCCTTCTTTGAGCCAGAAAAAATGTCTTTTGCCATCGCCAAAACCTTTCAAGTCTGGGTGTCCGTCTTTGCCTTCGTAGTCTATAAAGGTCGTAATCCCAAGTGGCTTCAGAGCCTTGACATAGAAAGCGACCGACCGCTTGAAGTCACTGACTGTGAGAATAACGTGGTCTATCATATTTTCCTTTCTGTTTTCGTCGGTATCGACCTGAACGATCGATGGTCATGCCATCCCCAGCGAACCGTACGCCTCCCTGGAAGTTTCCATGAATGTGAATCTGTTAAATCTGCGCCGTCCCGCTGCTGGCGGCTATATCCAACTCTCGCGGAACCGGGGAATCCTTCATTTCGCGAAATGGCTGGAGTACGACCTTGGAAGGTCAATGTCGGTGCGCGCGTCCTCACGTCTCTTAGTGAGACACGGAAGCGTACCGGCGCTCGTAGCTGTGCCGCACTGCATTCCTTAAGTCCGAGCACCGATCACGAGTATAGCAACCGAGTAGCCAATTGGATTCCACTGAAAACAGGACGCTAAAAAGAAATTGGCGTGACAGACTCTTGGGAATTGCTAGAATTCTGGGAGTTCAACGAGGGGATTTGCCGGAAGTTGTGTTTCTTGATGTTGAGCTGCTTGATTTTCAAATCTAGCGTCGACCGCGGAATGCCGAGTTTGGAGGCTGCACCATTTGCCCCAGCAACTTTCGCCTTACTTTTTGACAGTGCCGCTTCGATTAGTTCCTTCTCATAGTTCTGCAGGGTTTCTGTCAGAGGACCTAATGACTCGGGGCGAAGTGCACCCTGACTCGAAAGCCAGGCCCCATCGATCCAGAAGGTATCCCCGGTGCAGAGGATTACGGATCTCTCGACGTCATCCAAAGCTGAGAAAACCGGGAAAAAGGCGCTCGGTCCCGTGTGTTGTGTTTCAGCAAAGCCATCGTGACGGCCCGTCTCCGCTAAATGATTCGGATAGGTGCTCTTTTCCATTTTGAGTAAAATACCCCGATGGGTCCGATTAAGTGAATTACTTCCACGACCACCTTCGGATGATGATCGACAAGATTCCTGCATTGGCGTGGTCTTGTCTGCCAGACGGCACCCCGGAATTCCTCAACCAGCGTTGGCTCGACTACACCGGTCTGTCAATCGAACAGGCTTTGGATTGGGGTTGGAAGGGCACAATTCATCCCGACGATTTAGGAAAGGTGATGGGCACGTGGCAAGGCCTGCTCTCTTCCGGTGAACCAGGTGATGCGGAGGCGCGGATGCGGCGCTTTGATGGAAAGTATCACTGGTTCTTGTTTCGTGCCGAGCCTGTGCGAGGCGACCAAGGACAGATCGTCCGATGGTACGGAACGAATACGGATATTGAAGACCGCAAACGCGCTGAGGAGATACTACAGGGGAGCGACCGGAGTGCTCGCCTGATCGCTGACGGCATTGCCGGCCTGGTAGCCATCATGGCTCCGAACGGACAGGTAGAACATGTCAACAGCCAAACCTTGGAATATTTTGGCAGGACCCTTGAAGAATTGAAAGCTTGGGGTACCAGCGACGCTGTCCATCCAGATGACCTCCCTCAGGTGGTCGCCGCTTGGACCCGCTCCGTCGATACCGGCGATACGTTTGACGTTGACCAACGTCTGCGCGGCGCTGATGGTGCTTATCGCTGGCGACAACCGCCGACGGCATGACTGCCATCACGATTATTTTGGCGATGAGCTTTGGCCTCATCGTTCCGAAACTGATCATTGATTACCTGAGCGAGAGATCGAGAGAGGCGAAGTCTTGAACGACGAAGGAATCGGCCGATGTCCACCATAAATTTCGGCGCCACGCATCTTTCAACCTCCCCATCGGTCGCCGCGCTGTCGCGATTTGAGAAGTGGCTTCCAACTTTGCTTAGCGTCATCGCGGGCATGGTTGACCTGACTGGCTTCTTGAGCCTTGGCAATCTTTTCACTGCCCACATAACCGGCAACCTGGTGGTTATTGGGGCCCTGGTCGTGCGCCGCGGCCGGATAAACCCGGCACAGATCCTGGCTATTCCCGTTTTCATCCTCGCCGTCGCTGCCACTTGGCTACTCGCCAGAGCATCGGGCAGACGCGGTCCCGGTTTGCGCCGCCTGCTTCTCTTGGTTCAATTTCTGTTGCTCGCTTGCGTTTTGATTTTTAGCGTCATTACCAAACCGTCCTCCCATCCGCACGGATTGATGGCTGGGATCGCCGCTATGATGGCCGTCTCCGCCATGGCTTGTCAGTTTGCACTCTTGCGCTTGGCGCTGCCGGCTGCGCCTTCAACCGCCGTCATGACCGGCAATTTGACGAACATCGTGCTGTCGCTAATGGACAGGCACTCGCGAATCCAGCCGATGATGGCCGGGCGACACCGAGCGACTAAGAAGCTCCCTCCCCCTCCTCATCGGCTTTTTCGCGGGATGCGTTGTGGCCGCTGCGGCAGTCTCGATGCTGGGAGACTGGGCCTGGTCACTTCCGGTCGCGCTAGCCGGCGTGGCCGTCATGTCGCGATAGGGAGACGGGGGTCTAACACTCACCAGTGAGGAGAACGATCTGTATGTACGGCCGACAGCTCCGTAAGCGGGTCCGCTCGCCGCCCCATTCCCCGAAGAGATGACCGTGCGGGCCCTGACCTGTTTCGTGACTGTCTGGGCCGGGGATCGGCTCCTGTTGCACATTGATCTTGGAAAGTTGACCGGATGGCGCGATCTGTATTTCCACGCGACTGCGCTCTGGCAGGGCGGCGGCAATCTCGGAGCGTATCTCGGTCTTCTGACCAGTCCCAGTGGTATGTCCAGCGCGAATACATGCCGCCTCGATTCCTGGTGGATCGAGAAGCGATGGCTGGATGAACGTATTACCGCACGCGTCGGTCAGTTCGCAGGCCAAGATTTCTACGGGGCCCAGCACTACGCGGCATCCTTCATCTTCGAGCCGATGGGCTATGCCTTAGGAAATTTATTCAACACCCTAGAGTCCTTCGATCCTCCCTCGACGCCGGCGATGGAAATCCGCGTCGTACCCGCCCACAACCTCTACGTGAAATCGATGGTGATGGCCGCGGTCCGCTCGCCTTTTTCACAAAACCCGACCGGCCTCGTTCCGCAGTTCAACGGAACTCCGGTGAGTGCTTTTGAGATTGGCTTTACTCCGGGCAAGGAGGCGTCGTCGGTGCGGGCCTTTGACGACGTCGAAGGCCGAAAGGGATACTCCGGCCTCTATCAGTTCGGCGCCTCCTACAACCCCGGAAAGTTCATCACACCGTCAAGCCCTACACCACGTTCAGGAAATTACCTCTTGTACTGGATGGCCAGCCAGGCCCTTTGGCGCGTGGACCCGAAAGAAGCAAAGGGTCTGGATGGTACGCTTGCCTACGACTGGAGTCCTCCGAGCGTCAATCGCAATAACACTATGCTCACGGCGGGAATGCGCTTCAACGAGCCGCTGCCTCTGCACATTCATAACACCATGTCGCTCGGCTATGTGCGAAACAGTCTCAGCCCTCAGTTTCTCCCGCCCCGCACTCCTGCCTGGAAGACCGAGCAGGGCGTTGAGTTCAACACTCTGCTGGACCCTTTACCAATGCTCCTTTTGCAGCCTGTAGTGCAGTACTACGCGAACGTGGGCGGGGGCCCGCATCGCGCCGTTGTTTTCGGATTCAGAACCAAGGTGGAATTCTAGGTTCACAACCCGCACGGGAGGGAAGTCATCTATGAACATCGGCGGACTTGTAGGTGGCCAGCGAGAGGCAGCGTCCCTGTTGTTTCGTAGCGTGTCGAATCCGGCTATGATAGCCACAGTTTCATTTCAGAACGGAGGTTTCTATGTCGCGAAAAGTTGCAGACGTCTTGTGGGAGATGCTCGCGAATGCTGGAGTCAAACGCTGTTACGGAATTGTTGGAGACGCTCTCAATCCCGTCATTGATGGCCTGCGCCGCAACGGCAAGATCGAGTTTATCCACGTTCGCCATGAAGAGTACGGTGTATTCGCCGCTGTTGCCGAGGCCTACCTGACCGGCAATCCGGTTGTAGTGTGCGGAACCGCTGGGCCAGGTGTCGTCCATCTGTTCAATGGACTCATGGACGCGCGCAAGGAGGGAGCCGCGATCATCGCCATTGCCGGCGACGTCGAGACCAAACTCATAGACACCAGCGCGCTCGAAGAGCTCAATCCCTACAAGTTCTTCGAAGCCGCATCCCTCTACACCGGGCGCCTCGTCAATCCCGAACAAGCGCGCGCCATCATTCATACCGCGATTCTCACCGCCGTCACGGAAAAGGGCCCGACGGTAATCTCGATTCCGGCCGACATTGCCTCGGCTGATGCAGCGGGCCAGTCTCCCGAGATTAATATCCCCAGCGCTCCTGTCTTCCGACCTTCCGACGCAGACCTCAATCGCCTCGCTCAGATGATCGAGGATGCGAAATCGGTGGCGATCTTCGGCGGCGATGGATGCAGGGACGCTCGCGATGAGGTGATCCAACTCGCGGAGAGATTAAAGGCGCCCGTCGGCTACTCCTTCCGCGGCAAGCAGTGGCTCGAACACGACAATCCCAACGCCGTCGGCATGACCGGCCTCCTCGGTTACGGCGGAGCCTACGGCGCCATTCATGAAGCCGACCTTCTGCTGATGCTCGGCACCGACTTCCCCTTCTCCGAATTCCTCCCCGGCGATAAGGTGAAGAAAGTCCAGATCGACAAAAATCCCAAACACATCGGCCGCCGCACCGCCGTTGATCTTGGCCTCGTCGGCGATATCAAAGCGACCGTCAGCGCTTTGCTCAAAAATGTCAACGCCAAGACTGACACCCGCCTGCTCGACAAACACGTCGCGGACACGAAATCGTTCCACGAGCTTCTCCAGCATTACGTCGTGAAAGGTCCCGGCATCAAGCCCATACGCCCGGAATTCCTGGCCGCGACGCTCAGCGAACTCGCCTCTGACGATGCCATGTTTTTCGTGGACACCGGCACCGCGTGCATCTGGATGTCGCGGCACGTCAATGGCGGCAGAAACCGCAGGATTTTTGGCTCGTTTTCGTGGGCGTCCATGGCCAACGCCGCGCCCAACGCCTTCGGCGCGCAATTGGCATATCCCGGCCGGCAAACGATCGCGATGTGCGGCGACGGCGGCTTCACCATGCTCGGTCTGGGCGATCTCTTGACACAGGTGGAACGAAAGTCTCCTGTCGTTCAGATCATCCTTAACAACGGGTCGCTCGACTTCGTAAATATCGAACAGCAAGAGGCCGGCATCACTCCGTTCGGCGTGAAATTCAAGAATCCCGATCTCGCCAAGGTGGCCGAGGCGATGGGTGCGAAAGGCATCCGCATCGAAGAGCCCGGTGACGTTCGAGAGGGACTTGCCTCGGCGCTCGCGCATAGGGGCGGTCCGGTAGTCGTGGACGCGGTAGTAGATCCTTACGCACTGTCGCTGCCGTCGCACGTTCCTTTCCACACCGCCGCAAACTACACCCTCAGCTTGGCAAAACAAGTATTGAACGGAGAGATGGACAGCGTGATCAAAACAATCGGAAGAAATATCAGGCTGGTCTGAATCACGTCGGACGGCTCCCCGGCAGAATTCGAACTTCAGCCTCTCAGTCAACAATAGCCGTGGCGGCTTAACCGGCCTGCTGGCAGAGGTCCGACCTATAAATTCAATGTTTTAGCGTTCGCGTCCAGGTCTGGTGCGTTGCTTTGCGGGGTTCAATTCTTTGCCAGACACTTTGGCAGCCCAATCGGGGATAGTCTGTGCGGCTTTGGTCAGTTCATCGCCGATGAAACAGCAACCCCTGACGATAGCTCGCCGCCACCACCGTTTCCGGCGCCACTGTGGATTGCAGCACTCCCGTTGAGTTGGCGGCGTCTCGATTCAGGTTCCGTAATTTTAGTTGCTCGCAAAGTTGTCTCTTTTTGAAATCTGGGATGTCAACCCGCACAGACACGAAGGCTGCTTTCATTTCACTTCCCGCTGACATAATCCGTCGCGAACGCAGATAAGCTGAGTGCCGAGGTGAGGAAGCGATGACGTATCGCGCGATCACTTCAGCAAAAGCCACGAAAGCGCGGTCCGGCCTATCACAACGGATTTCAATCGAATTCAAAAAACCAAGGAGAGTTACATGAACCTTCCGGAAACACCGAATCAAAGGCGGGGAGGGAAGATACAGAGAAAGGAAAAAATGATGATTTCAAGATGGTCGACCAAAACGGCAGGAATTCTTTTGCTTTGTCTTGCCGTGTGCGCCACGGCATCAGCTCAATATGGCAGTGGAGGTTCAGGTAGTTCAGGTGGTTCCGGGACCTCGGGCACTGGAAGCACGGGCGGATACAGTTCCGGTTCCGGTAAAGCCATCGGAATCGGAGTGGGAGTGGCAGCCGCAGCCGTCGGCATCGCATTGCTCGTTCATCACCACCATGCCGCAGCTCGTTCGCAGGCTTCGGTGATCGGCTGCACCCAGTCGCTGCTCAACGGAATCAGCCTCACCAATGAGAACGACAATCAGACGTACATGATTATTCCCGGCAGCACTCCCGTGCAGCCTGGAGATCGCGTCGAACTCAAGGGTGTGGTGGCTGACGAAGGATCCGGAAACCACTTGTTCCGTGTCCAAGGTCTGGTCAAGAATTACGGGACGTGCGGGCCAGCTTCGGCAGGAATACGAGTTGCACAGAATTCGAACTGAAGAACGAGAAAAGACGGGGCATCTCGGCGGATTTCTCAGTGGCGTCAACGGTCCTGGCTAGCCTCTTTGAGTCTCGCTGCTAGCCAGGCATCACTTCCGCACTGGCTGACGAGTCCACGATCAGGCTGCGGTTCCACCCCTTCGAGGCAAGTGCAGAGCCGTTCAGGAAAACCGATAAGGCAACTTATGACTTAAGTTTCTGCAAGGAGGAAGAGAAGAAATGATCGTCTATAACGCGAAGTCTTGCGACCACTGCCAATCGTCAATTGCAGCAGGCCAGAGATGGGTACGGGAAAAGATTTACGACCCTCCGTCCAATGGCCAAGAGCCGGTCTACTATCACTTCCACGCCGAACTTTTCGGCGGACAGGAAGGAAGCTGTTGGGAGAAACACCAAATGGAACGAGAAATCCCTCGCGCAGTGAAGGCAACGAAATGCGCGGCCGTATCCGGGCAGGCTTCTAGAGTTTGACCGCTTGGAAGCTGCCCTTTCCGAAAAGTGCCACTCAATTGCCGCGCCAAGATCCTCCCGCGCCAGTGGCTTGATCTAGGGGGACCGTGGACCTGCAGCTCCAGTCACTTGCCCAAGCTCTCCGCTCGGGCGGTCTTTTGCCCAAACGCTCGAGAGGACTGTCGCGATATCCCCCGAAAAACCCGCCACAGAGATGGGATGAGCTGGGTTACAAGAGAAACACTTTTTGCGCATGTCGCGTGACTGTTCTCCAACCGCGAGGCGCGAATTTACAAAACTAGACTCCGTCAGGACACTCGGGTGACAACCCGCCTCCACCCCAAGGCTAATCTTTCAACTGGATCGGTACTCCAGGAGCAGCACTGACCCGGGGGCGAATCCAGGAGAAAAACAGATGATGCGGATAAGCATGATCAAGACAGCCGGACTGCGGCGATTGCTGCGACCAGCTGCCAAGGTTGCAATGATGATAATGATAGCGGCTTTGACGGGCGCCAACGTGGCTTGGGCGCAGGCTGCGGGCACTCTGGATCCAACCTTTGGCACGGATGGAACCGTAACGACCACCTTCACCGGCGACACGTCGCCGGTCATGATGCCGGTGGGCGCCATAGAGCAGTCCAACGGCGACATCGTTGTGCTCTCCCAATTCGACTTCGTCTCTGACTCAGGCACCCAGATTGGATTGACCCGGTACACCTCGGCCGGAGAGCTGGACACCACATTCGGGACCAAGGGGAGTACCATCACGGCGTTCTCTACCTTCACTTTTGACCCGTTTGCGTTTGCGTTGGAATCGAATGGCGAATTCCTGGTCGCGGGGACGGTAGGCGGCACCGCCTCGGGTGCACTCGAATTCGGCCTGGCGCGGTTCACGGCCAGTGGCGTGTTGGACGCCACCTTTGGTACCTCTGGCGTGGCGGCGGTGCAGATCGGCACCCGTCCGGATGCTCCGAGCGCATTTATGCTGCAACCCAACGGCCAAATTCTGATGGGTGGCTTTGAGGACGGCGGCGGCAAGAAGCAGCCGGGGTCGTTGTCGGTGGCGCGGTTCAACTCCAACGGCGAACTGGACACTATGTTTGGCACGGGCGGGTTCGTGCTGGTGACGCCAAAAGTATTAGGGCCTGAGGCGTTCGCCCTTCTCTCCAATGGCGACTACCTGGCCGTGGGCGAGAATACCAGCGGGACGGGTGGCACAGTGGTGGAGTTCAGCTCCACGGGTGTGCTGCGATCCACGGTGACTACCGGAACAGTAACGGCAAGCAGCCCGTTGCAAGGCCTCGAAGATAGCCCGACCGTTTTCGAGCCAAACGGCAGCTATGTTGTGGCCAACCAGACTGCAACTTCGCATGACGAAACCACTCACCCCGTAGTGTCGCTCTTCAGTGAAGCTGGCGTAGAGAGTACGGCCTTCGCAGCCACCAAGATCGCGTTCGGCGGCTTTGGGAAAAACACGGGGCAGGCCATCGCGGTGCAATCGAACGGGCAAGTCATAGTCGGCGGCTTTGTTGCCAACGCCTCGCCGATTTTCGGTGGTCTGGCCCGGCTCGACACCAACGGCGACCTGGACACTACCTTCGGCAGCGGCGGCACTCTCGCGATCGACAATGGCGTGAATGCCCTGCTGATTGACAACAACGGAAACATTGATGCCATCGAAGCCACCGGCAACGATGGAATCGTTGTAGCACGATACCTGGCCAACTAACGTTTCCAACAGCCGCAAGCAGAGTCGAGCCTTTCATAACCAGAACCAGCAACCACGACAAGATCATCGTCGTCAACCGTTGCGGCCGCATCTGTCTCGGCCGAAAAAAAATCAATTTTAGCACGCTCTTCGCCGGCCAAGCCGTGGGCCTCAAAGAAGTTCACGACGATATCTGGCTGGTCAGCTTTATGGATTATGATTTGGGGTATTTCGATCTCGATACTCGAGTGCTGGAACCGCTCGAGAATCCGTTCGGCCCGAAGTTGTTACCCATGTAGCCGGTACGTTCTGTTACCCATGTGTCCGGGTTGAACCGAAATAAAGTGGTCGGGGCGAGTGGATTTGAACCACCGACCTCCTGGTCCCGAAACAGCGGCGTTAGTCTCTGCAAGGCGTTTGCTTTCAACGTATCGATTAACTAAGGGCAATCGCTTGAGGCATCGTTGCCTTTTCTTGAGGATGTCAACAGAACCAGATGGCTTCTGGTCTTTTGCGTTCCCAATATGCCCTAAAACCATCTGACGTGCTTGCCAGGCGCAAAAGATGTCATCGCTATTTCTTCTCGATTTCAGTCTGACTTGGAAACGTGACAAGGAAACACCGTCCGCTTCAAAGTAAACTTCGTCCTTTAAGACTAGCCAGCGTAGAATCCCTTCAAGCGCACCCGCGGATAGGAGGTTGCCATGTGGAAAGATCTTATGGTCCTCTCGGCCATGGCGCTTGTGGCGTTTCCTGTTTCTTTGCAGCAAGCCCAAAAGCCCGCCGAGAAAGAGTCCGTCGCTGAGTTCAAAATCCCTCCGGAGGCAGTCAAGCAAGTAAACCCAGTTAAGCCGACCTTGGAATCGGTGGCCCGCGGCAAGCGAATGTATGGGTTCGATTGCGCGATGTGCCACGGAAAAGGCGGCGACGGTAAAGGTGACGTGGCTGCAGACATGCGCCTTAATCTCCGAGATTACCGTGACCCCACTTCGTTGAAAGACATGACCGATGGCGAACTTTCGTACATCATCACAAAAGGCAAGGGCGAAATGACCGGGGAAGAAGGGCGTGTGAAGCCGGAAGATGTTTGGAACATGGTTAATTACCTCCGCTCCCTCGCTCAGAAGGAAACTCCACCGAAATCCAAACGAGGGAGCCAGTAGGGGAACGAACTGTTGGGGCGTCGCGAACGGAAGAGAGAGGTGCACTATGATTCCCTTTTTGAGGCCGAAACCCAAATCTCCGCCGTATGTGTTTGAGAGTATGTTCCTGTCTCGCACTCCAAAACTCGGAGTCGAATGCCTTATGGTGCTTGCACTAGTGATGTGCGCCGACGCGTTTGCACAGCAACCAACTGTCCTGACCAACGTCACGGTCATAGATGGTACTGGGAGGCCCGCCCAACTCAACAGAACTGTCGTGATCAAGGGAGACCGGATTCACTCGATTGGCGCAGGTCATGAGCACACGCCATCGTCCGCGAAGGTCATAGATCTACACGGCCAAACGATCATGCCTTTGATCATCAACACGCACGGACACCTCGGGCTCACGAAAGGCACCACCCAATCAGCAGCGAACCAGACCGACGACAATTTCCGTCATCAGTTATTGAGGTACCAGGAATACGGGGTGGGCGCGGTACTCTCGATGGGCACGGACGGAAAGCACTTCGCCGAGATACGCGAGGAGTCCCGCCGCGGCGCGCTTCCGGGAGCTGACGTGTACACGGCAGGTATCGGATTTGGCGCGAAGAATGGGGTGCCTCCAGCCGCAATGGGCTTTACAGAAGTGTTTCGTCCCGAGACGCCAGCCGAAGCCCGCAGTGAGGTCGCGCAGCAAGTTCCCGAGAAGCCGGATTTCATCAAGGTGTGGGTCGATGATTTCTGGGGACAGTATCCGAAAATGCCACCCGAAATCTTTGGCGCAATCATCGACGAAGCACACAAAAACAGACTTCGAGTGGCTGCGCACGTATACCATCTGGAGGATGCTCGCTTGCTGGTGGCGGATGGAGTCGATGTCCTCGCGCACAGCATTCGAGATGCTGACGTTGATGACGATTTAATCGCAGAGATGAAGAAGCACAATGTCGCCTACATTCCAACTCTTTCGCTGGACGATTTCGCCTTTGCGTACGGAGATTCGCCCAAGTGGGTTGACGATGCCTTCTTCACCGCAGCATTAGATCCCGGAGTGCTGGAGATGATCAGCAGCCCAGAGTACAAAGCGAAGGTGCGATCAAATAAGGTGACCGCACAGGAGCAAGCTGCATTGCCGCGAGCGATGCACAATTTGAAGAAGATCTACGATGCCGGCATTCTCGTCACATTAGGCACGGATTCGGGAGCGACTCCAATCCGAATTCAGGGATTTGCCGAACATATGGAATTGGCGCTGATGGTCCAGGCGGGTCTTACACCCATTCAGGCGATCACTGTTGCCACCTTAAACGCAGCCAAGCTGCTCCACATCGAAGGTCAGTACGGAACGCTTACAGCGGGGAAAAAGGCCAATTTCATCGTTTTGGAAAAGGATCCATCTCAAGACATCCACAACACGCAAACCATTCGCGCCGTTTGGAAGGATGGCAACAAGATTAACGACGGTCCACTCGCTGCAGGGACCTCCGCAATGCTGAGATAGTTTTAGGAAAAGGTGACGTCGCGATTAGCGGAAGCAGCGCAGATTCCGCATCGGCGTGGAACGGAATGGAGAATCGGGGGTAGCTGAGGTCAATCCTCAATTACTCCGACTATTTCGCGCCGACGGACAGCGTATATTCGGTAAACCGATAGCGACGGCTCTTGCCTGCCGACGAAATTCGATTGGGTGGGCAACCGGTCTGCGCACACGTGAACCATTTTCGATGATTCAGTCTGAAAGTTACGGGAGGGCATGCATATGAGCGAACGTAAATTGTCCGAGAAAGATCAAGTTGAGCGACGAGCATACGAGTTATATCTTGAGCGCGGCCGCGCAGACGGTCAGGATCTCGCGGATTGGTTTGCCGCCGAGAGAGAACTCATCGGGTTTTCGCAAAGACCCGTTTCCGGCGCGCCGACAGGTCGGGCTGCCGCTGGTGATCAGCGCGCGACACCGGGCGCCGGACGGGTTGCGCGCGAAAAAGCTCTCGTACAATAAGCGTCCGCCATTTGTCGGCATCGCATCGGAGTTATTTTCGGTTGGCGCGAAATCTCTGGTGCTGACACAGGCCTTCGCCCGTGTTAGCACCAGTTTTTTACACTGTGACGCTGCTCCCCCTCATGAAATGCATAATGAGGAGAATGATGCCCCCAATGAGGAGAATGTGGAATAAACCGGTGGATATGTGAAATGCGAAAAACCCGAGCAACCAGCAAACGATCAAAACTGCTGCAATGATCCCCAACATGATTCCATCTCCTTAGAACTGGGCGCGAAACTGAGCTCTCTCTATAGTCGCGCGCAGCACCGATGCCTAAGCACGGTCGAGCGTCTTGCAGATCTAGCCTGCGCATCTCAAAGAGAAATGTCTGTCCAGTTAGGGACACTTACGCGCGGTGACGGCGCACTCCGGCGGTATTGTCGCCAGCAGAACTGACATTTACGCGGAATGGTCCCCGCTCCATCGCAACGCTTATGGATCGCTGGCGAATTGGGGAGGAAGTCGGTTAATCCACACGGCCGCTGTCGAAATCGCGAAACTGATGAAGAACCAAGGCCTGAGATCGGTTCTTCGAGTTTCAACGTCAGTTGAGATAGCGCCACTCGGACCAGGAAGTCTGAAGCGACTTTTTGGGGCGCTGGCAAACGTAAACGGTGAGATTCGTCTCCTCCGGCATGGCGTGCTGAGGAGAAAGGTGCGCGGACGGCACAACTTCCCCGAAAGATTGGCGGAGACGTGCTTCGGTAAAGCCGATGGCGATCACGATCTCGCCCGTGTAATCGCGGGGTCCCCACAGCCCGTATTGGTTGTGCCCGCTGATCGCTCTCGGAAGACCGTAGCGCGGGCCGAAGTAGTCGATGGCACTGGCTTCGCCGTAGTTATAGGCAAACACGGCGGCTTGGCGGCGATCCCCCGCGGGCAAGCTGGTGTAGACAAATGCTATGCTTCTAACCTGCTCCTGCCAGCCAAACATGTCGCCAAAGAGCTGCGGAAGATCACCCTGCGGAACGTTTTCCACATGGACGGCCTGCACATCCCAGAAGCGTGTGTATTTGATCGTTGCGTCAACGGACAGAATCGGCATGGCCAGCGGCGAAGCAACCACCGCGCTGACCAACAACGCGGCGACGATGAGGTAAGGCAGCCATCCGCCGGTGAGAGCGAGCAATCGCAATTCGATCCAGGTCGCGCCCGCGGCGAAAAGCATGATGTAGGCCGGTGCCAAGTAGTAGATCTTTCCGTGAAGGAGAATCATTTCCACGAGGACCGCGATATAGGCGAAGCCGAGAATGGCGTACTTTTTTCCTGCCGAATCGCCAAGGAGATACCACAAGCCAGCAAGCCACAGGGGAGTAGCGACTGGATTGGTCAGGAGCGACTGCTGCCATACGTATTGCCAGGGTGAAATATCTATGTATTTCGTGCCGCTGACCGAGCGCAGGAGCGCGATCGTTGGCCAACCATTTTGGATTTCCCAGTGGAGATTGGGAAGAAACAAGAAAAACGAGATTGCCGCACCGATCCAAATCCATCGGTGGCTATATTCGCGCCGAGCGGTCGTGATCAGAACACCGACCGCGACGCCAGACCCGAAGAACAGCATGGAATGCTTATTCAGAATGCCTATGCCTGCTATGAAACCAAACAGCAGCCAGAGCCGTCTGTCACCGCCGTTTAGGATGTGCAGGACGATGGCGGCGCAGGCCATCCAGAAAACGGGTTCAAAGGCGTTCATGGTAAACAAATTATCGAAAGTGAGATAGATCGGTGCACAAAGCACGGCTAGGGACGCAAGCAACTGTGCGAATTTCCTCCCGCCGACTTCACGCGCGATCCAGGCGGCCAGAAAAATCTTTGCAACTCCCGCCAAGGCTGGAAGAAAACGCAGGGCAGTGAGAGAATCGCCCATGAGTGTGCGGGTGAGTTGTGCGAGCCACGGGGCGAGCGGAGCGTGATCGACGTAGCCCCAGGAGAAGTGCTGCCCACAGGCAGCATAGTAAAGTTCGTCGCGGAAATAGCCGAACCGCCAGTTACAAGCAAAATGGATGAGGAACGCGGCGCCAGCCAGAAAATACACGCTTGCGTGAAGCGCAATTACCCTCGATTTTATTGGACACTCGCGCGGAATCGCATGCACCTCAAGGGAGGGACTGGGATGGACGGTCGGCGGAGCCTGGGCGCTAGTGGACAACATTTCCTCTTTCGGCGTTTCTACGAACGACCGGCGTTGACGGCCCATCTCAATCGGTTCAAGAGTTGAACAGCCGGAATCGAAATTCAAATTGACTCGGCGTGATCTTCCACTCAGCAATTTTTCGCCTAATGCTTGAGCGGCAACACGGTCTCAAATAGCGCAGGGGGCTTTACCCTCAATCGAGCGGCAATAGGTATCCTGGCGTTCCACCCAATCTGCCGCCGAGGACTTGGGCGTCCAGCACAGCCATGTCCCACGAAATCCACGAGACGGGCCTGATTCTCACCGTGACATCATCAAACGATGCAAAGACAGGTCCGACGTGGGGATCGGACAGTGCTGCTGCGCTCATATATCGGCAGTGAATACGTCGATTTATTTCTCGCGATTGGTCGCCTGAAATCAAATCCATTCTTCCTACGGCCGTTACGCCCCGCTCTGCGCCAGGTTTTCGCACATCCACCATCAGAGATCCCTTAGGCCGGGCCATCAGATTGCGGGCTTTTCGGCTCTTGGAAGACGTCGCAACCCACAGATAGCCATCCTCGAAGAGGTACCAGACGGCAGTCAAATGTATGGTCCCATCTGCGTTCTCGGTCCCGAGCGCAGCAATGTAGCGTCCCCGTAGAATTTCCTGGAGAGTCGGATCCAGTGTTTGAGTTGACATTTTACCTCCCCCAGCTTTCGCCCATTTCTGCGGGGCGACGATTATCTCACTGGTCCTCGAACTTGGGAACCGCCGGCGGGACGGTCTGTCTTAGCCCAATAATTATGTCACCCCTTAACGGCCCAGTGAAAATGTCACCCTATGAACCCGGAGACATTTCGCTTGAGCCAGAAAGAGTTGCAACGAGTGGCAGTCATTTCATCTTGCGTAAAGGGAAACCTGGTGTGTGCCAGAGCCGCGGAGCTGCTCGACATTCGCCACGGCGTGTGAAGCGCCTCAATCTTCGTTATCGGCAAGCAGGCGCAGCGGCTCTGGCACACGCCAGCCGCGGGCGGCCTAGCCCGCGCCGCCTCCCGGATCGCCTGCGCGCCCGCATCCTGCACCTGGCCCGCACTCGCTACGCCGGTTTTAACGATCACCCTCTCGGCGAGAAGCTGGTCGAAGTCGAAGGCCTGTCGCCGGGCCGCGAAACCCTGCGCCGGGTGTTGCGTGCCGCGGGTCTGGGCTCGCCCCGCAAGCGACGCGCTCCCACTCATCGGCAGCGCCGCCAGGCGCGCGCTCGCGAAGGCGACATGCTACTGCTCGATGCTAGCCTCCATCGCTGGCTCGAAGATCGTGGTCCGCAGTTCACCCTGCTCGGCTTTCTCGACCACGCCACCAGTTCGCAGCGACCACCACTGGTCGCTGCCAGAACAGCTCGCGGGAAAAAGGCACCCCACCCAGTTCGGCCGCGCACTCGCTCAACTCGGCGTCACCTACATCGCGGCTCGTAGTCCACAGGCCAAGGGCCGCATCGAACGCTTGTGGGGCACCTTCCAGGATCGACTCACCAGCGAACTACGCCTCGCCGGCGCTGCCAATATGGACGCCGCGAACCAAGTCCTCCGCCGATTCCTTCCCGACTACAACCGGCATTTCGGCCGCGCCCCGCGCGAGACGGAAAAAGCGTGGCGTCCCGCTCCCCAGGACCTCGACCGCATCTGCTGTTTCCGCCACCAGCGTTCCGTCAGCAACGATAACGTCGTGCAATGGGAGGGCCGCCGCTTCCAGATCCCGCCCCGGCTAAGCCGCTTCAGCTTCGCTGGCGCCATTGTCCAGCTCTATGAATCACTGGACGGCAAATTCGCCATCTATCACGGGGATACCAAACTCCGCCACGTCGGTGGATAACTTCTCAGGGGGTGACACTTTCATCGGGCCGTTAGGGTGACATTTTCACGTTGCTACAACACCGCCGGCGGGACGGTCGATTTGTTATGACCTCCTGATGGTAGGCTAAGCGCTCCTCCGCTTGGGCTGTTTACAAACGGCGAGGCGGTGCGCATCCATAACCTATACTCGTTTAATGGGTGTTTTATCCGCGATCGCGGCGCGGTAGCGCTTACTTCGCTGTTGGCCTCACACCATGCTGGCTACCAGCACGCACGACTCCAAGCGCTCCGAGGATGTGCGCTCCCGGATCAATGTGCTCTCGGAGATATCGGGGCTATGGAGGCTTCGGGTGCGGGACTGGGAGACGCTTCAATCGGGGCCATAAGCGCCTGGTCAACGACAGGCCCGCCCCCTCGCCGAATGATCCAACTGGTGGTCTGCTTGGCTTCACGGATAGCCTTCAACATGTAGTTTTCTATCCGCTCACAGAAAGTCTTCCAGTCGTCCGTATCGTTCAGAGGCTCTGGCTTATTTTCCTGTGCGTACAGCGCGTAAAATACTCTCTGGTCAACTTGGCTTTTGCGGGAAGCTACTTCGTCTCTATCTAATTACGGACGTCTGATATCTCTACCCGCCTACTCCTTCACATGCGCCAACGGAATCTGCGAAAACAATTGCAGATCGATGATCATGTTCAGCCGCCGGTCCAA